>Ga0114129_10016477_pt1 | contig 10520 bp, 12 predicted proteins | sample RhiMetdeltSRZDD1_FD_80071 | JGI IMG/M metagenome (GOLD analysis project Ga0114129, IMG submission 80071) | Populus rhizosphere microbial communities from Tennessee, USA - Rhizosphere MetaG P. deltoides SRZDD1 (version 2) (version 2) | ecosystem: Host-associated > Plants > Roots > Rhizosphere >... | reverse complement strand
CCGTCCGTCCGTGCTCTCCGCTGCCGGCACGCAGGACGCCGTTCGACTGATCAATGCGTTGCTGTCCGAGCTCAAGACCTCGCACACGGCGCTCTACACCCCGGACGAATATTTGTACTACATCCTGTTGGATGTCTTCCGCGGGGACTGGAAGACGACCGATCTCGTGTCCAGGCGGTTTTGGGGAAGCGGACCGTACTATCCCGGAATTGGCGCGTTCACCCGCCAGATCGACGCCCGTCATTTCATCGATGGCATTTGGAAGGCTCGCCCGCCGAGCGGGCGGGATTGAAGTACGGGGACGAGATTCTCACCGTCGATGGAATGCCCTACAGTTCGATCGCGGCTTTCCGCGGCAAGATCGGCGCAACGGTCGAGCTTGCATTTCGCCGCCGCTCTAACGCGGAGTCCCGGCGCCTGCAAGTCTCCGTCAGCCCGACACGGCCCGGCGTGGCGTGTGCAGCGGCGACCGAGGCCAGCGCGCGCATCATCGAGCGTGAGGGCGGGCGGATCGGCTACGTTCACATCTGGTGGTCGAATGAGGCAACCGCCTTCAAGAACGCGCTGGCCGGGCTCGAGCCGCAGGGCATTGTTTAGGAGCGACTGCGTCTGAAGGGCGTGTCGATCATTCCCAATACGTTGAGCGGCGCAGACGTGCAGCTCCCGAAGCCGCTCGACTTCCTCATCGTGGATATGCGTGGGCGTATCGGTGGCAACATCGCGGTGGCAGACCAATATCTCGAGCTGTTGGACGCGAGGGAGAAACCGTACTGGGGCAGCGAACGCAGCATCCAACGCTCCGACGCCCGCTTCCGCGTTGTCCCCGGCAATCCCAAGAATCCGCCGTTCCGTGGCCGCTCGGCGCTGTTGATCGACCATCATACCCGCAGCGCGGCGGAGCTCATGGCGCACGGCTACAAGCGCAACGCGTTTGGCCCCGTGGTCGGGACGCCGACCGCTGGAGCGGTTTCGTCGGGCGGGCTGTTCGTCATGCCTGGCGATCTGCTGCTCTACGTCGCTATGTCGTCGTTTGAGTTCGACGGCCAACGTCTCGAAGGCGTCGGCGTGTCGCCCGATCACCGCGTCGAGCGGCCGCTCCCCTACGCCGCCGGCGCCGACCCGGTGCTCGATGCCGCCCTGGAGCTCCTGAGCAAGCAGGCCGCCAAATAGCGCCTGCCGGAGCATGGAGGCGGCCGCGGCTTTCGGATAGCCTGCGGCCGGTGGGTTCGGCGTGCGGCAAAGAATCCCTGCGCCACCAGACGGCAAATGTGACACAGTGGGCCTGCGCGGGACGGGGTCGGCCGCATGCCAGCCTATATCCAGGGTCGCAACGTCAACGTCACCTTCTGGCCGCCCAACCGCGCGCCGGTGCGTGCGCTGCACGGCTTCGACATCGAGGTCCAGGAAGGCGAGTTCCTGTCGATCGTCGGACCCTCCGGCTGCGGCAAGAGCACGTTCCTCAATGTCCTGCTCGGCCTGCTGAAAGCCGATTCCGGGGATCTCACCCTGGACGGCAGGCGCATCAGCGGTCCCGGCACCGACCGCGCCATGGTCTTCCAGGAATTCGGGCTGCTGCCGTGGCGGACGGTGCGCAGCAACATCGAGCTCGGGCTCGAGCTCAAGGGTGTGGCGGTCGAGACGCGGCGGGACGTCTCCGAGCGCTTCATCGACATGGTCGGCCTCAACGGCTTCGACGGACACTACCCGCACGAGCTCTCCGGCGGCATGAAGCAGCGCGTCGGGCTCGCCCGCGCGCTCGCCACCGACCCCGACGTCCTGCTCATGGACGAGCCGTTCGCCGCGCTCGATGCCCAGACCCGCGACATCATGCAGGTCGAGCTGCTGCGCATCTGGCAGGAGGCGCGCAAGACGGTGCTGTTCGTCACCCACCAGATCGACGAGGCCATCTATCTCTCCGACCGCGTCGTGGTGATGACCAAGCGCCCGGGCCGCGCCAAGCGGATTTTCGCGATCGATCTGCCGCGTCCGCGCGACTACGAGATGCGGGTGACGCCGGAGTTCAACGAGCTCAAGCTCGAGATCTGGAACGCGCTCAAGGACGAGATCACGGTTTAGCCGATGGCGGAACATGTCGCCCCAGGTTCGACCTTCACTGAGCGCCACCGCAAGGTGCTGCTCGGCGGCCTCTCGTTGGCGCTGTTCTTGGCCGCGTGGCAGGCCGTGTTTCTCGTCGTCCCGTTCAATCCGCTGTTCATCAGCAAGCCGAGCCTGATCGCCGAGAGCTTCGTCGACCTGCTCATCAGCGGCGACCTGCTGCGTGAGCTCGCGGTAAGCGGGGTGCCGTTCGTCTACGGTTTCACCGCGGCCGTGGTGGTCGGGGTATCGCTCGGCATCGTCATGGGCTGGCGCGTGCGGGTGGGCTATGCGCTCGATCCGCTGATGACCGTGTTCTATGCGAGCCCTCTGGTTGCGCTGGCCCCGCTGGTGATTGTGTTCTTCGGGGTCGGCGTCTCGGGCAAGGCGGTCATCATCTTCTTGCTTGCGGTCTTCCCCTTCATCTTCAACGCCTATGCCGGCGTGCACGCGGTCGACCGCCTGCTGATCAACGTCGTGCGCTCGCTGGGCGGGACCGAGAAGGATCTCTACCTCAAGGTGATCGGCCCGAGCGTCCTGCCCTACATCGTGGCCGGCGCGCGCATCGCCGTGGGCCGCGGCCTCATCGGCGTCCTGGTCGGCGAGTTTTTCGCTGCCTCGGAAGGCATCGGCTACGCGATCGCCAAGTTCGGCGACCTGTTCGCGCTGGACCGGATGTTCGCCTGCATCCTCACCGTCATGGTCATCGCCGTGGTGATGACCGAGGCGATCCGGTGGGCGGAGCGCGCGGCGTTTCCGTGGCGGGTTGGACGATAGCCGATGACCGAGACCCGCACCCTCAAGGCAGAATTCGCGCCCGCCGATGGCCTGCACGCGCCGTCGAAGAGCGTGTGGCGGCGCTTCGAGTCGCCGATCCTCGGTGTCGGCAGCATCGTCGCCCTCTTGCTCGTGTGGGAGCTCCTACCGCGCCTGGTTCCGCTCTCCGCCGGAACCAAGCTTTTCTTCACCACCCCGAGCCAGATCGCCGGCACGCTGTGGGCGATGTTCGCCACCGGGTCGATCTGGGCGCCGCTCGGCGTCAGCGCCTCCGGCTTCGCGGTCGGTCTCGGCCTGGCGATCGTGGTCGGGCTGCCGCTGGGTGTCCTGATCGGACGATCGCGCACGCTCGATGCGATGCTTGACCCGTTCATCACCGCGTTCAACGCGACGCCACGGCTCGTCTTCCTGCCGCTGCTGATGCTGTGGTTCGGGCTCGGCCTTTGGTCGAAAGTGGCGATCGTGTTCATCGGCGCCTTGTTCCCGATCCTGATCAACACCTATGAGGGCGTGCGCAATGCCGACCCGCTGCTGATCAACGTCGTCCGCGCTTTCGGCGCCAAGGAAAGGGACATTGCCCGCCTGGTCGTGGTGCCGAATTCGTTGCCCTATATCATTGTCGGCCTGCGGCTGGCGATCGGCCGGGCCGTGCTCGGCGTGGTGGTGGCCGAGTTCTTCGGCTCCGAGTCGGGGCTCGGGGTCATGATGGTGCAGGCGGCGAGCCGCTACCAGGTTGACATCGTGTTTTCCGGCCTGATCGTGTTCGCGGTCTTGTCGCTGCTGATGACCGCGCTGGTGCAATTGCTGGAGAAGCGGCTCAGCCGCTGGCGGCCGCAGGTTAGCGAATAGCGAATGGCGAGTAGCGAGTAGCGAGTAGCGAATAGTAGGTTGCTCTATTCGCTATTCGCGTCTCTTCAGTTGGTCTGGCCGTCGAGCTTGGTCGGGACGTAACCCATCTGCTTGAGCGTCGAATCGAGGAGATCGCGGGTCAGGAACTGCTCCGGATCGGGCAGCGGCTTGTCCGCCGGCCACTGCTTCGCCGCGATCATCTCGACGCGGCGCGATTCGAAGATCTCCCGGAACAGGTCCTTCGGAATCTCGGCGCCGAACGCGTTGTGCGTCTGGTCCCAGACGATGCCGGCGTCCTTGTCATCGGCGACGCCGAGATGCTCCTTCAGGCTCGGGAGCGAGCCGGCCTTGTTGTCACGGTAATAGGTGACGCCGCGCGCGATGGCGCGGATGAACTTGGCCACCGTCTCGGGATTCTGATCGACATAGGCCTTGCGCGTCCAGAATGCGCCGCCGGCCCGCTGGATGTAATCGCCGGTGCTCAGCAAGAGCTTCATCCCAGCATTGAGCGCCCGCGGTGCGTGCGGGACCGAGATCAGCGCGGCGTCGATGTCGCCGTTGACCATGGCGGCGATCCGCTCCGGCTCGCCCTGGAACGAAATCACCTTGTAGTCCTTGCCGACCTCCATGTTGAAGGCGCGCCGCAGCACCGCGGCGCCTTCGTCGTAATCGGCACTGCCGGTGCGGCCGTAGCCTACCGTCTTGCCTTTGAGGTCCTGCACCTTGGCGATGTTCGGACGCGCCACGATCAGCCATTGCGACTTGAGCGACTGGCCGACCACGTAGCGGATGTCGGCGCCGCTGAGCGCTGCCTGCGCGCCGCCCGACGGGATCGGGATGAAGTCGATGCTGCCGGAGAGCCCGGCGGTGACCAGCGGTCTGCCCGGCAAGGAGACGAAACTGGCATCGAGGCCTTCGGCCTTGTAGAAGCCCTGGTCCATCGCGACGTAGCTCGGAGTATGGAAGCCGCTGCCGCTGAGGAACTTGCCGACCGTTATCTTGGTCTGGGCGTGGGCGGCCGCAAGCCCGACCGGAAGAGCCAGGACGGCGGCCGCGGCCGGCGCTAGCAGGGATCGCAGCATCCGCATGAGACTCTCCTCTTCAAGGCCGATCGAGGCCGTGTGAACGCTGGGAAGCATGAAGTGTCCGGGCGCCGCCGCGGCTTGTCAACTGGCGGCTGGTCGCAGTCGCCGGTGCGGGCGCTGCGACCCATGTGACTCAAGTCTCTTTACGTCGCAAACGCTCATCTCTTCTGTTGGGCGATTCGTCCAAAGATGCGATCTTGCGTGGCGCCGGCGCGAGCACCATTGCGGCGACCGGGCGACGATGCGATTGAGGATGGACCGGAGAGCCAGCGATGCCACGCACCAGCATCCATGTCGGCGAGATTGCCCACCAGTCGCCGATCCCGAACGCCAGCCGGATCGGCAATATCATCGTCTCCGGCCTGATCCGCGGCGCCGACCCTGCCACCTCGAAGCTTGCCACGACGCTGGAGCGGCAATGCGCGTTCATGTTCGAGCACATGCGCCGCGTGGTCGAGGCCGGCGGCGCCACGGTCGAGGACATCGTGAAGGTGACGGTATGGATGAAGGAGCTCAAGCGCGAACCGGTCAACGACCAGTGGGTGAAGATGTTTCCGGACCCGGCCGCGCGTCCAGCCCGCCAGATCATGGAGGTGCCGATGGAAGCGGGCGTGCTCATCCAGTGCGACTTCATGGCGGTGATCGAGCAGCCTTAGCAGAACACGGCCATGAATTTCGGGATCACGCTCTCCAATCGCGGCGTCCTGGTGGGACTTTGCCGTCCGCGCGACCTGCTCGTCTTGGCGGACGCCGTCGAAGCCGCGCCGGTGATGGATTCGCTCTGGTGCGGCGACGCCCTGTTCGTCAATCGCCGGCTCGACGCCTTGACGCTGCTGGCCGCGATCGCCGGGCGCACCGAACGGGTGCTGCTCGGGCCGGCCTGCATGGGCTCGTTCGCGCTGCGCAATCCGCTGGTCTTCGCCTACGAATGGGCCTCGCTCGACGTGTTGTCGAACGGCCGCACCCGGCTGGTGGCCTGCGCCGGCGGCGGCGCCGGACCGCTCTGGGAGGCGGAGACCGCGGCGTTGGGCATCGCGCCGGACGAGCGACGTCAACGGATGATCGAGAACATCCGTGTGCTGCGCCACCTCTGGAGCAAGGACAACGAGCCGTTCGCCGGCCGGTTCATCAATTTCTCCAACGTCACGCTCGAGCCGAAGCCGGTGCAAGACCCGTGTCCGATCTGGCTCGCGACCAATGCCGAGCGGCTGTCGAAGGGACAAGCCGATTCCGGCGGCTCCGAGCGCGCACTGACCCGCGTCGGCACGATCGCCGACGGCTGGATGACCCATTCGGTCAGCCCGGAGGGGTTCCGGCGGTCGTGGGAGCTCATCCTGCAGGTCGGACGCGAGCACGGCCGCGACATGTCACGCTTCGACAACGTGCTCTATCACCACATCAACGTGAACGAGGACAAGGCGGAGGCGCTGGCGGATTCGAAGCGGTTTCTCGACCTTTATTATTCGGCCGACTACGGCAAGGAGCGCCTGGAAGCGTGGTTGACCTATGGCTCGCCGCGCGACTGCATCGAGCAGCTGCGGCAATTCAAGGCCAGCGGCTGCCGGCGGATCACCTTCCGCATCTCGACCATGGGAGATCCGATGACGCAATTGCGGCGCATGGTCGAAGAGGTGTTGCCGTACGTCGATTAGAGCATGATCCCGACCGGTTTTCGGAAGAGATCATGCTTCTGAGCTGGAGCAGGATGCATCGAAGAGCTCAAGGCGCCCGCCAGGGCGCCTTGAGTCTCACGCAGCGATCGCGCAGGCGATTGATCCGACAGCGGCTTCAATCGCTGATCTGCGCGACCCTGAACCACTCAGAAGGCGACGCGGTCCTTGATCAGCGCAGCCACGTCCGCGGGGACGACCTTGCGCGCGACGAAATCGTCCCAGTTTTTGAACTTGGCCGTGGCGCGGGCCTCCACGATCGCCTTGGACCGGGCCGGACCGACCTGCGGAAGTTTCTCGAGGTCGGCCGCGGCCGCGGTGTTGAGGTTGACCTTGACCGCGATCGGCGCCGTCGCGGCCCCGGTCGTGGCGGAATTCGTCGACGTATTCGGCGCGGCGGCCGGAGCCGGCGTGGCAGGTTTCACCGGTTGGGTTCCCTGCGCAAAGGCCGGCGCGCAGAGAAGTGCGAGCGTCAACGAGCTGACGAGAACGCGACTGTTAAGCATTTGCGTAGATCCTTCCTGATCCCGCGAGGCTCGAATTCGAAGTTCGACTTCTGAACCGGGCCAAGCGGGCGTTCGTGCTCTTCAGTCACAGATCGCGGGCGTGCCCTGCGGGCGTCCGCCGCAATCCGACTGATCGCAATTGTCATAGCTGATCGATTTCGAACGGCTGGTGGCTGAACCGTTCAGGCCCCATTCACCCGTGTTAACGGCGCTTCATGCGGGGCGAGTGGACGCGGCGATGGCCCGGGACGGCAGGCGAGGAGGTGCTGCCGGCGTCGACCAGGCTTGTAAGAAAGCAAAGGTCAGGACGCGGCGCCGGTCAGCGCGACGACGCCCTGGCGAGCCTGATCTTCTTGCCGGCCGCCTTGTCCTTGCCTCGGGTGGCGGTGGCGTCGTGCTTGCCGCGTGCAGCGATGACGTCGTTCTTGCTGCGCGGGGCGGTGGCGTCGGCGACGCCGACCCGGCTCACGCGCAACGTCGTGGCGATCTTCTGCCAGTCGCCCTTCTGCTGGAGGTGCGCGGGGTCGTTGCCCGGCATCGGACGATAGAGCCCATATTTGGCGCCATTGGCGTCGATCCACTTCCAGACGTCGCTCATTTCGCCGTCGGCGTTGGTGATGTCGATGGCGCGGCCGTGGCCGTAGCCGCCGGTGCGGCTGCTGCCGCCGTGGAGCGAGTTGCCGCCGCGGGCCTTGAACCCGGCGGCGAGCTTCTGGCGATAGTCGTCGCGGAAGGCGCTGAGCATCGACCAATGCAGGCCGACGGCGTCCATCGCCTTTCCGGCGTGATAGAGCTGCTCGCGGAAGTCAGGGTCCATGCCGCCGATCACGTAGTCCTGCAACGCCAGACCCACGCGCTTGGCGGCGGCCGGGTCCTTCCAGCTGAAGTCGCCGGTCGAGTCCTTCTTGACCGGCTGGCGCTGATAGACTTCCCACAGATAGTCATCGACGACATTCATGACCGACGCGGTGCGTGGCCGGGGAGCAGGCATCCCGTCGGCTTGCTCGGTGGAATGCTTGGCCGGGAACGCGACGAAACCACCGACCTTGATCAGTCCTTCCGGCGCCGGCTCGGGTGCGGCCGCGGCCGCATTGCCGGTCTTTATCGCGGGATTGAGGAAGCGGATCGTCTGCACCGAGCGCGGATGATACTCTCGCATGTCCGAGTCGTCGGCCGCAGGCTCGGCCTCCCGTGCGATCGGGAGGGACAGCGACGCCTGGCGATAGACGACGGTCTCGTTGCGAACCGGCTCGAACAGAACCGGCGCCGGGGCCGGCTTGCGGTCCTGATAGTTCATGATCGCCAGCGCCGCGGTCGCGGCGGCGAGCGTGCCGGCGGTGAGCTTGAGCCCCACGATGCTGTACTGAAGCAGCGTCGCGCCCGGCGAACTCGCTTGCGGGCGCAGCAAGGCGGCCACTCGGGTTGGAGCACGGCGCGCGCCCCAAGGCGCGCGCGCATGGCGCATCACAGCAACGGCCTGTGCGAGCAACTGAAGTCCCCCCTGCCGATCACTCTGACCGAAACGTCCAGCCGGAGCCGGCGCACGTTGCGTCCTTCCCCAGGACGTCAACGGGCGCTAACGCCCGCACTTTCCAAGCCGAACGATTAGAGAGTGATCCCCCGAATCCCAGACTGACGATCCCCGAACGCAGGATGCCAGTAGGGTCGACAAATAAGGAGAAAGATTGACCCCGCCGGGACCAATTGGCGGCGGCTGCGAGCGGTGGAAACCCTTGGTGATACGCAGGAAACGGCCCCAACCGCGAGCCCCGGTCCTGGCGGTTTTGCCGCTGGCAGGCGGCCTCGTCGGTGCTGGCAGATAGGGGTGTGCCGGCGGTCTCCCCGCGTTGACCGCCTGCCCGGCCTGCCCTAGCTTTTCCATATTCCTCAGCGCGCGGAGCAACTCCCATGCATCGCTACGTCGTCCCCGACTCGGTCAAGCAGCGCGTCGTCCGCCGCCAGGGCAAGCTCCTGAGCCACGACACGATCGAGGCCGGCCGCGCCGCGCTGGTCGTTGTCGACATGCAAAACCACTTCGTGGCCGAGGGTTTTCCGCTCGAAGTGCCGCTGGCGCGGGCGATCGTGCCGAACATCAACCGCATGGCCAAGGCGATGCGGGCCGCGGGCGGCACCGTCGTGTGGGTGCAGACCACGGCGAGCGGAGCGCTCAAGCACTGGGGCAATCACCACACATACATGCTCACGCCGGAGCGCTCGCGGACGCGGCTCGCCAGCCTCGACGAGGCGGCGGACGGATTCAAGCTCTACCCGGCGCTCGAGCCGCTCGCCTCCGATCTGCGGGTGAAGAAGATCAAGTACAGCGCGTTCATCGCCGGCTCGTCCGACATCGACGCGCAGCTCAAGAGCCGCGGCATCGACACCCTGCTGGTCACCGGAACAGTGACCAATGTCTGCTGCGAGTCGACCGCGCGCGACGCCATGATGCTCGATTACCGCGTGATCATGCTCTCCGACGGCAATGCCTCGCTGACCGACGAGGAGCACGCCGCCGCGCTGAACAATTTCCTGATGTTCTTCGGCGACGTCATGAGCACCGACGAGGCGACGGCGCGGCTCGTCCCGGTGGCGAAGCGCAAGACCGCCTAAGGCAGCTCAACGTCGCCGCATCACGGCGGCCTCCAGCCACGAGATCGCCAGATACATCACCGACGAGAACACCGCGAGGATGGTGATAGCGGTCATCACGATGTTCATCTTGAAGATCTGGCTGCCGTACTGGATGAGGTAGCCAAGCCCCAAGCTCGCCGACTGGAACTCCCCGACGACCACGCCGACGAGCGAGAGACCGGCGTTCACTTTCAGCGCCGCGATGAAGGTCGGAACGCTGCCCGGCAGCACCACCTTGGTGAGGAGCTGGCCCTTGCTGGCGCCGAAGGTCTGCGCCAGCTTCACCTTGTTGGGATCGATGCCCTGGAAGCCGCTGTAGATCATCAGGATGGTGATGAACAGCGAGATCGCCAGCGACATGCCGTAGATCGACAAGGTGGCGCCGAGCCAGATGTAGAAGATCGGCACGAAGGCGGTCTTCGGCATGGCGTTCGCCACCACCAGGTACGGGTCGAGCACCTTGTAGAGGCTGCTCCACCACCACAGCGCCGCGGCGATCGCGGTGCCGAGCACCATCGCGGCGGTGAATCCGAGCACGGTGGCGAGCACGGTGGAGGCGGTGTGGGTGAGGATGCTGGCCTCCCGGGGCGTCGCCTTGAGCAGCTCGAGGAAGGTCGGCCACAGCGCCGAGGGATAGCTGGTGAGCGTCGGATTGATGATATGCGCCCTTGGCAGCACCTCCCACAGCACCAGGAAGACCAGCAGCAGCGCAAGCTGGGTCGCGCGCACCGCCAGGCGGCCGCGCCGCTCGCGCCGGAGCCAGTCGCGGTACTGCGGGCTCGGCCCCGCGAGCGCGGCGGAATCAACCTTCGACATGGACTTCGAGCTCCTGCCAGAGGGTGTTGAAGTAGCGGTTGAACTCGGGCGCGTTGCGCGCCGCGAACGGCGCCGGGCGCGCGCCATTGGCGGTG
>Ga0114129_10016476_pt1 | contig 10521 bp, 8 predicted proteins | sample RhiMetdeltSRZDD1_FD_80071 | JGI IMG/M metagenome (GOLD analysis project Ga0114129, IMG submission 80071) | Populus rhizosphere microbial communities from Tennessee, USA - Rhizosphere MetaG P. deltoides SRZDD1 (version 2) (version 2) | ecosystem: Host-associated > Plants > Roots > Rhizosphere >... | reverse complement strand
TGGCGCCGGCCGTTCTCGTCCTCGTCTATCGCCTGATCACGCGGCGCACGAGCCCGATGACCACGCCGCTCGACGGCCCCATCCTCGCCTTCGTCGTCTGGACGCTGTTGTCGGCCTCGTTCTCCCCGAGCCCGCTCGAGTCTCACGAGAGCGCGAAGAAGCTGGTGCTCTTCGCCCTGCTGTATCTGACCATCGATTCCGTCCGCGACGCCGAGCAGCGGCGCCGGGTGCTGGACGTGGCGCTCCTCGGCGGCCTCGCCGTGGGCGCGGAGGTCCTGCTGCAGGTCTTCTTCCTCGGCTACGACACCCTCGACAAGCGGCCGCGCGGATTCCTCGGCCACTACATGACGGCGTCGGGGCTCCTCACCTGCGCCCTCGTCCTCGCCGCCGCGCGGCTCGCGTTCCATCGCGGGCCGGTCGAGCGGCCGCGGCGCGAAGACCTGCAGGGGCTGGGGATCCTCGCCGCCGCCCTCGCGCTGCTCGCCGCGCTGCAGCGCTTCGACATCATGGCGGTGGAGGCGGAGCGGCTTTTCGTGGCGGGGCTCGGAGCGGCCGCGGCCTACCTCGTGCTGTCGCGCCGGCCGGCGTGGCCGAGCGCGGCCACCTCGTCGACGCTCGCGCTCGTCGCGCTCGCCGTCTGCTCGTGGGCGATCCTGCTGACGCAGACGCGCAGCGCGTGGCTGGGTGGGGTCGCCGGGTTGGCGGTGGTGGCCATCCTGCGGGCGCCGAAGCTCCTGTGGGCCCTGATCGCCGCGGTGGCGATGGTGCTGCTCCTGCGTCCGGCGTCGGTCGTCGACCGACTCACCGTGACCGACGCCTCGAGCCGCAACCGCATCTACCTGTGGCAGGCCGGCGTCGACATGATCCGCGAGAAGCCCATCTTCGGCGTCGGCCCCGACATGGTCCAGCAGGTCTACGCCGAGTATCGCTGGCCCGGTGCGCCCGAAGACACCGCCTCGCACTTGCACAGCAACGCGTTCCACATCGCAGCCGAGCGCGGGCTGCCCTGCCTCGTCTTCTGGCTGTGGTGGGTGGCGGCGGCCATGGGCGATGCCTATCGCGCGGTGCGGACGCGCGGAGGCGAGGCCGCGACGTACGGTGCCGCCGCCATGGGCCTGCTCGTCGCGATCATGGTCGCCGGGCTGTTCGAGTACAATTTCGGCGACTCCGAGATCCTCATGCTCGTCCTCATCGTGTCCGCGCTCCCGTACACGTTCCGCGACGCGGACGCCGTCCCCGCATGAGCCGGCTCTCCGCCACGCGGGCGCGCGCCCTGCTCTCCGCGATGCGCGGCCGGCGCGCCCTCGTCCTCGGCGACGTGATGCTCGACGAGTTCATCTGGGGGAAGGTCGCCCGCATCTCGCCGGAGGCGCCGGTGCCGGTGGTGGAGGTGATCGGCGAGAGCTTCCACGTCGGCGGCGCCGGCAACGTCGCGCGCAACGTGAGATCGCTCGGCGGCGAGGCGGTGCTGGTCGGCATCGTCGGGCAGGACCGCGCGGCGGCGCAGCTCAAGCGCGAGCTGGCGGACGGCGGCGTGACCGACGCCCTCGTGACCTGCGAGTCCACTCGGCCTACCACCGTCAAGACGCGGATCATCGCGCACCATCAGCAGGTCGTGCGCGCGGACCGCGAGGTCTCCGACGACATCCCGCGCGAGCTCGAGGAGCAGGTGATCGCCGCCGTGGGCGAGGCCCTGCCCAGGTGCCACGTCCTCGTCTTGTCCGACTACCAGAAGGGGGTGGTCACGCCGCGCGTGATGAAGCGCACCCTCGCCCTGGCGCGGCGGCGAAAGGTGCCCGTGCTCGTCGACCCGAAGGTACGGCACTTCTCGCTGTACCAGCGTGTGGCGCTGGTGACGCCGAACCAGATCGAGGCCGAGCAGGCGAGCGGGGTGCGCATCCGCAACGCCGACGACGTGCGCGCAGCCGGCGAGAAGATCCTGAAACGCCTGCGCTGCGGGGCCGTCCTCATCACCCGCGGCGAGGCCGGCATGAGCCTGTTCGTGCCGGGCGAACGTGCGGTCCACGTGCCGACCGCCGCCCAGGAGGTCTTCGACGTGACCGGCGCCGGCGATACCGTGATCGCGACCCTCGGCCTCGCCGTCGCCGCCGGCGCGAAGCTCGAAGAGGCGGCGCGGCTCGCGAACTTCGCCGCCGGGGTCGTGGTCGGCAAGGTGGGAACGGCGACCGCCTCGCCCGACGAGGTCGTCGCCGCCCTCTCTTAATGAAGATAGGGATCGTCGGCGCGGGGCCCGGCGGCAGCCTCCTGGCCTGGCATGCCGCCACCGCCGGCGCCGCCGTGACGATTTTCGATCCGAGCCATCCGCGCGAGAAGCCGTGCGGCGGCGGCCTCACCGGCAAGGCGCTGGCTCTTCTCCCGCCGGCGCCGGCCGACGATCCGCTGCCGGCGCGCTTCGTCGACTCGTGCTTCTTCGAGGAGGAGGCGGCGTCGTTCGTGCGCCTCCGGCTGGCGCGCCCGGTGGCCATCGCCTCGCGCGCCGAGCTCGACGCCTGGCTCCTGCGGCGGGCGTGCGCGGCGGGCGCGCGTCACTTGCCCGAGCGTGTCGCGCACGTCGATGCCGACGGCGGGCTGCGCACGACGGGGGGTGTGTCGCATCGCTTCGACGTGATCGTCGGCGCCGACGGGGCGGGCAGCCTCGTGCGGCGGACGCTCTTGTCGCCGACGCCGCCGGAGCGATTGACGATGGCCGCCGGCTGGTTCGCGCGCGGCGCCTCGGACATGCACATCCGGTTCGCATCCGACCTCGGCGGCTACCTGTGGCTCTTCCCCCGGCGCGATCACGTGTGCGTGGGTATCTGCGCGCCGCTGCGGCGCGTGCCGACGCGCCAGCTCCTGGACCGCCTGGAATCCGAGGTGCGCCGCTCGTTCCCGGCCCTCGCCGACGGCGAGCCGTACGCGCACACCATTCCGTCGCCCTCGGCGCACGCGTCGTCCGTCCTCGAGATCGCCGGGCCGCGCTGGGCGCTCGTCGGTGACGCCGCCGCGCTCGCGGATCCGATCACCGGCGAGGGCATCTATCCCGCGCTGGAGTCGGCCGCGCTCCTCGCGGAGACGCTCCGTGCCGGCGGATCGGCGGCTCACTATCCGCAGCGTCTGCTGGAGTCGCTCGGGGCGGAGATGCTGAAGGCGGCCGCGCTTCGGGACCGGTTCTACGCCGCCGGCTTCACGCGGCGCATGATCGCCTACGCCGCACGGAGCGCGGCCATCCGCGAGGTGCTGGCCGATCTCGTCCTGGGCGAGCAGGGGTATCTCGGACTGAAGCGGCGTCTGCTGCGCGCGGCCCCGCGGTTCGCGCTCGAGAGCGCGGCTTCGGTCTTCCGGTCGGCATCGTGAAAGCCGCCGCCGCCCTCGTCCTCCTGCTGCCGCTGGCCGCGTGCACGCGCGAGAGGCACCTCATCGAGTTCGGCTGGGACGAGCCGGACCCGGCGTTTCTTCGGCGGCACATCGCGCAGATGGAAGGCACGCCGTTCGACGGTTGCGTCTTTCATGTCGACTACCGCACGCCGGCCGGCGCCTCGGGAAACCTCACCTGGAAGGCGTGGGGCGCGCGCGCGTTCGAGAGGCGCGACATCGAGGCCGCCATCGCCGACCTCCGCGCCACCGAGCGCAAGCGGTTCACCCACCTGTTCGTGCGCGCGAACGTCACGCCCGGTACCGTCGACTGGTTCGACGACTTCACGCCCGTGGTCGGCAACCTGCGCCTGCTGGCCGAGGTCGCGCGTGAGGGCCGTTGTCGCGGCCTCCTCCTCGACACCGAGCCGTACGAGGGCCAGCTCTTCGACCACAAGCGGCAGCCGCACGCGGCCGAGCACACCTGGGACGAGTACGCCGCGCAGGCGCGCCGCCGCGGCGCCGAAGTGATGCGTGGTCTGCAGCAGGGCTTTCCCGACCTCGAGGTCATGCTGACGTACGGCTACACGCTGCCGTGGCAGGAGAGCGCGCGCGGGAAGCGGCCGCTGTCGGAGGGACGGTTCGGCCTGCTCGCGCCGTTTCTCGACGGCATGGTCGAGGCCGCCGACGGCGCCCGCCTCATCGACGGCTACGAGGCGTCCTACGGGTACAAGGATCCGCGCCAGTTCTCGGCCGCGTACGACGTGATCCGGCGCGGCGTCGTCCCCATCGTCGCCGATCCCGAACGCTATCGGCGGGTGACGAGCGTGGGCTTCGGCCTGTGGATGGATTACCAGTGGCGAACCCACGGCTGGAGCGAGGTCGCGTACGACCAGAATTACTTCTCGCCGGACGCCTTCGAGCGCAGCCTGAAAGGTGCCTGGGCCACGACGAACGACTACGTGTGGGTGTACACGGAGCAGCCACGCTGGTGGACGGCGGAAGGCGGTTCCGCCCACCTGCCGGCCGCCTACGCGTCGGCCCTGCGCCGCGTGAAGGACAGCGCGCGGTAACCGTGTCCAACGCGACAGCTCGCCCGCCACGCCTTGCCCATTTGTAGCCGGATCAGTTACTGGTCCTGGGATCAGTGGTTTCGAGCACTGCCTGAGTGACGCTGGGGGAGGACGCGCCGGCGCGCGGAACTGACTCGGAGGCGAGCTCGGCCGGCCGCCTATAAGCCATACGACAGACCTGACCCCACGTAGACAGCAAACAACAGACCTGACCCCGTCAGTGTTTGAAGTGGCGGACGCCGGTGAAGACCATCGCCAGGCCGTGCTCGTCGGCGGCGGCGATGACTTCCTCGTCGCGGACGGAGCCGCCGGGCTGGATGATGGCGGTGGCGCCGTTCTTGGCGATCTCGTCGACGCCGTCGCGGAACGGGAAGAAGGCGTCGGAGGCGACCACCGTCCCTTTGAGCGGCCGCTGGGCCTTCGAAGCCGCGATACGCGCGGAATCGACGCGGCTCATCTGGCCGGCGCCCACGCCCACGCTCTCGGTGGCGGTGGTATAGACGATGGCATTCGACTTCACGTGCTTGACGATCGTCCACGCGAAGACCAGCGCCTTCCATTCCTCCGCCGTCGGCTGGCGCTTGCTGACGATGTCGCATTTGCTGCGGTCGAGCTGGTGCAGGTCCCACTCCTGAACGAGAAGGCCACCCATCACGCGCTTCATGTCGAAGCCGGTGACCTTGTGGATGCCCGTCGTCTCCATGTCCATCAGGCGGAGGTTCTTCTTCTTCTCCAGCGCCTCGCGGGCCGCCCTCTCGAAGCCGGGGGCGATGATCGCCTCGACGAAGACATCGGCCAGCTTGGCGGCGGTGCCGACGTCGACCTTGCGGTTGAAGGCGAGGATGCCGCCGAACGCCGAAAGGGGATCACACGCCCAGGCGCGCTCGTAGGCCTCCAGCAGGTTCGCGCCCAGCGCGGTGCCGCACGGGTTCGTGTGCTTGACGATGACGCAGGCGGGATCGTGGAACTCGGTGACCAGGCGCCAGGCGGCGTCGAGATCGAGGATGTTGTTGAACGAGAGCTCCTTGCCCTGGAGCTTCTGCGCCGCCGCCACCGAATACAGGGTGGAGCCGAGATCGCTGTAGAACGCCGCGCGCTGGTGCGGGTTCTCGCCGTAGCGGAGGTCCTGCGCCTTCTCGAACGACGGCGTCAGGCGGTACGGGAAGAAGCTGTCGGACTCCGCCGCGCTGTACTTGCCGTCCTTCGACTCGAGCTGGGCGAAGTATTCGGCGATGGCCGCTTCGTAACGGCCCGTGTGGCGGAAAGCCTTCTGCGCGAAGTAGAGCCGCGTGGGGGCATCGATGCCGCCCTCGCGATCGAGCTGCTCGAGGAGCAGCGGGTAGTCGACGGGATCCACCACGGCGGCGACGTGCTGGAAATTCTTGGCGGCGGCGCGGACCATGGTCGGCCCGCCGATGTCGATGTTCTCGATGGCCTCGCTGAACGTCGCACCCTTGGCGACCTTGTCTTCGAACGGATAGAGGTTCACCACCACCACGTCGACGGGGACGATGCCGTGCTCCTCCATTGCGCCGCGATGTTTCGGGTCGTCGCGCCGCGCGAGGATGCCGCCGTGCATGATCGGGTGCAGCGTCTTCACGCGGCCGTCCAGGATCTCGGGAAAACCCGTGGCCTCGGAAACACCGGTGACGGGAACCCCGGCCTTCTTGAGCTCGTCGGCGGTGCCGCCGGTAGAGACGATCTCGAAGCCGCGCGAGACGAGGCCGCGGCCGAGATCGACGATGCCGTCCTTCCGGTAGACCGAAAGCAGCGCCCGCCGCTCTACGGGTTTCTTCGCGGCCATGGCTCTCCTCCGTTGCCGGTGTCCGCTTGGGGACGCTCGCGGGGCTCGACGATACGCGGCTCGCGCATGCGCGTGAGGTCGCCGCGCACGCTGCGCCAGCCGGCCAGCCAGGTGGCGGCCACGCTGTTCACGGCGCGGGAGTACGCGAGCGAGCCGACGCCGAACACCGGCGACCGGTAGTCCAGGGTGAAGTGCCGCACGACGCGGCCGTTCTGGAACAGCTCCATGCGGATGACGGGGGCGTCCTCGCGGCTGCGGACGAGAAGCCCCTGCCAGTATCCCGACAGCTCCTGGGGTCCGAGCTTGAGGGCGCGGCCATCGTTCAGGACGACCGGGATCTTGTCGAGGTTCTTCGAGACGAACGCGTAATACTCCGCGACCACGCCCGGCGGGAACCCCTCGGACCCGGCGCACAACACCGGATCGGAGACGTCGGCGGCCACGCGGAAGGTGGCGCCCAGACGGATCAGCCCCGCGCTGAGCTGCTGCTTGTACATGAGGGTGGCGGCGTCCTTGAGCTGCGCCTGGACCGCACCCACCGTCTCCGCACGGATCTGACCGCTCGACAGCTCACCCGCCCAACCCGTGCGGTCGGGCGTCGTCTCCCGCGCGGCGGCCAAAACCGCCAGCTCGCGGTCGTGGAGAAGGATGGCGAGCGATCGCGGCAGCAGGCGCTGCGCGTCGCGATAGAGCGCCACCTCCAGATCCGGCGGCCAGGCGGCGGCGGGCGCGGCGAGCGCGAGGGTGACGACGGCCCCGAGGACGGCCGCGGCGGCGCGTGAGATGGACGAGGGCGGAATCATACGAGAACGAAGCACGATAACACGGCGCCGATTCCGGTCAGGACCGGCGCGCTCCTACTTCACGGGCTTGGCTTTCAGGCTGACCTTGCCGTCTTTGTTCTCGATGCGGAAGTCGACGGCAGCCGCCCCTTTTTCCGTAAGGATCTTCGTGGCCTGCTGGGAGATGAGGCGTTCGAAGTTGTCGTAGCTGACCGCCGCCGTCTCGCCAACCTTCTTGCGCTCGTCGACGAACTGCCGATACAGCGCGCGCACCTGCACGGTGTCACCCTGCGGGTTCTCGATGCGGAACCCGTCCGCGGCCGGCGGGCGGGCGGCACGAGCGGCCGCACGTGCCGCCGGCGTCGGCTCCGGCGGCGGAGGCATATGCGACGGGGCGGCCGCGCGCGCCCCGTGCATCCCCATTACGCGCCCCTCTTCCAAGGCGCGGAGGCGTTTCTGCCAGAGCTCGTTGAACGTGTTGTAGCGCGCGGTGAGGTTCTGATAGCGGAATCGCTCCGTGTTGTTGCGCATCTCGGTGCCGGCGTACCGCCGGACGACGATCTCGAGCTTGGCCTTGAGATCCGTCGGCGGCTTCTTCTCCATGCCCGCGAAGAATTTCTCCCACTCGATCTGCAGCTGCCGGATCGATTTCTCGAGGAAGTCCAGGTCTTCGTTGATCGAGGCCACGGTCAGTCCTTGCTCGGCAGGTGGAGGAGATACAGCGGGATCCAGATCTCGCGGGCGTAGGGGATCTTCTTGTTGTCGACGAGCACGTCCGTGCCCGGGCGCTTGCCCACGATGAGGTACAGGTCGTGGAAGACGGCGGCCTGCGAGGCGTCGAACGCCGCGTGGTACCGCCGGCGCTCGCCTTCCGACGTCTCGCGATACACCGGCGAGACGCGGGCGAGCTCCAGGGCGCGCGACGAGCCGTCGCCTTCGAAGGCGTCGAAGACGACCCCCAGCCGGAACGGACGCGGACGGCGGCCCGGGTACAGGATGTCGACCATCTCGTCCGAGAGATGCGAAATGTCGTCTTCCTCCCGCGGCACCACCGGCGGGAGTCGGTCCGCAAACGTTTTGGCTTTGGGCCGGCTCATGCTCCGGAGGGGAATGGTATCATCGGCAACGCGTCATCTTATGGCCCGCGCCGTCCTGCTCCTGGTTCTCCCTGTCCTGCTCGGCGCGTCGGCAGCCTCCGACAAGCCCGAAACGCCCGCCGCCGTCGCCCCCGCGGGTGAGGTGCGTCACGACGTCAAGGGCCTGAGCCTGCGCATCGACACCTCGCGCGCCTATCCGGGCGGGGTGCTGATCGCGCAAGTGCGCGCGGCGAAGGCGATCGGCCCGGCGTCGTTCGTTCTCGAGGGGATCCGCTGCCCCGTCTACTCCGGCCCGGGCGGGCTGCGCGCGCTGGTGCCGGTACCGCTGACCACCGTCGCGGGTCCCAACGTTCTCGGCTTCGAGATCCGCGGCCGGCGCGGGCGCCGGCGCATCCCGATCGACGTCGCGATCGCCGCGCGCGAGTTCCTGGTCCGCCGCCACGCGATCCCGGAGGCCAAGAAGGAGCTGCTCCAGCGCCTGGAGCGCGTGCGTGACAGCCGGCTCGTGCTGGCCGCGATCCGGCTGGAGTCCACCGCCGCGTTGGCCCGCGGGACGATCGTGCCGCCCGTCGACGCGGCGCCGGATCCGGTTTTCGGGGCGGCGGAGACGTATCTCGACGCGACGTTCGTTCCGCTGCTCACCGACGGCCTCTATGGCGATCACCATCGCGGCCTGGATTATCCCGTGCCCATCGGCACCGCGGTGGCAGCACCGGCGGCGGGTATCGTGACCCTCGCCCAGCCGCTGGCGTTCGCCGGCCAGGCCGTCGTCATCGATCACGGCCGCGGCGTCGTGAGCGCCTTCTTCCACCTCAGCAAGATCGCCGTCGCCGTCGGCGACAAGGTCGAGCCCCGCACGGTGCTCGGCGCGTCGGGCGACAGCGGGATGGCGGTCACGCCGCATCTGCACTGGGCGGTGTATGTGCACGGGGTGGCGGTAGACCCGGCCGTGCTCGCCAGCATCGACCTCAGCTAGCCACAGAAACAGCGAACGGACGGGGCACGGGGCACGTGTACGTTCACGGGGCACGTGAGACGTGCTTGGCGACTGCGGGCGGGTGGGGCGCGCGGATGTGCGCTGGCACGCCTGTTGGGAAGCCTTGAATAGTGTGCGCCATGAGCCTCCGGGAGCGACCATTCTCGACGCCGAGCGGCTCGACTGCTACGTCGTCGCGCTCGAGCTCCAAGTCGCGGCGGCGGCGCTGGCGAGCGCTGTGATTCGGTCCTTCGCGACCAGTTGCGGCGCGCCAGCCTTTCCGTCGTCCTGAATCTCGCCGAAGGGGCCGGGCGGCGATCCCGCGCTGAGAAGCGGCGCTTCTACGTCATCAGCCGCGGTTCGGCCACCGAGTGCGCGGCTGTCGTCGACGTGCTCCGCGTGCGGGGACTGGCGCCCGCCGACGAGTGCCGGCGGGCGCGGACGCTGGTCGTGCGCATCATCCAGATGCTGACGAAGCTCGACCGCAGCCTCGCTTGAGACAGCGCTGCTCGAGCCCGGTCAGCATGCTGATCGCCCGCACAGCAGCGATCGCCCGCGGCTGGCCTCGACCCCATCGACGAGGCGGCGCGACAGGAGCAGATGGACGATGGCGGCGCATTCCGCCGCACTCCCGCGTGAAATGGCAAAGAAATGGCCTTGTCGCCGGGGCTACGTCGGGCGCAGCCCTCGCAGAGATTCAGCGTGATGGACGCGCTGGCACGCTCGAGCTGATCGCGCAGACTGCGGCCGGCGCGACGCCCCAGCGCGGGCACGAGCTGGTGAAACGCGACGGCAACGTGGAACACGTCCAGCCGCTCCGCGTCAAGTAGCGCCGCAACGCCAGGCGCTGGCGCGTGGATTGGCTGCGTGAATGAGGTCCGTGTCATGGTGAGCCTCCTTGTGTCGGGCTGCCCGGGGAGGCTCACACGCGGACCTCATTCACGACGACCAATCCACGTGCCAGCGCCCCGGCCCACGTGCACCTACACCTACACGTGCACCTACTCGTGCACGTACACGTCCGTCACCAGTCCGTTGTCTTGTTAGAGAACGTTCGCGGCGGCCTTGGCCAGCGCGAGCAACGGGGCGGGATACACGCCGAGCGCGAGCACCACGACCGCGCTCACGATGAGCGCTGCCGCCGCGCCCACACCGACCTCGCCCCACGGATCCTCGCCCGCGGGCTCGTACATGTACATCGCCACCACCACGCGGAGGTAGTAGTACGCGGAGATCACGCTGGTGAGGACGCCGACGACGGCCAGGACGGCGTAACCGGCATCGACGGCGGCCTTGAAGAGATAGAACTTGCCGACGAAGCCGGCGGACACCGGGATGCCGGTGAGCGAGATGAGGAAGATGGTCATGGCGGCGGCCAGGGCCGGCCGGCGCTCGGCGAGGCCATGGAAGTCCTCGAGGCGCGCGGGCTCGCGCCCGT
>Ga0114129_10016475_pt1 | contig 10521 bp, 7 predicted proteins | sample RhiMetdeltSRZDD1_FD_80071 | JGI IMG/M metagenome (GOLD analysis project Ga0114129, IMG submission 80071) | Populus rhizosphere microbial communities from Tennessee, USA - Rhizosphere MetaG P. deltoides SRZDD1 (version 2) (version 2) | ecosystem: Host-associated > Plants > Roots > Rhizosphere >... | reverse complement strand
TCACACCGTAAAGAATGCCGGCGACTTCCGGCAGCGCGCGGTAACGAACGTAAGCCCAGGCAAACGCGGTGACGATTAATGCGGCTGGAGCAATGAAGCAAACGCCGGCGACGACCAGCCCGGCCCATCCTGCTTGTCGATGGCCGATGTGGATCGCCATCTCGGTCGAGTTTGGTCCAGGGATGAGGTTGGCCGCACCGAGTAGATCGAGAAATTCTTCGCGACTCAGCCACTGACGGCGACGAACGACTTCGTCTTCCATCATGGCGATGTGCGCAGCGGGACCGCCGAAAGCGATCGTGCCAAGTTTTAAAAAGAGCCACGCCAAACTTCGCAGCGGAGTCTTTTGCTTGCCGCGATGTTCAGTCACGAGACGAAAGCCTCGCATCGACTGACAACGAGCCCGCGCCGGCGATCAGAAGAAAGATCGAGCCGAGCAGCATGGCGAGATCCGTACGCGCCTCGTGAAGCATTCCCCAGAAACCGTAGTACGGAACGGTTCGAAGACTGAATCCCCAGAAGCCATAGCCGAGCAGTATCGGAACCTTGGTGGAGAGAATCGCCACCAGCATATCGATGATCAGCGGGATCGCGGCAAACCTCGTCAGGAAGCCGATCAGGATCAATGCGCCACATACGATCTCGACGACGCCGACAAACGGACCCGTCACCTCGGGCGAGGGAATGCCGATTTTTGCAAACCTACCGGCGCCGTTTTCGGCAGGGTAAAGAAACTTCTGAATCCCTTCCGAGAGAAACACCGCACCTACGGCGAGTCGAATCAGAATCACGGACTGCGGCGCGCCGCCGTTGATCATTCGTTTTATGTCCATAATTGCTCCTCGGGCGACTGGGGAAAGTTCACCAATTAAAGCGGGAAAGCTCGCAGCGCGCCAGCGTGTACGCCCTTGTTTTGCAGCATTTATCCTGACACTTCCCGGCACGAACCTTGCGCTTCCTCAGGCATGGTCTTTTTGTGGACCAACGCTCGGCAACCGTTCCATGGAGGGGGCGTGCAAAATGAATCCTTACGACGAAGGTGATGCAGACGAACAGTCGCACACTTCTCGACGCACTTTCTGCACCGATCTGATGCTGACTTCAGCGGGTCTGGTGCTGGCCGGGCCCGGGTTAGCTAAAGCGATTCCGGCGCAAGATTCGATGGTGGCTTATCCTCCGCGGAAGATCGACGGCGCAGAGTTCCTGCTACCAGGGTCCGGCCTCTATTTCAACTATCCAGGCAGAAACGATGCGGCTGTGCTCGTGCGCTCCAGCGAGGGCGAATACAGGGCCTACAGTCGAAGGTGTTCTCACGCCGGTTGTTCCGTGGAGTTCGACGCTCCGAGTCGATGTCTCAAGTGTCCGTGCCATCAAGGCGCGTTCGACGCCCGCGTGGGCCAGGTGATGTTTGGTCCGCCGCGCAGGCCGCTCGATCAGATCGTGCTTCAGGTGCGCGCCGGAGGACAGCTCTGGGCCGTCGGCAAGAGCTTCGCAGGAAACGCAGACATGATCGCAAAAAGCCTCGGAGGAGGTGATTGAAATGAGATACAGCGAAGGAAAACACAGGATTGGCTACGTTGAGATGATGTATTTTTTGATTGGCGTGCTGTTGCTGTTGTTGCTGGGTACGGTCGCGAAGGGCCAGAGCCCGGCGCCGGCAATGAAACCCGCTCACAGCCACTCGCAAATACAACAGTCGACGTACCGGGATTATCGCGGCGTGCGGCTCGGCATGACGGCGACTGAAGCCAGAGCAAAACTGGGCGAGCCGGTGATGAAGAGCAACGAACAGGACTACTATGTCTTCTCGCAAAACGAGACGGCACAGATCGTCTACGACGCCTTTCAGAAGGTCGTGACGATTTCTACTGATTACTCCGGCGGTGTGGGCGCGCCTGATGTCCGGGCCGTCGTTGGCGCCGGCACGTTGCTGCAAAGACCTGATGGTTCGTTGTTCCGGATGGTCCACTATGAGTCGGAGGGATTCTGGGTCTCGTACAACAAGAGCGCCGGCGTAATGCCTGTAGTCACTATCACGCTTCAAATCATGAAGTGACGCGACTCATCGGACCGCGGCGACGTAGAAGCAGTTCCAAAGGTGAAAACAAGTCATGAGCTCTGCAATAGCGAGTGGAAGTGAAGGTGTCGTCGAAACCAGTCTCACGGGACAACTTCTGCTGGACAACCCGTTGCTCAACAAGGGCAGCGCTTTTCCCGAAAACGAGCGACGTGAGTTCGGGCTTCTGGGACTGCTTCCATCACACTGTTCGTCGGTCGATGAGCAACTCGCCCGCACCTACGAAAACTACAAACGAAAAGAGAGCGATCTCGAGCGCTATGTTTTTCTCACGGCGTTGCAGGATCGCAACGAAACGCTCTTTTACCGGCTCGTGCAGCAGCACATCGGCGAGATGATGCCCATCATCTACACGCCGACAGTCGGCGAAGGCTGCCGGAAGTACAGCCATGTGTTCCGGCGGCCTCGTGGTTTATACATCTCGTATCCTCATCGGAATGAAATCTCCGCGATACTCGACAACGCTCCCTCGAGCTCGCCTGAGGTCATCGTTGTAACTGATGGCGAGCGCATTCTTGGGTTGGGCGACCTGGGTGTCGGCGGGATGGGCATTCCGATCGGAAAGCTCTCGCTTTACTCGGTCTGCGCTGGAATTCATCCCTCCCTGACGCTGCCGATAATGCTCGACGTCGGAACTGACAATCCGGGGCTGCTTGACGATCCACTCTATCTGGGTTGGCGTCACACGCGGGTGCGAGGCCAGGAGTACGACGAGTTCATCGAGGCGTTTGTCGAGGCGGTGAATGAGAAGTTTCCGCGAGTGCTGCTTCAGTGGGAGGATTTTTCAAAGCACAACGCCGCCCGGTTACTCGAGCGCTATCGCGATCGTCTGTGTACCTTCAACGATGATATTCAAGGCACGGGCGCCGTGACAGTCGCGGGGCTTTTGGCGGCGATGAAACTCCTCGGCTCGAGTCTCGAGGAACAACGAATCGTGATTTTGGGCGCCGGCTCGTCCGCGATCGGCATTTGTGATCAGATCGTCGCTGCAATGGTCCAGGCGGGATGCAGTGAGCACGATGCAAAACAGAAGTTATGGCTGGTCGACAGCAACGGGCTCGTACATGACGGGCGAGCTAATCTCGAAAGCTCGAAAAACAAATATGCACGTCCGGTGGTGTCAGGCGCCGGTGTGGATTTTCTGAACGTGGTGAAGGGTGTTCGGCCGACGATCCTGATCGGCACGTCGGGTCAGCACGGAGCTTTCAACGAAGATGTTGTGCGTGCGATGAGTAAGCACGTGGGGCGTCCTGTGATCTTTCCGTTGTCGAATCCGACTTCCAAGAGCGAGGCGACGCCTGAGGACCTTCTAAAATGGACTGATGGCCGCGCCTTGATCGCTACAGGCAGCCCATTTCCGGCGGTCAGTTATAACGGACGATTGATTAAGATCGGTCAGTGTAACAACGCGTTCGTATTCCCGGGTGTGGGTCTCGGCGTGATCGCTTCTGGTGCGCGTCGAGTAACGGACGCGATGTTCTCTGCCGCCGCGCGGGTTCTGAGCGAGTTCTCGCCGGCATTGAGTGATCCTGATGGTCCACTGTTCCCGCCGTTAGATGCGGTACGAGAGATCTCACGTCGCGTGGCCCTGGCGGTGGGAACTGAAGCCGTGCGAACCGGATTGGCGCCGGCGAGTATTGATTCGCTCGAACCGTCGATCGCGAACAAGATGTGGACGCCGCGTTACGTTCCGTTGAGACGCGTCTGAACTTTCGTGTGCCGGTGTTTCTGCTAACACGGATTTGACTACTTGCGTGGTCTTTGTAAAGCTTGCCGCGCGCAAGCTCATACATGAGACCTCCGTTGCTCAAGACGCTGCCGGCGCCGATGCTTCTGTTGTTTGGCGCCACGATCTTCCTCAGCGCTCTCTTATTATTCTGGATTCAACTCGTAGTAGCCAAGGTGCTGTTGCCGCGGCTCGGAGGGACGCCGGCAGTCTGGAACACCTGCATGCTCTTCTTTCAGGTGCTGCTGTTGGCTGGTTATTCGTATGTTCTGGCCGCGACGAACTGGATAAGTGTTCGCAAGCAGGCCGTGTTGCAGGTCGCGCTCCTTCTTGTTTCGTGTCTGTATTTGCCTCTCAGCGTTCTCGGAAACGCTGGTCCAATGGACGCGAGAGACAATCCCGCGTTGTGGCTCTTTGGTTACCTGCTCACCGCGATCGGCTTGCCCATCTTTCTGATCTCGACTACGAGCCCGCTGCTACAGAAATGGTTTACGCGTACCGGACATCCTTCAGCAAACGATCCTTATTTTCTGTTTGCGGTCAGTAATGCAGGCAGTCTCGTGGGTTTGCTCAGCTATCCGCTGCTGTTGGAACCAAATCTCAGTCTGACTTTTCAGACTCGCCTCTGGGTTGTGGCGTACGTCGTGTTCTCGGCGTTGACGTTAGGGTGTGTTCTTGTGCTGTGGAGATCGTCACGATCCGCTTCGATTGTGGTGAGAGGCTCCGCTTCGGACGAAACGCTGAACGATCGTCAATCTCCGGTTTCGCTCAAGCGGCGACTTTACTGGGTGCTGTTGGCGTTTATTCCTTCGAGTCTGTTATTCGGCGTCACAACGTACATCACGACTGAAATCGCGCCCACACCTTTGTTGTGGACGATTCCATTGGCTCTTTACTTAGTGACGTTCGTGCTTGCGTTCGCGCGCAGGAACCTCGCGCCTGGACGACTGGCGAGTTACGCGCTCGGTGGATTGGCCCTGCTGCTCACGCTAGTGCTCGCGGCAAATGCGACTGAGCCGACGGCGGCTATCGTTCTGCTGCATCTCGCGTTCTTCTTCGTCGCCGCGATCCTCTGTCATCACAACCTGGCCGCGGATAGACCATCTGCTGCACGTCTCCCTGAATTCTATTTGTGTGTCGCTGTCGGAGGCATGTTGGGAGGGCTCTTCAACACCTTAATCGCGCCGACCGTCTTCGACACGATAGTTGAGTATCCGTTGTTGGTTGTGGTGGCGTGTTTGATTCGACAGCGTGACGAGGAACCTTTGTTCGATCGTTTCGATCTGATTTTGCCGGCGTGCATAGGGCTGCTCACGGTCGTGCTGGCGCTGCTGATTGCTCGCTACGACGTTAACGAGGTTGTGGGTGTCGCGATCGTTTTCGGAATTCCGTTGGTGATCATCAATCACCGTTTCCGCAATCGGCCGGTGCGGTTTGCACTCGCGATCGGCGCGGTCTTGCTCGGAAGTGTCGTCTACGCTGAAACACAAAACCGCACCTTGCATGTTGAGCGCAATTTCTTTGGCGCGTTGAGTGTGAGGTTCGATGCGCCGAGCGAGACTCGTATTCTTTACCATGGCAACACAGTACACGGACGTCAGTTCGTCGACCCGAACCTTCAGCGTGAGCCGCTTTCTTACTTTCATCGCGATGGCCCGCTGGGGCAGATCTTTGAGGCGTTCAATTCTTATCCTGCGTCGCGCAATGTCGCCATTGTCGGGCTTGGAACGGGATCGATGGCCTGCTACGCTCGGCCCGATCAGGATTGGACCTTCTACGAAATCAATCCCGCGGTTGTCAGCATCGCGCAGACGACGGAGTACTTTAGTTACTTACAGAACTGCGCCGCCGGCCGCACGAAAATCGTTTTAGGCGACGCGCGTCTGCAATTGCAGAATGCGCCGGATCATCATTACGGGCTGATTGTTCTTGATGCGTTTAATTCCGACGCCATTCCGATTCACCTCATGACGCGGGAAGCGGTTGCGCTTTACACGTCGAAACTGGCGACAGGAGGGATGCTAGCGTTTCATGTTTCCAACCGCAGTCTGAAACTCGACACTGTGCTTGCGGGTGTGGCTAAACACAACGGTGCGCTGAGCATGAGTATTGTCGACGGTGAGATGAACGTGGTTAAGGCGAAGGATCCGTCTGAGTGGGTCGTGATGGCGCAGCACTCACCTGCGTTTGAGACTTTGGCCCAGAACCCCCGCTGGCGCCCGCTCGAAGCCCGAGCGGAAGCGGACATCTGGACCGACGATTTCTCCAACATCTTGCGCGTGTTCAGGTGGTATTAATCGTAACCGCGGATCCAGTTGTCATCGTGAAGGTTTTCATGTTGCAATGCAGAGACGGCGATGATTAGCGGAGTATGTTGAAGGGGAGGGACTGATCATGGTTACGGTAGCATTGCTTGTTCGTCTCGAGGCGAAGTCTGGAAAAGAGGCGGAGATGGAAGAGTTTTTGAAGGGTGGTTTGGCAATCGTTGAGGAGGAACCAGAAACGACTGCCTGGTTCGCGATCCGCATGGGTCCAACCACATTCGGCATCTTCGACGCCTTCCCCAACGAGTCCGGCCGCCAGGCCCATCTCACCGGCAGAGTCGCAGCAGCCCTGATGTCAAAAGCCCCGGACCTCCTGGCTCAACCCCCCACCATCGAACGCGTCGACATCCTTGCCGCGAAACTTCCTTGATGAGCGGCATACTGTTAGCGCACGGCAGCCTCCTGAGTCGCGCTGGCGATTTGGAGTTTCCAGTCTTCGATTGGGGTGCCTTTCGTTTGCAGGTTCGAGGTTAGGTAGTAGAGACGTTGAGTGGCCGGGGAGTTGGGGGCCTGGGTAAAGCGATCGCGCAGGAAGTAGGGCGGGATCGACTGATAATAGAGAGTTGCCGTCACCGTCACGTTCCGACCACGGAACGCATTCAATGGCACCTCATACCTCACCACACTCGTTCCACTTCCATCCGCGTAGGACGGATCGCCACCAACGTTGACCGGAAACGTTTCATGGAGATAAGCCGCGGGAATGTACGGCGTCTTGTCGGGATTGAGCGGACCCGTTCTGGTCCAGCCAAACGGCAGCAGCCGGTTGTCTTTCAACTGGTAGTCGCGACGCAGAAAACTCGTTGTCATCGCGCACTGAATATTCAGGTTCAACTCCTCGTAGATCTGGACCTGATCCTGCCGCGCGATCGCAGAACCACTATTTTTCTGCGGATCCCAGAAGAAGTGCCGCTGGTAATACTGAGGAACGGCGTTGTTGCACTCAGCCGGATAACCGAGCGTCGCGGGTTTGGTCCCATCCGTGTAGGCGTCGAATAGTTCCGACCGCAGCCGTTCACCACCCGCGCCGTTCACGACTACGCCAAGCTCATTCGTGCAACCTGAACACCAGACAGTCTTACCCGTATCGCCGTCAATTACACGAAACTCCAAAAACGCCCGTCGAAATCCAACACCGCTCGGCAAACGGTGACCCGTCTTATTCGTCACCTTCACGTCCGCGACCAGTTTCCCATTCGCGATCGCAGGCTCCGACACTGACACTTCCGCGGTCGAGTTCTGCGCCTGCTGAACAAACGCATCAATCGACGTCGACAGGTCATCAAACCCCGACATGTAATCCATCTGCCGGACGCCGAGAATTACGTTCGCCAGCATCTTGTTTCCGTTCGACGGATAAGGCGCCATGAACTGGCGAAACATTTCCAACAGCGTGACGTTTACACCCTGTAATTGATGCCGCGCAAAACCTTTCTCCCGGAAACGAACGCGAATCTTCTCATCCGGTAATCGATTGCCGGTCTGCGGATACTGAGTGTCTTCGATAAACGCGATCGGCTGTTGGATCAATGGAATGTTGAGCGTGCCTTTCGAATTGACGTACTTCGTCGGCATGTGACAGTTCTGACAGCTCTGCGCTTTCGAATTTGTGCCGACTTCGTTTTGATAACCGCTGTTGAGCCATTCGAGGTACGTGACCTGCTCAAGGTGCGGCTTGTTGGGATCGGCGTTCGGATTGTCCATCAAAGGCAGGTTGATCGTGTGACAACTGCCGCACATGCGCGAGCTCTTGATGTACGCGTCGTGTTTCGGCTTGATGCCGAGCGCATTGTTCATCGGATCGGTCACGATCTCGGAATCCTGAAATGGTCCAGATAGTTCCGCGGGATTGCCTGTCGTGAAGTTGCCGGTGATCTTGTTCTTGAGGAAGTCGATGAACGGAATTTTATCTTCGACGATGCGATGGCACGCCATGCAGCTCACGCCGTCACGGGCCAACGCGCCGTAGATGTACGCTTTGTCGTCTTTGGGTGCCGGTTTCGTATCGTAAGTAGCGTAAACCAGATCGCGCTCAAAATTGCCCTTGCCCGGCCCGCCGTGATCGTCGTCGAGACGGCGCTTACCCATCACGCCGTGACACCTGAAACACGTGTTCTGAATCGTTTGAATATTTTCCGCGACCTTCGCCGGATCGTCTTTGAAAAACTCTTTGACGAAAGCAATTTCACTGTCCAGTTGCGCGTAGAAGATCGGATCGCGTCCGGCGAGGCCCATCGGCGACCAGCGCCACTCGCCGTACGGTGAGACGTTCATTTGCGGAGTTGAACCATCGGCCTGTTTCGTGCCGGTGTAGAGCATTACGTTTCCATACGTGCCGCCGCTGTGACAGCCCATGCACTGATCGGAAGTCAGAAAAGCATTGGGATTCGGCGACGGTGATGGAACGACATGATCGTAGGTCTCGCCGGGAAACTTCTGCACTTTGTCGAGCGGCACTGGCGCGATGGAGTTATAGAAGGCGACGAATTTCGGATCGAGAGTCGCGGGTTTCAACGACGCCATCCGGCGCAGGAGCGTTTGTTCCTGTACATCGGTGGCGTCGGTGTTGTGACCGGCGGTGGCGACATCGCGATCGCTCTCGGCTGCGTCGCCACACGGTTGCGCCGGACCCGATGCGTGCGAGCTGACCGGCGCCGATGCCCACGAGAGATCGACGAAGTAAGAATCGGGATCGCCCGGGAAGCCCTTGATGTTCTTGGAATACGTAAACGTATGCTCTCGCTCGGCTGACGCATGACACCTCACGCAGTAGAGCCCGAAGCCGGCGTACGGATACGCAAACGGAGGATTGTTATTGTCAACGCATTGCGCGTCCCAGATTTCCGCCCAGTACCATCCGTCCTGCGCTCCCTTACTGTCTTTGATCATGATGGTCCAACCGTTTATTCCTTTCGGCGGCTGGAGTTGGTACCTCGCTGCCGGCGCCGAATACTGCTCCTTCACGATCATCGCTCCGTCAGGAATCACTTTCGGATCGCGCTTCAACAGCCAGGTGATTACCGAAGGCGAGTAATAGATTTTGACGGCCGGGTGGACGCCGTACGACGTGCCGTTGATAAACGGTCCGGTATCGCGAAGTGTCTTGTCTTCACACCATTTCAGAGTGCGATATTTTCCGTTGGTGAGAAATGTTTTGAGTTGTGCCTGAAATTCGGGAAGTCTCGCCGGGAGAAAGCTGCTGGGCAACGGCAACCCGCTTTCTTGTCCGTTGGCGCAAGGTGACGTCTGACCTTTAGCAGCAACGAGCATCAGACACAGGACCAGAAGACTACCGAGTAATCGGATTTGCATGTTCTAGCTCCTTAGCACTCATCAGGAACACGGATTGGCGCCGCCAGGATCGAGGAAAAGTTTGTGAAGTAAAGTTCGTCGCTTCATAGACGGAGCGCGTAGTGGTATTAGTAATATCACAGAGCGGGTCAGCCGAACACATAAATCTCAAGGAGTATCAATGAGTCTTCGCCCAGTTATCTTCATCGTCATCATCGCCACAGCTCTCTCGCTGCCGATCGGCTTCGCGCAACAGCAACAGCAGCAGGAGCCGGTCGACGAGACGATACGAATCACGACCGAGCTCGTGCAGACGGGCGTCGTGGTTGTCGATAAGCAAGGGAAGTTTGTCGACGGCCTGCGCCAGGATCAGTTTGTCCTCAAAGTTGACGGTCAGCCTGTTACTCCGACTTTCTTCGAACAGGTCGCCGCCGGAACAGCGCGTGAGGAGCAGCTTGAAAAGTCAGTGGCGCAAGGCGGTCAGCCGCCCGCGCCACCGGAAACCGGTCGTTCGTACCGCGGCCGCTCGATTATCTTTTTCATCGACGACCTCCATTTAAGTCCCGGAAGTGTCGACCGAACGCGTAAAGGGATCCTCGAGTTCGTCGACCGCGAAATGACGCTTGAAGACCAGGTTGCCGTTGTCTCGCCGAGTGGGCAAATCGGGTTTCTCCAGCGGTTCTCGGATGTTAAGCCGGTCGTGCGCGCGGCTGTGAATCGTCTGAATCATAAACCGTACCTGGTGCGCGACCAGGAACAAGTTCCGATGACGGAATACCAGGCGATTCGGATTGAGCAGGGCGACAGTTCAGCTCTCGATTACTTCGCAACGAAACTCCTCGAGGCAAACAACGTCCGCGTTCCCGGTGGTTTGGGCCCGACACCCAGCGGTCCGAATTTGGAGCGCCGGCGAACTACGGGAATGACCGGCGAAACGGCGCGTCGTGTTGTTAAGGACCGCGCTAACATCCTGGTCAGGCAGAGTGAATCAGTTACGGGCGCCACGCTTTCCACGCTTGAGAGCTTGATGCGGACGATGGGTCAGTCCACCGGCCGCAAAGTGGTGTTCTTCATTACGGACGGGTTCTTTGTCAACGATCGTT
>Ga0114129_10016474_pt1 | contig 10521 bp, 12 predicted proteins | sample RhiMetdeltSRZDD1_FD_80071 | JGI IMG/M metagenome (GOLD analysis project Ga0114129, IMG submission 80071) | Populus rhizosphere microbial communities from Tennessee, USA - Rhizosphere MetaG P. deltoides SRZDD1 (version 2) (version 2) | ecosystem: Host-associated > Plants > Roots > Rhizosphere >... | reverse complement strand
GACGCCATCAGGGTGCGCGACCAGTTGGATCGGCTCGCGCGGCACGCCCATCCCGACTTCCACTTCCGGACAGACCGGCACCCAATCGACGTTCATCGAGAGTGCCGCGACGGCGCTGCTTCGCTTGTTCGTGGCGTCGTAGCGCACATCGTCGCCGAGCAGGCATCGCGAGATGCCGACGCGTGGCTTCACATCAGTTTGCCGACGGGGCCGAGATCGAGGTTCAGATCCTCGGGGACGATGCCGAATTTCGCGGCGATGTCGACGACGGTCTCTTCGAGCTTCATCAGCGCGCGGCCGATCTCCTCGGTCTGCTGATCCGTCAGGGTGCCTGTCTCCATGCGGCGAATCGCCTGCCGCTCGAGGAGCTTGCGGATGAACTCGACGAGCGTCAGCACGAGATGCGCGACCGAGCGCTGCACGTCGTCCTCGTCTGCGTTCCATCGCAGCGGCGAGGCGGCGCTGCCGGCGCGTTCGAGCTCCCGGCGGAGGTCGTCGAGTTTCGCGACCTCGGAGATGGTCAGTCCGCCGCGTTTGGCCACGACCTTCCGCCGCGCGGCCGCTCGTCTGGGTTTCCCCGCCCGTTTCTTCCTGGCCATCTCACCAATTGTCCGCGAACGCGTAGGGCGCCCATGGGCCGCTGACGGTCAGGCGGAGGTGGTTGTCGCTCGCCGCGCGCCGCACCGCGGCGACATAGGGCGCCACCGCCGTTCGGGGCACGAGGTGATTGACCGTCACGACGCCGCTGCGCTTCTCGACCCGCTCATCTTTGACAAACCGTTGAACCGCTGCGCGGATCGGTTCAAACCCGGGAATCGCGCGCGCCTCCTCGGCCATCGCCCTCCTCCGACGCAAATACTGCGTGCCTTGAGTCGCCCCATTCCGGGGTCTGACCCCGCTACGCGGCATCACCGGGGTCGGACCCCGGAACGCGGCGTCATCGGGGTCTGACCCCAACAAGCGGAGGGTCATCTGGCGGCGGGAGCGGACCGCGCGGAGACGCCGGCGGAGCGGCGCGTTCCGCGACGTGAGGACGAACCTGAGCTCTTCACCATCGGCGACAGTCGTCCCGAACCGCGCAGGCAGGATCGCCAGCGTTCTGACGGCGACAGCTTCGACCACGGCGGCATACCGCCGCAGATTCCTGACGCTCGGCGCGGGCGCGCGCCTCATCTCGCCGACGACGGCGGAAAGCTGGCGAACGGTGACCACGCGAAGCTTCTCGCCTGTGACGCCGGTCAGATTCAGACGCGCCGGCGCCGGACGGATCAGCGCATACACGCAGATGATCACGCACGCGACCGGCTGCGCGAACGTGGCCTCGCCGAAGCGGCTGGGTGGCCGCCGCGAAGGCGGGTGCGCAGCAGGTACCGTGCGTGGTGGCGCTCCATGAAGTCAGTCGACTCTCCGGGCAGCACGCGATCGGCTGCCGACAGCAGCAGCGACACGCGCGCGTAGACGAGATCGATCTGCGCCAGGCCGATCGTCAGGTCTCCGCTCAGCACGACGCCCTTGTTCAGGAGGTTGTCCACGATGTCGAGCAGCGATGCGTCCTCGGGGCCGAGAACCTCCTCGACCACCGTGCGCCGGCGCGGCTTGCTCCGTGGACTCATTGGATGAAGTTATAGGCCGGCCATGGGCCGGTCACGGAGGTTTCGATGCCGGTGGCGCGCAGCGCGCGCGTCTGTTCACGAACGGCGGTCTTGAACGCGCCGCTCTTCGCGACGGGCACGAGAAACGCCGCGTCGAGCAGCAGCCGCGATCCGGGCGCCGCGCGCTCCAGGCTCGTACGGCGCTGCGAGGCGGCGGCCTGCCGATCGATCGCCTTGTAGACGCGATTGGCGGCGGTCCGCGCCTCGGCGAGCCGCTTCCGGCTGACGTCGAGCACGTCACGCTTGCGCGCGAGGAACTCGGTGCCGGTCCTGACCGTCTTGCTCGCCGCCTTCTCGAGGGCCGCCCGCTCGTTCCACATGAGCCGCACGCCCCATTCGACCTTCTTCTCGATGCGCTTGAGGATGCGCCCGATGCGCGCGCGGTCCGATCGAACGTGGTCGACGACGCGATCGTCGGAGGTGAACAGCGTGAACAGCTGCATCGGCAGCAGCGCGGCCGCCGACAGGAACGATTCGATGACGCGCTCGTGCGCGATCGCCCGCGGACCGACCCAGTCGAGATTCTGCAGGTCGCGCGCGAGCGCGGCCTCGCCGTACTCGGCCCCGGGCACGCTCTGGACGATGGCCCAGAGACCGCCGCCGACCTCGATTGCGCGAAGCCCGCCGCCGCCAGGCATGCCATCGGTGCTGCCGCGCAGGGTCGGCCGCCTGGCACTTCGCACCAGGCAGAAGACGTAGCTGAGCGTCGCGCTCACAATCAGCGGATTTTACCCGCCTTCGCTCTGGGGTTTCTCGCGGGCGAGCTTCGGCGGGGCCTTGCGGGCCGGCGCGCGGGCGTCGCTCCACTCGTTCGAGCGGTTCCTTTCGCGCGCGGTTTGCGCGTGGGAAGCGGCAAGGCGGATTGATCCAGCGTCTCGGCGCGCACGGGCTTGATGTCGAGCACCTGCTCGGTCTGCCCGCTCTCCATGCCGATGATGCCGCGGCGCGGCGGCTCTTCCTGGACGATCGTCGTGTGCGGCGCCTCGACGGGATCGTAAAAATCGCCCGAGACGCTCGCCTCGATCTGGAAGCGGCCGTCGCCGCCGGTCTCGATCGGCTCGCCTTCGCGAAAGGCGAGCGGCCCGGAGCCGCCCTCGCGCCGTTCCTTGATCTCGCGGATGCGGGCCAGCAGGTCGCGCTCGATTTCGGCGAAGTCCTCGTCCGTGATCTCCCCCATCTCACGCTGCATCTCGGCCGCCAGCAGCTGCTCGCGCAGCGCCGTGTCGTCGTTCATCTCGGCCTCGGCCGCCGTGACGACGGTCCGCAGCGTCCACGCGATGCCGTCGATGAGGAGGGAATCGAGGAGAAACATGGGATGTGGGGCGGGTCTGAAGACCCGCCCCTACACAGTGTAGGGGCGGACCTTCAGGTCCGCCCTAGTGTTGTCCAGCCCTCTCCAGCTTCAGCCGGATGTTGACGAAGTTATACGGCGGCCACGGCCCCGTGTACTTGAACGTCAGCTTGTCGAACGTCGAGGCAATCTCCTTGATGCGCCGATCGAAGGCCTGCTCCTGATCGCGCTGGACGAGAAAGGCCGCGTTCATGATCATCTTGTCGCCGATCGCCCGGTTCACCCGCGACGCGACGGAGACATCGCGCAGCCGCTGCAGGAATTCCGCGACATACCGCTCCGAGCGCTGCTGCAGCGCGCCGTCGATCAGGCGGCCGTACTGCATCCGCGCGAAATAGGTCGAGCCCTTCTGCGAGGAAATCTCCTTTTTCAACCGGTGGATGTCCTCGTCCTCCTGCTCGATGGTGCGCACGATCTCGTCGCGGTCCCACAGCACCTTGAGACCGAATTCGAGCTTGTCCTGCATCTTCGAGAGCACGTCGGCAAACGCGTCGTACGCCGACCGCAGCAGCTCGACGATGTCTTCGCGCGTCTTGAAGATCGTGCCGAACGACATCGGGATCACGGTGTGGTCGCGCATCACGATCTCGTTGACGCGCTCGTGCGCCAGGACGTTTTCGCGCGTGGAATCGAGCGGCGCCAGCGGGATGTCGGAGATGACCGCCGCCATGTCCTTGAAGTTGATGGTGTAGACCTCGGGCCACTGCTCGTCCATGCCGATGGCACCGAACTTCAACGGCTGGCTCGCGCGGATGATGCAGTAGACGTAGCGTCCGCGACCCGCGGCGCGGTCGACATCGGGCAGGCTCGGCCTCGGCGCCCGCTCGACGACACGCTCGACGCGCGTTTCGGTCCCGCGAACCGCGGTTTCGTGCGTCACGCGCGTCACCGCGCTGTCGTCATCGTCCTTCTTCTTCGACGCGGGACGCGGCGCGCGGACCGGCGCCGCGCCAGCCGTTCGCTTCGCCGGCCGTGGGGCAACCGCGCGGGGACGGGACGGCGCCGCGGAACGGCCTGCGGGCTTGCGCGCGCCTGGTTGCTTCGGAGCCTTCGCCATCTCGGTCTGTCCTCAGGCCTTCTTGACGGTTTCGAGCATGCGCCGCACCTCGACGACGAGATCGTCAGGCAGGCACGGTTTCGTCACGAACGAGTCGCACCCCGCCTTGCGCGCGCCTTCCGACGCGCCGGCAAGCGCGTGACCCGTCAGCGCGACGACAGGAATGTGCTTGGTCCGTTCGTCGGCCTTCAGCAGCTTCGTCGCTTCCCACCCGTCCATCCCGGGCAGCGACAGGTCCATCAGGATGAGATCGGGCCGGAGTGAAAACGCCTGCGCGATCGCTTCGTTGCCGTTTTTCGCCTCCGCCACGCGGAACCCCGAGAACTGCAGGTACTCAGCGTACATCTCCCGGGCATCCTGATAGTCGTCGACGACGAGAATCAACGGGGCCTCTTGCTGTGTCATTGTTCTGCTTCCGCAGGGATGGTCAACGTGAAGATCGAACCCTTCCCCATCGTACTTTCCAGAATGATCCGTCCACCAAGCGCGGTCGCGAGCCTCCGGCAAATCGCCAGACCAAGACCCGTGCCACCGTACTGCCGCGAGGGGGAGTCGTCCACCTGCCGGAAGTCTTCGAAGATCTTCTCGTGGTTTTCAGGGGAAATGCCGATGCCGGTGTCCGAGACGGCGACCGAGGCCGTCCGGTCCCTGCGGTCGTAGCCGACCATAATCTGAATGCCACCTTCGTGCGTGAACTTCAGCGCGTTGCTGAGGAGGTTCACGATGATCTGCTTCACCTTCTGCCGGTCGCTGTACACCATCGGCAACTCGGGACACAGCTTCGGAGTGACCGTCAGCCTCGACCGGGCGATCACCGGGTCGAGCTCGGTCATCACCTCGGGGACCAGCTCGTTGAGGTTGAACTCGCTGAGCTGCATCGGCATCTTGCCCGCCTCGATGCGGGTGATGTCGAGGATCTCGTTGATGATCGTCATCAGGTGACGCCCGTTCGAGTCGATGCGCTGCAGCTGCCGCTTCACGGCGGGAAGCAGGTCGCCGGCCACACCTTGCAGCAGCATGTGCGTGTAACCCAGGATCGCGTTCAGCGGCGTCCTGAACTCGTGCGACATGTTCGCGAGGAACTGCGACTTCAGGCGCGAGGCCTGCTCGAGCTCGATCGCCTGCCTGCGCAGCAGCTCGTTCTGCGTGGCCAGTTCGGCCGTCGCCGCCTGGACGCGCGCCTGCAGTTCGTCCGACGCGGCTTTCAGCTGCTCGTAGAGGCGCGCGCGCTCGAGCGCCTCGCGGCGGTCGTGAAGAATCGTCACGACCGCGGTCAGCTCGCCCGTCTCGGTCAGCACCTTGCCGGCGATGGCTTCGACGGGAATCGGCGCGTTCGTCGCCGGATTCATCAGCCCGATCTCCCCGCGCCGGATTTCGCCGGGCCCGGTCTCGCCGAGCAGCAGCCCTGAAATGAAGGATGAGAAGTGCGCGTCGTTGGCCTGCACCGTGCGCGAGGCGGACTCGCTCGCGCTCGACACGAGCGTGAACAAGTCCTCCGCCGGGGCGTTCATCAGCACGGTCGCGCCGGTCGAGTCCGTGACGATGATCGGGTCGGCGACCGAGTCGATGATGAGGTTCAAGCGGTCGCGCTCGGCGCGCACGGCGGATTCCGCCACGCGCAGCTTCTGGTAGTTCTCCTCGATCTGCTCGGTGGCGCGCCGCAGGTCGGTGATGTTGCGGAGCACCGAGACCACGCCCGTCCCCTCGCGCGGATCTTCGACCGTGGTCGAGAGCACTTCGAACAGCAGGTCGGACCCGTCGCTCGGGTCCACGAGCAGCAGTTCGCGCGCCTCCGGCGAACCCTCTACCGCGGAGCGCGACAGCGCCGCGGAAAAGAGCATGTTGTTCAACTCGACCGCACGGCGGCGGCCTTCGCTTTCCTCTTCGCTCGCCGCGAACAGCTTCTCGGCCCGCGCGTTCGCCACGATCAGCCGGCCCTCCGTGTCGGTCAGCATGATCGGGTCGGTGACGGCGTTGATGATCGTGAAAAAGAGCGTCCGCTCGCGGCGAAGCTTGCGCGCTTCCTCGGCGAGGCTGCCGCGGCCCCGGACCTGATCGATCTTCTGCCCGAGCACGGTGACGAGCCAGGTGATGTCCGGGGTCATCGACGGCGCGCGCAACAGCAGCAGGCCGGGCGCGATGTCGTCGGTGTCGGCCAGGCCGCCGCGCATGCCGAGCGGCACCGCCGCGAACGGCCCGCGGCCGAGCGGCGTCGATGACGCGTGCGAGGCGTAGCCGTTGGGCCGGTACGACTTGAAATGCACGGGGCCTGGCGACTGCAGGGCGGCGATCAGCGGGTCGTAGGAGTCGGCCAGCGGCAGCGAGTACAGCTCGATGTCCTCGCCAGCCGTCCCGTGTGCCGCGACGCCGACGAGCGTGTTGGATTCGGCATCGACGGCGAGGCACGCCGACTGCTTGACGCCGGCGTGGCGCGCGAGCCACTCGAGGCTCAATTGCGCGCAGCGGACGATGTCTTCGTGATGCGCGAGATAGTGCTCGAGCAACTCCAGGCGTGCCGCGTGATTGACGGCCGTGCCGGCTGATGCGCGAGTGAAACTCCGGGCCTGAAGCGAGCTCATTGCCTACCCTGCGGTTCGGTCCGTCGCGGGCGCCGACACGTGGGCGCGGGCGACTATTGCCGTGTGCGCCGGCGAGCGCCGCCGGGAGTCCGCGTCGCCCCGCCGCCTGGCGTTTCCAGCTGCGCGCGGAGCGAGACGTTTTCCGCAGCGAGCTCGTCGTACGGGCGCGGCGTCTCGATGGTCGGCCGCGCAGCGGAAGCGGCCGCGCCTACCGCTTCCGAATACTTCAAGTACGTATCGATCGATGCCACGACGACGCGCGCTTCGACGGTAATCAGGTCGATCCCGACGAGCGACACGCGCACCCAGGCATCGATGACGATCCCCTTGTCCAGGACACGGTCGAGGACGTCAATTAGACTTGTTCCGCCAGCAGCTCGTTCGACGGCCATCGTGAAGACTCCTTAGTCCGGTGTCATGCTTTGCCGGTCGCACGGCCGCGCCGGCCGGGGGGGCGCGTCAACGACGCGATCCGCCGCTCGAGCAGCCGGAGCTGCTCGCGAAGTTCCAGATTTTCCTTCAGCATCTGCTCGCGCCCAGGCGAGAGATGTCGGTCGTACTTCCACCAGTCGAGACCGATCTCCTCAGCCTTGTCGATCGAGCAAATCATCAGGCGGATACGAATCGTGAGGAGCTCGACTTCCGCGAGCGACACCTTGATGTCACCCGCGACCACGAGGCCCTTGTCGAGCACACGATCGAGAATGTCGACCAGCCCGGCACTGCCGCGGCTCGGACTCCTTGTCAGCTCAGTCTGCGGCATGCAGAAAGTGTGATCGGCTGGCCTTTCGTGCGCGCGATCGCAGGCATGATGCCCGACACGAAGCTCACGCGAACCGACGAAGTATAGCGCGCGGTCGTACACGAACCAAGACACTCGACTGTGAGCCCGCGACCGACTCAGCTGTAACGCCTTTCGAACGAACGCCGAAAGATGGCATTAAATGCGTCGCGCAGAGATCGATCACAATGTGCGGCACCCGTGAGGTGCCGATCGATTGGCGTGATCGCGCTTCTGCTGCTCCCGCCTGCGAGTGCCACGGCCTCACAGCCCGCTCCGCAGGATCTCAAGCGGCTCACCATCGAGCAGTTGATGCAGATCGATGTCACGCTCGCGGCGCGGCGGCCGGAACCGCTCGCGACGGCGCCAACGGCGATCTCGGTCGTCACCGGCGACGACATCCGGCGGGCGGGCGTGACGACACTCGCCGACGCGGTCGCGCTCGCCGACGGCGTCCACGTCGCGCGGTTCAACAACGGCACGTGGTCGGTCACCGCACGCGGGTTCGCCGCGGTCGCCGCCAACAAGATGCTGGTGATGATCGACGGCCGCACCGTCTACAGCCCGCTGTTCACGGGCGTGTTCTGGAACGCGTTCGATTACGAGCTGGAAGACATCGATCGCATCGAGGTCATCCGCGGTCCCGGCGCGACGCTCTGGGGCGCAAACGCCGTCAACGGCGTCATCAACGTCGTCACGCGAAACAGCCGCGACACACCGGGCGTCTTCGTCCAGGCGGGAAGCGGCAACGAGGATCCCGCCGACGCGGAAATCCGGTACGGCGGCCGCGCGGGCGGCGCGGCGTACCGCGCATACGCCAAGTACGTCTCCCGCGACAGCCAGCGTTTCTCGACGGGCGCGTCGGCCGGCGACCGCCGCCGGCGCGGACAGGCCGGCATCCGGTTCGACGGCGGCAACCAGGCCGGCGGCACGTGGCTGTTCAAGGCGGACCTTTTTCACAGCATCGACGGACTGCCGGATCGCCCGGACGGTGAATTCACCATCGGCGATCTGCACGGCGCCTGGACGCGACAAACCTCGCCGCGATCGCAACTGCGGGTGGCCAGCTACCTCAATCACGAGTACCGGCGCATCCCGCTCCAGCTCACGCACCGCTTGACGACGTTTGACGTGGACGCGCAGGACTCCACCACCTTCGCGCGCCACGCGGTGGTGTGGGGCGGCGGGTTCCGGGTCAACTCGGACCACACGGAAGGCACGCCGGCCTTTTCGTTCGATCCACCGAACCGCGTGTACAACGTCGGCAACATCTTCGTGCAGGACGAGATTGCCGTTCTGCCGCAAAGACTCTACGTCACGGCGGGCGGCAAGTACGAGCACAACGCCTTCAGCGGCGGCGAATGGCAGCCGAACGCGCGGGCGCGGTGGCTGCTGCCGCGGCAGCAGACGCTCTGGGGCTCGGTTGCGCGCGCCGTCCGCCGTCCGACGCGCTTCGAGGACGACATCGTCGTCCGGCTGCCGAACGGGCTGGTCGCCGTGACCGGCAACGAGGACTTCCGCGCGGAGACGGTCGTCGCGTCGGAGGCTGGCTACCGCGTGCAGGCGGCGGCGATCGTGGGCATCGACGCCACCGTGTTCCACCACGCGTACGACCGCTTGCGAAGCCAGGAAGCGCCCCTGGGCGCGGTGCCGCTTCCGCTGGTCGTCGGCAACACGCTGAACGGCACATCGCGCGGTCTCGAGCTCGGGGTGAATCTCCAGCCGATCGCCGCGTGGCGCACTCACGTCGCCTACACCTTCCTCGATGTGTCGCTGACGAGAGATCCCGGCAGCCGCGATGTCGGCGGCCTCACGACCGAGGCGAACGATCCGCGCCACGTGTTCGCTCTGCGCACCTCGATCGACCTGTCCCGCCGACTGGAGCTCGACGCGCGATGGCGCTCCATCGGCGCGCTTCCCCACCCACTCGTCCCGGGGTACTCGGAGGCCGCGGCACGCCTCGGCTGGCACGCGTCGGCGCACGTGGACCTGGCGCTGGTCGGCGAGGACCTGCTCCATCCGCAGCACGCGGAGTTCAACCCCGTGGCGGCCGGGTTCGAGGAGTTCCAACGGAGCATCAGGGCCGTGCTCACCGCCCGATTCTGATGCGCTCTCTGCTCGCGGCGGTGATCGTCGCGCTCGCGGTTGCACCTGCACGGGGGCAGGACCCACCGCTCGAATACCAGGTCAAGGCGGCGTACCTGTACAACTTCCTGAAGTTCGTCGAGTGGCCGGCCCGCGCTGTCAGCGGCTCACTCACGATCTGCATCGCCGGGCGCAGCCCGTTCGGCGACGCCCTCGACGGCATCGTGCGCGACGAGTCGATTGAGGGACACGCGATCGCAGCGCGGGTCGCTGCGGCGCCGCAGCCGGGCTGCAACGTCGTGTTCGTGCCGCACGACGTGCCCGCCGCGGAGTTTCTGCGCGCCGCGCGGACGGCACCGGTGCTGACAGTCGGCGAATCGGCCGACTTCATCGCGCAGGGCGGCGTGATCAACTTCGTGCGCGACGCGGGGATGATCCGGTTCGAGATCGATCAGGAGGCCGCCACGAGGGCGGGCCTGCGCATCAGCTCGCGCCTGCTTCGGCTGGCGCGCAACCCTGTCCGGCCAGACCCGCGATGATGCGATTCCGCGACCAGCCGATTCGGCGGAAGCTGCTCGTGGCGACGCTCGCGTCGAGCGCGACGGCGCTCGTGCTGGCCAGCGGCGGGTTCCTGGCGTGGGATATCACCCAGTTCCGGCAGGAGCTTCAGCAGGACCTCGACGCCCAGGCGGCGATCGTCGCCGACAACAGCGCGGCTCCTCTCACGTTCAACGACACGCAGGCGGCGGGCGAGACGCTGGCGGTCATGCGCCTGAGGCCGCGAGTCGCCATGGCGTGCCTGTACAAGGGTGGCCAGGTGTTCGCGACGTACTATCGCGACGCCGGTGCCACATGCCCCCGGAACCCGCCGGCCGACGGCGCAGCGGGCGCGGCGTCCTACACCGTGGTCAGCCCCGTCACCGTGGCGGGCGGCACCGTCGGCACACTCTATATATCCCGCGACCTCGAGGACCTGAGGGATCGCGTGCAGGTTGGCGCAGCCGCGGTCGTCGCCT
>Ga0114129_10016473_pt1 | contig 10522 bp, 11 predicted proteins | sample RhiMetdeltSRZDD1_FD_80071 | JGI IMG/M metagenome (GOLD analysis project Ga0114129, IMG submission 80071) | Populus rhizosphere microbial communities from Tennessee, USA - Rhizosphere MetaG P. deltoides SRZDD1 (version 2) (version 2) | ecosystem: Host-associated > Plants > Roots > Rhizosphere >... | reverse complement strand
CTTCGACGCGCTCGCGCGCGATCCGGACGCGCGAGCCATCGTCTTCACGGGCGCGGGCGACCGCGCGTTTTGCGCGGGCGGCGATCTCAAGGAACGCAACGGCATGACGGACGAGGCCTGGCGCGCGCAGCACGTCATCTTCGAGCAAGCCGCGATGCGCGTGCTACGCTGCCCGATCCCCGTGATCGCCGCCGTCGAGGGCTTTGCGCTGGCGGGTGGCTGCGAGCTGGCGATCCTGTCCGACTTCATCGTCGCGGGTGAGACCGCGGTGTTCGGCGTACCCGAAACGACGCTCGGAATCTTCCCGGGCATCGGTGGGACGCAGCTGCTTCCGCGGATCGTCGGCGCCCCGCTCGCGAAAGAGTTGATCTTCACGGGGCGGCGCATGAAAGCCGACGAAGCCAAGGCAGCGGGGCTGGTCAATCATCTCGTGCCGGCCGGCCAGGCGAAGGCGAAGGCGACGGAGATCGCGACGACGATCGCGCGGAACGGCCCGATCGCTGTGCGGCAGGCGAAGAAGGCGATCGCCTACGGCAGCGAGACCGATCTGGAAACCGCGATGATTCTCGCCATCGAAGCCTACAACGCGACGGTGGTGACCGAGGATCGGCTCGAAGGCGTGCGCGCGTTCAACGAAAAGCGAAAGCCCGAGTTCAAGGGGCGGTAGGGGACGAGATGGCGACGATATCCCTCAAATTGACCGACGACCAGCGCGCGCTCGAGCGGGGCGTGACCGAGATCTGCAAGCGCTATCCCGGCGAGTACTGGCGCGAGCTCGACGCGCGTCGCGAGTATCCCGAGAAGTTCGTCAATGAGCTCACCGAGGCCGGCTATCTGGGCGCGCTCATTCCGCAAGAGTACGGCGGCGCCGGATTGCCGATCCGTGATGGCTCCCTGATCCTCGAAACGATTCATGCCAACGGCGGCAGTGCCTCGGCGTGTCACGCCCAGATGTACATCATGGGCACCGTGCTGCGACACGGTAGCGAGGCGCAGAAGAAGCAATACCTGCCGAAGATCGCCACCGGCGAGCTGCGGTTGCAGGCGTTCGGCGTGACCGAGCCGGACGCGGGCTCCGACACGACCAAGCTCAAGACCACTGCGCTCCGCAGAGGCGACCGCTACGTCGTCAACGGGCGAAAGATGTTCATCTCGCGCGCGCAGCAATCCGATCTCTTGCTGCTGCTGGCGCGGACGATGCCGCTCGAGCAGGTGAAGCGCCGTACGGACGGCCTCAGTGTGTTCCTCATCGACATCCGAAACATCAAGGGCCTCGAGATCCGGCCGCTGCGGATGATGATGAACCACTCCACCAACGCGCTGTTCTTCGACGACATGGAGATTCCCGCCGACAGCCTCATAGGCGACGAAGGCAAAGGCTTCTCCTACATCTTGTCCGGGATGAACGCCGAGCGCATTCTCGTCGCGTCCGAGTCCATCGGCGACGGTCGCTGGTTCACCGACCGAGCCGTCGCGTACTCCGGCGCGCGCGTGATCTTCGGCAAGCCGATCGGCGCCAACCAGGGCGTGCAGTTTCCCATCGCGAAGGCGCACATGAGCGTGCAGGCCGCGGCGCTGATGCGTGACAAGGCCGCCGCGCTGTTCGACGCGAGCGAGCCGTGCGGCGCCGAAGCCAACATGGCGAAGTTCCTCGCCGCGGAGGCGGCGTGGGAGGCCGGCAACGCGTGTATCGACTGCCACGGCGGCTACGGCTACGCCGAAGAGTACGACGTCGAGCGCAAGTTCCGCGAGGCGCGTCTGTACAAGACCGCGCCCGTGAACCAGAACCTCGTGATGGCGTACGTCGGCGAGCACGTCCTCGGAATGCCGCGCTCCTACTGAGCCGCCGCCTCGTGCCGCTCTATCTCGAAGATTTCGCGCCGGGCCAGGTGCTCGAGTCGCCGCCGCGGACGCTGACGAAGGACGCCATCGTCGCCTTCGCGCGCGAATACGATCCCCAGCCGTTCCATACCGATGAGACGGCCGCCAAGGGCTCGTTCTACGGCGGCCTCATCGCGAGCGGCTGGCAGACGGTCGGCGTCATGATGCGGCTGATGTGGGACACGTTCCTGTCCAACACCGCTTCCCTCGGCTCGCCGGGATGCGACGAGATTCGCTGGCTCAAGCCGGTGCATCCAGGCGACACGCTGCGCGCGCGCTTCACCGTGACGGACGTCGTCCCTTCGCGGAGCAAACCTGACCGCGGCATCGTGCGGACGTTCACCGAGATGCTGAACCAGCACGGTGAGGTAGTCATGACGGTGCGGGGCCTCGGGATGTTCGGGCGCGATCCGGCGAAGCGCACATAGCGTGGTAGAGTTCGACCATTCCCGGCGAGGAGGCACGGCATGCGGCTGCCTGAGCGCGTGACGATCTGCGAGGTAGGGACTCGCGACGGGTTCCAGATCGAGCCCGATTTCATTCCGACCGATCAGAAGATCGACGTGGTGAATCTGCTATCGGCGGCCGGCCTGCCGCGCATCGAGGTCACCTCGTTCGTGCACCCCAAGGCGGTGCCGCAGCTGCGCGACGCGGAGGAAGTCATGGCGCGCATCACGCGCCGCCCCGGCACGCGCTACACCGCGCTCGTGCCCAACGAGAAAGGCGCCGTGCGCGCGATCGATGCGCGCGTGGACGCCATTCACACCGTGCTGTCCGCCAGCGAGAGTCACAACCTCGCGAACGTGAACATGACCATCGCGGAGTCGCTCGACAAGCTCGGCGCCGTGCTGCGCGTCGCGGCGGCCGCGAAGGTGCACGTCGGCTGCGGCATCTCGACGTCCTTCGGCTGTCCGTTCGAGGGCGACGTGCCGCTGTCGCAGCTCGAGCGGATCGTGGCGCGCCTCGTGGATATGGGCGCGCGCGCCGTCGGGCTCGCCGATACGACCGGGATGGCGAATCCGCGTCAGGTCGCGCGCGTGCTCGAGCATCTGATTCCGCGCTTTTCCGGCGTCGAATGGACGCTGCACACGCACGACACGCGCGCGATGGCGATCCCCAACATTCTCGCGGCGATGGAGCACGGCGTGACGAACTTCGACGCTTCCATCGGCGGTCTCGGCGGTTGTCCGTTCGCCCCGGGCGCCTCGGGCAACGTCTGCACCGAAGACCTCGTGCACTGCCTGCACGCGATGGACGTGCAGACCGGCATCGATCTCGATCGGCTCGTCGGCGTCAGCCGTCGCGTGCAGGAGATCCTCGGCCGCGCGTTGCCCGGCCAGATCGTGAAAGCCGGACCGTCTACGCGCAAATATCCCATTCCCGATACTGTGGCCACCCGTCTTCCATCGAAAGGCGCCGCGTGACCAAAAAAGCGCAACGCATGCTCGCGGTGATGGACCGCACCACACGGCTCTGGCGTATTCCGAACGTCGGCCGCGCCAAGGGGCGTGTGATCCGCCGGCTGATCGATCGCCACCGTCCGACGCGCGCGGTCGAGATCGGATCGCTGTTGGGCTACTCGGCGATCCTCATCGCCGGCTCGCTGCCGCCACGGGGACGGCTCACGTGCCTGGAAACCAGCGACTATCTCGCGCGGATGACCAAGCACAATGCGGAAGCGGCGGGCGTCGGCCGCAAGGTCAAGGTCATCCAGGGCGACGCGTTGCGGATGCTGCCGCTGCTGCCCGGCCGCTTCGACTTCGTCTTCATCGACGCCGCGAAGGAGGATTACCGCGACTATCTGCGCTCGCTGGAGCCGAAGCTCGTGGCGGGCGCCGTCGTCGTGGCCGACAACACCGGCGTGTTCCGCAAGGACGTCGCCCCATACCTCGATCACGTCCGCCACTCGCCCGACTACACAAGCCGCGAATACGAATTCGGCGACGATGCGATGGAGGTGAGCCTATACCGCTCGCCGCGTACCTGATCCCCGGCGCCGACCTCGACGCCGGCGTCGAGCTCGCGCGCACCGCCGAACGGCTCGGTTACGACAGCGTGTGGGTCACGCACGGGCTCGGGCGCGATTCGTTTGTCGTCCTCGCCGCCTATGCCGCGGCCACGACGCGGGTGGGCCTCGGCAACGGCGTCGTCCCGATCTATCCGCGCCATCCGGTGGCCATGGCGCAAGCCGCCTCGACCCTCAACGAAGCGAGCCGCGGGCGGTTCCGCCTCGGTATCGGCGTGAGTCACAAGAGCGCGATGGAGGCGATGCTCGGCCTTTCCCTCGTCGAGCCGCTGGCCGTGATGCGCGAATACGTTGCCGTGCTGCGTGGCGCGCTCGGCGCCGGCAGCGAGTTCGCCGGACGTCACTATCGCGTGCGCTGGTCGCTCGCGCTGCCGAAGCGTCCGCCTGCGCCGCCGATCTACCTCGCGGCGCTGTCGGCGAAGATGTGCGAGCTCGCCGGTGAGGTCGCGGATGGCGCAGTGCTGTGGCTGTGCCCGCCGGCCTACGTGCGCGACGTCGCGGTCCCGGCGATCGAGCGTGGCCGTCGCCGCGCGGGCAAGCCACTCGCCGGCTTCGACATCGTCGCCGCGGTTCCGCTCGCCGTGACCGACGGCCGCGCGGCCGCGATGATGGCCTTTCGCGCCGAGCTCAAGCGCTACGTCGAGCAGCCGTTCTATCGCACGATGATGCAGGCAGCCGGACTCGGCGAGCCCGTCGCCGCATTCGATCGCACCGGCGAGGTGCCCGAGACGCTCGCCGAGGCGCTCGGTGGCATCGGCGACGCGGGCGCCGCGCGCGCGTACGTCGAGGCGTACCGGAAGGCCGGCGTGACGCTGCCGGCGGTGCGGCCGATCACGTTGCCGGACGCGCCGTGGTACCGGCGCACGATCGAGGCGGCTGCCGGCTGGTGAGACGCGCGCTGGCGACGGCGCTGGTCGTCTCGCTGTTGGGCGGATGCTCGTGGACGCGCGGTGCGTCCGCACGCATGCTGCCCTCCGACCATGACGCGCCGGTGATGTACGTCGCGCTCGGGGACAGCACGGTCGAAGGCATCGGCGCCACGCGCTCGGAGCTGAACTACGTCGGCCGTTTGTACGCACGTCTGCGCGAGGTGTACCCCAACGCGCGCGTAGAGAACCTCGGCGTCGGAGGCGCCACGTCGGTCGATGTCCTGGCCCGCCAGCTGGATCGCGCCGTTGCGCTCGCCCCCGATCTCGTGACGCTTTCCGTGGGGCCCAACGACATCACCGAACGCGTCCCGCTGGCCGACTACTCGCGTAACATCGACGCGATTTTCGGCCGGCTGGCCAGCCAGACCCGCGCGGTGCTCGTGGTGAACCTGCTACCCGATCTGGCGGTGACGCCTCGGTTCCGTGGCCGCGAAGCGGAGGCGGTCGTCGGCCGCCGATCGATCGAGTTCAACGCGGCGCTGACCCGGCTGGCCAAGCGCCACGGTGTCGTGATCGTCGACCTTTACGAGCCCAGCCGACGCGAAGTCCCCGCGCGCCCCGAGCTGATGGCCGGCGATGGCTACCATCCGTCGGATTTCGGCTACGCTCGGTGGGCCGAATTGATGTGGGACGCCGTCCAGAGCAGAATTCGATCGTGAGCGCGAATAGGTCGCCGGCGGTTCGGGTCGAAACGAGCGTGATGCGCAACGCAGTCCTCGCAGTGCTCGGGATGTTGCTGCTGGCCGCGCCCGCCGCCGCAGCCGGTGACAGGTCGGTGGGTTCTCCGCAGTTCGTCGCCGCCCCCCCGTCCCGCGTGGCGACTCCGGTTTTGCCTGCCAGCTCGCCATTCGTCGTGGCGACCCAGCCGTTCGCGGCGTCGAGCAGCGTCTCCGCCCCCCTGCCGCCATCGGTCCGAGGCTTCGCTCCCGATCAATTCCGTCGCCGCCACCACGGACCCATCTTCGTCGGAGGCCCAGCCGCAGCACCCCAGGTTATCGTGGTGCAGCAGCCGGTGCCCGTGTACTACGCTGACCCGACTCCCCCTGCCGTTGCGTGCTCGCCAGGTTACTGGTCGTATCGCTGGGTCCCGTACACGACGACGCAGACCCTTTGGGTGCAGGGCTCCTGGGGCGCCGACGGCACGTGGACGGACAGTCACTGGGAGTCGCGGCCCTACTCGTCCGGCTACTACGAGCCCTTCTGGACGCCCGGCTGCTGAAGTAGCCGCCCGTCGCACGGCGCCGCGTGCGCCTCAGCCCTCCCGGTAGAACAGCAGCACCATCGCCATCGCGGTCAGGAACACGGGCCACGCCCACCCGAGCCACGGCTTGATCCGCGGCGTCCGCGTGCCCACGAGCAACGCCACGCCGACGCCGATCGCGGTGGTCCCCATGATCGCGTGCTGCAGGTAGATCGAATCGAAGTGCACGCGCCCATCGTGGAAGTGAAAGAACAGCGTGGCGCCGCCAGCGAGAGCGAGCACGCCGAGCACGCGCGCGAGCCGTCGGCCCGGCAGCACCGCGGCCGCACGGAGCGCGGTGATGACGCCGATGGCGATCGGCAGCAGCGCGAGCAGCTTGTGCTGAAGCACGAGCGGATCGTTGAAGATCTCGCTGAAGCGCTGCGGACCGTACGGCCACGACTCCGGATCGCTGCTCGGAATCAGATAGACGCCGAACGCCACCCACAGCGGCGCCGAGACGGCGTTCCACGGGAAGCGGCGCGGCCGCCACGATTCCCACACGGTCAGCCCGGCGAGCGTGAGCAAGATGACGCCGGCCACGCGATGCGTGAACTGCGAGTAAAACGTCTCGGCTGGATTCCGCGCGTGATGATCGGGCGTGGGGGCCCCACCATAGGGCGCCAACCACGGGTTCGTCTCCGCGAAGACGCCGTCGGGGTTCGGGTACCACGCCCACACATGCGCGACGGCGAGCGATGGATGCCAGCCGACGAAGATCTCGCCGCTCGCGGGATGCGTCGACGGACACGCGCGCGCGCTCACCGCCGGCAGCTCCCGAAAGTCACGGTAGTGGCACGACGCCTCGTGCGTGTGCCAGACGGCGCCCGGCAGCACGTCGCCGGCCGGCGCTGACGGCAGCGCGTACTCCACGCCGACCAGCTGCCAGACGCCATCACGCTCGACGTACAGCAACACGGGCGGCGTCGCGAGATCGAGCACCGACGTCGCGAGCGCGCGTGCCTGCGTGACGGGCTGGACGAAGTGATAGCCGTGGTGCCGCTCCATACCGCTCGCTTGCAGATAACCGTCAGCACGCGCATTGGCGATGTCCGTGTAGCGCACGGTGGCGCGCCGTACCTCGGCCACGACGTCGTCCGGTCCGCGCGCGGTCGCCACCGACGGGACAGCGGCGAGCAGGGTCAGGACGAGCGCGAGCAGGCGCACGGCTCCTCAGTATACGGACGCCCGCTGCGGTAGTATGCGCCGACGATGGACGCCCTCCTGACCGCCGACGGCCTCGTCGCACTCGCGACGCTGTCTGCCCTCGAAATCGTCCTCGGCGTCGACAACGTCGTCTTCATTGCAATCCTCACCGCCCGCCTGCCGGCGCGTCAGCAGGAGACCGCGCGCCGCGTCGGACTGACGCTTGCGCTGGTCATTCGCATCGCGCTGCTGTTCACGATCTCGTGGCTGATGAGCCTCACGCGGCCGTGGTTCACGGTGCTCGGGCACCCGGTGACCGGGCGTGACCTCATTCTGATCGCCGGCGGCCTCTTCCTGATCGGCAAAGCGACGTGGGAGATCTACGACAAGCTCGAGGTCGAGCACGTCGAGCGCGAGGTCGGCGGGCGTGGGCGCTTCGCGACGGTGCTGGCCCAAATTCTCCTGCTCGACATCGTGTTCTCGCTCGACTCGGTGATTACGGCGGTGGGAATGGCCAACCAGCTCTCGATCATGGTCACCGCCATGGTGATCGCCATGCTCGTGATGCTCATCTCGATGGGGACGGTGGCGGGCTTCGTCGAGCGTCATCCGAGCGTGAAGATCCTCGCGTTGGCGTTTCTGCTCCTGATCGGCGTCGTGCTCGTCGCGGACGGTATGGGACAGCACGTGTCCAAGGCGTACATCTACGTGGCGATGGCGTTCTCGCTCTTCGTCGAGATCTTGAATCTCCGCTATCGAAAGCGCCGCCAGCCGGTTCGGCTGCACGGCCGCCGCGCGCACCGCTGAATGCGGCGCTGGATCGCCGCGCGACTGGCTCAGACTCTGCTGGTCGTGTTCCTCTCGCTCACCGCGGTCTTCGCCATGGTGCGGCTGTCCGGCGATCCTGTTTTGTTGTTCATGCCGATGGACATCCAGGCCAAGGACGTCGAAGAGTACCGGCGGCGCCTCGGCTTCAACGATCCGCTCGTGATTCAGTACGCGCGCTTCATGAAGAACGCCGTGCGTGGCGACTTCGGGGAGTCACTGCGGTATCGTCGCGACGCGCTCGGGCTGGTGCTCGAGCGGCTGCCGGCGACACTGCTCCTGGCCGGCATTGCGATGCTGCTCACGCTGACCGTGGCGGTGCCGCTCGGCATCTTCACCGCCGTGCGCCGCGACGGCGCGCTGGATCACGCGGGGACCGTGGTGACCGTCCTCGGCCAGGCCGTTCCGGGCTTCTGGCTCGGCCTCGTGCTGATCTACGTCTTCGCCGTCCATCTGCGGTGGCTACCGACGGGAGGCATCGGGGGCCTCGCGCATCTCGTGCTTCCTTCGATCGTTCTGGCGGCGTTCTACGCCGCGCGCGTCGCGCGGCTGACGCGCTCGGCGGTGCTCGAGACGCTCGGCGAGGACTACGTGCTCACCGCGCGCGCCAAGGGCCTGGCCGAGCGGCGCGTCATTGGCAAGCACGCGCTCCGTAACTCCGCGATCCCGATCGTCACGCTCGCCGGCCTCGAGGCGGGCCAACTGCTCGGCGGCGCGGTCGTGACCGAGACGATCTTCGCGTGGCCGGGTCTGGGCCGCTTGACTGTGCAGGCGCTGCTCAATCGCGACTTTCCCGTGGTGATGGCGGCGGTGTCGTTCACGTCGATCGCGTACACGCTGATGAATCTGGGCGTCGATCTACTCTACGGCTGGCTCGACCCGCGCGTGAGACAACGCGCGTGAAAAAATATTTGGGCCTGCTTCTCACCCTCGGCGTCATCGCCGTCGCGGTCGCCGCGCCGTGGCTCGCGCCCTCCGACCCGCTCACCACGAACTTTGCGCGCGGCCTGCAGCCGCCGGGCTCCCCGGGACACCTGCTCGGCACCGATCAGCTCGGCCGCGACCTGCTCGCGCGCGTGCTCTACGGCGCCCGACTCGCACTGTTCATCGGCGCCTGCACCGTCGTGGTGACGGCGGTGGTCGGTGGGCTGCTCGGTCTGGTCGCCGGCTTCGTCGAGCGTTGGCCGTCGACCGTGATCATGCGGCTGGCGGACGTGCAGCTGTCGTTTCCATTCATTCTGTTGGCGCTCACGATCAACGCGATCGTCGGCCTGGGGCTGCGGAACATCATCCTGAGTCTGTCGGCGGCGGGCTGGGTCGTCTACGCGCGAGTCGTGCGCGGTGAGGTGCTGTCGGTGAAGCAGCGCGACTACGTGCACGCGGCCGCCGCGCTGGGCGTGGGGCGCATGCGGCTGCTCTTTCGCCACGTGCTGCCTAACGTCGCGCCGTCCATCATCGTGGTGGCGAGCCTTCAGTTCTCGCAGTTCGTCGTCGCCGAGGCGGCCATTTCGTTCCTGGGCTTCGGCGTGCAGCCCCCCACGCCGGCGTGGGGCAGCATGCTCAGCGAGAGCCGCGACTTTCTGTATGTGGCGTGGTGGCTGGGAGCGTTTCCCGGCGCGGCGCTGGCGCTGACCGCGCTCGGCGTCAACCTGCTCGGCGACTGGCTGCGCGACACGCTCGATCCGAAGCTGCGCGTCTGATTAATGGGGGGCCTCGACATGGCCCCCCATACCCCCCAACGTTCGTCACGCCGCGAGTGAATCGCGGCGCTCCTCGGTATCACGCGGCGACGGTGCGCGGGGCCCCGACATGGCCCCCCATACCCCCCAACGCTCGTCACGCCGCGAGTGAATCGCGGCGCTCCTCGGTATCACGCGGCGACGGTGCGCGGGGCCTCGACATGGCCCCGATACCCCCAACGTTTGGATCGCCGCAGCAAAGCTGTGGCGCTCCTCTATCACGGCCCGCGATACACTCTGGGCTCTGGATCGCCGGGGCCGCGCGCCCCGATTCGCCATGCCATCAGGAGGCCGTCATGCGCCGTTCGATATCGATCGTCGCGCTCGCGCTGGTCGCGGTCGCGACTGTCTCGCCCGCTCATGCCCAGGATCGAAGCAAGACCAAAGAGGTCGTCGTCGGATTCGGTGCCGAGCCGCGCACGATGCTCGCGGTCACGATCGTCGACTGGACGACCAACAACATGCTCGAGCACATCTACGATCGCCTGCTGGATCGCGACGCGAAGACGTTCAAGCCAAAGCCGATGCTCGCCACCGAGTGGAAGGTCGTCAACGATACGACGTGGGAGTTCAAGCTGCGGCGCGGCGTGAAATTCCACAACGGCGAGCCGTTCACCGCCGCCTCGGTGAAGGCCACCATCGACTACGCGCTCGACCCGGCCAACAAGAGCCACTTCGCCACCGCCGCCTACTGGGGCCTCGTGAAAGAGGTGCAGGTCGTCGACGACTACACCGT
>Ga0114129_10016471_pt1 | contig 10523 bp, 8 predicted proteins | sample RhiMetdeltSRZDD1_FD_80071 | JGI IMG/M metagenome (GOLD analysis project Ga0114129, IMG submission 80071) | Populus rhizosphere microbial communities from Tennessee, USA - Rhizosphere MetaG P. deltoides SRZDD1 (version 2) (version 2) | ecosystem: Host-associated > Plants > Roots > Rhizosphere >... | reverse complement strand
GTAGATGCCGGCGCCGGCGAAGCTGATGGCGAGGCCGCACAGGAGCGCGCTCGAGACGGCGAAGAACGGGCCCATCGGCAGTCGCATCACGGTCTGGCTCATCAAGAGCGCCACCGCCATCACCGCCAGCACGCCCGCGGCCGCGCCGGCCCACACGTGCGCGCTCTCTCCGCCGGACTCCAGCAGGAGGGCATGCGTGAACAGCACCGTTTCCGCGGCCTCGCGATAGACGGCCAGGAACGACAGGCCGGCGAGGAGGACGAGCCGGCGGGCGCTCAGGCTCTCTTCGAGCCGCCGGCGCAGGTATCCCGTCCAGCGCCGCGCCTCGATCTTCGAGATCATCCAGAAGCTGACCGAGAACAGGACCGCGGCCGCCAGCAGCGCCACCCCCGCCTCGACCAGCTCGCGCTCGTCGGCGCTCACCGACACCACCCGCTGGAAGAGCCACCACGTGCCGAGGCCCGCGGGGAGAGCGGCCAGCCATCCGGCGTGGACGTAGCGGCGCGCGTCGGGCCGGCCCAGCCGACGCAGGCCGGCGAGGAGAGCGCCGACGAGCAGCGCTGCCTCCAGCCCTTCGCGCAGGTAGATCAGGAAGGCGGCGGCGAAGGGCACGAGCGGCCGGCCTTCACCCGGCCCCTCGCCGAGGAGCCGGTCGAGCCGGCGGGCGCCCGCGTCGACCTCGGCCCGGTCGCCGCGGCTCATCGCGGCGCGCAGGTCCCGGAACGCGCTCTCGACGGCGGCGGTGGCCTGCGGATCGCGCGCGCGCAGCCGCGCCTCCAGCGGCTCGTAGCCCTGGAGGTAGGCGTCGATGGCGATCAGGTCGGCGTCCTCGGCCCGGCCTTCGGAGAAGGCCTGGCGGGCCTGCCGGATCATCCGCCGCGTGCGGTCGAGGCCGATTCCCGCGGGCGCCTCGCCGAAGGCCGACTCCTGGCGTGCGTAGGCCAGCGCGCGCGGCGGATCGGGGTTGCCGTTCTGGCGGAGCCGCGCGAGCAGCTCGCGGTCGGAGCCCGAGGCCAGCTCGGGCAACGTCAGGTCGACGGGGCCGCGGGCGGCGTCCCCTTCGTGCCCGAGCCGCAGGACGTAGAACGCGAGGTTCCAGCGATCGGCGGGGGGGAGCGATTCGAAGGAGGCCATCGCCGTTCCGGGCACACCGAAGGTGAGCGTGTTGTAGACGCGGAACGGCGACAGGTCGCGGAGGCGGTCGGGACTCCGGAAGCGGGCCGGCACCGGATCGAGCTGCCGGGCCCGCTCGGTGTCGGCCTCGCCGCGCGGCCCGTGGCAGACCGCGCACGATTCCGCGTAGAGCGCCTCGGCCCGGGCGAGCGAGGGCCGGGTCGCGGGGGTGGTCCGCAGGCCGAAGCGCACGATCGCTTCTTCCCGGGCCGCGCGGCAGGCCTCGGCCACCGCTTCGGCCGGCGCCTGGGCCCGGACCTGCGCCTCCGCCTCCGCCATCCGCCGGCGGAGCGGCTCGCCGCCGGCGCCGCCGAGCACGCGATCGGCCAGCCGCCGGGCGTCGCCGGCGAACCGGAGCTGCTCTTCGTATTCCTCGCGGCTGGCGGGCGCGCCGTCCTTCATGTTCAGGGCGTAGTCGCCGCTGACGTAGTCGAGAAGGGCCACGACCCTCTCCGCGTCCGTGCCTTCCACGGCGGTAAGCGGGGCGGCGGGCGCGCGCGCGCAGGCGGGAGCGAGGAGCAGGAGGGCCCCCGCGATGTTGAAAATGAATTTCATTTTCAACTTGTCAGCGTACACCCCGCCCGCGCCCCGGGTCAACCAGCCGCGCGCGATCCCGAGCGGCCGGGCGCGCGGCTAATGAATGATGATGGTTCCTTGTAGGCTCGTGTTGTCCGGCAGGCCGTGGTCGTGGAAGCCGCAGCTGCGGGCGACGGTGAAGGCGCCCGTGAGACGGGCGGTGCCGGGGGCCAGGCCGCCCACCTCGTTGATCGGCGGGCAATCGGTGTGGACCGGATGGGGGTTGGAGGCGATCTCGTGGGCGCTCGTGTCGTTGTTCACGAACGCGACGCGCTGGCCGACGTTGATCTCCACCTGCTTGGGAGAAACGACACCGGCCACGATGGTGAACGTGGCCGCGCCTCCCGGGGGCGGAGTGGCGGTCGGCGTGGGGGAGCTGGGCGAGCTGGGAGACGAAGATCCGCTGCCGCAGGCGCCGCTGGCGACCACGCCGGCCACGACGAGGCCGAGCGCGATCAGTCCCAGCCCCGCGCGGAGCGCACGGGACACGAAACGTCGGATGAACGGATAGATCAAGCGGTCGCCTCCTTGGCGAGGGGGAACCTTCGTTCCGATCAGTTCGTTGATGTGGACACTCAGAAGAACTTCCTCGAGAGATTGAACCCGATGTACCAGTCGTCGCCGGTGTTCGCGCCGCGGGCCAGCGTCGCGAGGGTGGTGGCGAAGTAGTTGGAGAAGTTGAGCTGGAACGAGTGGCCGCCCACGCGCTTCTCGATGCCGAAGCTCACGTGGTTGGCGGCGCGCTCCGCGGGACGGGCGAGGTTGATGCCCTTGAAGCCGGCGACGCGGGGCGCGAACTCGCCGACGAGGTACGCCGAGGAGCCAAGGCGGACACGGGCCCCCAGGCCCACGAAGACGGTGCTGTCGTGCTCGGTCGGTCCGTCCTGCGGGCGGGCGCTGTTGCCCACCCACGCCGGCTCCACGTACACGGTCGCGCGCCGGCCCAGCTTGCGCGACAGCGCGATCGCCACCCCCGGGGAGTACTCCTCCGAGAAGTTGTCCTGGCCCTCGACGGCGCCGTAGATGGAGACGCCGACGGGCGCGTCGCGCTGCCGCAGCACGTCCTGCTTCCAGAAGAAGTCGATGGCGCGGTCGTTGGTCCGGTAGACGCCGAGCTGGGAGCCGGAGAACAGGCCGAAGCGGAACTCGAGCCCGACCTGGGCGGCGGAGTCGAAGCCGAAGGCCGATTTCACCAGGTCGCCGAAATCCCCCTCGCCGAGCGGCCGCGTGAAGCGGTGGGTGAGCCGGAAGGCGGCCGCATGCTCGGGGAGCCGCAGCGTGGTGGGGAGGTTCACGACCGTGAAGTCCGGCTCCAGCGGATCGAGCGCGCTGTCGTCGTCCTCGGCGACGGCGGGGGCGGCGCTCGGCGCAACGGCGGGAGCGGCGGTCTGCGCGAAGGCGGGAGCCGCGAGCAGGACCGCACCCAGGATCAACCCCGCGGCCACCGGCCGTGCGGCCTTCACTGGGCCCTCGGCGTGACCACGAGCTGGCCCTTCATCCGGCCGTGGCCCGAGCCGCAGTACTCGGAGCACTTGAACTCGTAGGTGCCCGCGCGTTCGGCGACGAACTCCACCGTCACCGCCTCGCCGCCCTTGGGCACGGCCACCTTCACGTTCAGCTTGCGGATGGAGAAGCCGTGATTCGTGTCGGTGGAGCGCAACGTCAGCCGCACCCGGTCTCCCTCGGTCACCTGCAGCGTCGCGGGCTCGAACTGGAATCGCGAGGCGATCATCTCGATGGCGCGCGGCGCGGGCGGCGGGACGTCTCCCGACGCGTTCACGCTCACGGCGCCCAGCGCGACCAGCGCGGCCATCCCCAGGCCTCGCCGACGCGTCCGGTGCTTCCTGGTTGTCACCCATCCTTCCACTCGTCGCCTCCTTCCGAGGACGTACTCCCGCGGCATTCCACGCCAGCGGCGCATTGAGCAAGGGCCGTGCCGAGGCCAAGGCTCGCCGCCTGACCGGCTTCGCCGGCCCCGGCCGCCGCGCGCCGTTACGGCGGCGGTAAGGGATTACGCCCTGCGAAAGGCCGCGCGCGTCACTCGATGTGGTGCTTCGCAAGGTAGTAGCTGAGGGCGCGCTGGCTGATGCCGAGCAGGTCGGCGGCGTCCTTCTTGATTCCCGCCGCCCGCTTCAGGGCGCGCTGTATCGTCTCCCGCTCCACCCAGTCCACGTTCTGGTGGAGCTTCAGCGAGGGAAGACCGACGGGGGTCGCCTCCGTCACCCCGAGCAGGGAGATCTCGCGGCGCGTGATCACCGGCCCCGGCGAGAGCACCACCGCGCGCTCGATCGTGTTCTCCAGCTCGCGCACGTTGCCGGGCCAATCGTAGCCGCGGAACGAGTCGAGGACCGCGTCCTCGACCCTCTCCGTGCGCTTGCCCGTGCGCTGGTTGTGCTTGCGGATGAAGTGGTCGGTGAGGGCCGGGATGTCCTCGCGCCGCTCGCGCAGCGGCGGGATGTGGATGGGGATCACGCTCAGCCGGTAGAAGAGGTCCTCCAGGAACCGGCCGTCGGTGACCATGCGGCGCAGGTCGCGGTTGCTGGCCGCGATGACGCGCAGGTCGACCTTCTCCGTGCGCTCGGCGCCCAGGGGCTCGAACTCGCGCTCCTGGAGGACGCGCAGCAGCTTGGCCTGGACCGCGGGGCTCATGGTCCCGATCTCGTCCAGGAAGATGGTGCCGCCGTCGGCGAGCGCGAACTTGCCCTTCTTGCTGGTGGTGGCCCCGGTGAACGCGCCCTTCACGTGGCCGAACAGCTCCGACTCGAGCAGCCCTTCGGGCAGCGCGGCGCAGTTGACCTTGATGAGGGGCATCTCGCGCTGCGCGCTGCGGTCGTGGATGGCCCGGGCGACCAGCTCCTTGCCGGTGCCGGTCTCGCCCGTGATCAGCACCGTGCTCCGGGCCTGCGCCACCAGCTCGAGCTGGCGGATCACCTCCTGGATCGCGCGGCTGCGGCCCACGATGCCGTAGTGGTCGAACTCCTCCTCCCGCTCGCTGAGGAGGTAGCGGTTCTGCGTGCGGAGGCGCTGGTGCTCGAGCGCGCGCCGCGCCACCACCAGCAGCTCCTCCACCTCGAACGGCTTCTGGAGGTAGTCGAAGGCGCCGAGCTTCATGGCCTCGATCGCGCTCTCGACGGTCGCGTGGGCGGTCATCATCACGATCTGGGGCCGCTCGCCCTCGGCGGTGGACGAGACCAGCTCGCGGATCAGCTCGAGGCCCGTCTTCTCCGGCATCCGGTTGTCCACCACCAGCAGGTCGAAGGGCCGCGTGGCGAGCACCCGCTGGGCATCTCGGGCGCCGGGAGCCGCCACCACCTCGTGGCCCTCGTCGCGGAGCGCGCGCCCGAGCGCCTTGAGGATCTTCTCCTCGTCGTCCACGAGCAGGATGGAGCCGCGCGGTTCCGTCATGCGGCGGAGGCCGGCCCGCCGGCGGCGGGGAGCGCGGGCAGATCGATGCGGATGCGGGTGCCCTCACCGAGGCGGCTCTGGGCGGAGATGGCGCCGCCCATGGCGTCCACGATGTTCTTGGCGATGGCGAGGCCGAGGCCGCTCCCGGTGCGCTTGGTCGTGAAGTACGGATCGAACACGTGGGACAGATCGGCGAGGTCGATCCCCACTCCGTGGTCCTCCACCTCCAGCACCACGCGTCCCGGCGGGGCCGCGCTCGCCCGCACCTCGATGTCGGCGGGCGAGGGCTCCCCGCCCCGGGCGCCGCGGGCGAGCGTCGCGTCCCGCGCGTTGGCGATGATGTTGACGAGCGCGGTGCGGAGCCGCTCGGCATCCGTGGTCACCGGGCCCAGCCCGGGATCGATCGCCAGCCGGCAGTGCAGGGCGCCGCTGCGGGGCAGCGTGGCCGCGACCGCGTCGCGGCAGAGCGCGCCGAGGTCCACGGGCGCGTACTCCAGCCGCACCGGGCGGGCGAAGTCCAGCACGTCCTCCACGATCAGGTTCAACCGGGCGACCTCGTGATCGATGTCGGCCGCCAGCTCCCGCACCTCCCCGGAAGAGATCTTCTCCCGGGCCAGCGTGCGCAGCGAGGCCTTGATGATCATCAAGGGATTGCGGATCTCGTGGGCGATGACGGTGGAGAGCCGCCCGAGGGCGGACAGCCGCTCGCGCAGGGCCGCCTCGCGCTGAAAGCGCGCGATCGAGTCGGTGAGGGCGTCGAAGGTGGTGGCCAGGACGCGGGCATCCTCGTCGTCCCACCGGCCGAGACGGATCTTGCGGGCGAGGTCGCCGGTGGCCGTCATCTCGCGCATGGTGGCGGTGATGGCCGTCAGCGGCCGCGTCACCGTGCGGGCGAGCGCGTAGCTGGTGGCGATGGCCACCACCACCGCCGCGAACGCGGCGACGATGAGGGCGGTGCGGAACGTGCGGAGGAACAGCAGCCGCTCCGTGCGCGAGCGCAGCACGATCGCGACCGGCCCCCGCTCGCCTTCGGAGCCGAGGGGGCGGCTGAGGGCCACGTACTCGTTCTCGGCGAGGCGCACCGACCGGACGTCGCCTCGCCCGAGCACGCCGGCGAGGGCGGCGTCGGCGGCGCGCGGGAGCGACGAGGCGCGCACGGTCCCGTCGGCGGCGAAGGCGACTTCCCCGGCGGTGACGCGCTTGAACTGGGCCGCGAGGCCGTCGTCGAGCATGAAACCGAGGCTGAGCGCGCCCAGCACCTCCGGGGGTCCTTCCCTCTCCATCCCGATCGGCACCGTGACCATCTCCAGCACGCCGTCCGGCTGTGAGCGGAAGGTGGTGCTCTCGCGGCCGGCCAGCGCGGCCCGGACCGCGGAGAGGTCGGCGAGGGCCCCCGCCGGGCGGCCCAGGGCCACCAGCACCTCTCCCGAGCGGTTCGCGACCGCGAACAGGTCCGAGCGCACCAGCTCGCGGTATTCCTGGGCGAGGGGCTGGACTGTTTTCGAGTTGTTGGTGTCCACGGCGGCCTTCAGCTTGGGCAGGTCCGCGATCAGGCGCGCCATGAGGACGAGCGTCTGCAGCCGCGCCGCGTGCTGCTGCTCCACGAGGGAGGCCCCCTCGGCCAGACCCCGCTCCAGCTCGGCCTCGACCTCCCGCTCCAGGCGCGACGTCACCAGCCGGATCGGGAACACGATCGACAGCACCGCGAGGAGCGCGCTCGCGGCGAAGATCCGGTTCTGGAGCGAGGAGAGGAGCTTCATCAGCGCACCACGAAGTCCTGCTCCACGACGCCTCCCTCCTCGGGCACCCGCACCGTCCTCGACTCGCGGGCCTCGCCGTCGTTCCAGGCCACGATGGTGTACGCCCCGGGGGGGACGTTGTCGATCCGGTAGCGGCCGTCGGCGTCGGTGGTGGCGTAGAAGCGGTGGTTGAACACGAGGATGAACGCGCTCATGTGGGAATGGATCTCGCAGAACACGCGCACCACGCCCGGGCGGTCGAAGCGGACCGCCTTGGACTGGCCGGCGGCGTAGCGGCCGAGGTCGAATTTCCGCGGCTTGGAGAGCGAGAACACGTTGTGGTAGGTGCTGTCGCTGTTCGTGAAGTCCACGGTCGTGCCCACCGTGATCGCGAGCACGTACGGCACGAACGTCTCGTGGCGCTGGTCCATCACCGCGCGCCCTTCGTGCTCCTCGAACGCGCCCTGCGGGGCGGCCTCGAGGTAGACGACGCTGCGCCGGCGGTTGGGCAGGTCGCGCGGAGACGGCATCGACAGCTCCCCGATCGTCGGCCGCCCGGCCGCCGCCGGCGGCTCGCGCGTCACGTCGACGCGGCCGCGGATGGACGCCGCGGCCGCCTGGGCGAGACGGGGCACCGCCGTGCCCACGGCGAACGTCAGGGCCAGCAGCGTCGATAGTCGACAGTCGACCGTCGACCGTCGACAGCGGTGGCCTACTGTTGACTGTGAACTGTTGACTGTCGACTCAGGTGGCACGGGCGCTGCTAATACCAGATCACGAGCTGCGTCGTGACCAGCGTCTGCTTCGGCACGCGCCCGCCGTCACGCCGGTTGTTCTGGTACGCGAGCTTGACGAGCACGTGCCGCACCGGCACGTAGCCGACGCCCGTCTCCACCCGCCACACCGGGGCGTCCCAGGTCACCGGTCCCACGGGCCCGTCGATGTGGGCGAAGCCGAGGTGGTCGACGCGCGCGGCCGCATAGAGCCCGGGCCGGAGCTTGCATCGGACCTCGGCGGTGAGCCCGAGGGCCCCTAGCGAGCGGTCGAGCATGGGCGTCTGCCACCGGCTCCAGATGGCCTCCGAGCGCAGGATCCAGCGATCCCGCGAGTACTCGACGTCCAGGCCCCAGGCCTGCTGGGCGTTCTGGGCTCGGTTCTCGGCCGGCAGCGCGCTCTCCACGTTGCGAGACAGATACTCGCCGCGGGCGCCGGAGACGCCGAGCACCAGGCCCACCACCGGCTTCCAGGCCACGCGGCCGGAGAGCTGCTTGCCGCCGTTGTCGTCGTGCACGCGCGGGTTGGAGAGCGTGCCCTGGGTCACGGCCAGGCTCGCCTCGACGGGGCCGGTTCCCAGGTGCACCTCCACGCCCGTGTCCCAGCGCAGCGCGTTGACGAGCGGCAGTCCCGGCTCCGGGTCATGGTTGCCCCTGCCGAAGGGGTAGCGGACCCGCCAGCCGGCGCCGCGGGTCACCACGAGGTCGGTCACGGTCCCGGGCACGGCGTCGGAGCGGAGCGACGTGAGGTACTGGTACGCGAGCGGGTAGCCGATGAGCGGGTTGTCGCTGCCGTAGCGGCGGCGGGGGAAGGCGCCGAACACGGGGGGGATGAGCCCGGCCTGGACGTCGAAGGCGCGATCGCGCCAGGGCCGCACGCGGGCGTACAGCGCATAGACGCGCGGCCTCCCGAGGTTCTCGTCGCGCACCTCGCCGAGCAGGGCCACGCGATCGGCCACGTGCCACTCGCCGGTGAGGCTCAAGCGGGCCAGCCGCTGCGTGCTGTCCTCGTACGACGTGTAGTTGAAGAAGCCATGGTCGTCGGGACCCAGGGCCGCGCTCAGCTCCACGCCCAACGCCAGGCGGCGCGGCTCCGGTGGGTCCGCGCCGGCGGCGCCCGCCATCGCGGCCAGCGCGGCCGCGGTCGCGGCCACGCGCTTCACGCCGCGCCTTCCATCTCGGCCAGGATGGCGCGGGCGGCCGCCGCCGGGTCGGCGGCCTCGATGATCGGCCGGCCCACGACGAGCATGTCCGCGCCCGCCTTCAGGGCCGCGGCCGGCGTGGACAGGCGGGCCTGGTCGCCGGCGCGCGCTCCCGCCGGCCGGATGCCGGGCGTGACCACGAGAAGATCCTTGCCGCAGACCTCGCGGACGACCGGGACCTCCCGGGGCGAGGCCACCACCCCGTCGACCTCCGCGGCGTGGGCCAGCCGCGCCAGCCGGCGCACGTTGTCGGTGACGTCCCCGGTGACGCCCAGCTCCCCGAGCTCGGCCGCGTCGTGGCTGGTGAGCACGGTGATCGCGAGGAGCCGCGTTCCCATGGCCGGCATCGCGCCCACCGCCGCCTCCATCATGGCCTGGCCGCCGAGCGCGTGGACGTCGACGAGGGACACGCCCAGGCGGCAGGCGGCGCTCACCGCGCCCGCCACCGTGTTCGGGATGTCGTGGTACTTCAGGTCGAGGAAGACCTTCTCTCCGCGGGCGACGAGACCGCGCACGAAATCGGGGCCGGCGGCGGTGAAGAGCTGGCTGCCGACCTTGAACATCCCCGCCAGGCCCGCGAGGCGCTCCACGAGGGCCAGCGCCTCCTCCGCGCTGCCCGCGTCGAGGGCCACTATCAGCCGGTCACGCGCGTTCACGGGCGCGGCTCCGCCGGCGCGTCGGCCTCGGGCCAGCGCAGGCTCCCGACCACGTCGTCGATGCTCTCGAGGCGGTGGCGCCGCAGGTACGCCTCGAGGCCCTCGAGGATGCGCTCGTAGATCCCGGGGTCCACGAAGTTGGCGGTGCCCACCTGGACCGCCCGGCAGCCCGCGATCAGGAACTGCAGCGCGTCTTCGGCGCTCGTGATGCCGCCGACGCCGATGACCGGTATCCGCACGGCCCGCGCCGCCTGCCACGCCATGCGGACCGCGATCGGGCGGATGGCGGGCCCGGAGAGCCCGCCGGTACCGAAGGCCAGGCCCGGGACGCGGCGCTCCACGTCGACGACGAGGCCGAGCAGCGTGTTGATGCAGGAGAGCGCGTCGGCCCCCGCCTCCTCGCACACGCGGGCGAAGACGGCGACGTCGGTGACGTTGGGGGAGAGCTTCGGGATCACGGGCAGGCGCGTGGCCTTGCGCACGGCGGAGACGACCTCGTGCGTCATGCGCGGATCGCCTCCGAAGGCCATGCCGCCCTTCTTCACGTTGGGACACGAGATGTTGACCTCGAGGGCGGCCACCCCGGGCGCGTCCGCGATCCGCGCGACCTCCGCGTACTCCTCGACCGTGTCCCCGCAGACGTTGATCACGACCGCGGTGTCGTAGCGCGCGAGCCGCGGCAGCACGTCCTTCACGAAGGCCCGGATCCCGATGCCCTGCAGGCCGATCGCGTTGAGCAGGCCCGAGGGCGTCTCGACGATCCGCGGAACCGCGCACCCGTCGCGCGGCTCCAGGTACAGGCCCTTGGAGACGATGCCGCCGAGCAGCGAAAGGTCGAGGATGCCCTCGTACTCCACCCCGTAGCCGAACGTGCCGGAGGCGGCGAGGAGCGGGTTCTTCAGGCGCAGGCCTCCGATCTGGACCCCGAGCTTCATGCCCACACCACCTCGCGCGCGTCGAAGACCGGCCCCTCGGTGCACGCGCAGCGGTACTTCGCCC
>Ga0114129_10016469_pt1 | contig 10523 bp, 8 predicted proteins | sample RhiMetdeltSRZDD1_FD_80071 | JGI IMG/M metagenome (GOLD analysis project Ga0114129, IMG submission 80071) | Populus rhizosphere microbial communities from Tennessee, USA - Rhizosphere MetaG P. deltoides SRZDD1 (version 2) (version 2) | ecosystem: Host-associated > Plants > Roots > Rhizosphere >... | reverse complement strand
TGTCGGTGCGAGGGGCTGTCGCATGTCGGTGCGAGGGGCTGTCGCATGTCGGTGCGAGGGGCTGTCGCATGTCGGTGCGAGGGGCTATCGCATGTCGGTGCGAGGGGCTATCGCATGTCGGTGCGAGGGGCTATCGCATGTCGGTGCGAGGCGCTATCACAGTCGGTGCGAGGCGCCGCTCACCGACAACCGAACGTTCTTCGCTCCGACTTGCGTTAGTTCATCGCACCAACACGCTTCAGTCCATTGCACCGACAGCGTTAGCAAGTTCGCACCGACTGCGTCAGTCTAATCGCACCGATCCGCGTTAGAACATTCGCACTGGCATGCGTCAGTCCGTCGCACCGACAAACGTCAGGAAGTTCGCACCAACACGCGTCAGTGCCATCGCACCGACACGCGTTAGGAAGTCCGCACCGACACGCGAAAGAATGATCGCACCGACACGCGAAAGAATGATCGCACCGCCCGGCGTCAGCTTCTGACCGACGCGTGCGCCCACCGCTCCGAGAGCGTTCGAATGCGGCTGAGCGCTTCCTGAATGTTCTCGAGCGAGTTCGCGTAGCTGAATCGCAAGTAGCCGTCCCCGAAGCTGCCGAACGCGGTGCCACTGAGGCAGGCGACGCCGGCGTCATTGAGGAGCATGTTGGCCAGGTCTCGACTCGAGACGCCGGTCTCTTTGACGTTCGGAAACACGTAGAAGGCCCCTGCCGGCACCATGCAGCTGAAGCCTGGGATCTCGTTCAGGCCTTTGACGATCGCGTCGCGCCGCCGACGGAATTCGGCCACCATCGTGTCGACGGCATCCTGTGGGCCTTGCAGCGCCGCGAGCCCCGCACGCTGCGTGAAGCTCGCGGTGCACGAGTTCGAGTTCACCATCAGCTTGTCGACCGCATCGACGAGCCAGAGCGGCATCACGCCGTAGCCGAGACGCCAGCCCGTCATCGAGTAGGTCTTCGAGAAGCCGTCGAGAATAATCGTCTTCTCGAGCATGCCATCGAACTGCGTGATCGACTGTGGCTCCTCCTCGTAGCAGATGCGGGAATAGATTTCGTCGCTCAGAATCAGTAGATCGCGATCGCGCACGAGATCGGCAATGCGTTTCAGATCGTCTTTCGGCATCACCCCGCCCGTCGGGTTCGCCGGCGAGTTGAGTACGATCATCTTCGTCCGCGTCGACAGCTTTGCTTCGAGCGAATCGAGATCGAATGAGAAGCCGCGGCTCTCGACGAGTGGGATCGGGACGGGCGTCGCACCCAGGAAATTGATGACCGACTCGTAGATCGGGAAGCCAGGGTTCGGGTAGATCACCTCGTCGCCCGGCTCGACGACGGCCATCATCGAGAAGAACATGATCGGCTTCCCGCCAGGAACGACGATGACGTTCTGGCCGCTGACCGTGATGCCTCTCGACTTCGAGATGTAGGACGCAATCGCCTCGCGGAAATCCGGAAATCCTGGCGTCGGGCCGTAGCCGGTCCACCCGTCGTCCAACGCGCGCTTGGCCGCGTCCTTGACATGCGCGGGCGTGGGAAAGTCGGGCTGACCAATCTCGAGGTGAATGATGTGTTTGCCCTGGGCTTCGAGCGCCCGGGCACGCTGGAGGACTTCGAACGCGGATTCGATGCCGATCCGCGTCATTCGATCGGCTAGCTGCATAAGACTCGTGTCGGCACGTCCAAAAGGACGTGCCCTACTCCCGGCATCACGCGTTTGAAAGGACGTGCCCTACTTGGTAGACGCCGCGGCTTCTCCTGGTTCGACTCGTATCAGTGCCGCGTCGTTCTCCTCTGTCAGCAGATACAGATAGCCATCCGGGCCCTGGCGAACGTCGCGTATACGTTGCCCCAGCTCACGCAGCATCGGCTCGCGGCGCACTTCTTCCCACTTGCTGTTGAACTCGATGCGCTGGAGCTGACCGGTTCGCGGGACCTCACCCTGTCGCAGACCGCCCACGAAGAGATTGCCCTTCCACCCCGGGAATTTGTCGCCGGTGTAGAACGTCATGCCCGACAACGCGATCGACGGAATCCAGATCACGACGGGCTGTTCCATCCCGTCTTGCCAGGGCTTGTCGGACACGCGCGGGCCAGGATAGCTGCGCCCGTAGCTGATCACCGGCCAGCCGTAGTTCTTGCCCGCTTGAATGATGTTGACCTCGTCGCCACCATTCGGCCCCTGCTCGCTCGCCCAGAGCTGACCCGTCTCGGGATTGATCGCGAGCCCAAGTTGGTTGCGATGGCCCATCGAATAGATCTCGGGCTTATAGCCTGCGCGACCGACAAACGGATTGTCAGGAGGCACGGTGCCATCGTCGCGGAGCCTCAGCAACTTCCCACCATAGTTGTTCGGATCCTGCGAGGGTGCGTTCGTGCCTTCCTGCGAACGACCGAGGCTCATGTAGATCATCCCGTCGCGCCCGAAGACAATGCGCGATGCCTCTGTCGTCGCGTCGGCCGCGAAGAGTTCCTTCACGTTGGTCAGCGCTGTGCCATCCCACGTGCCGCGCGCGAGAGCGGCCAAACGGGCGGGCGGACCACCGGGTCCGGGGGCCGCATCGGCCGCAGCAGGATTCGGTTTGTGGTACGTGATGTACACGAGCTTGTTTTCCGCGAATCGTGGGTGGAGCGCGATGTCCATGAGCCCCGACAGACCCTGCGCAGAAATCGGAGGAAGGCCCGCAACCAGCTTCGGATCAACGACGCCATTGCGAACGATGCGGAGACAACCGGGCCGCTCGGTGACGAGGATGTTGCCATCCGGCAGGAAGGCCATGCCCCACGGATGCGTCAACCCTTTCATGACGACGAGGCGGAGATTCCGGTGCGCCGCCGATGCCGATTGCACTGTGAGCGGACCATCGGCCAGAGCGGGCGCGGCCCAGGGAATCGGAGGCGGCGTTCCCCCACCACCTCCCGCGCGCGCACCTGCGGCGCGGCCGCCCGCGGCCTGCGCGCCGCGCGCACCTGCCGCCTGATTACCTGGCGCTTGGGGGGCTTGGGCACCAGCGGGCTGGCCTGCTCGTCCTGGAGCGCCGGCAGGTTGACAGGCTTGGGCGCTCGCTTGCGCGGGCTGAGCCGGCTGTTGAGCCGCGGGTCTTCCCATCGTCAGAACAAGCGCAGACCCGAAGGCCAAAACTACGCACGAGCCGCGAAACGGATGCCTCATATGACTCCCTAGAACCGCGGCACAGTATAAGGTATTGAGGAGATGCCAGAGACGACCGCGCGGGTCGTTCGTCGACCGCCCCAGCCACCTCCAACCACCATCACCGCTGACATCTGCGTCATGGGCGCCGGGATCGCGGGCGTCTCAGCCGCACTCGAAGCCGCGAAACTTGGACGAAGAGTGGTCCTCGTCGATGCGGCTCCAACGCTCGGTGGACAAGCAATCGGCTCGATCATCGGGACGATCATCGGCCTCTTCTCGCATGGGTCGCACCCGTACCAGATCACACACGGGGTCGCCGACGATCTCATCGCCGACCTCACCGCAGAAGGATCGTTGAACCGCCGCGTCTCGATGACGGGCACGACCACGTTTCAGTACGACGAAGTGCGGCTTGCTCGCTGGATCGAACGGCAGGTCGAAGCGTCCGGCATCCAGGCCCTCATCGGCGCGGTGATGACGGCCGCCTCGTTCGAGGATCGGCGCCTGCGCCACATCGATCTCGCGACGCGATTCGGGCCAGTTCGGGTCATGGCGAACGGGTACGTGGACGCCTCCGGCGACGCGGGCCTGACCTACGAAGCGGGCCTGGACGTCCGCGAGCCCGACGAGCCGGTGTACGGCTCGATGAATTTCTTGATTGAGGGCTACGACCCCGAGACTGTCAAGAGCATGATCATCCAGGACGTGCACGCACGGCTGGCCGAACGCGGGGGCCAGTACGGCCTCGTCCGACACGACGGGTTCCTGATGCACTTCCCCGGCAAGAACATCATGTTGGCCAACGTGACGCACTTCAAGACGCCGCTCGATCCGCTTGCGGGCGCGCAGATGGTGTTCGAAGGGCGACGGCAGGCCGATAACGTGATTCGGTTCTTGAGAGCGGAATTCCCAGACATCTTCCGACACGCGCAAATCCGAACGTACGGCAACCCAGGTCTTCGCCAGACGCGCTGGATTGTCGGGCGCACACAGCTCACGCTCGACGAGATTCGTGCCGGCCAGCGCCCGATCGATGCCGCTGCGCGCTGCGCCTGGTGGGTCGAGTTACACAACGCACCCGACCTGGTCCATTGGGAAAAGTTCGCGCCGGATCACGTCTACTACATTCCGCTGTCCTGCATGGTACCGAAGGACGCCGATAACATCGTCGCAGCGGGGCGATGCGTAGATGCCGATGTGAGCGCGCTCTCCGCAATTCGCGTGATGGGCCCGTGCATCGCGATGGGTGCGGCAGCTGCCCATGCGTTGGATCTCGCGGGCACCGGCGCCGTGCATGCGATTGACTTCGCAGCACTGCAACGTCGTCTCGCGGACAATCTCGATCGGGCGGATTGACGGGTTACGCCGCCTTCGCTCTTGCCACCAACGCACCCAGAATCTCTGAGTAGTGGTTCAACGACAGAGAGAGATGGGCTTCGTCTGGATAGAACGTGGCCTGGCAATGAGGGATCGCAGCAGCGAGATACCGGCCGTGAGCGGGCGGGACATTGCCGTCTCGCTCCCCGTGCCACAGCAGCACGGGGACGGTGATTGCGCTCAGATCGAAGCCCCAGGGCTGGGCCATGAGACTCAGATCCCACACCGGACCTCGTGTTCCCTGTCGACACGCCTCTTGAAAGCAGCCGAGGAATCCCTGGTGAACCTCCGGGCGTCGCATGAGACTGCGATCCGGCTCCGGAAACGACGCGATCATGCGATCGTTGCCGTGTTGTCCACCGCGACCGACCGCACGCAAATTGAGCCTGAACAGACCGCGTAAAAGCAGCGGAGCGAAGCGAGCGAGGTGACACATGATCCTGAGCGGACGACTCATGGACGCCAGAACGCCAGGGGCGTCGAGCGGAGCGATGCCACCGACGAGACCGATCGCGCGCACGCGGTCCGGGATGAGCGCGCCGCACGCAGCCGCATAGGGAGCCCCACCTGAGCCACCAAGTACGGCAAACGTGTCGATTCCGAGCGCTGTCGCCAATTCCAGCACGTCATTCGGCCAATCCACGATCCGGCGGCCCCGTTGAAAATCCGACGCTCCCATTCCCGGACGATCTGGGACAATCAGCCGGACACCAAGCTGCGACACCGCCGTCGTGCGCACGAAGAGGTGGCTTTCAACGCGCGAGCTCGGTGAGCCGTGACACGAGATGATCGGCTGACCGCTGGGGCTGCCATACTCCTCGTAGGCCAGACGGCGGCCGTCACGCAAACGAATCTCACGATATTCCACGCTGGACATCGTCGTCTCCATTACTCCCAGGTGATGCGAACCTGTTCACCCGTCTGGTCCACGTCGATGTTCATCTCGCCCAGGTCGTTCAGCAGCGATTCGATCGCGGCAGGATCCATCTTCGCGAGATCGACATCGATGCCCCGTTCTCGGAGATGTGTGTTCATGTGATTCCGCCAACCCGGGATCATGGTGCCGAGCTTCATGCCGCCGCGAACCATCGCCATTGGCACGCGGATGTTCACGTCCTTCGCCTCGCGTCCCTCGCGCGCAGGCTTGTGAACCTGGATGCGCATAAAGCAAGGCTTTGGCGCCTCGGTCGCGTCGACCTTGGGTGCGGCATCGGGTGCGGGTTGATCGGTCAGCGCCTTCAGCAACTGATGGGCCTCGTCGACCGTGACCTTGCCCTGCGCGACCAGATCGAGCACGCTTCGTGTTTCATCGCTCATGATTAATTCGATTTCTTGACGATTTCGACGACTCCACGGTCGGCGTCGACGATTACCCAGTCGCCGGTCTCGATGACGTCGAGCGGATCTTGATCGAGATCCGTGATGCTCGGGACGCGCATGACGACGGCGCCGAGCGCGACCTTGGTGGTCATCTCGTTGAAGACGAGCGCCTTCGGCGCAGTCCCCGCGAGACGTGCCGTGTGATACATCGCAGACCATCCCGACGAGCCCTTCGCCCCGCGGAACACCAGGACCTTGTCCTTGAAGCTCTGGCCGCGCAACTCGTGATGTGTCTCGGTGATGACTCCTTGCATGGGGTTCACACCTCCCCAGCCAGGAATCGTCTGTCGCGTGACGAGCGCTTCTCCTTCCGCGCGACCGCCGCAGACCTTGCGTCCATGCAGCACGATCGTCGTCGATACCGTCACGGAAGATCTCCCGACCAGCGGCCTGTCAGCGCCGCGTTGATGCAGTCTGCAGTCGATCCAAACCACGCCTGCACGCGGAGAATCGCCGGCAGATAGTGCACTTGCTTCGCGGAATCGAGTGCCGCGACCTTCGTACCTGGAGGAAGAGCTTGCGCAAACGCTGAGCACGTGTCCGTGAGCAGTACGGCGCCCGCGTCGCTCAGCGTCTTCACGATGCCTGCCTCGTACGCCTGACTCTTCACGGCGCGCGACGTGAATATCCACAGGTTGCAGTTGGCGCTCACCTTCTTTCCCTCGAGGAGGCGGGCGGCTTCGTGGAGCTGTTCGATCGCGGCGTGCGGACAACCGAGCATCACGAAGTCCACGTTGGGATCGCTCGCGTTGGCATTGAGCCGGTCGTACACGCAACGGCGTTCGTCCTTCCCGTAGCGGAACGTCTCGAGCGGTCTCTTCGGCCCGAACGCGACCTCGATCGAATCCGCTTCAGGTGTGACGCCGACGATGTGGTACATCTCGACGCCGCCGGAGCTGGAGGCAGCAGCGCCGAAGTGCTTGAGACGTACGATGTCCGGTCGACCAGACGTTCCGGTGACGACAGGAATGCGCTCCTGAACGACGTCGCCGACGTAATAGCCGAGCATGCCCCAATCCATGACCGTCTCGATCGTCACGTCGACGTCGATGCGGTGCGTCCCGTAACGATGCACTGTCTGGTGCAGACCCCAGTCGGGAATCTTTCCGGTCAACATCGCTGCACTCGTACTCTCGCGCCCTTCCGTATTGGTTCGTGCCCCCAGCACCGAGTTGGCGTAGATCACCGCGGACGATTCCATCCAGGCGAGGTGCTCGCCCTTTGCGGGGACATTCCCCGCGAGATACGGTGTGCATGTCTTGAGAATGCCGACGTCGTGCCTCGCGGCAAACGCTTCGCGCTCCTGGTAGTTCCGGAAGACCTCGACCTTGACACCGAGCGTTTGCCAACTCGTCGGATCGGCGCCGCCTTGAAGATGGAACGTGGGTACGACTGCTTGCGGGACGTCGATCAGCTCGTCGGAGTCGAGATCGAAGTGCGAGAAGATCGCGTCCAGGCCGTCCGCGCCTTTGTCTTTGTAGTAATTCTGCAAGAACGGGTTGGCCGAGCCTGGCACCCCGGCGACATTGCGCGTATCGACGAAGCGTTCGGCACCGAGCGCCTCCGCGTAGCGAACGAGCAGCTCCATCGCCTTCTGCCGCGCCTTGCCGTCGCGGCCGTCGAGCATCTGGTGTTCGTGATCGGTGAGCGTCATTACGCGGTCGCGAGCTTCTCGGTCGTCTCGAGATCCTGCCTCAGCGTCCGCGCGCCAATCAGGTAGTGCAACGCGGCCCAGATGTTGACGACGCCGATGATCACGAGGGCATATCTCAGCGAATCCGTCTGTACCGACGGTCGCAGCCAGTCGCTGATGTAGCCGGTGACCGCGGGGCCGAGCCCGTTCCCAATCAGCGTCTGGATGAACAGCAGCACCGAAGTGGCCACCGAGCGCATCCGCAGCGTGGCCAGCGACTGCGTCATCGCGAACGACGGACCGAAGAACACGGCCGCCATGAACATCAATCCGACAAACGATGGCAAGACCACCGACAGATTCGGAGACAGGTACGCGAGGAACTGAAACGGCACACACAACAGCGTGGCAATACCGGGCACCCACATATACCAGCGCCGATCGTGCCGTCTCACGCTCAACCGATCTGCGACGACGCCGCCGAGGAACGTCCCGAAACCGGCGATGGCGGCCAGAATCGCGATCCAGTATCCCGCTTGCGACACGGACATCGCGTGCGACCGCTGCAGGAAAGCGTTGTTGAACGCGCCGCTCGCGTACCACACGACCGAGTGCAGCGCCGCGGCGAGGCTGAGATGACGAAACGAGGACCGCATCCACAAATACCCAAGCACTTCCAACAAGCCTGGCGCTTTCGCCTTCGCGGCCGCCTGCCCCACACCGTCAGACATCCCCCGCGGCGGCTCTTTGACGGTGAGCCACACGAATAACGCGAGAAGTACGCCCGGTAATCCAACGGTCACGAACGTCATGCGCCAGCCGAGATGCTGATTGCCCCAGCCACCGAAGGCCGCCCCGAGCGATGTCCCTATCGGTACGGCGAGGGCGTAAATCGAAAACGCCGTGCCGCGACGACTCTTCGGGAAGTAGTCGGAAATGAGCGAGTGCGATGGCGGACTGCCGCCGGCTTCGCCGATCGCCGTGCCGATTCGCGCGGTGAAAAGCATCGCGAAGTTCACGGCCATCCCGCACAGCGCCGTCATGGCGCTCCACGTCGCGACGGCCAGCCCCAGGACGTTGCGCCGGCTGGACCGATCGGCCCACGCCGCGATCGGAATGCCGAGAAACGAGTAGAACAACGCGAAGGGGATCCCGGTCAGCATCCCCATCTGGAAATCGCTCGCGCCAAACTCCTTCTTGATCGCCTGCACCGATGCCGCGAGGATCTGCGACCGATCCATGACGTTGAAGACGTAGCAAAGCGTCAGGGCGCCGAGGACGTAGTTCCAGTACCACGGCTGCGTGAGGAGACTCTCACGTTCGCGCACCGACTGAGCCGCGGTTGCTTCTGAGAACGCCATGTCGTGGGATAGATTACGACGCAATGCGAAAAGTCCTCAGAAGTAATTTCGAGCCCGGCTCGCCGCGCGAGGCTGTACGCCGAGCGCAATGGAAGGCGCTCGGACTCACCGACGAGGACATGCTCAAGCCCAAGATTGCGGTGGTCAACAGCTCGTCGGAGCTCGCGATCTGCTTCAGCCATCTGGACGGCATCGCCAAAGTCGTCAAGGACGCGATCCGCGAGGCCGGCGGACTGCCCTTCGAGATCCGCACCGCTGCGCCGAGCGACTTCATCATCAGCGCGGGCGCAGGCGGCGGCTACATGCTCGCCAGCCGCGACCTGATCGTGAACGACATGGAGATTGCGATCGAGGGCGCTCAACTCGACGGCATGATCTGCTTGTCATCGTGCGACAAGACGCCACCGGCGCATCTGATGGCAGCGGGGCGCTTCAATATCCCAACCATCCTTGTCATCTGCGGCTATCAACCGAGCGGCCACTACGACGGCAAGCATGTCGACATCGAGGACGTCTTCATCGGGTCGGTCCAGGCGATGTTCGGCAAGCTCTCGAAGGACACGCTCGCGGGCATGTGCGACCACGCCATCACGGGACCTGGCGTCTGCGCCGGCATGGGCACGGCGAACTCCATGCACATCGTCTGCGAGGCGCTCGGCATGACCCTCCCAGGAGCGGCGCCGGTGCTCGCGAATAGTCCGCGCATGTTCGAGATCGCCCGCCAGTCCGCTCGCCGGATCGTCGAGATGGTGTGGGAGGACCTGACGCCGCGACAGATTCTCACGGCGGGTGCCTTTCGCAACGCCGCGGCGTCAGTGCTCGCGGTCAGCGGATCGATCAACTGCATCAAGCACCTCCAGGCCACGGCCGTGGAAGCCGGCGTCGATGTGGACGTGTTCGCGCTCTTCAATGCGCTCGGCACAGAGGTGCCGGTGCTCAGTGCCGTCGCACCGAACGGCGCCCATACGATCGACGCATTCGAAGCCGCTGGTGGTGCGCGGGCGCTCCTGAAGCAACTCGAACCGCTGCTCGACCTCGAGGCGTTGACCGTGACAGGCCGATCGATCGGCGACTCGCTGGCCGCCGTCAGCGTGGCCAACGCGAATGTGATTCGGCCCCTGGATCGTCCCTTCTCGCGCAGCGCATCGATCGTCGTCCTCCACGGCTCCCTGGCGCCCGACAGCGCCATCGTCAAGCCAGGCATGAGAGCGCCGGGACAGCGGCTGCGATTTGCAGGAACCGCGGTGGTCTATGACGATGTGCCGGCGGCAATCGCGGGCGTGCAGAAGGGCGAGGTCAGACCTGGGACTGCACTCGTGCTTCGCGGGTGTGGTCCGAAGGGCGGACCCGCGATGGCCGGCTCGGCGTCGAGGGTCGTGTTCGCGATCTATGCGGCCGGTCTCGAAAACGATGTCGCGTTTGTCTCCGATGGGCAGCTGTCGGGCCTCTGCAACAAGGGGCTGACGATTGCGGAGGTATCACCGGAGTCTGCGGTCGGCGGGCCGCTGTCGCTCGTCGAGAACGGCGACCGCATCGTGGTCGACGTCGATGCGCACACACTCGATCTCGACGTGCCGGAAGCAGAGCTCAGCGCTCGACGTGCGCGGCGTGGCGCGCCGCTT
>Ga0114129_10016468_pt1 | contig 10524 bp, 9 predicted proteins | sample RhiMetdeltSRZDD1_FD_80071 | JGI IMG/M metagenome (GOLD analysis project Ga0114129, IMG submission 80071) | Populus rhizosphere microbial communities from Tennessee, USA - Rhizosphere MetaG P. deltoides SRZDD1 (version 2) (version 2) | ecosystem: Host-associated > Plants > Roots > Rhizosphere >... | reverse complement strand
GAAGACCACCGTGTACGGATCGGGCGCTTTCACCGCTTCCACGTCCGTGTACTCGCCCTTGCGATTACTCGCCACGCCCTCGGGGGGAAAGATGATCTTGTCGTAGCTGGCCTTGGCGTCCTTGGACGTGAACTCGCTGCCGTCGTGGAACTTCACGCCGCGACGAAGCTTGAGCGTGTACGTGCGCCCGTCCTTGGAGATCGTCCACGACTCGGCGAGGTCCCCGACGACCTTGGTGCCGGTCTTGTCGGTCGGATCCGTGCGGAGCAGCGTGCTGTAGAACGGCGCCATCGGATGGATGACGCCGAACGTCTCCTCGCGATGGGCGTCGTACGACGGGGGGTTGGACGGCACCACGAACACGAGCTCGCCCCCCTGGCGCGGCTGCTGAGCGAGCGAGGGCATGACGGCGGCGAGCGCCATTACGACGCTGAGCGTGATCACCAGAGCGGTGCGGCGTTGCATGCGCGTCCTCCTACGGGTTCCCGGGGTCTAGTCCGCGACCCACCACCGTCAGGTGCTGGCTCGGGATGATGGTCCAGCCTCGAACTTTGCGTTGTGCGAGCGCCTCCAGCCAGGGACGAAATCGCCGAAACACCTGGAAAGTTGCAGCAATCCTACAGTGGTCTGACCGGCTGTCAAGCCAGGAGGCAGGCCGCCCAGTGGCCGGGCTTGACCTCCCGGAGGTCCGGCACCACGTGCCGGCATCGGTCCACGGCAATCGGACAGCGGGGATGGAAGACACAGCCCGGCGGAGGGTCGAGCGGGCTCGGCACCTCCCCGCGCAGGACGATGTGCTCGCGTCGGGCCTCGGCTTCAGGGTCGGGAATCGGCACCGCGGACAACAAGGCGCGCGTGTAGGGATGGAGCGGATCGTCGTAGAGCGCCTTGCGATCGGCGAGCTCGACGATCTTGCCCAGGTACATCACGGCGATGCGGTCGGAGATGTGGCGCACGACGGCCAGGTCGTGAGCGATGAAGAGGTACGTGAGGCCGAACTCCGACTGGAGGTCCTCGAGCAGGTTGATGATCTGGGCCTGGATCGAGACGTCGAGCGCCGAGACGGGCTCGTCGCAGATGATCAGCGCCGGCTCCATGGCCAGGGCGCGCGCGATGCCGACGCGCTGCCGCTGGCCGCCCGACAGCTGATGCGGATACCGGCCCGCGTGCTGCGGCAGCAGGCCGACGTGGCGCAGCAGGTCGCGCACGCGATCGCGCCGGGCGCCGGCCCCCTTGACGAGGCCGTGCACGGCCAGGGGTTCGCCGACGATCTCGCCGACCGTCATGCGCGGATTCAGCGAGCTGTACGGATCCTGGAAGATCACCTGCATGCGGCGCCGGACGTCGCGCAGCCCGGCCGGGTCGAGCTCCGTCAGCTCGCGTCCCTCGAAGACGACGTGGCCGCTCGTCGGCCGCTCGAGCTGCAGCACGCACCGGCCCGTGGTCGTCTTGCCGCAGCCCGACTCGCCGACCAGGCCGAGCGTCTCGCCCCGACGCAGCGTGAAGCTCACGTCGTCCACCGCCCGCACCAGGCCGGGCCGTCCGCCGAAGAGCCCGCCGCCGACCGCGAAGTGCTTGACGAGGTTGCGGACCTCGAGCAGCACGTCGCTCATGCCACGGGCTCCTTGACGCGAGTCAGCCGCTCGGCCTCCCAGCATGCGGACACGTGACCGGGCGCCCCGATCGGCCGGAGCGGCGGCACCTCCGTCGCGCAGCGCTCAACGCGAAACGCGCAGCGCACCCTGAACGCGCAGCCGCTCGGCAGCCGCGTGAGGTCCGGCGGCTGTCCTTCGATCGGATCGAGACGCGCGCGGCGCGGCTCGTCGAGACGCGGCACCGAGCGCAGCAGGCCGAGCGTGTAGGGATGGCGAGGATTGGCGTAGAGCTCGCGCGCGGTGCCGCGCTCGATGATCTTGCCCGCGTACATGACGTTCACGCGGTCGGCGTAGCGCGCCACCACCCCCAGGTTGTGCGTGATGATCAGCATGGCCACCCCGAGCCGGCGCGACAGATCGCGCATCAGCTCGAGGATCTGCGCCTGGATGGTGACGTCGAGCGCCGTCGTCGGCTCGTCGGCGAGCACCAGCGACGGCTGGCACGAGAGAGCCATGGCGATCATCATCCGCTGCCGCATGCCGCCGCTGAACTGGTGCGGGTACTGCGGCAGGCGTCGCGCAGGATCGGGAATGCCGACCATGGCCAGGAGCTCGGTGGCGCGGGCCCGCGCCGCCGTCGGCGTCATTCCCAGGTGGATCTCGAGGCCCTCGGTGAGCTGGCGGCCGATGGTCAGGACGGGGTTCAGCGAGGTCATGGGCTCCTGGAAGATCATCCCGATCTCGCGACCGCGCACGCGCCGCATCGCCTCGTCGTCGAGGGTGAGCAGATCGCGGCCCTTGAACAAGATGCGGCCGCCCACGATGCGGCCGGCGGGCGCCGCCACCAGCTGCATGATACTCAGCGCCGTCACCGACTTCCCACAGCCCGACTCGCCGACCAGCGCCACCGTCTCGCCCTCCGCGACGTCCCAGGACACGCCGTCGACGGCGCGCACGACGCCGCCGCGCGTCAGGAATTGCGTCTGGAGGTCGACGACTTCGAGGAGGGTGGCCACGTTGAACGCGGACTATATCACGGGCCCCCGGCAGGAACGGAAGCTAGACGCAGCGGGCGACGGCGAGATGCGCCTGCGCGTCGGCGACGAGCGACGCGTACTCGCGACACACGGCCTCGGCGACGCAGGGCCAGCGGTGGCGGGCGGCCCACCGCACGCCCTCGCGCCCGAGACGCCATCGCCGCGCGCTGTCGTCCAGCACGCGCGCGATCGTCTCGGCGAGGGCGCAGGGGTCGCCCTCGGCGACCAGCATGCCGGTGACGCCGTCCTGCACGGTCGTCTGGAGGCCTCCGACCCGGGAGGCGATCACCGCGCTGCCGCAGGCCATCGCTTCCAGTGCCACCATCCCGAACGACTCGTAGTACGACGGCAGCACGGTGGCGTCGGCGGCGACGTAGTAGTCGCGCAGACGCTCCTGCGGCAGCGCGCCGACGAACGCCACCGCGTCGCCGAGCCGGTGGCGCGCCACGCGCCGGCGAAGCTCGATCTCGTGCGCGTCGCGGCGCTCGTCGGTGTCGCCGCCGACCACGACCAGGCGCACGGGATGGCCGCTTCCGCGCAGGCAGGCGACCGCCTCGATCAGTGTCTCGAGCCCCTTGATGGGCGCAATGCGGCCGACGTAAAGCAGCAGTGGGCCCGGCGCCAGGCCAAGCGCCGCGCGCGCGGCCTCCGTGTCACCCGGCGCGAACAGCGCGGTGTCGACGCCGCACGGAACCACCGCGATCCGCTGCGGATCGGCGCCGTACTCCGTGACGAGGTGACCGCGCTCGATGACGTTCGCGGCCACCAGCCGGTCCGCGGCACCGACGATCCGGCGCTCCTCGGCGATGCGGAGAACCGGCTCACGCTCGGCGGCGACTCCGGCGCCGTTCTTCAGACGGCCGAGGGTGTGGAACATCTGCACCAGCGGCACGCCCCAGCGAGCGCGCAGCGTCAGGCCGACCACACCCGAGAGCCAGTAGTTGCCGTGGATCAGGTCGTAGTCGACCTGCTCCGCGCGTCGCCACGTCTCCACGCCGGCCACGAACTCGTCGAGATGGGCGTGGATGCGCTCGCGCGGCAGCGGCGTGGCCGGGCCCGCCGGCAGGTGGATCACCCGCGCGCGCTCGGCGAGCGGGACCACCCGGGGGATGGCGGCATTCTGCGAGCGCGTGAACACGTCAGCGTCCACCCCCATGCGCGAGAGCTCGCGTGCGAGCTCGCGCACATACACGTTCATTCCACCCGTCTCCTTGCCGCCCAGGGCGGCCAGCGGACACGTGTGCACGCTGAGCATGGCGACGCGAAGGCTCATGGTAGCGACTGCGCTGTCTCCCGCTTGGGGCGTGGGTGGCCTGCTCTAGCCACTGGCGGCTCCGTTCGCAATCTCCACGCGCATGACATCTTCGAGGCGGGGTTCGAACTCGAGCTTGTAGCGTTCTTCGCCGCGGAGGAAATCGAAGCGGGGGCGATTGCGCGCGATGGCGTCGCGGATCACGTGGGAGAGGAGGACCAGGCCGGGCGAGAGGGCGGCGTGGGCGGGCGCGAAGCCGGAGTTGTAGAGGCCGACCGTGCCGTCCCACTCGAGGCAGATGAAGGACGCGACTGGCGTCCCGCCGGCCTCGAGGAACCAGAGGCGGACGCTCTCACGTGCGGCCAGCGCGGGAATCGCGGACCGGAAGAACGCCTCCATGCGCTCGTCCATGAACTTCGCCTTGCCCACGCGCGAGGCGCGGTGCAGCGCCAGGAAATCGCCGAGACGCGCCGCCACGTCGGCGGCGGCGTGGACGGAGGTGACCCGACCGTCGGGAACTTCACGCTCGAAGCGTCGGATCTTGCGGGTCAGCTCGTGGCGATGCTTGCCGGACAGCGAGGCGAGGTAGGCGTCCCAGGACGGAGGAAGCGCCAGGACCGGACAGCGCTCCTCCAGCTCGATAGCAACGTCGAGGCTACATGACTCGGCCAGCGCGGGCAGCGCGCTCACGGTCGGCGAGCTGGCCGGCACCGCGTGCAGGACCCAGCGGACGTGCTCGAGGGCGCGCGCCTGTAGCAGCGCCGTCCACGCGTCCTGCTCCTGCCCTTCCCGCGCGAGGAGGTCGAGGTAGTCGGACACGTCGGCGCCGCCCACCAGCTCCAGCACGCCGGGCGCGACCTCGTAGAGCGGAAGGACGGCGACCAGGGTTCCCTCCGAATCGACGACCCGGCGGACGTCGAGGCGGCGATCAGCCGCAAACGCCTCGGCCCAGTGCTGCTGCCAGCTCCAGGAAAGGAAGGGGGAGCGGAGCCGGGATGCGGCATGAAGAGCGTCCCAGACGTCGGGGCCGACGGACTCCAGGCGGTCGGCGGACTCGACCTTCACAGGTCGTCAGACGAGCCGGAAGCCTCGAGGGATTCCGGAGCCCCGCCTCCGTCCCCCTCCCCCTCGGCCATCGCCTCGTCCACGGCCGAGTCGAAATCGTCCCCCAGATCGTCTCCGAGCTCCTTGCCCATCTTCTTCATGAAGCGGGCGACGCTCGACGGATCGTTCTCGTCGAGATCGCCGAAGCTGCCGTCGCTCGCCAGCGATTCCAGGCGAGCTTCCTCGGACTTGACGGTGGCGAAGCGCGACATCAGGCGTGTGAGGCTGACGCCGCCGCAGCGCGGGCACGCCGGCGCAGTCGCCGACGTCAGACTGCGGATGAGGACGCTGACGCGCCGGCGGCAGTCGTGACACTCGTACTCGTAAATCGGCATCGCTTGGAATTCTAGCACGCAGGTTTGGGACCCCGGCGGCGCGCGGCGGAGGCTCCGTCGAAGAGCGACTCCAGCCGTGCCACCGCGCGCTCCCAGTCGAAGGCCGTGGTCACGAACGCCATGCCGGCCGCCGCCAGCCGGGTCCGCAGCGCGCCGTCGCCGACCATGCGCGCGAGCTTCTCCGCCAGATCCGCGACGTCGCGGCGGCGAGCCACCAGCGCCGTCTCCCCGTCGCGCGCGTAGTCGCGCGAGCCGCCGTTGTCGTAGGTCACGAGCGCCGCCCCGCAGGCCATCGCCTCCATCGGCGGCATGCCGAGCCCCTCGTCCCACGACGGGCACAGGTAGATGTCGCTGCCGCTGTAGAGGGCGGCCAGGCGCTCCTGCGGCGGATCCTCGTGGAACTCGTCGTACGGCAGCGGGCCCCGTGGCCGCTTGACGCCGAAGCCCACCAGCTGGAGCCCCGCCCCGCGCCCGCGCACGCGACGGACGGCTTCGAGGCCGTCCGTCACGCCCTTCCAGGCGTAGTCGTGATGGAGCATGAGCACGCGCGGCCGGACGGTCTCGCTGGACGTCTCGATCCGATGGAACAGCACGGGATCGACGGGGGTGACCAGCACCTCGGCCACGGTGCCGAAGCGCTCGCGCATGACGTCGCCGAGCCAGGTCGAGATGACGATCTTTCGCAGCGGCAGCCGATAGGTGGCGTCGACGGCGGCCGCGTCGCCGTGATAGAGGCTCTCGTAGTGCTGCACCAGATAGAAGCCGACGCCGCAGCGCGCCGGCGCCGCCGCCGCCACCGGCGCCGATTGCCAGGCCGTGGCCAGCAGGACATCGGCGTCCGGAAGCCGCGCGGCGTCCCACTCCCCGACCCAGGCCACGCGCGGCCGGAAGCCCGGCATCCACGCCGGCCCCTCCGCGGTGAGCCGCCGCCACGCGGCCCGAAGGCGGGAGCGCGCCGGCACCACGAGGGTGACGGCATGGCCGCGGCCGGCGAGGCGGTCCGCGTAAGTGAGGATCGCGCGCACGCCGCCCGCGATGCGGAGGTGCGGGCAGAGAACGGTGACTCGCAGGCTCAGATCGCCATCGACACCGTCCCCGTCTTCCGGTACGCGGCCGGGTCGAGGAGGACGTTCACGCACCAGACTTCGCCCGAGCCCAGCGCCTTGTCGAGCGCGGGCCGGATGGCGGCCGGCTCGCGGACCAGGACGCCGCGCGCGCCGAGCGCCTCCGCCATGAGGTCGAATCGTGTGAACGGCAGCGAGGTGGCGACCGCGCGCGCCTCGCCGTAAAACGAGAGCTGCGGATTGCGAATCTGCCCCCAGCCGCCGTCGTTGCCCACCACGCACACGAGCGGGAGCTTGAACCGGACAGCCGTCTCGAGCTCCATGCCGTTCAAGCCGAGTGCGCCGTCGCCCGCGATCAGCAGCACCCGCTGGTCCGGATGCAGCAGCTTCGCCGTCAGCGCAAACGACGGTCCGACGCCGAGACAGCCGAGCGGACCAGGATCGAGCCACTGTCCGGGGCGGTGCAGCGGCACCACCTTGGACGCGCAGCCCACCACGTCGCCACCGTCGCCGACCACGATGGTGTCCGGGCCCACCACGCGCGCGAGCTCCGCCGCCAGCCGATAGTGCGAGATCGGCGTCTCGTCGGAGGCGCAGAACGCCTCGAGCTTCCGACGGCTCTCCGTCTCGCGGGCACGCACGGCGCCGAGCCACGGCGCCACGCGTCCGGCCATCGTGCGCGGAACCAGGTCGAGCGCCTGTTGCAGGACGACGCCGATGTCGGCGGCGAGACCGAGGGCGAGCGGTCGATTGCGACCGAGCTCGGCGGCGTCGACGTCGAGCATGACGACTTTCACGTCCTCGGCGAAGGTGGGAGGACGGCCGTAGCCCAGCCGGAAGTCGAGCGGCGTACCGAGCACCAGCACGAGATCGGCCGCCCCGAGCGCCATGCCCCGCGCCTGCGAGAACGCGTTCGGATGCGTCGTCGGCAACGCGCCGCGCCCGGCCCCGTTCATGAACACGGGCACGCCGGCGCGCTCGGCGAACGCGGCGAGCGCCTTGGCGGCGTCGTCCCAGTAGACGCCCCCGCCCGCCACGATGACGGGGCGCTCGGCGGCGGCGAGCAGACGCGCGAGCTCGCCGAGCGCACCGGCGTCGGCGGCCGCCCGTGTGCGATGCACGTAGCCGGTGGGAATGGGCGCCAGGCGATCCTCGAGCGTCGTCATCAGCAGGTCGACGGGGATCTCGACGAAGACGGGGCCGGGCCGTCCCGACAGCGCCGTGCGGATCGCCGTGGTGAGCACCTCCGGAATCTGGCGCGCCTCCGGCACCGTGAGCGAGGCCTTCGTGATCGGCCGTAGCAGCGCCACCTGCTCCATTTCCTGGAGCGCGCCGAGGCCGCGAAGGCCGAGCGGGGCGGCGCCACCGATCAGGATCATCGGGCTGCGCGCCGCGAAGGCGTTGGCGACGGCGGTCACCGCGTCGGTGACGCCGGGCCCGGGAGCGACCATGGCCACGCCGACGTTCCGCGTGAGCCGCGCGTAGGCGTCGGCGGCGTGGGCGGCCGCCTGCTCGTGGCGCACGTCCACGACGGCGATGCCCTCGTCGAGGCAGCCGTCGTAGATGGGCAGGATGTGGCCGCCACAGAGCGTGAACACGTGGCCCACGCCCGCCTGCTTCAGCACGCGCGCCACCAGCTGGCCCCCGGTCAGGTCCGCCATCGTCGCCTCCGCCTCACCAGAACCGCTCCCACTTGATCGCCTTGCGCGAAAGGCCGCGCGCCATCAGGACCTCCCGCACGCGCTTGATCGTCCCTTCCCCGCCCGCGACGTAGGCCACGCCGGCCGCGTGGTCCGGGCCGAGACGCTCGACCTCCGCCACCAGATCAGCCTCGCTCACCGGATGATACGCAAAGGCGGCGTCACGCCGCGCACGTTCGCGAAACTCCGCAGAGTACGGCCGCCGCGAGTCAGGCGCCCCGTACACGAGCGTGGCCGCGCGGCCCGCGGCCAGCTCGTTGATGAGCGCGCGGATCGGCACCACGCCGATCTCCTCGGCCACGAAGAGCGGCGTGCGCGTCTCCGACGCCGGCATCACGAACCCGCCCAGCGCGCCTTTGAAGCGCACCTCCGAGCCCGGCGTCAGCTCCCGGAACCAGCGCGAGCCCATGCCGTCGGGCGCGACGTCGGCGCAGAGAGTAAGCCGCGCCCCTGCGCGTGGCGACGAGGCAATGGAGTACGCCCGCACCTGCTTGGGCCCGAACGGCACCGATACCCACTGGCCGGCCTCGAAGGCGAGCGCGGGCGGCTCCGTCAAGTCGAGGTCCACTTCCAGCACGTCGGGAGCGAGCGTGCGCACGGCGCTCACGCGCGCGCGGCACTCGCGCGGCGCGACGGGCATCGCTCAGCGGAACCGGGGCAGGACGTCGGCGGCCACGCGCTCGAGCTGCTCGGCCTCGTGCTCCGGCGCGCCGGTAGGATTGACGATGACGTAGGTGCAGCCGGCCGCTCGGAACTTCTCGAGCTGCTCGGCGCATTGCTCCGGGGTGCCGATGATCCCGTACTTCTTGGCGAGCGGCTCGAAGTCCTGGGCATAGCGGTTCGTCAGGCACTTCACCCACGCCGCCTTGGCAGACTCGTAGTCGCGGCCGATGGTGACGAACGCCAGGTGTGCGGTCACGAAGCCGTCGAGCTTCCGTCCCGCCGACTCCGCCGCACGCCGGATCTTGTCCACGCTCTGCGCGTAGCGCTCGGGCTGAACCACGTACGACACCCAGCCCTCCCCCTGGCGGCCGGCCCGGGTCAGGGCCGCGTCCGAACGGCCGCCGATCCAGATGGGCGGCCCCGGCCGCTGGACTGGCTTCGGATCGATGGAGACCTTCTCGAAGCTGCTGAAGCGACCCTTGAAGGTCGCCGGGGTGTCGCGCCACAGGGTCCGCACGACGTCGATCGCCTCGGTGACGCGCGCCCCGCGCTCGCCGTGCGGCACGCCGCAGAGCTCGAACTCCTTCGGGTTCTCGCCGCCCACGCCGACGCCGAAGATCAGCCGTCCACCCGACAGCGCATCGAGCGAGGCCGTGACCTTGGCCGCGATGGCGGCCGGGCGAAGGGCGAGGAGATAGACGGCGGTGCCGAGGCGGATGCGAGTGGTGATTCCCGCGTAGGCGGCGAGCAGCGTCAGCGACTCGTACAGCGGGTTGTGGAAGGAGACGTGGTCGCCGGTCCACACGGAGTCGTAGCCGAGCGCCTCCACGCGCCGGGCCAGCTCGAGCTGGCGCGGCGGCGGATGGGCGCCGCTCAGCTGGGCGCCAAAGCGCAGCCGCGCGCTCACCGCGGGAACGCGTCCTTGACGCCGCCGTCGACGGTCAGCGTGCAGCCCGTCGTCTTCGCCGAGCGGTCGGCGGCCAGGAACAGCACGGCCTCCGCCACGTCCTCGGGCAGGATGCGCGCGCCCAGCAGGTTGCGCTTGCGATAGAAGTCCTCGAGCTGATCGACGCTGATGCCCTGGGCGGCCGCGCGCTCGCGCCGCACCTCCTCGGACCAGAGCTTGGAATCCTGGAAGACGGCGTCGGGATTCACGATGTTCGAGCGGATGCCGTGCGGCGCGCCCTCGAGGGCCAGCACCTTGGCCAGCTGCGCCTCGGCCGCCTTGGCCGCCGAGTACGCCGCGAAGTCCTTGCCGGGCGACATGACGTTCTTGGTGGCGACGAACACCAGCGCGCCGCCGAGCCCCTGCGCCATGAGGATGCGCATGGCCTCGCGGGCCACCAGGAAATGCCCGGTGGCGTTCACCGCGAACGAGCGCTCCCAGTCGCCGAGCGCCATGCGATCGACCGGGGCGGAGTGCGCCATGCCGGCGTTCGACACCAGGATGTCCAGACCACCATAGGCGAGCACGGTTTCCTCGAAGGCCGCGCGCACCGACGCCTCGCTGGTGACGTCCATGCGCAGGCCCAGCGCGCGGTCACGCCCGACCGCGGTCGTGATGTCCTCCGCCGCGCGCTTGGCCGCGGCCTCGTCGACATCGCCCACGACGACGTGCGCGCCCTCCGCCGCCAGCCGCCGCGCGACCGCGCGGCCGATGCCGGAGCCGCCGCCCGTAATGAGCGCGATGCGCCGCGCCAGCTCCTTCTCCGGCGGCGCCAGCGTGAGCTTGTAGAGCTCGAGCGGCCAGTACTCGACGTCGAAGGCGTCCTTG
>Ga0114129_10016467_pt1 | contig 10524 bp, 5 predicted proteins | sample RhiMetdeltSRZDD1_FD_80071 | JGI IMG/M metagenome (GOLD analysis project Ga0114129, IMG submission 80071) | Populus rhizosphere microbial communities from Tennessee, USA - Rhizosphere MetaG P. deltoides SRZDD1 (version 2) (version 2) | ecosystem: Host-associated > Plants > Roots > Rhizosphere >... | reverse complement strand
GTTGATTGGCGCGATGCTGGGGCCGTATCTCGTTCTCGAGAAACTGGGCGAAGGCGGAATGGGCGAGGTGTATCGCGCTCGCGATACGAAGCTCAATCGCGACGTCGCCGTCAAGGTCCTGCCAAATGTCTTCGTCGCTGATCCGGAGCGCGGCGCGCGCTTCGCGCGCGAGGCGCAGCTGCTGGCCGCGCTCAAGCATCCACACATCGCGCAAGTGGTCGGTCTCGAGGAGCGGAATGGTCCGGACGGACGCGCCGTGTCGTACATCGTTCTCGAGTTCGTGGATGGCCAGTCGCTCGCCCAGAAACTCGACGCGGCGAAGGGCGCGGGGTTGGGGGTTCACGAGTCGCTGCGCATCGCCCGCCAGATTGTCGACGCCGTCGAGGCCGCGCACGAGAAAGGGATCGTCCATCGCGATCTGAAGCCAGCCAACATCATGCTGACCGCCGACGGTCAGGTGAAGGTGCTCGATTTCGGGCTCGCCAAACACGACGGCGGCCCGGGCGCGCCTGCTGGACCAGGCGGGTTGAGCCACTCCCCGACGCTGACGTTTGCTGGCACGCTCGCGGGCATGATCCTCGGCACGGCGACCTACATGGCGCCGGAGCAGGCGAAGGGACGCGACGCGGACAAGCGATGCGACGTCTGGGCGTTCGGCTGCGTGCTGTTCGAGATGCTCGCGGGAAGGCGGGCATTCGACGGCGAGGACGTCACCGAGGTGATCGCGGCAATCGTGCGTGCCGAGCCGGATTGGGGCGCATTACCCGCGGACACGCCGCTTCACGTGCGTGCGATCGTCAAACGCTGTCTCGAGAAGGATCGGAAGGCGCGGATTCCGGATATTTCCGTGGTCCGGTTCCTGATGAACGAAGCGCCGAGTCTGACCAACCCCGCGATTCCCGAACCCCGACTCCCCGCTCCCGTCGCCGCCTGGCGGCGCGCGCTGCCATGGGCGATTGCAGCCGCCGCAACGCTCGTCGCCGCAGTGCTGTTGTTCAACCGCCCGGAGCCCAACCCGCGACGCACCGTGAGACTGCAGGCCACTCCTGGTGGCGACCTGGCGTTGACGCTGGATCCCTTCGCCACCGACGTCGCGATCTCGCTGGACGCACGCCGTCTCGCCTACGTGACCGGCACGACACAATTCCAACTGTACGTGCGAGACCTCGACCGCGCCGACGCAGTACCGCTGGGAGGTATCGCGAACGTGCGCGGGCCTTTCTTTTCGCCGGACGGCGATTGGATTGCGTACTTCCAGGGAGCCGACTTGAAGAAGATGTCGGTTCAGGGTGGATCGCCGATCACCATCTGCGCCGATTGTTCGCCAGGCAACCGCGGCGGCAGCTGGGGCGCGGACGAGACGATTGTGTTCGCAGCGCAGGGTGGTAGCGTCCTTCGTCGTGTACCGGCCCAAGGCGGCGAGATCACAGACGTCGCCGTGGCCGATCGGGCGAAGGGCGAACAGGCCCTCGTCTTCCCGGAGTTCGTCCCCGGCCGCAACGCCCTGACGTTCACGATCCTGCCGGTCGGTGGAAACATCGACGATTCAACCGTCGTGGCGCTCGATCTGGGAACAGGAGCCAGGCGCCTGCTCGCACGCGGAGGCGTGCACGGACGTGCGTTCGGAAAGCACTTGGTCTATGGTTCCGCCGGAACACTCCACGCCGTCAATTTCGATCCCGACCGTCTCGCCGTATCCGGCAACCCTGTGCCGGTCGTTCAGCAGGTCGTGACGAAATCCACAGGCGCCGCCGATTTCGGTGTCTCGCGAAACGGCACGCTGGTCTATGTGCACGGGACCGTGCAGGCTCCCGCTATGACGCTCGCCTGGCGCGACCGGGAGGGACGCGAAGAAAGCATTCCAGCGCCGCCCAGAGCGTATTCGCACGTGCGCGTGTCGCCGGACGGACAGCGCGTGGCGCTCGACGTGCGCGACCAGGACACCGACATCTGGATGTGGGACGTCGCGAAGCAGACGCTGTCGCGGTTCACGTTCAATCCCGGATCGGATGAAAACGCAGTCTGGACGCCCGACGGCAAGCGGATCGCATTCTCGACGACGCGTGAAGGAAAAACTGGTGTGTACTGGCAGGCCGCGGACGGAACGGGTGTGGCCGAGCGGCTCGCGGCGGGCGTCAATGCCCTGTATCCGTGGGCATTCACTCCCGACGGCCGATCGCTGGTCGTCCGCGATAGCAACATCAAGACCGCCGTCGATTTAGCCATCCTGAACGTCGACGGTCGGGGTGCCGTGACGCCGCTCGTTCAGCAGACCTCGAACCAGACCAACGCCGACCTGTCGCCTGACGGCAAATGGATCGCGTACCAGTCGAATGAATCGGGGCGGGACGAAATCTACGTGCGGCCGTTTCCGTCGGTCAATACGGGGCGCTGGCAGATCTCGAGCGCCGGAGGCTCGCGGCCCGTCTGGGCGCGAAACGGGCGTGAGCTGTTCTTTCTGGATGAATCGCTGCGGCTGGTGGCCGTGCCGGTTCAAGCCGGCGCGACCTTCAACAGCGGCAGCCCCGCCATCCTGTTCGAGCTGCCAAGTACTCCGACGGCGACCGCTCGCACCTATGACGTCGCTCCGGATGGCCGTTTCCTCGTGATCAAATTCCCGAAGAACGACAAGACGTCGAACGCTCCCACGCTGAACGTCGTGCTCAACTGGACGGACGAGCTCGAGCGGCTGATGCCGGCAAAGAAGTGACCACCCGACGCCTCGCGCTTCTGGTCACTGCGCTCGCCGTGATCGCGACGCTGGCGGGTCCGCACGCGCAGACTCGCGATCCGATCGTCATCCTCATCTCGTTCGACGGTTGGCGGTGGGATTACACCGATCGCGGCAACGTCCCGAACTTGAAAGCGCTCGCGGCGCGCGGTGTCCGCGCGAAGGAGCTGATTCCGTCCTTTCCAACGCTGACCTTTCCCAATCACTACACCCTCGTGACCGGCCTGTATCCCGGACACCACGGCATCGTCTCGAACACGATGGCGACGCCGTCGATGCCGCGGAAATTCTCGATGTCGTCGAACGAAGTTCGCAACGCCGCCTGGTTTGGCGGCGAGCCAGTCTGGGCGACGGCGATTCGCCAGAACCGCCGCGCAATGTCGATGTTCTGGCCGGGCAGCGAAGCGGCCATCGGCGGCGTCTCACCGACGCGCTGGTGGCCCTTCGATGGCAGCCTGCCCAACGAGGAACGTGTCAGGCGCGTGATCGACTGGCTGTCGCTGCCGGAGGGCGAGCGGCCCGCCTTCGTCAGCCTGTACTTCCAGGAGGTCGATCACATCGGCCACGTGAACGGACCGGATTCACGGGAGGTACGCGAGGCGGCCGCGCATCTGGACGCCGCGCTGGGGCAGCTGGTGGCGGGCATCGATCGCCTTGGTCTGTCCGATCGGGTCAACATCGTCGTCGTCTCCGATCACGGCATGGCGCCACACACCGACGAACAGATGGTGTTTCTGGATACCGCGATCGATCCGGCGACCGTGAATGTGATCGCCACCGGTGAGTTCGTTCAGCTCGCGCCGCCGCCGGGTCGCGAGCGGGACGCGTCGAGCATCGACGCGATCGTCCGCGCCCTCCGAGGCAAGCTGCCTCACGTGGCGTTCTACAAGCGCGAGGAGATTCCCGCCCGCTACCACTACCGCGATCATCCGCACATCGCCCCGATCATCGGCGTCGCCGACGAAGGGTGGATGGCGACAACGCGCGAGCAGGAAGCCAGACGCAAGCCCGACGCCGAGGCCCGGCGTGGCGCCCACGGGTACGATCCGGCGCTGCGATCCATGCATGGTCTGTTCGTCGCCGCCGGCCCCGGAGTGCGGCAAAGCCTCGTCGTCGAACCGTTCGAGAACGTTCACGTCTACGATTTTCTCTGCGCGCTGCTGAACGTGACGCCGGCGCCGAACGACGGCGACGCCCGCGCGACCCGAAGGTTTCTTCGGTGACGAAAGAGCCGGAAACACCGGAGTCGCTGGCGTGGGGCGAGTTGCAGCGGCGCGGGTCAATCCCGCCGCGATACCTCAGGAACCTGGAGCGCGAAGTGGCGCGCGAGCTGGCGCGCTGCCTCGACCCCGCCGTGCACGAGCAGGTCATCCGTCCGTACGGCGCGATCGTGTGCCGCGAGACGCCGCAACTGGACCGGCTGGGACGGATCGTTGAGACCGCGTCGCTATCGGAAGAGGTGATCGAGAGCCTCGCCGACGGCCGGCACAGTCTCGTGCTGGCAGCCAAGGATCAGCCGCCGCGCCTGCTGCTGCTTGACGAAGGGATCGATACGGACCAGGACTACGCGTCCCGGGCGATGTGGATCGATGGCGTGATCATCTGCAACGACGACAAGGGGATCGTCCGAATCGTCACCAACAGCTCCGTGACGAAGGTCGAGGGACGGCGTTGGATGGCGACGGCGCTCGTGTTCGAGGCGGCCGAGGACATCCTCCACGTGGTGCCGGCTGCGGACCTCGCCGTCGTGCGCCGAATGCTCGAGCTCTGTCATCACCGTATCAGCCCGGGCAGCGTGGGCACGACGATCATCTACCTGCTGACCGGCGCAGAGCAGCCCGCCGGCCGTCGCCGCGACGATGGCGTCCGCGTCGAAGCGATGAACATCTCGGTGCTCGACACCGCTCACGAGCCGCTGGTGCTGCACCAGGCGAGATATCGGGATGGCGCGATGTTGGTCGGCCACTGTGGAGAGCTGCTGGCGGTGAACGTGATTCTGTTGTCGGAGAAAGCGAGCGAAGAGGCGGTGCCGCCGATGAAGGGCACGCGCCACACGTCGGCCGCGCGTCATACCTACGACTGCCCCGACGTGCTGGCGTTCGTCGTGTCGGCAGACGGGCCGGTCACCGTTTTCAGCGACGGCAAGCGGATCGCAGATTTGAGAGGATCCGATCAGCTGGTGCCGAAGACCCCCGAACGGATCGCGGCGCTCCTCGAGCACCGCCGCGAAGCGAACGGCGATACCGGCAAATGACGAAGCGGCTGCGCGATGATCGCGGCCCTAAAAGGGCCGCGACTGCCGCGGCACCAGCGTAAGCGTCGACTCCGCCTGTGCTTGAACCGCCGCGTCGCTGAACGCCAGCGTCACGTCTTCGCCCCTCGCCCAACCTCGTGCGAGATCCGCGAAGTGTTGGCTGGCAGCCGATCCCGATTGACCCGGCGCGTTCATTCCGCTCGAACGATCCCAGTGGGCGGCATCGAAGGCGACACGAAATGGCCGCGCATCGCCGGCCGGCGTCAGCGGGCCAACCTGAAAGCGCTGGCGCAGCGCGTCGGTGATTCCCAGCGGATGCGCGAAGACCACCGCTGCCGCGGCGTTAGCGCCGCGCGGCGGGCCTTGCGACCGGGACGAGGTGCGTCCGCCGCGCGCGGCCGCGGTGAAGCCGTGCGGCAGCTCGTCGAGCGTTCGCCATCCCACCCACTCCGTGCCGCGGCGGATGGGCACTAGCGCCGCCACTTGAAACCCGCGGTTGCCGTCGACGTCCTGATATTCGAAACGTCGAGCGGGCGTCTTCCAGCGCGCCAGTGCCTGTCGAAACTCGGGCCACGACTGCGCGCGGTCCAGGGCCAGCGCGGCGAGCTCGGCCGCGCCACCCGCTTCGAAACCGCTCCACCGCACTGTGTAGACCAGATCGTGCTCTGTGTCGGAGGCGACGATCACGCCGTGTCGCGTGAATTCGTGGGTGAAGTCGAACGCTTCCTTCCGGCCGCGAATGGTGAGCGAGTCGTTGAACACGGCGGTCACCGGCGCGCCCTTGTCGGCGTAGACATCCTGCGTATCGACCGTCACCGGGCTGCAGTCCCAGGCAATGCGATCGTTGTGCCCGATCGACACGCCCGGCAGCCACGGCGCGGTCGCGCCGATCACGTTCCAGCCCGGCGCGTGCAGGTGCACGAAGTAGCGGCGTGATGGGTGATCGAGCCGTGCTCCCGGCGGCGCGGCGAACCCGGCAAAGAACGGTGGCGTGCCGACGCGCCGGATGGCGTCCGCGACCACCGGGCTCAGACGGGCGCGGGCGATTTCGGCGATCGCATCGCCGCTGTCGACGAAGGCGTCGGTGCGATTCAGCAGATCGGCCGGCGACCAGATCTCGGGTCGCCAGCCGGCGACGACGAACTCCTCGGGCGGACGCTCGCGCGCCCGCGCCACCCACGCGTTGATGCCGCGCACGAACGCCGACGCGATCGCCCTGGTGTCGGCGCCATAGCTCGCCCACTCCGCATCGAGATCGCCGCGGTATTGCATCCGGCGGGTGCTCGAATCGCGCTCGGCGAAGTTCGGTCCCAGCACTTCGGCGAGCCGTCCCTGAACGGACCGCCGCCACAGATCCAGCTGGAACAAGCGATCCTGTGCCTGCACGAATCCCTGGGCAAAAAACAGATCGTCCGCGGATTGCGCGTAAATGTGCGGAATCCCCCACCCGTCGCGCACGACACGCACCGGCGCGGAGACCTCGACGTCGAGCGTCCCGGAGACCTGAGGGACCAGCGGCGGCGGTGGTTCAGGGCGGGCGCACGCGACCGGAAGAACCGCCGCTGTCACCAGCCACGAAAACGCGAAAACACGAAAAACAGTTCGTTTCGTGCGTTCGTGCTTTCGTGGCCATCCGATCGCGCTGGAATCACCGACGGCTAGAATGTGCGCATGGCCATCAAGGACGGGCTGCTGGCGGACTTCGATCACGAGATGGGCACGACGAGAAAGCTGCTCGAGCGGCTGCCTGACGACAAACTGGCCTGGAAACCGCACGAGAAATCGATGACGCTCGGCGGCCTGGCCACGCATCTGGGCAACATCCCGAACTGGGCCGGCGCGATCCTCAATGACACATCCTTCGATCTGGCGGCGGCGCCGCCAAACCTGTCGGACAAGACCTCACGCGCCGAGATCCTCGCGGCCTTCGATCAGGCGCGCGCGCGGACGCGGGCGTGGATGGACAAGACCGACGCCGAGTACGTCGCGCCGTGGACGCTGACCCGCGGCGGCCAGGAGATCTTCACCGTGCCGCGCGTGGCCGCGTTCCGGAACTTCGTCCTGCACCACATCATCCACCACCGCGGTCAGCTGAGCGTGTACCTGCGCCTCAACGACGTCCCGGTGCCGGCGATCTACGGACCATCGGCTGACGAGGGATCGTAAACGGCACCTCGGTCACGTAGGTCGTGTGGGTCGTGTGGGTCAGAACGCCCCCGGCTTACCCGACCCACCTGACCTACCGGACCCACCTGACCCACCCGACCCACCAGACCTACCCGCCCCACTCGACCTATCCGAGCCGCCCGGCGTCAGCGTCAGGCGATCCTCCGCGACCGATTCGACCTTCGATCGACTGTAGAAGATTGGAAAGTACCGGCCGCGCGACCAGAGCTCGAAGAGGTCCCGGTAATGGGAGCTGTCGGGATCGCCGGACTGGCCGGGGTTGTTGAGCGCCACCGAATTGTCCCAGCTCTCGGTGTCCGCGATGATCTTGAGCGACCCGCCGGAGGTCTGGTTGTCGGCGTTGCCGGTCGCGCTGACCGTGTAGCTGTCGCCGCCGCGCGGGATCGGGCCGACGTTCAGCTTGGTGCGGACGTCGGCTGGCGCGATGTCCGCCAGCGGGTGACGGATCAGGGCGTGGTGATACGCCGTCTGTCCCCACCGCCACGCGTTCATGTCGGGGCCCAGCTTCTTCGTCAGTTCCTCGAGCGCTTCGGCCAGGCTCCGCGCCAGCAGTTCGTCGCGGCCTTTGACCGCGTCGCTCCCGAACCGCCCGTCGGGCGCCTGCAGCCAGTCGATGACGCGCTTCATGGATAGCTGGCCGATGAACGTCTGCGCCTCCTTCGGCACCATGAGATTGCGGACATTGGCCGACACGCGGCGCTGAAACATCTCGTAAATGCCAGCGGTCACCGACTCGGCGTCCACGCTGTAGTTCCAGTTGAGCAGCCGCGTCCGCGCTTCCTGCCAGCGCGAGGGGTCGGATACTGTATCCGACCCCGGCACGTCGCGCAGCAGCGGGACGATGCTGCGCGCGGGGATGGAGAGGTTGTCGTTCTGCAGCCGCATCATGTCGGCGACCGTGTGGAGCCGGCCGGACCCGAGCACCTCGCTGATCCGTGACGCGCGGTACGGATCGGCGCCGGTGTAATGCAGCGCCTCCTTGTAGGGAAAGTCGGGGGGAAAGAGATAGTTGTTCGCGGTGGCGAGGTAGCCCTTCACCGGATTCAGCGCGTGCGGCAGCGCGTTGATCGGCAGGAAACCGTTCCACTCGTAGCGCCCGTCGCCGGGCACCGGCACGAGCCCCGACCAGTTGGGCCGCAGCGGCGTGATGGCGACCGCCTGGTAGCCGATGTTTCCTTTGCGATCCGCCCACACCATGTTTTCCGATGGGATGCGGCTGAACATGCACGCCTCGACGAACTCTTCCCACGTCCGCGCCTGATCCATCCGCAGGCTTGCGAGATAAGGCGCCGCGCCGGTTTCCATCCACGCTGCCCGCAACGCGTACGCCTTGTGATGTTCGGCGTCCTCTTTCAGAACCGGGCCATGCCGGGTGAACTTCAGATCGACCGCGACAGGCGCCTGCCCCTTCACAGGAATGGTGTCCTTGATCACGCGCATGTCTTCCCACGCGCCGCGGTAACGGTACTGGTTCGGATTGGCGGGGTTCGTCTCGTACACGTAGAGGTCCTCGGTGTCCGATCCGAAGATCGTGAGGCCCCATGCGCCGAATTCGTTGTGGCCGATCGACACTCCGGGGAGCACCGGCTCACCACCGCCGATGACGTTCCACCCGGGCGCGACCAGATGAACCCAGTAACGCAGCGACGGCGCACCCTGGGTCCGATGCGGATCGTTCATCATCATCGGATAGCCGCTCTGTGTCAGGCGGCCGCTCACCACCCAGTTGTTGCTGCCGATGTCCTCGCTCCGCTGGCTCAGTTCGAGCGCGGACGGCTCCTCGACGGGCGCGCCGGCGCCGAACTGCAGCGGCCGTCGGAATGCGTTGTAGATCTCGAGAATCGACCCGTTGATCGACGCGAGATCGATCGCCGGATCCGGCGTGATGTTCGGATCGCCGCCCTGGAAATACTGCAGGCCCTTCACCCGCTCCGCGCCGAGCAGCTTCACGGCTTGCGCGAGATTGACCTCCTGCCCGATGTTCGACAGCAGCGCGTTATGGCGGGAGATCACCACGTCCGGAGTCCAGGCCGCGGGCGTGATCCCGAGCATCCGAAACTCGATGGGCAGCGTCGATGGCGTCCGCATCGCTTCGGCGATATAGGCGTTTACGCCGGCCACATAGGCGGTGACGATGGCCTCGCCGTGAGGGTGATACCAATTGAGTTCGGCCCGGAGATCCCCCCGGAACTTGTGGAGGCGCGTGCCGATGTCCCGCTTCAGTTCCTTCGGCCCGAGGATCTCGGCCACGGTCCCGGTCGCCTGCCGGCGCCATAACTCGAACTGGAACAAGCGGTCACGGGCGGCGGCATAGCCCTGGGCGAAGAACAGGTCGTGCTCGTTGCCCGCGTAGATATGGTTGATTCCCCAGCGGTCGCGAAGCACTTCGACCGGCTGGCTGAGACCCGCGACCGTCAGTGTTCGGGCCGGTGGCGCCGCGGACACGCGAACAAAACTCGAAATCGCCGTAAGAAAAACGACAAGAAGCATCGTTCTCCGCATGGGCAGGGATGCTAACATGACCGCTCATCAACCTCATGCGTGAGGAGGAACTCGCGATGCGCCCTTATTTCGGTGCCTTCGGTGTATTCGTCTCCGCGGTAGCGTTGACCTTCGCGACGGCACAGACGCCTGCCGCCCAGCAGAAAACCGCTCCAGCCGGGCCGCCACCTAAAAAGAACCCGTTGCTCAAGCTGGCAGAACCGTGGCCGGAAGCCGACGTCCTCAAGCAGCGAAAAAAGGAAGCTGAAGAGCGACCGTTGTTCAAGAGCTCCGATCCACTCGAGTTCACGCTCACGGGTCCGTTCAACGCCATCAACAAGGATCACAATCCGGAGAGCACGAAGCGGTATCCGGGCGTGTTGACCGTGGCGGGCGCAGGCGGCGCAGTCAAGAGTCTGTCCGTGAAACTGAGCGCGCGCGGACACTTCCGCCGCATGGCGCGCAACTGCAGCGTCGTCCCGCTCCGGATCGAGTTCGCGAAGGAAGAAACCGCGGGCACGGTGTTCGATGGGCAATCGACGCTCAAGCTGGGCACCGGATGCGAGTCGTCGAAGGAGTTCGAGCAGTACACGCTGCGCGAGTATCTGACGTACCCGATCTACCACATGCTGACGCCGCTGTCGTTCCGCGCCCGGCTCGCCCGCACGACCTACGTCGAAGAAGGGTCGTCGAAGAAGAGCAATCCCCGCTACGCCTTCTTCATCGAGCACGAAAACGACGTCGCGCGGCGTAACGAAGGTCGGGTCGTCGACCTGCAGCGCATCTCGTTCACCGACCTCGAAGCCGAATCGTTGACGCGGACGATGCTGTTCGAATACATGGTCGGCAACACCGATGTGTCGATCTGGGC
>Ga0114129_10016466_pt1 | contig 10524 bp, 9 predicted proteins | sample RhiMetdeltSRZDD1_FD_80071 | JGI IMG/M metagenome (GOLD analysis project Ga0114129, IMG submission 80071) | Populus rhizosphere microbial communities from Tennessee, USA - Rhizosphere MetaG P. deltoides SRZDD1 (version 2) (version 2) | ecosystem: Host-associated > Plants > Roots > Rhizosphere >... | reverse complement strand
CGACTGGGACGCGATCTTCATAACGGGACCAGGACATGGTGGTCCGGCCGTCGTCGCGAATGCGTACCTCGAAGGCACCGAGACCGAGCTCTACCCGAATTTGACGCTCGACGTCGACGGCCTTCGGAGCCTGTTCCACCAGTTCTCCTTCCCGGGCGGCGTGGGAAGCCACGCCACCCCCGAGACTCCCGGGTCGATCCATGAGGGCGGCGAGCTCGGGTACGCCTTGAGCCACGCGTTCGGCGCGGCGTTCGACAACCCTGATCTCGTCGTGATCTGCGTGGTCGGCGACGGCGAAGCCGAGACCGGACCGCTCGCTGCGAGCTGGCACTCCAACAAGTTCCTCGACCCGGTGCGCGACGGGACCGTGATCCCGGTGCTCCATCTCAACGGCTACAAGATCGCGAACCCGACCGTCCTGGCGCGCATCCCCGACGATGAGTTGGAGTCTCTTTTCGTCGGGTACGGCTACCGGCCGTGGGTGGTCGAAGGCGACGATCCGATGACGGTCCATGGCGCCCTGGCCGAAGCGCTCGACGCCATCGCCGATGAGATCGAGCGCATCAAGATCGAAGCGAGCTCGGCCCGCAGGCGCGCGACACCTGGCGAGGAGGTTCGCCGGCCCCGCTGGCCGATGATCATCCTGCGGACCCCGAAAGGGTGGACCGGACCAAAGGAGGTCGACGGCGTCCCGACCGAGGGCACTTTTCGCTCGCACCAAGTCCCCTTGACGGACGTTCGCGCCAACAAGCAACACCTGCGACAGCTCGAAGACTGGCTGCGGAGCTATCGGCCGGATGAGCTCTTCACGGACGGCGGCTCGCTCCGTCCAGAATTGGTGAGGCTGGCTCCGAATGGCGCGCGGCGGATGAGCGCCAACCCGCACGCCAACGGGGGGCTCCTGCTACGTGACCTCCAGATGCCCGATTTCCGCGACTACGCCGTCGACGTCGAGAGGCCGGGCCGGTCGACGGCCGAGGCTACAAAGGTCTTTGCCGAGTTCCTTCGGGACGTCATCCGCCGCAACCCTGACAATTTCCGCCTGTTCGGTCCCGATGAGACCGCCTCGAACCGACTCTCGCCGGTCTTCGAGGCGACGGATCGGGCGTGGGTCGCCGAGCGTTTGCCGACCGACGATCACCTGGCGCCCGACGGGCGAGTGATGGAGGTCCTGTCGGAGCATCTGTGCCAGGGCTGGCTCGAGGGTTATCTCCTGACGGGCCGCCATGGACTCTTCAATTGTTACGAGGCATTCATCCACGTCATCGACTCGATGTTCAACCAGCACGCCAAGTGGCTGAAGATGACGCGGGAGATCGCCTGGCGCCGGCCGATCGCCTCGCTCAATTACCTGCTCACGAGCCATGTATGGCGACAGGACCACAACGGCTTCAGCCATCAGGACCCCGGATTCATCGATCACGTGGTCAACAAGAAGTCCGAGGTCATCCGTGTCTATCTGCCGCCCGACGCCAACACGTTGCTCTCGGTAGGTGATCACTGCATGCGCAGCCGCCACTATGTGAACGTGATCGTCGCGGGCAAGCAGCCCGCGCTGACGTATCTGCCGATGGAGGACGCAGTCCTTCACGCGACACGCGGCATCGGCGTCTGGCCGTGGGCGAGCAATGACGCCGGTGAGCCCGATGTCGTCGTGGCAACGTGCGGCGACGTGCCGACACTCGAAGGACTCGCCGCCGTGGACATCCTCCGGGAACGCCTGCCCGAGCTCCGCGTGCGGTTCATCAACGTGGTCGACCTGATGCGCCTGCAGGACGAGACGGAGCACCCACACGGTCTACAAGCCCGCGAGTTCGATGCGCTATTCACGACCGACCGGCCGATCATCTTCGCGTTCCATGGCTATCCCTGGCTGATCCATCGGCTGACCTACCGACGGACGAATCACGGCAACCTCCATGTCCGCGGATACAAAGAGGAAGGGACGGTCACGACGCCATTCGACATGGTCATGCGAAACGATCTGGATCGGTTCCACCTCGTGATGGATGTGATCGATCGAGTGCCGAAGCTGGGATCACACGCGGTCGCGTTGCGCCAGGAGATGGCCGATCGTCGGGTGGAGGCGAGAGCCTACGCCGAGGAACACGGGGAGGACCCACCGGAGATCCGTGACTGGACGTGGCCGCACTAGTCCATGCGCGTCCTCACGCTCAACGCGGGATCAAGCTCCCTCAAGGCAAGCCTGGTCGAAGGTGACAAGTCCGTTATCGAGACCAGCAGCCCGTGGGACGTCGAACGCTCGACCACGGTCCGTCGCGCACTCGACGGCTTCCGCGAGCGGCAGCCAGACGCCGTAGCGCATCGCGTCGTTCATGGAGGCGAACGGCTCATCGCGCCCGTCATCGTCGATGATGCCGTGGTCGAGGCCATCGCCGCAGTAGGGGATCTCGCACCCCTCCACAACGATCTTGCCCTGGACACCCTTCGCGTCTCTCGCACGTTGATGGCCGATCGCCCGCACGTCGCCTGCTTCGATACGGCGTTCCATGCAACCCTGCCCGAGCCCGCGGTCTGGTATCCCGTGCCGGCAGCATGGCGGCGCTGGGGCATCCGCCGGTTCGGTTTCCACGGCCTTTCCGTTCAATGGGCCGTCGAACGGGCCGGCGAATTGCTCGACCGGAACCCGAGCGATCTGGGTTTGGTCGTCGCCCACCTTGGCAGTGGCTGCTCGGTGACATCCGTGGCGGGCGGCGAGTCCGTCTGGACGTCGATGGGCTTCACCCCGCTCGACGGGCTGATGATGCGGACGCGATCCGGGGCGATCGATCCGGGGATCATCTTCCACTTGCTTCGCCGCGGTCACCTGCAGCTCGAGGACTTGGCTCGGGAGCTCGAACATTCGGCGGGCCTGGCTGGTGTTGGCGGCCACGCTGGGGACGTCCGAGCGCTCGAGGCGGCTTCGGCGTCGGGGGATCGAGACGCGCAGCTCGCGCTCGACATGTTTGCCGCTCGGGCGGCGGCGGGCATCGCCGCGGCGGCCACCTGGCTCGCGCGGCTCGACGCGATCGTGTTCACGGGCGGGATCGGCGAAAACGCAGGCCGCATGCGAGCCAGGATCGTCGACCGGCTGCGGCCGCTCGGCGCCGCCTCTGTCGATGATCTCGAGCCCGGCGAGGATCGGATCCTCGCGGATGGTCCCGTGAAGACGTTGCGGGTCGAGGCCCGTGAGGACGTGGTTATGGCACGGGCCGCGAGTCGACTGCTGGGGATGCCGCCCGACTGACGGGCGATTCGGGCGGTCCGGGGTACCGGCTACGGGCCGGATGGCCCTGTTTCCTGCGCGCTCCCGACGCTTCCATGAGTGGTGAGCAAGGAGCGAGACAGATGACGACCAAGGCTCTTGTTGCGTTCGCCACGAAGTACGGATCGACAGCAGAAATCGCGACCGCGATCGGAGACACATTGCGCGCCTCTGGCACGGATGCCGACGTGCGTGCGGCTCGCGAGGTCAACGACGTCAGGCCGTACGACGTGGTGATCCTCGGCAGCGGCGTGTACATGAACCGCTGGCATGGAGAGGCACTCGACTTCGCGAAGCGATTCGCGACCGACCTTCGGCAGCGCTCGACATGGTTCTTCAGCAGTGGGCCGACCGGTGGAACGCCCAAGGCCGAGGCTGCGATGGTCGAGGTTCTCAAGACACAGGCTCCGCCGCCAGGGCAAGCCCGCAAGTTGGCCGAGCGGATCGGGATCCGCGGCCACGTGACGTTCGCCGGCAAGGTCGGCGAAAACATGGGCGGGTTCTTCGCGCGATGGATCCCGAAGGGCGACTGGCGCGATTTCGGTGCCATCTCGGAATGGGCCTCGGCGATCGCCAGGGCACCTCGTACCAACGGCGACCAGTCCGACGCAGACGCGCGCCAGGAACCAACCGCGGTGACGGCATGAGTTTCACGTCGCGTCCGTCCGCGTTGGCCACCATCGGTCTGGGTTCCGGGTTCGGTGGGTGGTTCGGCGTCGCCCTTGCCCTGATCTGGGACGTGGACATTCCACTCGGTCTGGTCGTCGGCGCCGCGATCGGCGTCGCCCTCGGGCTGCTGATCGACGCGATCCGGACACCGAGGACACGCCGATGACCGTGCTGTGGTTGGTCGCGTGGTCGGTGGCCGCCTTGCCGCCGGCCTTCGTGGGACCGAGGTGGAATTCGTGGGGGATCGTCCTGGCGACGTGTGTGGTGATCGACCTGATCAGCGCAGTGGCCTGGGCGTATCGGGAGGTGACTCGTCCCGAGGTGGAGCGGGTGTGGAAACCCGGTATCGGATGGACCTATGCGGGTCCCGAGCTTTCGAAGGAGGAATAGAGATGTCGAAGCCTGTCGTCACGCGACTCTTCGTCGGTGGGCTCGTGGCGGTGATCGCCGGGCTGATCCTCGCGATCTTCGCGGGGCTCGCTGCATTCGCCGGCACCCAAGTGACGATGAACGGAACCGACGTGACCGCTCTCAATGTCACGCCGATGGCCTGGTGGATGATCGCGCTCGCGACGCTCGGCGCGCTCGCCATGCTCGGCGGCGCGGTCGCTGGCCTTGTCGCCTGGATCGGAGCGTTGATCAATACAGCCCAGCTGGACGACAAGCTCTGGTTCATCCTCCTGCTCGTCCTCGGCCTCGTCAGCTTCGGCTTCGTGGCGATGATCGCGTACGTCATCGCGGGCCCCGACAGCACCCGGCTTGAGGGTTCCCGCCCAACTCAGCTGGTGACGTAGCAACCAAGCCAGGAGGACGGGCGCGACGGGGCACCGGCGCGCCCGTCCCGGATGAGGAGCCGTTCGATGATGAAGCCAATCGTTTTCGGCGCGACCATCGGGGCGGTCGGAACGGCCGCGGTGATCGGGCTGCGCCAGTGGTGGAGCACGTGGGGCGTTGTCCCTGAAGAGGCCGCGGCGTCGTTCCCGGGTGACGACATCGTGTCCGACGGCGAGACCTTGCTCACCCGTGGGATCACGATCGATGGGCCGCCCGAGCGCGTCTGGCCATGGCTGGTTCAGATGGGCTACGGGCGTGCGGGCTGGTACAGCTATGACCAGCTGGACATGATCGGCAGGAGCTCGGACGCCATCCTGCACGAGTTCCAGTCGATCGCGGTGGGCGATGTCCTCCCGACGCACCCAGCAGGCGGTTTCGAGGTCAAACTCGTCGACCCCGGACACGCGCTGGTCCTCTACCTCGACAGCGCACTCGTCGAACAGCAAGCGGCGGCAACCGGTGCGCAGCCGATCTCCGCTAGCGAAACCCCCGGCTTGGCGGCATCGGGTCGGTTCCTCCAGACGGCGTCCCCGCCTGATTTCGCAGTGAGTTGGGCGTTCGTGCTCGAGCCGACCGGCGGTGGCCAGACCCGACTCATCGAACGTATGCGCGGACGCTTCGGTCCGGACACGATCGGCTCAAAGGCGTTCATGCCACTCATGGACTTCGGTGTCTTCGTGATGATGCGAAAGCAGATGCTGGGCATCCGCGACCGCGTCGAACGAACAACGCCTACGACGCGATCCGATTCTCGCCCCGTTCCGTCGCTCGAGCGGAAACGAGACGGGATCCTGTCGGCGATCGCGGGGCCTCGCGCGCCCCTAGCCGCACGTCCGTAAAACGATCGACGCACCACCGAAATGAAGGACCGGCCTCGCGGCCGGTCCTTCGCTGTGCGTGGTCGGCGGTGCCGGCTACGGATCGATGACGATGGTGCAGGAATAGGTACCCGGCTCGAGATCCTTGACGGTCTCAGACGTGTCGTCGAAGGCGTTCGGGGTCCCGTCCGACGGTGTCGGCGTCAGGCCGGTGCACGTGATCTTCGAATTGGTCCCGCCTGTGACCTGGGAGCTGACGCTCACGGTCAGGTCAGTCAGCGGCGTGTTGTGGAACGTCGTGGTCTCACCAACGTAGGTGGCATCCGAGCACGACGCCTTGTTGTTGACGGCGATGGTCTTGTCGGCCTCCCCGTGGTAGCCCGAAGGCACGGTCTCGTGCACGGAGTAGTTGCCGAACAGCAGGTTGTCGAAGCAGGCCTTGCCGTTGGCATCGGTCGCCTTGGTGACGCCGTTGACGGTGAAGTTGACGCCCGCGTGCGGGTGATCGCCGGAGCCGTCGGCGGCATGCTTGCGGAGCTTCGTGACCTCGATCGCGCCGCGCTGGCGCGGGTCGACGAAGGTCACGGTGACCGTTGCGTCCGGGCTCACCGATGCCTGCTGGTCAGCGGCCGTGTCGTACCCGGTTGGTGTGACCGTCTCGACCACCCAATACGCACCCTGGAGCACGCTGGTGATCGTGCACTCGCCGTTGGCGGCGGTCGAGCACTTCTTGGTGGTGATCGTGTCCTCGGCGCCGCGGCTTCCGCCGACCGGCGCGTTGTCCTTGTACAGCGTGAATTCGGCGCCCGCGAGGGGGTTCGCCGGGGAGGCGTCGTCGGTCTTGACGATCTTGACCGAGCCGCAGTTGCTGATGTTCACGGCGATCGGGGGCACGAAGTCCTTGAGCGCTGCCGTGAAGGAGTCGGACGAGCGGCTCTTCAAATAAGCCGAGCCGAAGGACTGGCAGATCGTCGGATCCGGGAAGATCGACGAGAGCCGGATCTGCGCCTCGCCGAATGTCCGGGGATCTTGCTGGCCGATGCCGTCGCTCTGAGCGGCGGTGATCGTCGAGCTGTTGATGGATCCGGCGGAATCGGAGCTGGCCAGGGTCACCGCGGTCCCCCACGCGCTCCCGGTCCAGGTCCGCTTCGACAAGGTCGGGACCGTCCCACCCTGGGACAGGTCGTAGATGATCAGGAGGTCGCCCGCCATCCGGACCGGCGTGACGCCGTTCGAGGAGAGCGTGCTGCTCTGGTTGAACTCGAAGTCCATGTTGGTCGTGCCCGACGGATCCTGGACACGCGACCAGAACATGTTGAGGAACCCGTTATTCGCTCCGCCCTCCTGGTAGAGGCCGAAGAACTTGAGGTCGCTCTTGTTCGGCGGGATGCTGCCGTCGACGACGCTCGGGACGGCGGTGTCCTCCTTGGACCCCTGGCCGAACGATTCGTCGGTCGCCCCGCTCGCGGTGTCGGCCTTCCGATTCTCGGTGACGTTCGCCCAGTCGAGCGCCGGTGCGGCGCCGTCGACCCTCAGGTTGGCGTCCGAATCGATCTCGAAGTTGCTGCCGCTCAGACCGAAGGCTGTCGACACGCTCATCAATGACGCCACGACGAGGAGGCCGGCTAATGCCGCCCATCTCGATCTGGCGCGTGGACTCCTGGTATTCAGTGTCACTGGGTCCGTTCCTTTCCCCCCGGATGGCACCCTGCTTTGGACGTGCGTCCCTTCGCGCGCGCGCTCGCTCGTGCCCGGACACCTCCGATGCGTGGCGGGACGCGATCCGCTGCGCGATGTGACGGGCACGCGGATCTCGCCCCTCGGTTGCCGCGACCTCCACGACCGCGGCGTTTGATCTCAGGAGAGCGCGCCCCCCGGCGCTGCGTCCGTTCCCGAGGTCCTACGGTGTAGCAGTACGAACGTCCCGTTCGTGTCGCGTACGCGACACGGCCCTTCGGAGAACGGTGCGCTAGCGCACCACGCGGGGCGGTCGCCTTCGAGAGATCGCGAACAGGCCGAGCGCCGAGGCCGACACCAGGGCGACGATGGCCACGATGCCGAACGGCGAGAGGGCCTCGACGGAGGCGCGCGAGGCGGTCGTGACAGGAGCACTCGCGAGGTCCGTCGGCGCGGCAACGGACGTCGGGTCCACGCTGGCCGGCGGATCGACGGCGGCGACAGTCGAGGGCGAGGCCGACGCCGAGGGCACGGCCGATGCCGAGGGCGCTGCCGAAGCCGCTGACGAGGACGCTGCGGTCGCGGCCGGGAGCGTCACCGGCAGCGACTTCGCGATCTGGGCCTTCGCCGGGACCGGCTGGATCGAGACGTACAGACCGTCCCAGATCATGCGCTTCGGGGCGTACCACCACGGTGTGAAGAACCCGCGAAACTGCTTGGTCGTGAGCGATCGACCCGGTCGCATGTCGTAGCCGTACGTCGTGCTCTGGAGGCCGTACAACGGACCGACCACGCGCACCGACGTCACGTTGAAGCCCTTGTCCGTGGCGGGATCGGCCGTGGCGGAGAACCCGGTGAGGATCCAGCCGTGGTTCCCCTTGGACACCGTCAATGCGACCGGCAGGTTCGTGGCGCGCATCCGCTGGACGGCGGAACGCAGCGCGCCATCGAACGTCTTCGAGGCGACTAGTCGATAGCGGTCATCGACGAAGTGGCGGAGGCCCGCGGTCCAACCGGCAGGATCGACGCCGGCCGATAGCGGCAGGTCGTACCGGTTGTGGCGCCGCATCCACTCGAAGTAGCGGCGCTGCCCGCTCGTCGAGTGATCGTTGTCGCGCTCGACGATGTTGCGCACGATCTGGACGCCGGCCGCCGTGCACCACAGCCATGAGCGCTGGGTCGAGAACGAGCCGCTTCGATAGAGGTCGAGGCTGCCGTCCCAGCCCGAGGGCGCGGCGAGCGCGCCGGACACCGAACCCACCGTGATCGTGAGTGCCGCCGCCAGCGCGAAGAGCGGCCGGAGGCGGCTCGCGTTGCCGGCCATGGGTGAATCCTGCCCTGATCTCGGTGATCGCGCACGCGCGCGAGGGGACTACTGGGCCCGCCCGCCCCAGTCAGGTGCCGATCGCCAGCGCTCCCAGTCGCTCGGTCAGCCGCAGGTTCTCGGCGTAGTCGATCGGGACCTCGACCAGCGACGGACCGTCGATCTCGAGGGCGCGAGCCAGCGTCGGGTACAGCTCGTCCGCGGTCGATGGTCGGAAGCCGGCGATCCCAAAAGACTTCGCGTACGCAACGAAGTCCGGGTTGCCGAACTCCACGCCGAACGGCCGCCCGAACTCGTTGCGCTGCTTCCAGTCGATGAGACCGTAGCTGTCGTCGCGCCAGACGACGACGCAGATGTTCGCCCCGATCCGCGTCGCGGTCTCCAGCTCCTGGCTATTCATGAGGAAGCCGCCGTCACCACAAAAAGCGACGACCTTGCGGTCGGGCTGGACGAGCTTGGCGGCGATCGCGCCGGGGATCGCGATGCCCATGGCGGCGAACCCGTTCGAGATGATCACGGTGTTCGGCTCGTACGTCTGATACAGCCGTGCGACCCAGATCTTGTGGGCACCAACGTCGGACACGACGATGTCCGACGGACCCATGGCACGGCGGAGGTCCGCGATCGCCCGTTGCGGCGTGATCGGCCAGGCATCGTTGGATTCGTGCGCCGCCAGCTCGTCGAGCAGCTGGGTCCGCAGATCGGCATGGACGAGGATCTCGCGCGATTCGTGCCGTTCGCCCGCGTCGCGACCGCCGACGCCCATCGGCAGGACCGCGGTCAGCAGCCGCCGGAGCGTCCCGTCGATGTCGCCGATCAGCTCGACCTCGGGCTGGTAGGCGGCGTCGATCTCCGCTGGCTGCGTGTCGATGTGGATGACCCGCTTCGTGCCATCGGGATCCCACGACGACGGGGCGTACTCCACGAGGTCGTACCCGACGCACACCACGAGGTCGGCCCGGTCGAAGCCGGAAAGCACGTGGTCGCGGGCCTGCAGCCCGACGGCCATGAGCGACAGGTGGGATCGGTCGTCGATCGCGCCCTTGCCCATGAACGTGGCCGCGACCGGCACGTGGAGGCCGCGCGCGAGGGCGCGAAGCTCGGGCGCCGCGCCGCGGCGGAGCACGCCGTTCCCGGCGAGGATCAACGGCCGCTCGGACTCGGCGATCAGGCGGGCGGCGTGGGCGATGGCCTCGTCGGTCGGCTCCGGAAAGTAGGCGTGGCCCGGCGTCAGCGGCACCGGCGCCGGTCGCCCATCGTTCTGCTCGATCGAGGTCGCGGCGAGGTCCTCCGGAAGCTCGATATGCGTGGGACCGGGCTTCTCGAGCGTCGCGACGCGGAAGGCCTTTCGGACGATCTCGGGGATCGCGCGGATCCGCTCGACGCGGGTGTTCCACTTCGTGACCGGCTCGAACATGCGGACGATGTCGACGACCTGGTGGGCTTCCTTGTGCAGCTTCGACGACGCCGCCTGGCCGGTGATCGCGACCATCGGCGCCCGGTCGAGATAGGCATCGGCGATGCCGGTGACGAGGTTCGTGGCGCCCGGCCCGAGCGTGCCCATGGCGACTGCCGCGCGACCGGTCAATCGGCCGTGGACGTCGGCCATGAAGGCCGCACCCTGCTCGTGTCGGGTCGTGATGTGGCGAACGCCCTCGTGGCGCGACAGGGCATCGAGGATGTCCAGCGTCTCCTCGCCCGGCACCGAGAAGACGTAGTCGCAGTCCTCGGCCGCGAGGCAATCGACGAGCAGATCCGCTGCTCGTCGCGGCTGGTTCGGTGTCATGGCCGTAGCGTAGGGCAATAGACTCGACCGATATGCGCCCCCGACTGGACGTCCTTGCACCCGGGCTGATCGACCGCATCGTCGACGAGGCGAAGCGGGTCCTTGCCGAGGTCGGCATGGAGATCCGCGGACCGGAGATGCGCCGGCGGTT
>Ga0114129_10016465_pt1 | contig 10525 bp, 7 predicted proteins | sample RhiMetdeltSRZDD1_FD_80071 | JGI IMG/M metagenome (GOLD analysis project Ga0114129, IMG submission 80071) | Populus rhizosphere microbial communities from Tennessee, USA - Rhizosphere MetaG P. deltoides SRZDD1 (version 2) (version 2) | ecosystem: Host-associated > Plants > Roots > Rhizosphere >... | reverse complement strand
GGCACTCATCTCGACGCGCCCTATCACTTCTATCCGACCTCGGAAGGTCGCCCAGCGAAGTTCATCGATGAATGGCCATTGGATTGGTGCATGAGCGATGGCGTCGTGCTCGATTTCCGGCATAAGAAACCCAGCGAGCATATCACCGAGTATGACGTCGGCGCGGCGCTGGAAAGAATCAACTACCGCCCGAAGCCAGGCGATATCGTCATGCTCTGGACGGGTGGAACGGATGGCTACGACAATGACCCGCGCTTCGCTGAGGCTGCAGCGGGCTTGAATGGCGGCGCGCTTAATTATCTTTTTCGCTTCGGCGTGAAAGTCATGTCTACGGATTCCGCGACCATCGATATGCCCATCGCGCTGATGACAGAACGGTTCGTGAAGGGAGACAAGGCAGCTTATTTCCCCATCCACCGCGCCGGACGGCTGACCGAATGGACTCACGCCGAAAAGCTGACCAACATGGGGAGTTTGCCCGGGCCGTTTGGTTTCAAGGTCATGTTTTTCCCTGTTAAAATCTCGCGCGGGACCGGCGCGTGGATTCGCGCAGTTGCGCTGCAAGACGAGTGGCTAAACCGAGCTGTTCAGCTTGTCGATCTCAGTCTGCCGATCATGAATCACAGCTTCGAACCGGACGAGAGCCGCATCACAACCGTTGATCACGATCAAAATCAACGATCAAAAGCCAAGCGTCTGCGTATGCCCGTGCCTGAGATTGTGCATCTCGGCGCGATGGACATCGTCGATACACATACCCACGCCGGCACCCACATCGACGCGCCGTATCATTTCGGGCCAACGAATGACGGACAAAGAGCGCGAACCGTCGATGAGCTTCCTCTCGACTGGTTCTACAGCGATGGAGTGCTGCTCGATTTCACTGCCGCAAAGAGAGCGGGTGAAAATATTTCGCTTGCCGATGTTACCGGCACGCTGGAGCGCATCGGCTATCGCCTCAAAAACCAAGACATCGTGCTCATTCGCACCGGCGCTGCCGACTCTTTTAATAACGATCCCAACTTTGCCGATCTTTCGGTCCGCTTGGACCTCGAGGCGTTTCGCTGGCTCTTGGATCAAGGAATACGCGTGATCGGATGCGACAGTGAATCACTGGACGGGCCTATTGCTCCCATGGTCGAGGCATTGCGCGGCGGTAAGAAGGATCAATTTTATCCGATTCACTACGCGGGGCGAGGGCGCGAATTCTGTCTGATACACAAGATGGATCTGAGCTCGCTCCAGTGCACGCACGGGTTCAAAGTCGTCGCGTTTCCCATCAAGCTCGAGCGCTGCAGCGCGTCCTGGACACGCGCGGTAGCGCTCGTGCCGAAATAGACTCACCACGAAGGACACGAAGAGCACGAAGGATTAGGATATTCACAACAGAGGCGCGGAGGGCGCTGAGGAAAATAGATGTAAGGGCACGGCATGCCGCGCCTCTACCGTACTCTGGGTCTATGTGGTTAAAAACACGGCTTCGGTATCTAAATTCTTAAACTTCGTGCGCTTCGTGTCCTTCGTGGTGAATAACTCACGTGCAACAAAAGCAAAAGAAACAGGAGAGCAAATCATGAAGCAAACGGGAAAACTTACTTTATTGACGATAGTGGGACTTCTTTGCGCCGCGCTGACTTATTCCGCTAGCGTCTTGGCTGCCGAAAAAAACCTATTCAATCAACTGGTGGAGCGATCCCAGAGCGAGATGGCTAAACCAAAAGCAAAGCTTTCGGTCCTGCTCGATCTGCCAGCCAAGGAGGTCACTCCTATTCTGAAAGTTTTTCAGAAAGAATTTCCTTTCGTCAAAGAGCCTGGCTACACGCGGATGAATCGTACGGAAGAATTCCAGCGCATGATCCTCGAAGCCAAGGCGGGACGTCCCCCTGAGTATGACATCGGACATGTTCAATTTGAGGCGTGGACCGAACTGCGCGACGCGGGGATGTTTGTCAAACCGCCCTTCTCCTATCAGCAGTTGGCAAAAGCCTTGCCAGCGGATTGGGGTGCTTTAGATTCGAGAGCGATTGACGCTAATGGATATTATCTCGCTGCCAGCTCGCTGATTCGCATCGTTGCTTACAATAAAAACATCGTCCCGGCAAACAAGGTACCTAAAGGTTTAGAAGACTGCCTCGACCCGGCTTGGCGAGGAAAATTTCTTTACAACACGCGTCCTTTGATGGTCGCTCTTCAGCACGACAAAAAAACTCGCGAGGCGCAGCTAAAATGGCTGAGGGGAATCGTTGAGAACAAAGTGGTTTTGATAAGCGGACAAACCGAAGGTCTGGAGAAAGTGGCGGCCGGCGAATACGCTCTTTATTGCGGCGTCAATTATAATACGACGCTGCGCATGGTCGAAGAGGGCGCGCCCATTGGTTTTGTCTTCCCTGATCCGTACGCGCTCGATTTTGGCCAGCGCATTCATATCTTCAAATGGAGCACAGCGCCGGCCACCGGACAACTCTTTGCGCTCTGGATGGCCACCAAAGGTCAACCCGCTGTGGAGAAATACCTGGCGCGTGGCTTTCCATGGAATCCCGAGACCAGCGCGCATCGTCACGCTAAGGGGAAATATGCCGCCGTTTGCGATTCGTCGTGCGCAGCCAAGATGGATCAGTACCTCGCTGAACACGCCAAAATAATCCAGTTGCCCGGGGGAAAGAGCTGACTCAATCCCAGCAGCAAACTGGGATTGAGTCACCCTGAGCGAATGCGAAGGGTCTCGACTTATCGACCAGACCTGTCCTGAGCGAAATCGAAGGAGCACAAAGACGAGCCGCAACCAAAATCGAAACAGACATTGCACCACGAAGCGCACGAAGGACACGAAGGATTCGGAAGTTTATATTTTCGAGTTTCTTAACTTCGTGCGCTTCGTGACCTTCGTGGTGAGTTCGCATCCACATCGAGTGTGAATTTGAATTCCCAATTAGCGGTACAGGGTTACTGGCAGCAGGCGCAGCGCAACTTTGCGCCTCTTCTGTCAGTCGGTTTTACCCTCTGGCTTATTCTTGCTCCTCTCATTCTCCTCCTCATTTTCAGTTTTCGTCAAGGAAGTCCGTGGCAGCCAGGCAGCCTCACCGTCGAGAACTATATCGATGCCTATGCAAATCCCCAGACTTATAAAATGCTCTGGAATACGGCGGTTCTGGCTTTGGCCAGCACGCTTATTTCACTTTCCATCGCAGTTTTTTTTGCGTTCCTGACGGAACGGACCGACATGCCTTTGAGGAACGTCGCCTGGGGGCTCATGCTCGTTCCGATGGCTGTGCCGGGCTTGCTCTTCGGCGTCTCCTGGACTTTTCTGCTCTCGCCTAAAATCGGCCTTATCAATTCTTGGCTACGGTCACTTCTCGCTCTCTTCGGGATCGAAATGAGCGAAGGACCGCTCAATATTTTTTCTCTCTGGGGGATGGTCTTTCTCGAAGGTATAAGAGGTGTCACCACCATTTTTCTAATGGTCGTGGGCGCTTTTCGGGCAATGGACCCGAACCTGGAGGAAGCGTCGCGAGTTGCCGGCGCTCCCGACCGCACAACCTTCCGACGCATTTTTGTTCCGCTACTCACACCGGCCCTGTTCGCCGCGGCCATTTATAGCTTCATGACCAGTTTGGAATCGTTGGAGATTCCGATGATCATCGGCTTCCCGGCGGGCATCCACGTGTTTCCCACCTACATTTTCTTTTCGGTTCAGAGATTTGTTCCGCCCAGGTACGGACTCACGGCAGCTCTTGGAGCTACCTATTTGGTTCTCAGCATTCTGCTCGTCATCTGGTATCAACGGCTCGTCAAAGACAGTAGTCGCTTCACAACGATTACAGGGAAAGGTTATCGCCCGCGCCTGATCCAACTGGGCAAATGGCGCTACCCGGCGTTCTGTGCCTTCTTGGTGTATTTTATTCTCACCATCGCCCTTCCCACTTTCATTTTGCTTTGGCGTTCTCTGGTGCGTTTTTACGTGAGCCCTTCCTGGGCGGCGCTTTCTCAAGTCAGTCTCAGACACTACTGGACAGTTTTTAGCGAAGAGCGAATCTTTCACGCGCTCATCAATACCGTCATCATCGGCGTCGCTACTGCGACCTTGACCATGATGCTTTCCATCATTGTCGCTTGGGTGATCGTGCGAGGTAGATCAAAAGGCCGGTCGCTGCTCGACGGACTGACCTTCTTGCCTCACGCGATTCCGGGCGTGGTCATAGCGCTGGCTCTCATTATTCTTTACCTTCACCCTCCGCTCAGTTACGTGCCTATTTACGGCACCATCTGGCTCATCACCATCGGTTTAACCGCCAGCTACATCGCCTTCGGCTCCAGAACGATGAACGGAGCTTTGATTCAGGTTCACAAAGAATTGGAAGAGGCGGCCGAAGTCTCGGGCGCAACGTGGGGGAGAATTCTGCGCGGAATCATGTTGCCGCTCGTGCTGCCGGCATTCGTGAGCGGGTGGATATGGGTAGCGTCGCACTCTCTCCGCTCATTCTCGATCCCATTGATGCTGGGTACCCGAAATAGCAAGGTGCTTTCGGTCATCATGTGGGATCTGTGGGATCAAGGCATGGCCGGGCCCACTGCGGCTCTGGGCGTCATGCTCATCGTCGCCCTCGCCGTCATCACGATTACGGGGCGCTGGCTGGTAAGCCGGCTAAGAAAGCAGGAGTAGGAAGGAACGCTAACTACAAAGCGCCCAGCGCGGGTGCGCCGCAACCAAACGAGAATAAGAAGGACTCACCGCAGAGGCACGGAGTACGCAGAGATTTTTATTTCAAACTCTCCCCTCAGCGTCCTCCGCGCCTCCACGGTGAACCATCCGAATCCTCTTCGTGGCGAGAATTGTTTAGCGACCGTCGCCGATACCAGGTTTCGATCCGATCGGAATGGCCTCGACGATAATCCCATCCGGCGCCCGGAACTTGACTGCCTTTCCCGGCTCGCTTACGACCTTGCATCCATACTTGCCGACTTCAGCGATGCAATTTTCCACGTTGTCCACCTCGACACCGAAGTGATCGATGCATGGTCCCTCGTTTTTGCCGCTGCGGGATTGATTGATCGCGATATGCACGGTGCCATCCGTTAGATAGCGCACCGTGTTCCTCAATCCTGGAACTTTCACCTCGGTGAATCCGAAAACTTTGCTATAGAACTCGCTGGCCTTATCTATATCGTCGGCTCTCATTGCCAAATGAACTATGCGCGCCATATTTCCCTCCGCTTACGCTGATTGATGGTCGAGGATTGAAGATAGATGATAGCGATCCTCTATCCTCGATCATCGACTGTTGAATCCTACAAGTCCAAATTGTACACGCGATTTACATTTTCTCTGCAGAGCTTGCGCTGCACCGATGCGCTGGCACCCGCAAACGTACGTTCGGCGATCTGATGCGAGTACGGCCATGTGCATGCCGCATGGGGGTAATCGCTGGCCCACATGAAATTGTCCTCTCCATAAATCGGCGTTGTCAAAACGGCGGCGCGATCGTCCATGAATGTAAACCAAAGATTGCGGCTGAAATACTCGCTCGGGTTCAACTTCAGTCTTATCTCGTCTCCAAGCGTCGTACCGTGCGCCGTCTTCTTTGGACCGTACTGATAATCGACCTGCTGGACGATTATTCCGAGCCATCCCGCTTCGAACTCCGTGCATACAACCTTCAGATCGGGATGGCGGTCAAAAAGTCCGGAAAAAATCATCTGGCCGATAACAGTCTTTATTACCGTTTGTCTCGAGTGCTGAAAGAAACCGGGCCACTCATCCGCGCTATTCAACTTTTCGAACCAACGTCTCGACGCGCCGCCTTGAACCTGCCCGGAATGAATCACGATCAACATATCCAGATCTTCCGCCGCCGCCCATATAGGTTCGTAGACAGAGTTGTAGTAAGCGTCACCCTTGATGCCGGGAGGCATCTGAACGCCTTTGAAACCCAGCTTGGCATACTCCTGCATGTCCTTTACGGACTGCTCCACGTCCAGGATGGAAAGCAATGGAATGCCGATCAGCCGCTTGGGATTGTAGCGACAAAAATCATGCAACCAAAAATTGTATGAGCGAAAGCAGGCGCGCTGGAAAGGAGCATCGGTGAGAACGTAAAAGATTCGCGCCCAACTCGAAAAAAGAACTTCCGCCTCAACACCGTCGCGGTCCTGCTCTTTTACCCTCGCAGAGGGTTCCCACGAACCGGGATGATCCTCATAGCGAAAACTCTCTCTGAAATGGCTGATCGTCTCATCATCCACCTGATCCACTGCCATGCCGGTGACGCCTTCCGGCTTCGCGACAAGAAATCCGACGGACGGATTGTAGCAAGGCGATGGCTTAAGACCCTCGGTAACTAGCCAGAGGCCTTTCTTGCCGTCGAAATCTTTGACCACCTTCGGCGCGCGGTCACCGTACTCCTTTTGCACTCTTTCCCATGCTGCAGGAGGGTCATTCAGGTGACCATCAGCAGAAATGAGCTTAAAATCCGGCATCGATCTCTCCTCCTTCGTTTGCTTCGACCCCGACTTGGCCGATTACCTTCCCTTTTCCGCCATCGGAAAACCATAGGCCTCGACAATTTTCTTTACCCATTGGTCGAGGTTCTTTTGTAAATCCCAGTTTAGCGATGACAGTGGCTTGCCACGAATCATCGTATTCAGTGCCGAACCGGCAACATAGACGGAGCCGTCGGCAGGACCGTATTTGTCAAGGATTTCCTGGCCTTCGGCCGACACTTGAAACTCCAACCATAGAAGCGCTGTGTGAGTATGAGCCGCAGTTGCCAGCACTCCATCGGCGCTGCCAAACCGAACCGGCACGGGCTCCAAGAATTGCAATTCTAAACTTTTAGTCAGGTCTTTTGCCTGCGCCTCGAGAACGCTTGCAATATTCAGCCCCATAAAGAGTGAATACTCTCCCAGCGCCATCGACGCCAGTGTTCGGCTGCCTCGAACCCACACGGGTTTCTGCTCGGCGATCTTCCTCGCGAAATCGAGAGTTTTTTCCAGGCCCCACGCCGGCACTAAATTGGCGACCGACAACGGACGAACATCGACGACGAATTTCCGTCCTTTGAATTCAGGCTTGAGAAAACCTTCCCACGTCGTCGGAACTTTCTCCGCGGGGATCAGCTTCTTATTATATGCCGCTACGGCCACCTGCGTGCCCTTGGAGACAATGTTCCTGTTATTGGAGTCCACTACTTGCGCAGGAATATTGAGCACTCCCTGCTCTGCCATTCCAAGCACGTCGAACTTTTTCAAATAGGGCGGATATTCGGCGTAAACTTGATTCGATATATGAACCGTATCCCAGCGTTTCGCCCGGCCCGCTTTCATCTCCAGGATAAACCGCTGATACTCATCGGTGCCGCCAATTTCTTCGGCGATGACTTGTATGAACGGATACTTCTTTCTGAAGGCATCGATCATAGATTTTTTGGCGTTGCCTTCAAGAAACGTTAGCGCCTCCAGCCTGCCTTCCTCTTTGGCTTTGGCGACTATCTCATCTCTATTGGTGAAAAAGATGTAGCCCTTGGATTCAGCTTCTTGTTTCGCCTTTGACAGGGTTGCTGGCGACGCGGCAAGCCCTCGGGAATCTCCCACCCAGCAGCAAAAATTAATGAACAGAATTGCCGCGCCAAAAAACTTATTCACGGTAACCTCCGACTAGCAGAGACTGGAGTGATGGAATAATGGAGTGCTGCATTCAATACCCAATTGCTGTACTCCAACACTCCATTTTGCTCACACGCCTCCGGTTGGCTAATCAACTCCCTTTCGATATCTGCTTTGTGGCACGATCTCCACGATCGCACCCCCCGGAGCGCGAAATTTGACCGGCGGCTTGGTTGGATCGCTGAGGATCTCACAGCCAAATTCACGAACCTGAGCTACCGATTTAGCAAAGTCCTCCACCTCGATCGCGAAGTGGTGAATGCATGGTCCTTCGCCGGCGGCCTTGGCCATGGTGGCTTCCTCGCTATCGTATTTAAGGATGGTCAAATCGATTTGTCCGTCGCTGAAACGACGCCGGTCACGATCCTCCGACCTGGATTTCCCTGTGGGCGTGAAGCCAAACACCTTTTCATAGAACTCCGCCTGGCTGAGATCTTCCACTTTAACGGCGATATGAGCGATGCGTGCCATGGTTTCTCCTCCTGATCTCATTCTCTTACTACATTTCGTTGATAAATGGCTAATGATCCAATTTGATTTAGCCGCCGCGTTAATGTCCCCCTCGGGCATGGTTGAAATCCTTCATGCCAAGACCGAAAACGAACCTGGATGCGCGGGCATGCCCGGGAACAGGTGAGAAACAGTAATTCTAGTTGACTCATTCGAACCTTCTGACATAGCCTTACGAGCCTCAGTTGAAGGGAGAAGCGAGCGTGCACAAGTTGCTGAAGAGGATCGTTGCTTTCCTACTTCCGGCGACGTTGTTTGGTCCCAGCGATCTGTTTGCCGCTGTCGCTGTGAAAAAGCACAGGGCCGCATTCACCGCCTTTGCCTATGCCAATCCACCGTTCTGGATCGCCAAGGATCTCAAAGTATTCGAAAAGTATGGTCTAGACGTCGAATTGGTCTACGTGGCGGGCGCGCGTAATATGCAGGCCCTAATCGGCGGATCCATCGACTTCTCTCAGGCTGGCGGCGCGAGCGTCGTCTCCGCGGCCGCCCAAGGCGCCGAGGTCGTAATTTTGGGCACCGTGTTCAAGCGGCTGATATTTGCTGTCCATGCAACGCCGCAAATCAAAGACGTGAGCGATCTCAAAGGAAAAAGCATCGCTGCGGGAAGCGTCGGTGGAAACAGTTATTTCGCCGGCCAATTGTTCTTGTCGAGGTTTGGTCTGGTGCCAAACAAGGACGTGCAGTTCCGCGCGTTGGGCGGAACTCCCGAAGTGTTGAGCGCATTGCAGCACGGACAGGTACAAGCTGGAGTCATGTCGCCGCCTAGTACAACCATCGCTGCCCGCATGGGATTCCGGCAGATTTTTGACATCGCAAGCCTCGACTTGCCGTTTCCCACTATTTCGGTCGCAAGCACGCGCAGGTTTGCCCAAGAAAACCCGGAGACTATTTTGAACGTCCTGCGCGCCACTTCGGAGGCCGTCTACCTTTATAAGACCCAGCCGGAACTGACTCTGCCCGTGGTAGCGAAATATATGCGCGTGCCTAAGGACGATCCTGCGCTGCGTGAATCCTACGAGAGCTACGGCAAACAGTTGGATCAGTACCTGAGGACTTCGCCAGAAGGAATTAAGTTTATACTCGACTTCCTCGCCGAGCAGCGCCTAACGCTCAAGTCAAAGAATCCGGCAGATTTTATCGACTCGAGGTTTGTCAACAAGCTGGAGGAGGAGGGCTTCTTCAAAAAGGTTGCGACAAAATAAATCTTGATCCTCAGCAAGTGGGCTAGAGACTGTGTCGCAATCCGCGAAATCTTATTGATGTCATGCAGAGCAAAGCGAAGCATCTCGCATTTTCAGACGGTTGCGAAGTCGAGATTCTTCGGCGGAGTCTATCCTGAGCGTAGCCGAAGGGCCTCAGAATGTAAATTGCGGCACAGTCTCTAAGGAGGGAAGGATATGCGGAGAATTTTCTTTGCTGTTTTGCTCATCCTGACGCAGAGCACCAATTCCCAGGCCCAAACCGAGCCTTTCTATAAGGGCAAAACCGTCACTATCGTAACGGGCTTCTCTACGGGCTCGATCTTCGACCTGGTGGCGAGGGCGACCGCGCAATATTGGGGCAAGCACATCCCGGGGAATCCGAACGTCATCGTGCAGAACATGCCCGGCGCCGGCTCTGTAGTGGCGGCGAATTATGTTTACGGCGTTGCCAAGCCGGATGGTCTAACTGTCGGATCCATCTCTTCCGGAATCTATTCTGATCAGCTTGTGGGTCGCAAAGAGGTCCAGTACGACTGGGCCAAATTTTCTTGGATCGGTTCGTCCGACCAGACCAATCAAATTTTACTCGTGCGCGGTGACACCCCCTATAAAACCCTTGAGGATATTCGAAAGGCTGCTGAGCCGCCGCGCTGTGGAGCGATGGGAACCGGCACAGCGACCTACTACATTCCCAAACTTATGGAGGATGTCTTAGGCGCGAAGATTCAAGTTGTGACTGGATACCCTGGCGCCCCCGAGATCGATCTGGCGATCGAGAAGGGAGAGATGCACTGCCGCGGCGGCACTGTCGAAGCCATTTTCGGTCGGGAGCCTGGGCGCACCTGGGTGAAGACGGGATTCGTCAAAGTCCTGGTGCAAAGTGGCACGGAGCGCGACCCCAGACTGCCCGACAGCCCAACCATTTGGGAGATTATGGACAAAGAGAAGCTGCCTGAATCGAGCAAGCGTCTCGCTACCGTGGTGCTTGCCGCAGGATTTTTTGGTCGCCCGATTGTTGGTCCTCCTGGCCTGCCACCGGAGCGGCTAAAAATTCTGCGCGAATCTTATTTAAAAACGATGACCGATCCGGATTTTTCAGCCGAAGCCAAAAAGAGGCGATGGGAGCTGACGCCAGTCAGCGGTGAAAAGCT
>Ga0114129_10016464_pt1 | contig 10525 bp, 9 predicted proteins | sample RhiMetdeltSRZDD1_FD_80071 | JGI IMG/M metagenome (GOLD analysis project Ga0114129, IMG submission 80071) | Populus rhizosphere microbial communities from Tennessee, USA - Rhizosphere MetaG P. deltoides SRZDD1 (version 2) (version 2) | ecosystem: Host-associated > Plants > Roots > Rhizosphere >... | reverse complement strand
CGAAGAGGTAGTCTGGTTGCTCCCGCCAGCGTGGATTGGCCATTTCTACTTCATAGACGGCCCGATGCCCAAAGGTCTCTAAAAATTCTTGCCACGCTTTGGCGAAGGCCGTGCCGGCGAGTTCCTGTTGCCAGGTATCCCACTTGCCCTCGGCCAGAAAGGCCATAACCTGCGGCGACCGGCGCGCCAGGCGTGATAGTTCCCAGAGACGATAACTGTGCTCCGCGCTGCTCACATCTCCGAGGCCCGTGACCAACTCAGCCGCCAGACTTGCAGCACTCCCTCTCCCAGCGGGAAGGGCTGCGCCCTGCGCCGACACAGTCGCGCCAGAGGGTAGGGGTGAGGGGCCTTGTCCCAGATCCACCTGCGGTACAGCCCGTGCCACCATATCCCGCAGCGCGCTAAAATTGCCGCTCATGGCCCAGCTCAGATGCAGGTGCAGCTCCAGGAATGGCTGGGTTACATCCACATGGTGCTCGAGTTTCTCCAACAGGGCAGTGCGGTCCAGGTCGGGCAGGCTTTGGCGTTCCTCACGCCAGCGTTGCTGAACCATGGCAAACTGGGTCGGCACTACCCTGGCAGCGCGATTGGCAATCCTCACAAAGCGCAGTATGTTGCTGAGCCAGCGCAGGCGTTGCCGGAGCGATGGGCGGGCCGGCGGACGCGCCCCAGGTGGTACCAGCCCCCCTAACTGCGCCGCCTGCAGCTCTGGAGTCGCCCCATAGAGAGCAAAGCCTGCTTCGTTGAACAGAGAGATGTTGAAATACGGGCGTCCCCAGAAGCGCCGCAGGAGGGGGCGCTCAGGGGGGATGAGGTATCCGGCTCTGGCATACTGCTGGCGCATGGCCCCTTCCAGCTGCGGCTGCATGAGCGACCAGCTAAACGGGGAGACCAGTCCTGGTATGACGTCTTTGAGATTCGCATTGCCCCAGACATCCTCCATACCGTGGAGCGCAGCCTCTCCCAGTGTGGTAATAGGCCGACTCTGAACAATCCAACACGTGGTGCCATCCCAGGCCCACTCGACGTCTTGCGGACTGCCACAGAGGGTCTCAAGGCGCTGGCATAGCGCGCCGAGCTGGAGCACAACCTCCGGCGCCAGGAGTGGTGGACCATTGGAGTGGAGGAGGCGCGTCTCGAGGAGATGCAGCTCTGGCGTTTTTGCGAGCGTATATTGCTCAGGCTGGACAATCCCAGAGACCACCGCAACGCCCAGGCCCGGGGCGGCATTGATCACCATGCGGGTGCGGTCGTCGTGCAGCGGCTCAGCCGTGAAGGCTACGCCAGCGCAGCGCGCTGGGACCATATGTTGCAGGACGACAGCCATACGAGGCGTGGCATCCGTCTCACCCACCTGCCGCCGATAGCCTACCGCCCGTTCCGACCACCACGAGGCCCAGCAGGCCCGAATGTAGGCCCAGAGTTCCTCGTCCGGTATCTCTAAAAAACTCTCGTACATACCAGCATAGGAGGTGGTGGCGTGGTCTTCTGACACCGCGGACGAGCGCACGGCCCAGCCGTGCGGTGCGGCCGGCACGGCGGCAAGAGCGGTGCGCAAATCGGCCTCAAGTGCAGCCGGCAGTGGTGCCGTGCGCAGCACCTGACCTATATCATCAGGGCTGCGCGTGGATGATACGTGCTGCGCTGCCAGGAAAGCTGGAAAAGCCTCAGTACTGAGGACACACCCTGGCGGGACTGGCAGACCGGCCTGGAACAGACGTGCGAGGGTCGCCCCCTTCCCCCCTGCATAAGCCACGTCTGTTGCATCTGTAGCACTGAAAGGCTGGACATACGGCGTACCATGGTCAGCCATAGTTACATGCGCCCCTGCACGAAAAAGCCCTGCTGGGCGGCAAGGGCCAGTACGTGCTGTGGATTGATGACCCGCGGGCCGGTGGGTTGCAAACGAATGGCAACATGATCATGCCGTCGCATGACGACCTCACGCTCACCATCCAGGGCAATGGTGCCAGGCCCACCGGTGACTTCGACCCGCTCACCCACGGCCAGCAGCGCATGCCGTTGCACGCCGACCGGCACGATCAAGCCCGGGGCAATGGGCGCCAGGACAGTCGGAGCAGTGGGATGTATGTCGATCACCAGCCCACTATCGGCTGGCGCTCCGTCTAAGGGCAGATTGCCCGCCAGCGCCATAAAGCCAATTTGTGCCGGGAGACGCTGGGCCACGACAACCATACGGACTCTGGTGATATCCCAGATCGCCCGCGACGCCACGTACTGGTCTTCGCACACCACTGCGTCAATCAGGGCCAGATCAACCACCGTACCATTGACTTCAATATCTAGACGTGGACGTTGCTCAATGGCCTCAGGCGAGGTGATCACACCACGCGCCACAATGCCTGCCGCCAGACCCGCGAGGGTGCCCTCGAGCATGTAGGGAAACACATTGTTGGTGCCCGTAGATAAGGGCAGGAGAGGCACTGCGCCGCAGGCTTTGGCGAGGGCACGATTGGTGCCATCACCACCCAGGCTCACGATGCAATCCACGTCTAGGTCGCACATCTGTGCTGCCGCGCGTATCGTATCGCTCTGGTTGGACTCCACGAGCATGTCAAGCTCGCGCACCGTAGCGGCCAGTTTGAGATTGTCCTGGGCCTTCCAGCAAATGTGAAAAGCGTCTGGCATAGTCAGAATTGTGTCCACACCGGCGGCGTCCAACCCCAGTAACACACGCCGGACGATGTTCACCTTCTCGTTATTGTTGAACACCGAGCCGTGCGCCACCAGGCGGCGGATGTCCTTGCCTGAGGACGGATTCGCAATAATACCTACACACGCCACGCAGTACCCCTCTTACCTTTCCAATTTCACCGGCACCTGAGAAATATACCTGACCAAGGACATGATACGGGAACTTCATATACTCTTGGACGCGATGCCTCAGGGTTTGCAGAATCGACTTGCCAACACGACATATGTGGCGCAGGCGTACTGTGCCAGCCTCGCCATTTGCCCCTCTGCACGGATACATCCGAACAATTTGACCTGGTCATCTCGGAAGCGATCCTCGTAGAGATTGGCCGGAGCCAGCTTCTGCCTGGTGTGCCCCCTGGCTAGTGTCTGTGGCTTGGTTGGCCTGCCTCCCGACAAACCCTATTGACGGGCTTTGTCCCTGGGCACAATCAGTGACGGCCCTTTCAGGGCCAGGGGCAGAATCTCGAACAGGAGATGCGTATTGGGCTCACTCGTCTTGTTGTTGACGCGGTGGCTGACATCGCCTGTCTCGAAAAAGAAATCACCTGCGCGGTAGATCATGTTTTTGTCGGGCAAGATGTATTCCATTGCGCCCACCGTCATCTGGCGTATGCCCGTCCCCAGATGATTATAGTCGCCCACGTGCCCTCCCGGAGCGATGGTGATTAATGTGTAAGTTTCTACGGTAAGTTCACAACGCCGCGAGACGTCATGACCGCCCTCATCCAGACAGCGGTGCTCATCTGGCTCCTGTATCATCTGAAGCCGGCAGCGGTCTTGGCTCCCATGGCTCTGCTTGGGCTAGAGGGGGTGCTGTCGCAGCCAACCGCTCCTTCCGCCTCGGGAGGGAGTGGGACGAGACAGAGGCTGCGCAGGATTTTCTGGGGTGCATACTTTATGCATCGCCCACGCCGCGTGCCTGTCCAGGCCACGTTCTTCATTGTGCTTCCTTGTGCACAACCGACTCTGCAAGCAGCGCCTGGACGAGCGCCCGCACTACCACACTTTCCCAGGCCCGAGGCCCTATTGCCAGGGCCACAGGGCGCCCATCCCGACCAACCACGAAGGTCGTTGGCAGACCAATCACGCCGTACGCCTTCGCAATCACACCCTCGCGATCCAGAACAAGCGGATAGGTCAGGCCGAGTTCCCTGGCATACCGCTGAATACGTTGCGTCTCCTCACGGACGTTCATCCCCAGGACCGTGAGACCCTGGGCTACAAAATCCTGATGCAGGCGTTCGAACAGTAGCATTTCAGGGCGACACTCTCCACACCAGGTCGCCCAGAAGTTCACCAGGACAACGCGGCCCCTGAGCTCGGCTACTGACACTGCCTCTCCTGTGGCTGTCTGCCCTGTCAAGGGTAGCAGCCCCAGGCCTGGGGGATAGGCGGAGAGGTTCAGCACTCGCATCAGGTCCATCAACGTAGGCTGGCCCGCTGCGGATGGGACAGATATGAGCACAAAGGTGACGAGTCCCCAGGCCAGCACACCCTGGCGAGACCACCCGCGCGGATGCCTCTTCCGCATTATTTCCCTGCGACCTCGCGCACAGCCTTCAGGAGCGGTTCACTGGAAAACACCACATCTTCTCCCTCCTGGACGAGCCAGTGCTGCCGAACGATCCCCTGCATATCGATCAAGAAAAAGGCCCGCTCGGCGATGCCGTGCTTGGCCAGGGTGGGATTGCCGGACAGACCACCATATAGCCGGGTCACCTGCAGATCCGGAAAGTCGCTGAGGAGTGGGTACGGCAGTTGGAGCGACTCGGCAAACGTCTTCTGCGAAAAGGGATGATTCGTGCTGATCCCGAGAATCTGGACGTTCAGCTCCTGGAATTTGGGGTGATCGGCCTTCCTGGCCGACAGGTTCGCTACTCAGGTCGGTGCGAAATCGACCCCGTAAAATTCCAAGAGGACCGCCTTTTTCCCCCGGAATTGACTCAGACTGATGGACTCCCCTGTGGTGCTGGGGAGCGTGAAGTCCGGGGCCTGTGCACCAACGTCCAAGGCCACGGCTATGCTGATGCTCACCAGCATGTGAGCGAGCAGAAAGCCTACTACCAGCAGGCTGCGCGAGCTTTGTACGATCATATCCCCTCCTTATCTCTCACGTGCAACGTCTTCCCCATCCCGACACTGTCGCTTGGTCTCAGCAGGGGGCCGCACCATTATCGAATGAGGCGATTGGCGCGATACAGCATCTCCGGAGCAATGGTGAGCCCAACCGCTTGTGCTACCTTGAGATTGATTACAAACTCGATTTTCGAGTTCACTTCCATGGGGATCTCCGCTGGGGGTATCCCTTTACGGATTTTGTCCACGAGGCGCGCGGCCATCTGGCCTGAGGTATACAAATCTGGCCCATAGCTGGCGAGGCCGCCACGCTCCACCCAAAATGGCGCCTCGAACATCGCCGGAATGCCTCGTTGAGCCGTCGCATCCAGCACGAAACCAGGAATAGTCAAGGCGCAACACCGTGGGACGAGGACACCATCGACCGCGCCCGGCTGGACTGCAGTGAGGGTCGCCTGCGCCTCCTCCCGCGTGTGGACCGCCCGCTCCACGAGCTCAATACCGAGGTGGCGTGCGGCGGCGCGCACCTCCCGTGCCTCAGCCGTGGCGTAGGCATCCGTGGCATGATAAGGAAACAGCACCTGCCGTAGGCCTGGGATGAGCTCCCGGAAGATTTCCAGGCGTTTCGGGCCGAGCTCCAGGTGGAGATCCGCCACCCCAGTGATATTGCCACCCGGCTGGGCAAAGCTCCGGATCAGTCCGTGCCCGACAGGATCGCCCACCGTGACGCAGACGATGGGAATCTGAGAGGTCGCCTGCTGGGCGGCCTTCGCCTCCTCGTCATGATCGGCGAAGATGAGGTCGACCCCGTCTTGCACCAGTTGCCGTGCGGCTGCAGGCAGCGCGGTCAAATCGCCTTGCGTGAAGCGCACCCCGATGACGAAGTCCTCGTTCTCACGGTAGCCGAGCGCCAGCAATCCATCGCGGAGGCCCACCACTTGTGGTGTGGGCCCCCATGAAGCGTTCAGCGCCCCGATCAGGAACGGACGGGCACGTTCCACAGCCCAGGTATCGGCGGTGAGTAGCACCGCGATGCAGCCGAGGGCAAGGGTGACGAGAAGTCCGAGAGGTCTGTATGGCATGATAGTCTCCGGTCATGGTGACCCGATACGCCCTCCGTGTATGCCTTTGTATGGCACGGGCAGGATACATTCTTCCTACCCTACCTCATCTTACAGGGCAGATCCAGCTCCAAAAATGAGACCTTCACGCTATATGGGTTGGCAGAAGAGCTGGGTAGGTGGCGATTGGAGGGCTGAGCATGTGTAGTACGAGTCGCCCAGGAGAGGCTACTGGAGAGCCGGGGAATGATCGTGAGGGAGACGATGACTTATTTCTTGCGACTATAAAGGTACTATGAGTTCTAAGAAGATTTTGATAACGCAGATTGTATCTCCTCGAGAAGGCTAGCAGCGTGCTGGGTGTCGAAAAACCTGTGGCAGAGGAGCCAAGCGGACAAAGATTCTTGGAATGGGTTGTTTGATAGGCTGCCCGCTGAGGAGCGCTGCGCCATGCCGGCGGCATCACCACCATCTTGCGCACGGTCAGGCGTTGCCGCTTGCAGCACGACTGGTAATCGATTACGTTTACGCCAGGAGAAGGAGGCACACCTCATGAAGATCGTCACCATTGATGAAGCACAAACCCAACTCCCGGCGCTGCTAGACGCCGTCGAGGCCACGGGCGAGCCCGTGCTGATCTATCGTCAGGGCACACCGGTCGCGGATATCGTGCCGCATCGTACCCGGAGCCGTCTGGTGCCCCATCCGGTGATGCAGCAGATCCGGTTCGACTACGATCCGACCGAACCGCTCACGCCGGACGAGTGGCCGGAATCGAGCCGGTGATCCTCGATACCTGCGCCCTCTTATGGCTCGCCCAAGGCGGGGGCGCCTTGTCCGAGACAGCCTTACACCGGATTGACACTGCCCCCTGGTGTATGTCTCGGCGATCAGTGGCTTTGAAATCGGCATCAAAGTCCAGAAAGGCAAACTGCATCTGCCAGTCCCGCCCGCGGACTGGTTTGCAGCGGTCCTGATCCACCATCACCTCGACGTGCTGGTGCTAAATCTCGATGTCTGCCTGCGCTCGACGATGTTGCCGCCCATGCATGCCGACCCGTGCGACCGCATGATTATTGCGGCGGCCCAGATCTATCACTTGCCTGTCGTCACGACGGATCCGCTGTTTGCGCGGTATGGAATCGAGGTGATTTCCTAAGTCTATGTGTGCTCTCTGGCCCTGCAGCGCGGGGATATTCGTCTGGGCAAAATCCTGGCCCTTAAATAACAGGGGCTCCCCGATGGCTGTGGCCCTTTGCGCTTGGTGAGGAGGATGTCCGTTTCCACCAGCGTGGCCGCCGATAGGAGGCGGACGGCGGCGGCTATCTACTGATTGAACCTATGCCGCTCAGGCTCGTCGAGGAGAATCGCCACCAGCACGACGGGTGGCGGCGGAGCCCAGAGAGACGAGGGTGTTTCGGCTGTTGATATGCCCCAGGCAATCTTCGACGAAGGCCACATCCGCCGTACAAACACAGGGACAACTGGTACTCATCTCTGGGTAGGCGCCCCATCACTCCGCTGTGATATAGGCCCGTCGTATGCTTCGTGGTGTTTTGGTAGACCGCAGGCGACGCCGCGTCGCAGGTGGAGGGAGTTCGGTCTCCGTGAGCAGCCGCAGCGGCTCCGATGGCGGCGCGTTGAGCAGAGGGCGTAATGTCTCAGCCAGTTGCTGAAAATACGTATAGGCATCGGCAAAAGCCGGGAAACGTTGGAGCCACTCGAGCAGCGAGGCTGAGAGTGCTTCTTCCTGCAGCTCGGTGTGCTGCTGTTGGCACCCTGTGGAGGCGGTGGCTGACACGCGCAGACGCTGGTGTACCAGGGGGATGACGACCGCCCAGCGGGCCGCTGTCGCCAGGGCTGACACAGATGGGGGCGGGTCAGTTGTGGGTAGCGTTGACGCAGTGCGAGTGGTCTGCTGGAGCACACGCACATAGCGTCGCAGGGCCCGCGGCGCAGCGTAGAGCACAAACAGCAGATCACGATTGAGTGCCAGACGCTCGGGAAAGAGCAGGTCAAAAGCCGTACTCCCGGTGTAGGCTGTGGGCGGCCAGGGCACAGCGGCCATGCCATGCGCTGCTACCAGGCGCTGGACCTCGCATTGGTGCTGGGCGTAGAGGGTCACTTCCGACATACTTGGTGTCGGCACAGCGCCACTGGCGTTGATGTTAAAGCACAATCGCACGGTCACAATAGGCGCGCCGCTGCTGTCGTCGAGATCGACCAGCTCATGCAGTTCTAACCAGGGCATGTCGGGCGCTTGCTCGACTAGCTCCACCTGAAACGAGACACTGTAGCTGCGCAAGAGGCGACAGACCTGCTCACGATAGTCCAGCAAGGCCGTCATACGCTGCTGGGCAGCGGTGAGGCTGTCATACTGCGCCTGGATGTGTTGCACGAGTGCACTCGTGCGCTGCCGGTGTAGAGAGCTGTCGAAAGCCTGCTGCGCATACTGCAGGGCACGGGTACAGTCGGAGAGTTGATCGGCGACTGACATGGCCTGTTGACTGCGGAGAGCGTAGGCCTCCGCAAGATAATAGGCCTGGCGTGGCTGGGCTATGCAGTCGTATAGGGGAACTAAGATTTCCAGCGCCCGCGTCGCATCTCCCTGCTGCACGGCGCTGCAGCCAACGATAGTGAGTACGTCCGTGACATCGGCGCGGCCCGGATCACGCGGCGCCGCCTGTTGCAGCCACGTGAGCGCTGTATGGGCGGTAAGTGGTGAGGGCTTGTGACGCGTGCCGGCAAACGCCAGGGTGAGCGCTTCAGCCAGGGCCTGGTCCGTCACAGCGACGTCCTCTGGGGCCTGGCGCATGGCGGTGAGGAGGGCGAGCCCGAGGCGCGCGCGCCGGTCGTCAGGCCGTTGCTGCAGCACCTGCGTATACGTCGCAGCAGCGTCCTCAAGCCGCTGCAAGTGGGCCAGGGTTTCAGCCTGACGATGCAAGGCCACGTACCGGGTGGAGGGACTCCCCTTGTCGATTGCCTGGGCGAAGAGATGCAGTTGCTGCTCCAAGATCTCTGTCGTCTGGGTCATCGACGGTGCCAGAGCCAGGTACAGGGCCTGAGACAGGGCATATTCCCCTTCTGACTCCCGCAGCCGCCGACGTTGGATATCATTGAGAGCAGAGGGCTCCAAGTCTGCATGGAAGCGCTCAAAGGTGGCAAGCCACTGGGGGAACTGCTTGTATTGATATCTCGCACCCAGTAATGTCAGTAATCGATTGAGCACTTCGAGGTGCACGACCTGTGGCTGCGGCGCCTGCGCCAGGAGACCATGCCAGGCCGCCTGGATGTGCTGCCAGGCCGCCTGCTGTTGGTGTTGCCGACGGCAGAGTTGGGACAGCAGGAAGTGTACCAGCGGGTGGGCTGGCTGCAGGACAAGGCAGGCATGAGCACAGTCGCTGGCCCTGGCATGCAGACCCACGCGGGCAAACACCATGGCCAGGACATACCAGGCCTGCGCCTCTAAAGCCCGATCAGGAAGATCTACATGCGGCGGTCGGAGGTACGTCAAGGTATCGAGCAAGCGTGCCAGAGGCCACCATCGTATGGGTTCCCAGGCCAGTGGGTCATGCGGAGCTGTGGCGGCTGGCGCGGGTGTCTGTAACGCCGCTTCCAGGGCGTGTCGCTGGCGTTGTGACAACGGCACCTGGTCCAGAATAGTCTGTATAGCCGCGTGCGCACCAGAGCACTGCCGTAGCCGGCCCAGCAGGGCGCCTGCCACCTCAGGCGCCTGTGTTCCCAGCGCCTGATGGCGCACCAGCCAGCCACATATCACCTCGGGCAACGGCTGCCCTGCAGCCGTGGTATGGGCCGGCGACAGCAGGTCGATGAGGCGGAGCACACGGGAGACCTCAGGCGCACGCTGTCCTCCAGCCAGAGCACGGCGGTCCTGGTGGCGCTGTTTCCGACGCTGAGGGGCATGGGGCGGTGGCGTTGGCACCGTATGCTGGTCGAGTTGCAGCAGCAGCACAGTGATCCTGTCCAGCAGCGCGTCTCCGCCCAGGAGCGCGGCTGCCTCATCGGCGAGCGCAGCATAGGGAGGACCGCTGAGGAGAGACGCCAGCGCCGTTGTCAGCGCCGTCTGGAGCGCGGCGGGAAGCACGCCGCGACAACACAGACGGCGCAGAGCCGTGCCAGTATAGGACTCCGGCTGCGCCAGGAAGGGTACCAGCCAGGTGCGAATCGCTTCAGGAGCCGACGCCTCCACACTACCTGTGCAGGCGAGCAGCATCTCCAGAGCAGCAACCAGGGTATCGTCTGTCTGCCACGGCAGTGGGGCTTTGTGGGCACGCCCCAGGGCCTGCTCCAGGGTGCCCTGTCGCGCATGAGCCCAGAGCCACGCCGCTACCCTGAGGGTCTGGACGGCTGGTGCCTCTGGTACTGTCGGCGCTTGGACAAAGCACGTCAATGCCAGGGCCTCGTCGCCCTGTAACAACGCCTCAACGCCCTGCAGGGCACGCGCGAGCGGCGCATTGACACAGTGGGAACGCGCCTGCTGCACCTCAAGCAGGACTTCCCCTCTGGCACATGAGGCCACTCCCGGATTGGACTGGCACGCTGGAGACGCCATGGCTGCGAGCCAGCCGCGGTGCAGCCAGAGGGAGGCGCGCTGTTCCGGTGTCGTAGCCAGACGCAGCGCCAGGGCCAGCGCCGTATCGGCCAGGGTG
>Ga0114129_10016463_pt1 | contig 10525 bp, 12 predicted proteins | sample RhiMetdeltSRZDD1_FD_80071 | JGI IMG/M metagenome (GOLD analysis project Ga0114129, IMG submission 80071) | Populus rhizosphere microbial communities from Tennessee, USA - Rhizosphere MetaG P. deltoides SRZDD1 (version 2) (version 2) | ecosystem: Host-associated > Plants > Roots > Rhizosphere >... | reverse complement strand
GTGCAAACCGCCGATCCGACGTGTCGAGGTACGTGGCGGTGAAGCTGCGCCCGGATCCGTTGGCGGTCGCCACAGCCGCCGGATCGTACAGCGCACCTCATCTCTGCCGCGGCACCGGGACGGCGCCTGTTACCGGTCCGTCACATCCGTGAAGGCCGGCCCGGCGCCCGGCCGCGGGCGCCGGCTCCAGGCCTCTCAACGCTACGACCGGCGCGGGCGGCAATGGGCAACGGCGTGGTGCGTATGCGGTAACGGACCGGTTACGGACGACGGTCACGGATTCGTCACCGCTTGCACACCGCCCCGCCACCCACGCACCGCAAACCCTCACGCACCCTGACTCACGTGCAGTTCGCCGTCGTTGCACACCAGCTGACGGAGACGAACGTGGCGCTCGCGACGCGCGGCTGGCGCGGCGCGAACTCCCGTCTCTACGGACCGCGCGACGCGTTGTTGAATCTCGCCGCCGGTGACATCGCGCTCAACCGGCTCGACGTCTCGACGAAGCTCGACGGAGTCGAAGACGGGCTCTGGATCGTCAACCAGCTCGAAGCACAGGGCGTGCGCGTGTTGAACCGGCCTCCTGCGCTGCTCGCCGCACACGACAAGCTGATCACCGCGCGTCTTCTCGTCGGTGCCGGCATTCCTCATCCGCGGACTCGCCGGCTGCATTCGGAGCTCTCCCTCGACGGCTTGCGGCTGCCCGTGGTCGCAAAACCGCGCTTCGGAAGCTGGGGCCAAGACGTCGAGCTCTGCGGGGACAGTCGTGTGCTGGGCGACTACATCCGGCGGATGCAGTCCCGCCCATGGTGGCGGACCGGCGGAATCGTCCAGGAACTCGTTCCCTCACAGTCGAGCGACCTGCGCGTGATCGTCTCAGGTGGTGAGGTGATAGGAGCCGCGGTCCGACTAGCTGCGCCCGGCGAGTGGCGGACGAACGTTGCTCTCGGCGGCCGCAGCATCGCGACGACGCCGGCGGAAGACGCGTGCGAGCTCGCTCGGTCGGCGGTCCGGAAGCTCGGACTGGACTTCGCCGGCGTCGACCTGCTTCGAGACGACGACCGCTGGGTCGTCCTCGAGGTGAACGGCGCCGTCGACATGAAGGCGCACTACTCGCTCGGCCGGGATGTCTTCGGCGCGGCGCTCGCCCAGCTGCGCCGGCTCACCCGTGACGTCTCTGTTCCGGTCCGGTGACGGTCCGCCGCCCGTCACCACCGTTTAACCCATCGCGCACGAAGGTCCTGCGAGCCTGACGCAGGGGGCATATCGGGGCGGCGGCGGAATCCGTGCCCGCCGCTGCCCTCCCTCTATCTCAGCGCCAGCCGCAGGTTCTCGCGTACGTGCCGGTGCACGAGCACCGGTACGAAGTCGGTGACGCGCGCCTCGCGGAGCACCTCGGCTGTGACGCGCGCGAACTCCTGGCGGACGACCTCGGGATCGACCGAGCCGAACTCGCGGGCGACCTCGAGCTCCGCCTGCTTCATCCGCTTTTCGAACGCCTCGTTAGGCAAGGGGCGCCGATCTTGACGAACTCACCCGACGTGAGTCAAGTCAGCGCTAGGGGCGGCCGGAAGGATGGGTTGCATCCGTGAACTCTCGGAACTCTGCCGTCAGCAGATACGCGACCTGCTCGCCGATGTCGACGGCGTGGTCGCCGATGCGCTCGAGCGAACGCGATACGAGCACCATCCGGAGGCCGTACTCGCGCATCGCCTCGGCCTCGCCGAGCTCGAGGATCCGCTCGACTACGCGGCGGTTCGCCCGGTCGACGAGCTCGTCGAGCGTGACAAGCGACTCCGCCGCCTCCAGATCGCGGTTCGCGAACGAGTCGAGCGCGATGCGGATCATCTCTTCGCAGCGGGCTCCCATCTCCTCGAAGCCCTCGATGAAGCGAGGCGACGGCTCGACATCCGGGACGAGCTTCGACAGCTTCGCGATCGTGACGCAGTAGTCGGCCATGCGTTCGAGGTGGAGGTTGACGTGCAGGATCGCGAGCACGAGCCGGAGATCGCTCGCGACCGGCGTCTGCCGCGCGAGCAGCGTCTGGATCCCCTCCTCGATCGCGATGTAGCGCTGGTCGACGTCGTCGTCGAACGCGATCACTTCGTCAGCGAGCTCGTGATCCCGCTGCTCGAGTGCGTTCAACGCGCCGCGGAGCGCACGAAGGACGAGGTCGCCCTCCTCGTGCAGCGTCGACTCGAGCAGGTTGAGCTCGTCCTGGAAGGTGGTTCTCATCCGAAGCGACCCGTGACGTAGTCCTCCGTCCGCTTTTCGCCAGGGTTTGTGAACAGCTTGTCCGTGTTGTCGTACTCGACAAGGATGCCCGTGCGCTTCCCGTTGCCGACCTCGAGCGAGAAGAAAGCCGTCATGTCCGCGACCCGGGCGGCCTGCTGCATGTTGTGGGTGACGATCACGATCGTGTAGTCCCTCTTGAGGTCGTGCATGAGCTCCTCGATCGCCGCGGTCGCGATCGGGTCGAGCGCCGAGGCCGGCTCGTCGAGCAGGAGCACCTCCGGCTCGATTGCGATCGCCCGCGCAATGCAGAGCCGCTGCTGCTGGCCACCGGACAGCGAGAGCGCACTCTTCTTCAGCCGGTCCTTGACCTCGTCCCAGAGCGCGGCGCTGGTCAGCGCACGCTCGACGCGCTCGTCGAGATCCTTCTTCATCCCGAGCACGCGAGGGCCCCAGGCGACGTTGTCGTAGATCGACTTCGGAAACGGGTTCGCGCGCTGGAACACCATGCCGATGCGGCGGCGCACCTCGACGGGGTCGACGCCGTCGGCGTAGATGTCTTGGCCGTGGTACAGCACTTGCCCGTGCACGCGCGCGCCGGGAACGAGGTCGTTCATCCGGTTGAGCGTGCGGATGAACGTGCTCTTGCCACAGCCGGACGGGCCGATGAACGCGGTAATCACATTGCGGTAGATCTCCAGGTTCACGCCGCTGATCGCCGTGACGGGTCCATAGGTCACGGCGAGATCGCGAATGTCGAAGACCACCTCGCGTTGCGTCGGCGCGGGCGTCCTGAGCTGCTGAGCGATCTCCACGGGCGCCACGTCGACGGGGATCGTAACGTCGTCGGTCATCATCTTCCGAGTTTCCTCCTCGAGCGCGCGAGCAGCGCCTTGGCCGCGAGGCTCGCCACCAGGACGAACACCATCAGCACCAGCGCGGCTCCCCACGCCTGCTCGTGCAGCGCTTTGTCCGGCTGCTCCGAGTACGTGAAGATCAGGACAGGGATATTCGGCATCGCCTTCGTGACGTCGGTCGACACCGCAGGATTGAAGATCGAGGTCGTGAAAAGGAGCGGCGCGGTCTCGCCGGCAGCGCGCGCAACCGCGAGTACGCCGCCGGTGATGATCCCTCCGAACGTCGTCGGCAAGATCACGCCGACGACGGTCCGCCAACGGCTGACGCCGAGCGCGAGACTCGCCTCGCGCAGCGCCGAAGGCACGAGCAGCAACGTCTCCTGCGCGGCGCGCGCGACGAGCGGAAGCATGACAATCGAGAGCGCCACCGAGCCGGCATAGCCGCTCTGCTGGTGGCCGATTACGAACAGGCCGTACACGAAGATGCCGGTGACGATGGTGGGCAGCCCGTTGAGGACGTCGAGCACGAGCTGAATCGGCTGTGCGACACGCCGAGGCGCGAACTCGGTCAGGTAGATGGCGATGAGCACGCCGACCGGCAGCGCGATCGCCGTCGCGAGCCCGACGATCAACAGCGAGCCGACGATGGCGCTCGAGATTCCACCGCCGGGCAAGCCGAAGAGCGCCGGCGGCTTCGTGAAGAAGTCCCAGCTCAGCGCGGGTGCGGCGCGCACGGCAACGGAGGCAATGACGAGGAAGAGCACACCGACAGCGAGAAGCGCCGCTGCGGTGCCGAGGGTTTCCATGACTTTGTTGACGATGCGCCGGCGACGCAGCCCGCCGGACGGGCGCAGCGTGAAATCGGGCGTGACGGCTGACATCAGCGTGCGCCCCGCAGCGGGTCGAAGACGCGAACGATCACCTGCGCGGCGAAGTTGGTGATGAGCCCGATCACGAGCAGGATCGCAGCCAGGTAGAGGAGCGACGACTGCTCGAGGCCGGACCCGGCGCCCTGGTAGCTCGCGGCAATCTTGCTCGCGAGCGTGTCGATTGGGCCGAAGAGGTTCGACGAGATGATCGTGCCGCCGCCGATCACCTGCGTAACGGCGATCGCCTCGCCGAGCGCGCGACCGAGGCCGAGGATGATGGCGGCTGCGATTCCCGTCCTCGTCGACGGCAGGATGACGCCACGGATCATCTCCCATCGCGTTGCGCCGAGCGCGAGCGCTCCTTCTTCGAGCTCGTCCGGGACCTGCAAGAAGAGCTCACGGCAGATGCTCGCGATGATCGGGACGACCATGATCGTCAGGATCAGGCCGGCCGTGAAGAGGCCGGTGCCTGTCGGGGCCGGGCCCCCGAACAGCGGGATGAAGCCAAGGTTGTCGTGCAGCCACGGCTCGAGGTGATGCGAGAGGAACGGTCCGAGCACGAGGATCCCCCAGAGGCCGAGCACGACGCTGGGAATCGCGGCGAGCATCTCGACGAGCGAACCGACGATTCCACGGACGCCTCGCGGCGCGAGCTCGCTCAACCAGAGTGCGATCGCGATTGCGAGCGGCGTCGCGAGAAGCAGCGCTATCAAGGAGCTCAGCGCAGTCCCGTAGATGAACGGCAGTGCGCCGAAGTGACGCTTGACGGGATCCCACGTCTCGCCGACGACGAAGCCGAGCCCGAAGTGCCTGATCGACGGCCACGCCAAATCGAGGACCTTCCAAACGATCGCACCGAGGAGTGCGACGGCCGCCAGCGCAGCAAGGAGCGTTAGCCCGCGCAGGACGACGTCGCCGATCCGGTCGCTCAGGCGACGGGTCGAGGTACGTAGTGAGAACTCGGACGGGAGGGCGCTCACCGGAACGGCAACCCTAACGCCGAAACCGCATGGTTAGGCCGTCGGTTACCAGCCTGTAACCACACCTTCACCTTGCGTCTGCCCACCTGTCATTCGGCCGGGGGCATGCTCGCCGCGAACGACTCCAAACGACAAGGGGAGGACAAGAACTTGCGCAGGAAGACACTCACGCTGCTGGCTGCGGTCGGGGCGATTGCCGCGATCGTGGTGTCCGGTGCAGCCACGACCGCACAAGCGCGCACGAACGCCACCGAGCTGACGGGAGCAGGCAGCTCGTTCGTCGCTCCGCTCGTCGCCGTCTGGACGCAGAAGGTCCAGTCGTCGCTCAACCTCAAGATCACCTACGGGCCGATCGGTTCGGGAGGTGGGATCAATGCGATCACGGGCCGGACCGTCGACTTCGGGGCGAGCGACGCCCCGCTGACGCCGGATCAGTTTGCCGCCTGCAAGAGCTGCGTGCAGATCCCGTGGGCGCTGTCGGCAACCGCGATCGCGTACAACGGCGGCTCGCTCCCGAACCACGTCCACCTGGACGGCAAGACTCTTGCCGGCATCTTCGAAGGCCGCATCACGAACTGGAACGACGCGGCGATCAAGAAGCTGAACAAGGGCCGGTCGCTGCCGAACCTGAAGATCACGGTCATCCACCGCTCGGACAACAGCGGCACGACCTACAACCTGACCGACTACCTGTCGCGCGTCAGTCCGACGTGGAAGAGCGGTCAGGGCAAGGGCGTCGCAGTCAACTGGCCGACCGGCATCGGTGCTCGCGGCAGCTCCGGCGTCGCGGCTGCGCTGTCCTCGACGGACGGTGGCATCACGTACGTCGACGTCGCGTACACGCTGAAGAACCACCTCAAGTTCGCGGCCGTGAAAAACAAGGCCGGCACCTACGCGCTGCCCGGTCTGACGGGGATCAAGTCTGCCGCCGCCACTATCAACCGGGTCGCCCCGGACAACGGCGGCATCTCGATTGTGAACCCGGCGAAGACGCAGAAGCTCGCCTACCCGATCTGCACCTTCACGTACGTGATCATCCCGAAGACATCACCGAAAGCGGCGGACCTGAAGCGGTTCGTCAACTGGGCGCTGACGAAGGGACAGGCAGACGGTCCGAAGCTCCTCTTCGCGCCGCTGCCGAAGGTCGTCTTGAAGGCGTCGCAGAAGACGATCGCACTGGTACACACGTAAGGCCGAAGGCCGTTACGGGGCGGGGAAGCTGCAGACGATCCGCAGCCCCCGCCCCGGGCCACCCGACGCTTCCACCTGACCCCCAGCGGAGGCAACAACGTGCTTGACGATCGCGAGACCCAGACCCGTCCCGCGCGACGCGCGAGCCTGGTCGCTGCGATAGAAGCGCTCGAAGAGACGGAGAAGCTCGTCTTCCTCGACGCCGCGGCCGTCGTCCGCGACCTCGAGGACGCCGGGCCGCGCAGCGAGAAGCAGCGTGGCGCCCGGTCCTGCATAGCGGATGGAGTTCAAGGCGAGGTTCTCGGCGACGACCTGCAGCATGCGCCGTCGCAGCGGAATGACCACATCGGGAGCGGCGTCGATCACGATCGAGACATCCGCGCGCTCCGCGCTGTCGGCGAGCCGGTCACGAGTCTCCTCGAGTACCGGGAGCGCCGGCGTGACTCCGAGCGCGACAACCTGGCGGCCGCTCTCGAGCTCGGAGAGGAAGAGGACGTCGTCGATCAGCTCACTCATCTCCTCGACCTGCTCCCGCGCCTCGGCAAGGAGGGCGTCGCGGTCAGCCCCGGGAAGCTCGGCCGACTCGAGGATTGCAAGCAGGCGCGCCAACGGCGTTCGCAGCTCGTGCGAGACGGCTGCCGTGAAACCGACTCGCAGCTCCTCGTACGCGCGCGCGTCCTCCATCATTCAAGGCGAGTATGGCCAAAGTCCTGATCGTCGAAGACGACCGCGTGATCGCGGAAGGCATGGCGCGACATCTGTCGACGGCGGGATTCGACCCCGTGGTCGTCGGCAAAGGCGAGCAAGGGCTCGCACGACTTCGATTCGAGCGGCCGGATGTGGTCGTCCTCGACCTGATGCTCCCCGAGCGAGACGGGTGGAGCGTGATCGAGGCCGCCCGCTCGGAAGGGATCGCCACCCCGATCGTCGTCGTCTCTGCGCGCGGCACCGAGCACGACCGCGTGCACGCACTCGAGATCGGCGCGGACGACTACCTCGTGAAGCCGTTCTCGATGAAGGAGCTCGTTGCACGCGTCCGCGCCGCATCTCGTCGCGCGACGCGGCGTGAGGACACTCCGCGAGGAGAGCCGATCCAGATCGAGGAGCTGCTGATCGACCCGCGCGAGGTTCAGGCCTTCATCGACGGCGAAAGCGCGGAGCTGACGCCGACAGAATTCCGTCTGCTGTACCAGCTTGCGCTCGAGCGTGGGCGTGTCGTGACCAGGGACGAGCTGTTGCAGAAGATCTGGGGCCGCCGTGAGACGCACCGAGATCGCACCGTCGACGTCTTCGTCCGGCGACTCCGCGACAAGGTCGACCGGCGCGCATCCCGCCACACGTTCATCCAGACGCGATACGGCGTGGGTTACCGGCTCGAGCCGGCGGAAAAAGACGGCATGTGAAGTTCGTCGCCGTCGCCGCAGCCGCACTCCTTCTCAGCGGCTGCGGCGGTGGCGACTCGATCGTCGGAGCCGGGTCGAGCTTCGTCTACCCGCTTGTCGCGAAGTGGATCCAGGACTACTCAGCGCGGAGCGGCGTCGAGATCACGTACGGACCGATCGGAAGCGGCGGCGGCATCACACAGCTCACGAATCGCACGATTGACTTCGGCGCGAGCGATGCTCCGCTCTCTCCGGCCGACCGGGAGCGGTGCGACGGCTGCCTGCAGATCCCATGGGCCGTGGCGGGAACGTCGATCGCCTACAACGTGCCGGGCGCGCCTCGCCACTTGCGGCTCACCGGTGCAGTTCTCGCGGACATCTTCCTCGGGAAGCTGACCTCATGGAACGATTCGCGGCTCGCCAAGCTCAACCCGAACGCCAAGCTGCCGGCGCTGCGCGTGACGCCCATCTACCGCACCGACGCGAGCGGCACGACGTACAACCTCAGCGACTACCTCGCGCGGATCAGTCCGGACTGGAAGCGCCGAGTCGGCGTCGGCGTCGAGCTCGAATTCCCGGCCGGCACCGGTGGACACGGTAGCTCGGGAGTCGCGGCGGCGCTCGCGCGCGCGGATGGTGGGATCACGTACGTCGACGCCGCGTACTCGCTTCGCAACGGCTTCTCGTACGCTGCAATGCGCAACCGAGCGGGCAACTTCGTTCTCCCGGACCGTTCGGCGGTCGCTGCGGCGGCAGCGAGCGCCACGACCACGTCGATCGTCGACCCACCGGCGACCGCGCCGGACGCATATCCCCTTTCCAGTTACACGTACGCGCTCATCCCGGCGAGGACCGGCAAGGCGGGCCTCCTACGCCGGTTCCTTCTCTACGCCCTCGGACCGGGACAACGGTTCGGCCCGCCGTTGCAGTTCGCACAGCTACCACCGCGGATCGTCGCCGCGGACAAGCAGACGATCGCCAAGATCACGACGGGGTGAGCGTGGCGACCGTTCGGCGCCCGCCGACCTCGTAGACCACATCAACGTTTTCGTGCTTTCGATATGTGCCGGCAATGCCGAGCAGCATCGAGAGCCACCGGATCGGGCCGAGGCGCCCCTCCTGGGCCAGTTCGCGGCGGAAGACGAGCTGGTCGCCGAGGCGGTCGAAGTCCCGGCCGGGCTGTTGCAGGACCCCGTTCACGTACACCTCGTAACGATCTCCGACCCCCGGCGGTAGCTGGACACGCGAGGCGGGCATGCGCCCTACGACACCGCTTGCGGTGTCGTTTTCAGGAGGCGCGGGCTTTGCCCGCGCCTCCGTCTGCGATCGCCGACCAACACCTGTGAACACTCAAACATCGATCTCGTAGGATGCCACTGCCCGTGCGGCGGAAGCTCCTCGTCCTCGTCTTCCTCGTCGGCGCCGCGCTGGCGTTCGCTGCCGTCGCCTACGCGGGCAACGGTGGGTTCTCGCCGGTCACGCCCGAGTCGCCGAATGCACAGCGCATCAACGACTCGTACAAGTGGATCGCGATCTACACCGGCCTGATTTTCATCGTCGTCGAAGGTGCGCTTCTGTGGTTCATCTTCCGCTACCGGCGGGGGCGTCGGCCTCGTTCAGCTGAAGGGCCGCAGATCCACGGCGCGACGCGGCTCGAGCTGATCTGGACGGCCATCCCGGTTCTGATCCTCGCTGCGATCGCGAGCTTCATCTTCTACAAGCTCCCGGGCATTCAGGACGTGCCCGCCGCCAAGGCCGAAGGCGGCGCTCTGCCGATTCGCGTCGACGCGCATCAGTTCTACTGGCAATTCACGTATCCGAACGGCTCCATCTCGATTGACGAGATGCACGCACCCGCCGGGCGGCCGGTACGTGTCCTGATCCAATCCGCCGACGTCGACCACAGCTGGTGGATTCCGCCGCTCGGCGGGAAGTTCGACGCAATCCCCGGACATCCGACGGACACCTGGTTCCAGGCCAAGCGCACCGGAACCTACCGCGGGACCTGCGGCGAGTTCTGCGGGGCGCTGCACGCACAGATGGAAGCGACGGTGCTCGTGCAGACACCCTCGGACTACCAGCAGTGGGTGTCGAGCCAGGCGCAACAGGAGCTCGGGCAAAGCGAGTGGAACGGCGTCTGCGCGAAGTGTCACGGCTTCAAGGGCGAGGGCGGGTACGGCCCGGCGATCACAACGAACACACTGCTGACATCCGCCTCTGGACTGCGGACGCTGCTGCTCAACGGCCAGAACCGCATCAAGCCGACCGACAACTACATGCCACCTGTGGGACGCGGCTGGACGGACAAGCAGTTCCAGGCACTGATGGCGTACATGAAGGCGAACATCGTCAAGGGAGGCTCGAGTGGCGGCTAGAGCCGAGCGCTACCGGGCCGACTGGCGACAGGGCCGTATTACGAGCTGGCTGACGACCGTCGACCACAAGCGGATCGGGATCCTCTACATGGTGACGGCGCTCGTCTTCTTCGTCGGCGGCGGAATCCTCGCGCTGCTCATGCGCGCGCAGCTCGCGACACCGGGCGAGCACTTCATCACGAAGAATGCGTACAACGAGCTCTTCACGATCCACGGGACGACGATGATCTTCCTGTTCATCGTTCCTTTCTGGGCCGGCCTCGCGAACTTCCTCGTGCCGCTGATGATCGGCGCCCGGGACATGGCGTTCCCGCGACTCAACGCCCTGTCGTACTGGCTGTACCTCTTCGGCGGCTTCGTGATGTTCCTCAGCTTTATGGCGAACGGCGGCGCTGCGAGGTCCGGGTGGTACAGCTACCCGCCCGTCTCGGAGAAGTTCTACTCACCCGGGACGGGACAGGACCTCTGGATCCTGTCACTGCACCTCGTCGCGATCTCCTCGCTCGTCGGAGCGATCAACTTCCTGGTGACGATCCACAACATGCGCGCGCCCGGGATGAGCTGGATGCGCATCCCGCTGTTCGTCTGGACGATCGAGATCTACTCGGTGCTGTTGCTCGTCGCGCTCCCGGTCGTCAG
>Ga0114129_10016460_pt1 | contig 10526 bp, 9 predicted proteins | sample RhiMetdeltSRZDD1_FD_80071 | JGI IMG/M metagenome (GOLD analysis project Ga0114129, IMG submission 80071) | Populus rhizosphere microbial communities from Tennessee, USA - Rhizosphere MetaG P. deltoides SRZDD1 (version 2) (version 2) | ecosystem: Host-associated > Plants > Roots > Rhizosphere >... | reverse complement strand
CGGTGCCGTAGCCGTTCTCGTCCGCCATCGCGGCGGCACCCTAGCCCTAGGCCGAAACGGCGGCGGAGCCGCCGGTTATCGGCCGTGAAGGGGCCGTCAGGCCCCGGTCATTCCCTGGGCCGAAGCGGCGGCGGGCCGCTGGTTATCAGCCGTGAAGCGACCGGTCACGGGTAGCCCGCTGGTCGCTGTGCGGCTCGTGGCCTCTAGGCTTCCCGCACGTGGGCACGATCGTGGTGGGGGTCGACGGCTCGCCCGGCTCGCTGGCGGCATTGCGGTTCGCGCTGGCCGAGGCCCGGCTTCGCGGCGCCGCAGTCGTCGCCCTGTACGCGTGGTCGCTTCCCCTTGTCGAAGTGCCCGGCCCGTTCCTGATCGAGCTCCCCGGTCCGCCCGCGCCCTCGCTCGACCAGGTGACGGCCGATCTGGCGAGCGATGCGCAGGAGTGCCTCGACCGGGCCCTGCAGGAGGTCGCGTCGGAGGCCGAAGGGGTCGAGATCGAGCGGAGGGTCACCGAAGGCGCCGCGGCTACGGTCCTCGTCGAGGCATCCCGGGGCGCCGAGCTGCTCGTTGTCGGGACCCACGGTCACGGCAAGGTCAAGGGGTTGCTGCTCGGCTCGGTGAGCCAGGAATGCGTGTCCCACTCGAGCTGCCCGGTCGTCACCGTGCCGGCGCCGCATGAGCGCTGAGGCCGGGACGAGCGTCCCACCCGGGGAGGCGCGGGACGTCATCCTGCGCGACGGCACGACGCTGCGGCTCCACCCGCCGCAGGCGGTGGAGGCTGGCACGCTGCTCGCCTTCTTCTCGCGGCTCTCGCAGGAGAGCCTCTACTTCCGCTTTCACGGCTTTCCCACTGTGGGCCCGGCGCTCGTCGCGCCGTACCTCGATCCGGACGGCGTCGAGCGCGGCACGCTTGTCGGCACGCTCGCGGAGCCCGGGGGCGAGCGCATCGTGGCAGTCGCAGGCTGGTCGCGGCTGCGCGAGCCGCGGACGGCTGAGGTTGCGTTCGCGGTCGAGGACGCGATGCAGGGGAGAGGTGTCGGGACGCGCCTGCTCGAACAGCTCGCCGTCTCCGCCGCCGCCGCGGGCATCGAGAGCTTCGTCGCCGAGGTGCTCTACGAGAACCGGGCGATGCTGCGGGTCTTCGAGGACGCAGGTTTCGACGTGCGCCGGTCGATCGCCGGGGGGACCGTCGAGGTGCGGTTCGCGATCGAGCCCAGCGAGAGCTACCGCGCGCACGTCGACCGGCGCGACCACGTCGGCGTCGTCGCCTCCCTGCAGCCGTTCTTCTCGCCCGCGAGCGTTGCCGTGGTGGGTGCCTCGGCGCGGGAGGGCTCTATCGGCGGTGCGGTCTTCCGCAACATCGTCGGGGCGGCCTTCGTCGGGATCGCCTATCCGGTGAACCGCTCGGGCGATGCCGTGGCGGGGGTTGCTGCCGTGCGATCGGTGGCCGAGCTGCCGGAGCCTGTCGACCTGGCGGTGATCTGCGTTCCCGCAGAACAGGCGCTCGAGGCGGCGCGCGAGGCGCTGCGGCAGGGGACTCGCGCCCTCTGCGTGATCTCGGCCGGGTTCGCAGAGGTGGGGGAGCCGGGCATGAGGCGCCAGGAGCAGCTGCTCGCGCTCGTCCGCTCGCACGGCGCGCGCCTCGTAGGCCCCAACTGCCTGGGCATCGCCGTGAGCGCCTCTCGGCTGAACGCGACCTTCGCGCCGGGAGCGTTTCCCGAAGGCGCGATCGGATTTGCATCCCAGAGCGGCGCTCTCGGTCTTGCGCTGCTCGAGGCCGCCCGCTCGCGGGCGCTCGGCTTTTCGGCCTTCGTCTCGATCGGGAACAAGGCCGACGTCTCCTCCAACGACCTCCTCGAGTACTGGGAGGACGATGACGAGACGACGCTCGTGCTGCTCTACCTCGAGTCCTTCGGCAACCCGCGGAAGTTCGCGCGCGTCGCCCGCCGCGTGGCCCGCTCGAAGCCGCTGCTCGCCGTCAAGAGCGGCCGCACGCAGGCGGGAGCCCGCGCAGCCGCGTCGCACACGGCGGCGCTGGCCGGCTCCGAGACGGCCGTGGACGCGGTGTTTCGCCGCGCCGGCGTCACCCGGGCGGCGTCGCTCGAGGAGCTGCTCGACGTGGCGGCGCTCTACGCGAGCGGGGCGGCGCCCCGCGGCCGCCGGGTCTCCGTCCTGACCAACGCGGGAGGCCTCGGAATCCTCTGCGCCGACGCCTGCGCGGCCGCGGGGCTCGAGCTGCCGAGGCTCGGCCCGGCAACGCGACGCGCGCTCGAACGGCTGCTCGCCCCGGAGGCGAGCCTCGGCAATCCCGTCGACATGCTGGGCACGGCCACCGCCGCGGCGTACGAGCAGACGCTGCCGCTCCTGCTCGCCGACGACCGGATCGACGCCGTCATCGTGCTCTTCGTCCCGGCGGCCGCCGTCGAGGCGGACGACGTGGCGGCCGCGGTCGTGCGGTGCGCAAGAGCGGATGAGAGCGGCAAGCCGATTCTCGCCTCGATCGTGACCGCAGGCGGCGTTCCGGCGCCGTTCCGGCGCGCAGGCTCGCGCGTCGCCGCGTTTCCCTATCCGGAGTCCGCCGCTCGGGCGCTCGGGCGTGCGGTCGAGCGCGCAGACTGGCTCCGGCGCCCGGCCGGGACCGTTCCCGAGCTTTCGGCCGTGTGCCGGGACGACGCGGCCGCGATCGTGGTCGGCGCGCTGCGTGAAGCGGCGGACGCCTGGCTCGCCCCCGGCGACGTGCGGAAACTGCTCGAGGCGTACGGGATTCCGATCGTGGCCGAGCGGGCGGCGGAGGGCCCGGACGCGGCGGTCGCTGCGGCGCGCGAGCTCGGCTTCCCCGCGGTGGTCAAGACCGCGGTGCCGGGCATCCACAAGGCGGACGTCGGCGGGGTTGCGCTCGATCTCGCCGACGAAGCGGCGGTGCGCGCCGCCGCGGCTCGGATCGGCGGGCCGGTCGTCGTTCAGCCGATGCTGACGGGCAACGCGGAGCTCCTCGCAGGAGTCGTGCAGGATCCGGTGTTCGGGCCGCTCGTGGCGTTCGGGCCCGGAGGGCGCCTCGCAGAGCTCATCGGCGAGGCGGGGTTCGCGATCGTGCCCCTCACGGACGTCGACGCCGAGGAGCTCGTCCTCGGCGGACGCGCTGCTCCGCTCGTGCGCGGCTTCCGCGGCGCGCCGCCGTCGGATTCGGTGGCGCTCGCGGAGCTGCTCCTTCGACTCTCTCGCCTCGCCGACGACTTTCCCGAGATCGCCGAGCTCGACCTGAACCCGGTTCTGGGCCAGACGGAGGGCTGCGTCGCCGTGGACGCGCGCGTACGGGTCGCGACGAGGGATGCGGTGCCGCAGGCGAAAACGTGGTGAGCTTCGCGCTCGCGGCATAGGATCCAGGTTTCCGTAGCGGAGAAAGGGGGTCGGTATGAAGATCGTGATCGGGTACGACGGGTCGGACCACGCCAAGCGGGCGCTCACGCGGGCAGGGGAGCTTCCAAACGTGAGCAGCGTGACCGTCGTCACGGGCGCCGGCGTTTCCCCGACTCCGACAGTGCACGGGTCGACGAATCCGTCGATCGTCGAGGACGAAGAGGAGGCGGAGCGCGACCTCGCGGAGGCCAAGGCGATGCTGGAGGGCAAGGGCGCCGGCGTGGAGCTCGTGGAAGGCCGGGGCGATGCGGCCGACGCGATCTGCGAGGCTGCCGAGGAGGCGGGCGCCGACCTTATCGTCGTGGGAACTCGCGGGCGTGGCGCCGCGGCGCGCGCGCTGCTCGGATCCGTCTCCACCAAGGTGGTGCACAACGCGCCCTGCGACGTGCTCGTCGTCCGCTGAGGGCTGCCGCTAGGTTGCCCGGCGGGAGGCAACCGAATCTCGCAACAGGCAGATAGCCCGCGGCACGTTCGGCATGGGTCGAGAGAGCCCGGACCCCCGCCTGGGCTGCTGCTCGACCTCTACCAGCTCACGATGGCCCAGAGCTACTTCGCCGAGGGCATCCACGAGCGGCCCGCGACCTTCAGCCTCTTCGCCCGTCGGCTTCCGACGGGTTGGGGGTACCTCGTCGCAGCAGGCCTCGACGATGTGCTCGAGTACCTCGGCAGCTTCTCGTTCGCGGACGAGGAGCTCGCCTTCCTGCGAGGCACCGGCCTTTTCCAGGCCGACTTCATCGAGTTCCTCGCCGGCGCCCGGTTCAGCGGCAGCGTGCGCGCGCTGCGGGAGGGCACGGTTTTCTTCCCGGACGAGCCGGTGCTCGAGGTGACCGGGCCGATTCTCGAGGCGCAGCTCGTCGAGACGATCGTGCTCAACGAGATCCACTTTCAGTCGCTCGTCGCGGCGAAGGCGGCGCGTTGCGTCGACGCCGCCGACGGGCGCACACTGGTCGACTTCAGCCTGCGGCGGACGCACCGGGCTGACGCCGGCATGCGCGTGGCGCGGTCGAGCTATCTGGCGGGGTTCGACGCGACGAGCAACGTGCTCGCCGGGATGCGGTACGGCATCCCGACCGCCGGCACGATGGCCCACTCCTACATCGAATCGTTCCCGGACGAGCTGGAGGCATTTCGGGCGTACGCGCGGGCCTACCCGGACCGCGCGATCCTCCTCATCGACACGTACGACACGCTCGAGGGAGCCCGCCGCGCGGCGATCGTCGGCCGTGAGCTGGCGGCCTCGGGTCACCGGCTCGCGGGCGTCCGGCTCGACTCGGGCGATCTCGCCGAGCTGTCCCGCGAGGTACGTGCTGTGCTCGACGAGGCGGGCCTCGACGATGCGATCGTCTTTGCCAGCGGCGGGATGGACGAGCGCGACATCGGGGCGCTCCTCGCCGAGGGCGCGCCGATCGACGGCTTCGGGATCGGAAGCAGGATGGGAACCGTGGCCGATTCGCCCTATCTGGACATGGCCTACAAGCTCGTCGCCTTCGACGGCCGGCCGACCCTCAAGCTCTCGGGCTCGAGTGCGATGTGGCCGGGCGCGAAACACGTCTGGCGGCTGGATGCCGCCGGAACGTTCACGCGCGACGTGGTGGGACTCGCCGACGAGAACGGGCCCGACGGCGGCGAGCCCCTGCTGGGCGAGGTCATGCGCAACGGGCAACCCTTGGCACGGGAGTCACTCTCGGATGCGCGGACGCGGTGCGCCGCGGAGCGACAGCGACTTTCCCCGAGGCATCGCACGCTGGACGCAGAGCCGTACGAGGTCGAGATCACGCCGGGGCTCGTCGAGCTGCGCCGGCGAGCGTCCGACGACGCCATTCGGCGCCATGGCCCCCCGCCGCCTCCGTAGTTCGCCGCACGCGAATCAGCGCGTGCGCCGATGACCCGCGGCCGCCGGCGCCGGACGATTCAGGGCGCTAGCCTCGTTTTGGACAAGGAGTTTTCATGGGGATCACGGACCGCCCGTACCGCGTCGTCGTGGCCGGCGCCGGCGTCGCGGGCCTCGAGACGGTGCTCGCGCTCCGCGAGCTCGCTCACGACCTCGTCGACGTCGAGGTCCTCGCTCCCGAGGGGGACTTCGTCTACCGGCCGCTCAGCGTGGTCGAACCCTTTTCCTCGGGGTCGCTCTACCGGTTCCCGCTCGGCGAGCTGCTCGGCGCCCAGGGCGCTCGGCACTGCCGCGATGCGCTGGCGGCCGTGCGGCCCGTCGAGGGCCGGCTCACGACTGGCGGGGGCGGGGTACTCGAGTACGACTCCCTCGTGGTCGCGTGCGGCGGGCGGCAGGTGGAGGGGCTGCCGGGCGCCCTCACGTTCAGGGGGAGCGACGATCGGGACGCGCTTCGGTCGTTGATCGAGGAGCTCGCCGCGGGCAGTACGGGGCAGGTCGTGTTCGCCGTTCCCGGCGGCTCGGGCTGGGTGCTGCCGCTCTACGAGCTGGCGCTGCTGACCTCCGCGTGGCTCGAGGCGCAGGCAGCCCCGCGTGCGAGCCTCGTGCTGGTGACGCCGGAGCCGGCGCCGCTCGCCCAGTTCGGCCCGGCGGCCAGCGCGGCCGTCGCTCTGCTGCTTCGCGAGCGCGGGATCGACGTCGTTCCCGGGACGTACGCCGTCGCCGTCGAGAACGGCGTGCTGCGTACGACGGCGGAGCGCTCCATCCCGGCGGATCGGGTGGTGACGCTGCCTCGCCTCGAGGGGCCGCGCATCGACGGCCTGCCGTGCGACGACGACGGCTTCCTGCCGATCGACGAGCACGGCGCGGTCCACGGGGCGCCCGACGTCTACGCGGCGGGGGACGCCACGACGTTCCCCGTCAAGCAGGGAGGCATCGCCACGCAGCAGGCCGATGCCGTCGCCGAGGCGATCGCCGCGCGCGTGGGCGTGCGGATCGTGCCTCGCCCGTTTCGTCCCGTGTTGCGCGGCCTCCTGCTGACCGGCGGCGAGCCGCGCTTCCTCCGTACCGAGCTTGGCGGCGGTCGGGGAGAGGCCTCGCAGGTCGCCGCCGAGCCGCTCTGGTGGCCTCCGAGCAAGGTGGCGGGACGCTACCTCGCTCCGTATCTCGCCCGCCTCGTGGGCGAGATCGCCGAGCCCTCCCCGGCGGGCGCCGTTGCGGTCGATGTCGAGCTCTGAGGGGAGTCCTCGCTCCGGATTCTGGACGCGAAACGTGGACGGAAAACCCCGGCGGATTCGTGCTTCTTGCTACGATACAGTCGAAGCCGGTCGCGAGGGCGCCGGGTGCGCTGCACCGGTTTGTGGCCCGTCGTCAGCGGGCACTCACAGATTCGAGAAAGGTACGACCGTGAGATCCCTGCAAGACATCAAGGACGAGCTGGACGTCGCCACTCGTCGGCGCGTCGAGCTCTGGGAGCAGCTTGGCCACGGCGCCGACGACGACGCCACGGTCGAGCTTGCACGTTTGAATGCCCGGATCGCGGAGCTCTGGGACGAGTTCCGGACGGTGCGGGTCCGCCAGCGGTTCGGATCCCCGGAGCCCATCCTGCAGAGGGCGGAGCGCGACAAGCGGCTCGAGCGCGAGCTCAACCGCCAGGCCGAGGCGGCCCGTTCCGACCGGCGGGCGGCCTAGACGATTGCCGCCCGCCCGCGGGCGAGCTCGCCCGCGGACGTGAAACTGGCCCCGGCGGCCCTCATCTCCTCGAGCGCGCGCGCTCCGTCCCAGGGCTGGACGTTCACCGCTCGGATCGCATCCTCGATCACGGTGACGTCGAAGCCCAGGCGGCGCGCGTCCAGCACGCTTTTCTTGACGCAGTAGTCGGTCGTGAGCCCGCCGATGTAGATGTGGTCGACGCCACGCTCGAGCAGGAGCTCATCGAGGCCCGATTCGTGGAACGCGGAGTAGCCCTGGCTGAACCGGTCCTGACCCTTGTCGATCACGACGTCGATCGGGCTCTGGTCGAGGGTGGGATGGAGCTCGGCGCCGGGCGTACCCGCGACGCAGTGAACGGGCCAGATCGACGGCGGATCGGAGCCCCGCCAGCGAGAGGGGTCGACCACGACGCCGGCGAACGAGCCGTGGTCGGGCGGGTGCCAGTCCCGCGTGGCAACGACGAAGTCGAAGCGCACCGCGAGGTCGTTGAGCCGTTCTGCGACCTCGTCGCAGCCCGCGACGGGCAGCGCTCCGCCGGGACAGAAGTCCCGCTGGAAGTCGACGATCAGCAAGACGTCCACGCGATCGTGATAGCAGGAATCGCCCGGGACGGAGCTCCGCGCCCGGTTACCCTCACGTCCCCGGCCCCGCGCCTGTTCGATCGGGAGCCGATAGGCTGGTCGGCAGGCTTTGCCTTCGTGATGCCAGTCGCACATCGATCCGCGAGCCAAGGGGAGGACGCGTGAGCGCCGGCCGAGTCGCGCTCCTCGTCTTCGGGAGCATCGCGACGCTCATCGCCCTCGGCGCGCTGGCTGCAGGAGCGTTCGGGCTCTGGGTTCACGAGACCAAGCGCGACGCCGACGGCTTCTACACGACCCGCACCGAGCTCTCGACGCCCACCTACGCGCTCTCCTCCGAGGGATTCGACATCGCCGACGTCGACGATTGGCCGTTCGGCGAGGGCACGTTCGCGACCGTTCGGCTTCAAGGGACGAACGTCGACCCTGCACGCGAGATCTTCATCGGCATCGCGCCGGAGCGAGACGCGCGCCAGTACCTCGCCGGCGTCCAGCACGACGAGGTCGTCGACCTCGACTTCGGCGGCGACCTCGACGATGCGACCGTCGACTACCGGCGGCGTCCCGGGTCGAGCACGCCCGCCCCGCCGGCCGACCAGCCGTTCTGGGCCGCGTCGGTGTCGGGCACGGGCTCGCAGACCCTGGACTGGGAAATCGAGGAGGGGCGCTGGACGATCGTCGTGATGAACGCCGACGCGTCACCGGGCATCGAGACCGACATGACGCTCGGGGCAAAGGTGCCGTTCATCCTGGGCCTCGCCATCGGCCTGCTTGCGGGCGGCGCCGTGCTGCTGCTCGCCGGCGCGACGATGCTGTACTTCGGCGCACGGTCGCGAGCGGGGGCGGCGGCGGTCGCCGGCGTGCCGCCGGGGGTGGCCGGGACCGCGCCGGCCGTCACGGCGGAACCGGGCGCGCCGGCGCTCGTCGGGCAGAGCTACCCCATCGCGATCGAAGGTGAGCTCGACGAGGAGCTCTCGCGGGGGCTCTGGCTCGCCAAGTGGCTGCTCGCCATCCCGCACTACCTCGTGCTGGCGTTCCTCTGGATCGCGTTCCTCGTGATGACGATCGTCGCGTTCTTCGCGATCCTCTTCACGGGCCGCTATCCGCGCGGCATCTTCGAGTTCAACGTCGGCGTCATGCGCTGGAGCTGGCGAGTCGCCTTCTACAGCTACAGCGCGCTCGCCACCGACCGCTATCCGCCGTTCACGCTCGAGCGAGTGCCCGACTACCCGGCTCGGCTCGAGGTCGCGTACCCCGAGCGGCTCTCCCGCGGTCTCGTGCTCGTCAAGTGGTGGCTGCTGGCGATCCCGCACTACCTGGTCGTGGCCGTGTTCCAGGGCGGCTGGGGCTTCGCAGGCATTCCGTGGGCGCTCGGGCCGTGGAAGTGGGGGGACGCGAGCTACGACTGGTGGAGCGGCCCCGGCCTGATCGGCCTGCTCACCCTGATCGCCGGAGGCTTTCTCCTCTTCACCGCGCGCTACCCGCGCGAGATCTTCGACTTCGTGCTCGGCATGAACCGCTGGTCGCTGCGCGTGCTCGCCTACGCAGCGCTCATGCGCGACGAATACCCGCCCTTCAAGCTCGAGCGCTAGCCGATCCCGCGCTTGCGGGTTTCCCGCGTTTTCTCGCGGGAAGGCCGAGCCCCGGTTCAGCGCTCGCACCGATGTGCCGGCGGGGCCTGCGGAGCAGGATATGGGAGGAGAAAAACGTACGACAACGAGGTGGTGAGCTCACCATGTGGAAGGTCCTTTCAGTCTTTCTCGGCATCGCAGTCGCAGGGCTCCTCCTGACGGCTGTTTTCGTCGCGGAGTCGGCGAACTCGGCGAAGCAGGACGCAAAGAGCGCGCTCGCGGCGGTGGAGAACACCGAGACGCAGAGCGCCGAAGGCAACGCCGCGGACGGCACCGGCGCGGAGCCGGCCGGCCACGTCCACAACGGCGGGGCGTCGGCGGATCCCGTGGCGGCCCTGCAGAGCTATTCGGGCGCGGCGCCGGAGAACGCGGAAGAGCTGGCTGCGTCCCACGAGCCCTTCCCGGCGGAGCTGCCGCCTGTCGCCAAGGGCGACGAGGTCGACATCGACATCACCCTGAAGGACGTCACCATCGAGATCGCCCCCGGCGTCAAGTACAGCGCATGGAGCTTCGCGTCGGGTGCTCCCGGCCCCGTGATCCATGTACGCGAGGGGCAGCGCATCAACATCACGCTCACGAACGGCGGCACGATCCCGCATTCGATCGACTTCCATGCCGCCCGCATCGCTCCGAACGTCGCGTTCAGGGACGTCGCGGTAGGCGAGTCGTTCACCTACTCGTTCGTCGCGACCGACCCCGGCGTCTTCATGTACCACTGCGGCACGAAGCCGGTGCTCGCGCACATCGCCAACGGGATGTACGGGGCGATCGTGGTCGATCCGGCGAAGCCGCTGCCGAAGGCCGACCGCGAGTACGTGCTCGTCTCGAGCGAGTGGTACCTGAACGGCCCCGGCCTCGACGAGCCCGCCTCGTACAACGCCGACAAGGCGCACGCGATGAATCCCGACTGGGTCACCTGGAACGGGTACGCCGCCCAGTACGTGACGCACCCGCTCCCCGCCGATCCCGGCGAGGTCGTGCGCTTCTACGTCGTCGCCGCCGGCCCGAGCCTCGACACCGACTTCCATGTCGTCGGCACGATCCTCGACCGCGCCTACGTCAACGGCGACGTCACCCAGTACCAGCAGGGTGTGCAGACGGTCACCGTGCCCGCAGGCGGGGGCGCCATCTTCGACGTGAAGATCGACGAGCCCGGCTTCTACCCGTTCCTGAGCCACTCCTTCGCGAGCGTCGATCTCGGCCAGGTAGGGCTCCTGAAGGTCGGCGATCCCGAGGGATCGGCAAGCCACTGAGCCGACGCCGGCGTGAATCCTGGCCGCAAGCGATGTAGCGTACGCGCCG
>Ga0114129_10016456_pt1 | contig 10527 bp, 3 predicted proteins | sample RhiMetdeltSRZDD1_FD_80071 | JGI IMG/M metagenome (GOLD analysis project Ga0114129, IMG submission 80071) | Populus rhizosphere microbial communities from Tennessee, USA - Rhizosphere MetaG P. deltoides SRZDD1 (version 2) (version 2) | ecosystem: Host-associated > Plants > Roots > Rhizosphere >... | reverse complement strand
CTCGATAGCCGTGGTCAGCGCAGCGCCGGCCTGTTCCCGCTGGCCCACCGTGGCATACAGCGTGCCCAGGCCGCGGTGGCAGTGGGCCTGGAGCGGGCGCATGCCAAGCTCTTCGGCCAGGGCGAGGGCCTGGCAGTAGTGGGCGGCGGCCACGTCGACGTCCGGGGGAGCGCGATGTGCCGCAATCTCGCCGAGGAGCCGTAGGGCGTGTGCCTCGTTGCCGCGTTCCTGGTGCGCACGGGTGAGCGCCAGCACCCGCTCGGCGAGGGCCTGCGCCTCCTCCAGGCGGCCTGCCAGCAGATACGCCTCTCCCAGAGGGAGAAGGCAGAGCGCCTGCATGTCTACTCTTTCCTGCGCAGCCGTCTGTTCCAGAGCCTGCGTGAGCAGCGGCATGGCGTCGGCGACGCGCCCGCCCAGGGTATACGCCGCAACCAAGTGCGCCGCCGTCCAGGGGAAATAGACCGGAAGGACCGCCTCTTGACAGAGACCCACGGCCCGTTCGAGTCGAGGGAGTGCCCTGGGCAAGTCGCCCTGGCGGAGGGCCAGCAGACCGATCGCGCAAGAGACCCACATCAGGCTCGCGGGGTGATCCACCACCTCGGCGATCCGCACCCCTTCTTCGCCAAAGGCCCGGCCCTCAGCGAACATGCCCAGCTCGGCGTGTAACCAGGCGAGGTAGGCACGGGAGAGCACGGCGGGCAGGAAGGCCTCGCCGAAGCGCTCGCGGCGCCGTGCCCCGTCGAGGGACGCAACAGTCTGCCCGAAACAGTCGATCGCCCGACGATAGTCGCCCTGGGCCCGATAAGCTATGCCGAGGTGCTGGTGCGCCAGTGCCTGTAGGACGACATCTCCGCCAGCCGTGGCGAGTGCGAGGGCACGCTGAGCGGCAGCGATGGCCTGGTCATACGTGCCTATGAAGTAGTAATGGAGCGATAGAAAATGAGAGACCCGTCCCATCCGACGAGAATCGTCGAGGGCTGCTGCGAGAGTCTCGGCCTCACGCAGATACACCAGTGTACGCCCCAAATCGCCAGACGGAATGAGCGCTACGCGCAGGGCGAGCCGGAGATCAATGGCCTGTTCGCGTGTATCGCGCGTCTCCTGCAGATGCGGGAGGGCACTGAGCGCCTGCTCAAAGTACCCCACGGCCTCACGGTGGGCCGACCGCGCCATAGCCTTCTCTCCCGCCTGGCGGCAGTACACCAGGGCCTTGTCCCATACCTCACCCCGCAGGGCATGATGCGCTAGGCGTTCGACCTGGTCTGGGCTTCGCCCAGAAGCCCCCTCGGCCACTCGGTCCCCGGTGAGCGCCTCCAGAGCTTCGACGATACAGGCATGGAGCACCCGCCGCCGCTCCTGGAGTAGACTGCCGTAGGCCACCTCGTGCGTCAGGGCGTGCTTAAAGGTATACACGTGGTCGGGAAAGAGGCGCGTTTCGTATAGGAACTCGGCCGCCTGGAGGTGTGCCAGGCCACCATGCAGCACCGCCTCGGGTAGCTCGGCAATCGCTTGCAACAGGGGGAAGGGAACCTCCGTGCCAATGACGGCGGCTGTCTGCAAGAGGCGCTTTGCCTCGGGGGGCAGGCGATCGATGCGCGCCGCCAGCACCGCCTGCACCGTGGCTGGCACCTGGATGGTGGGCAGCGCCTGCACCAGGCGATAGGCACCTGGTGCGCCGACCAATACGCCCGTCTCGACCAGGGTGCGCACGCTCTCTTCCAGGAAGAACGGATTCCCCTCCGTACGCTCGATCAAGAGCCGTTTCAGCGGCGCCAGGCTGGGGTCCTCTCCCAGGAGGGTCTGGAGCAGTGCCTCGGCACTGGCGGGCGGGAGCGGGTCGAGCCGCAGTTGCGTGTAGTAGGTCTTGCTGCCCCAGCCGTGCCGGTACTCGGGGCGGTAGTTGACCAGCAGCAGAAGACGGACCGTGGGCAGGCTCTCAACCAGACTCTCCAGCAGTGTCTGGGTCTCCGAATCGATCCAATGCAGATCCTCAAAGACGAGCACCACCGGTTGCACCTGACTCTCCCGCAGGAGCACCCGCTTGCAGGCGTCGAGCGTGCGCTGGCGGCGCTGGGGCGGATCGAGGGTGCGGAAGGGGCTGTCCTCGGGCAAGGCGTCCAGCAGCGATAACAGGGCTGGAAGCGTCTCCTGTAGGGTCGCGTCGAGCGTCAGTACCTGCCCGGTCACCTTGGCCCGGATGGTGCGCACATCATCGCCCTCCTCGACGTGGGTGTAGCGGCGCAGCAGGTCGATGACCGGGAAATACGGGGTGGCTCTCCCATACGACACCGAGGCACTCTCCAGCACCCGCCAGCCCTGGAGATGGTGAGAATGCCCAAACTCATAGACCAGACGGGATTTCCCGACCCCAGCGTCCCCGACCACCGCCACCACCTGGCCGTGGCCGGCACCAGCCCGCTCCAGGGCCTGGACAAGGGCCGCGAGTTCTGTCTCCCGACCGACAAACCACGTCAGGCCCCCCGCCACCCTGGCCTGGAAGCGCCCCCGTAGCGTACTCGCCCCAACCAGTTCGAAGACCTCGACTGGTTCTGGTAGCCCTTTCACCGGGATGGGGCCCAGGGCTTTGACCTGCACCAGTCCCTCCACCAGTCGGAGGGTGTCAGCCGTCAGGAGGATGCTCCCCGGGGTGGCGAGCTGTTCCATGCGGGCCGCGAGATGCGTCGTCTGGCCTATGGCCGAGTAATCCATATGTAGATCATTGCCGATCGCTCGCACCACCACCCCGCCGGAGTTGAGACCCACGCGCATCTGCACGGTGATGCCATGAGCGCGGCGCGCTGCCTCGGCATAGGTCCGGATGGCGGCTTGCATGGCGAGGGCCGCATAGCAGGCCCGCACCGCATGATCTTCATGGGCAATCGGCGCCCCGAACAGCGCCATAATGCCATCCCCCATGACCTGGTTGACCGTGCCCTCGTAGCGGTGCACGGCCGCCATCATGCGTTCCAGGACGGGATCGAGGAGCTGCCGGGCCTCCTCCGGGTCGCGGTCGGCCAGCAGTTCCATAGAGCCCTTCAGGTCCGCAAACAGCACGGTGACCTGCTTGCGTTCCCCTTCCAGGGCACTGCGGGAGGTGAAAATCTTCTCGGCCAGATACGCCGGCGTGTAGGCAAGCGGTTCCTGGGCGGGTCTGGTGGCTGGGGCTGGCACGGGCGTTGCGGCTGCGCCCGTGTCACCCGTCCACACCAGCACGGTGCTGCCCTGGTCGACGGCGCGCTGCTGGACCTCGATGAGCTCGGCCTTGAGGTCCTCCAAGAAATCATCGTCAATGGCGAACTGGCGCTTCAGGGCGCGATAGGAGATCCGGCCGTGTTGCTGCAGCATGGCAATTGTCTGGCTGAGGACTTCGTTGAACGTCACGGCGGCTCCTCCGAGTGCAGGGTCGCTCCACGGTGTGCATCCACTTCCGCCTATCATACCAGAACACCGCAGGGGGCTCCATGCAGGGCAGGGCAGTGAGGGGTAACAATGCCTGTACACCATCTGCGTCACGCGCTACACTGTGCCACCTAAAGATAGTGCCTTGAGTCTACGTTAGCGCGTCAGCCGGGCATTGCGCTACGGAGCATGAGGTGGTCCGGCAAAGGGAGAACGACATTGCACATCACCCGCATCGAACCGTTTCACGTCAATTGGGGGAAAGGCAAAAGCGCCTGGGTGCGCATCTGGACCGATACCGGCCTCTACGGCTTAGGCGAGGCCAGTCCCATGGCGTATGGCAACGCCTCCCTGGAAATCATCGCCAGTGCGTTCGCGTCTATGCTGCTCGGTGCTGACCCGCTGGCGCAGCGTGTTCTCCAGGATCGCCTGTTCCATCAGCACATCAAAGTCGGCCCAGAGGGGGCCTATGCCGGGGCGTTAGCCGCCGTCGATATTGCCCTGTGGGACCTCAAAGGCAAGGCGCTCGGCCAGCCCATCTACCAACTGCTGGGCGGTGCCTGGCGCACGGAGCTGCCGTTTTATGCCTCGATTGGCAACAACGGTGTCCGCACTGTGGACGAAGTCTGCCGTGTCGTCGAGGCGTGGCTGCGCCTGGAACCAGCGCAGGTGAAAATCCGCTTCGATGCGGACAAGACCACGCGTGATGCTGATCTGACCGGGGATATTGCCAAGGCCCGCGCCGTGCGCAAGCTCGTGGGTGATGGTTTTCCACTGGCCTTTGATGCCAACAATGGGTACTCGGTCCAGGGCGCCATTCGCGTTGGGCGGGTGCTTGAGGAACTGGGCTATGTGTGGTTCGAGGAGCCAGTCCAGCATTACCACACGGACAGTTTTGCCAAAGTGGCCGCAGCGCTGGACATCGCTGTGTCAGCCGGTGAGCAGGAGTATACCCTGCAGGGCATCAAGCGGCTCATCGAGGCAGGGGTCGACATTGTGCAGCCCGATATCGTCAAAACTGGTGGTTTCACTGGCCTATCCGACATGGCCGCACTGGCGCGTGCCTACGGGGTGGACTTCGTGCCACACCAGACGCAACCAGCAGTGGGCCACACCGCCAGTCTGCATTTTGTCGCCGCGCTCACCCACGCGCACCATCCGTGTGAATACAACGATTATTCCGGCACGCAAGATGTGGTGTTTACCAAGCCTGTGCGCCCTGCGGACGGCAAATTTACGCTCTCGGATGCGCCAGGGCTGGGGCTTGACCTTGTCGAAGACGAGCTGCACAAGCGCATGATCCCATGGCCGGCAAGCGCTGATCGGTAAACGCTCGATCAGAGTCATGGACGTTTGCTTCGGCTCAGTGCGTCCTCTCAGCGCCTGCCTGCCTCATGCTGCTATCACACCGTTGGCTTGATGTTCTGATTGAGGCGGAAGAAGTTGGTCGGATCGTACTTGTTCTTCAGGGCAACCAGCCGCGCATACTTCGCCGGACCATAGGCGGCCTGCACCCTCTCGGCGCCCTCGTCCGCCTCCTGTCCCAGATAGTTGACGTACACCCCACCAGTCGAGAACGGTTGCATCGCCTCCCAGAAGGCGCGCGCCCACCGGATACACGCTGCATCCTGCGCTGGATCCATACACGCCCCGGCGCTGATGAAGTCGTAGCGCACGTGGCGGTGATTAAACGCGGTCTCGTCCGGCGCCACACGGCTCACCGCGCCTCCCAGTTCGGCAAGCGCCATGCCGCACCGCGGCGACGGCCGGGTCGCGCAGTGGGCGACCATGGTGGCGATGGCATCATCACTGAGCTCTTTGAGGAAGTTGGATTTCCAATAGTAGTGGACTCCAGAGGGAGCTCCGGCATCGTACATGCTCTGGAGCGCCGTATAGGCCATGGGGCTGATGAGGTCCGCGAGGGGGGAGCCGAACGCTCGGAGGGGGCGCAGGACCCGTTCTCCTTCTTCGAGTGGTCCATTGTAGCAAACGCGGAGGAGGGCGACCGGCTCCCCCGCTGGCGAGGTCCCCAGCGCCGCATAGCAGGTGTACGCGTCGGGGGCCGTGCTGCTGAAGTCGCGGTGGAACTGGAGCACCGCTTTCGCCTGCGCAAAGGGATAGATCCGCATCCCGCCCAGCACTGGGCCAACAGGATAAAGCTGGTACTCGAAGGAGGTCACGATGCCAAAATTCCCACCGCCGCCCCGCACGCCCCAGAAGAGGTCGGGGTGCTCGGTTGGGCTGGCGGTGAGGCACTGGCCGTCTGCCGTGACCAGATCAACGGAGAGAAGGTTATCGGACGCCAGGCCGTAGGAGCGGGCGAGCCAGCCATAGCCGCCCCCCAGGGTGAGCCCCGCGACCCCCGTCGTGGAGATGTAGCCCATAGGGGTAGCGAGACCGAAGACCTGTGTCTCGCGGTCGAACTCACCCAAGGTGAGGCCGGGCTGGGCGCGGGCCGTGCGGCGCACCGGATCAACGCGCAGGCCCTTCATGCGGGAGAGGTCGATCATGAGGCCACCGTCGCAGACCGCATGGCCGGCGACGTTGTGGCCCCCGCCGCGGACCGCGACCAGCAGCTCATGGGTGCGGGCGAACTGGACGGCCGCGATGACGTCGGCCACCCCGGTGCAGCGGATGATGAGCGCCGGGCGCCTGTCGATCATGCCGTTCCAGACTTTGCGGGCGGTGTCGTAGCCGGCATCCACGGGACACAGCAGCTCGCCACGCACGCTGGTCCTGAAGGCCTCAATGGCGGCGCCCTTGAGCACGGTGTCGGTGCCCTGCATGGTGGTGACTCGTAGCTCTGCCATGGTGTCCCTCCGTTTCGTAGGTCTATCCCGCCGTCAGGTTTGGTCATCAAAAGCACTTTGCCTCTGGTTTTCCGTTCGCCGGCATACAGGATAGGGGCTTCAGGGGGAAAAAGCCTTACAAAAACCTGATAAAAAGCTGAGATTTGGCATACGCTGGCGGCCTGTGGTAGCATAGACGGCCTCCTAGCACTGGCTCCAGGGGAAGGAGACATCGATACCACGAGGGTAGGGCCATGCAGTATGTTTTTGGCGACTATAGGCTCGATCTGCAACGCTACGAACTCCAGACGGCGGGAGACATAATCCCGCTCGACCGGCAGGGGTTCGCGGTGCTGGCCTATCTGATCGAACACCGGGACCGGGTCGTCCTGCGGCAGGAACTGTTCGACCGCCTCTGGGCCGACCGGTTTGTCAGCGACGCCGCCTTAGAGCGGTGCATGGCGGTGGTCCGCCGGGCGGTCGGGGATAGTGGTCAGCACCAGCGGGTCATTAGGACGGTGCATGGGCGGGGATACCGGTTTATCGCGCCGCTCACCGTCGCGCCCAGCGCGGCTGGGCCCCGTGCCGACCCCGTGCCAGCGACGTCCCTGCCCGAGCCTGTGCCGGCGACGGCGGAGCCGTCGCCCTGCGCACGGGTCGACGCCGCAGGCTCTCCGTCCGTGGAATACCGCACGCTCACGGTCAGACGCCTCGACCATCGCGCCCACAACCTGCCCGTGCAGTCCACGCCGCTCATCGGGCGAGAGCAGGTTGGTGCCGCCGCGTGTGCGCTTCTGCGCCGTGCGGAGGTGCGTCTGCTGACCCTCACCGGTCCCGGTGGCACCGGCAAGACCCGTCTGGGCCTGCAGGTGGCGGCAGACCTGCTCGAGGACTTTGCGAGTGGTGTCTACTTTGTCCCATTGGCGGCCATCAGGGACCCTGCGCTGGTGGCCTCAAGCATCGCCCAGACGCTGGGCATCCAGGAAAAAGCCGGCCAGGGGCTGCTCGATAGCCTGAAGGAGCACCTGCAGGACACACAGATGCTGCTGGTGCTCGACAACTTCGAGCAGGTCGTGGCGGCGGCCCCGCTGGTGGCGGAAATGCTGGGGGCCTGTCCGCGCCTGAAGTGTCTAGTGACCAGCCGGGTGGTGCTGCGTCTCAGCGGTGAGCATGAGTTCCCGGTGCCCCCGCTCGAACTGCCCGATCCGAGACACCTGCCGGCCGTCGAGACCCTCTCGCAATATGCCGCCGTGGCACTCTTCATCCAGCGCGCCCTGGCCGTCAAGCCCGACTTCCGGGTGGACAACGCCAACGCCCCGGCGGTGGCCGAAATCTGCGTCCGCCTGGACGGCCTGCCGCTGGCCATTGAGCTGGCCGCGGCGCGCCTCAAGCCCCTGCCACCCCAGGCCATCCTGGCGCGCCTGGGGCGCCGCCTCGAGCTGTTGCGCGGGGGCGCGCGGGACGTCCCGGATCGGCATCAGACCTTGCGACAGGCCATTGCCTGGAGCTACGACCTGCTGGAGGCGAGCGAGCAGGCGCTGTTTCGACGCCTGGCGGTGTTTGCCAGGGGCTGTACGCTGGAGGCAGCAGAGGCGGTGTGCCAAGCGGTGCACGACGCTGCGGTAGACCCATGGCAGTCGCTGGAGGTGCTGGACGGGGTAGCGTCACTGCTGGACAAGAGCCTGCTGCGCCAGCAGGAACAGGCCAGTAGCGAGCCGCGGTTCCGCATGCTGGAGACCATCCGGGAGTATGGCCTGGAGTGTCTGACGGCGAGTGGAGAGGAGTCCGTCGTCCGGCGTGCCCACGCGGCCTACTACCTGGCGCTGGCCGAGGCGGCGGAGCCGGCCTTAACCGGGCCGGACCAGGGGACCTGGCTGGAGCGGCTGGAGACAGAGCACGACAATCTGCGGGCGGCGCTGCGGTGGGCAGAGGAGAGCGGGGAAGCGGAGATCGGGTGGCGGTTGGCCGGGGCGTTGTGCCAGTTCTGGCTCATGTGCGGGTATCTGCGCGAGGGGCAGGAGTGGCTGGCGCGGCTGCTGGGGTTGGCAGGGGCCTCCCCATACACAGCGGCGCGGGCGAAGGCGCTCACGCGGGCGGGACATCTGGCTGATAATCTGGGCGACTACGCCGCGGCGCACGCCTTTTTCGAGGAGAGCCTGGCCATTCGGCGCGAGCTTGGGGATACAGGTGGTATCGCCGCTGCACTCAATGACCTCGGGTGGGTAGCGTTCCTTCGCAATGACTACACGGCAGCGCGCGCGCTGTCCGAGGAGAGCCTGGCCATCTGGCGGGAGCTCGGGGATAAAGCGGGCATCGCAACCTCGCTGCACAATCTGGGGGTTGTGGCGGATCATCAGGGCGAGTTTACTGCGGCGTATGCTCTGTTCCATGAGAGTCTGGCCCTGCGCCGGGAATTGGGGGACAAGTGGAGCATCGCCGTGGCGCTGTCCTACATAGGGCGGACAGTACACAGCCAGGGTGACTATAGGCGGGCAACGGCGCTGCTCGAGGAGGCAGGGGCGCTGTTTCGGGACATGGGGGCGAAACAGCAATTTGCCTGGGCATCCACCTACCTGGGGGGCGTGGCGCACGATCAGAGCAACGACGAGCGCGCCACCGCACTCTTAGAAGAGAGCGTGACGCTGTTTCGGGACACAGGCGACAAGGAGGGCCTCGCCTTGACACTCAGCTTCCTGGGGACCGTCGTGCACGCGCAGGGGGACAACGAGCGGGCGACGGCGCTCTGCGAGGAGAGCCTGGGCCTGGGAAGGGCCATAGGATACAAGTGGGACACGGCGCTCGCCCTCTGCCGCCTGGGGACGGTGGTGCACGGCCAGGGTGACGATGCCAGGGCGACGGCGCTCTACGAGGAGAGCCTGGCGCTGTACCGGGAACTCGGGAACAAGCACGGCCTGGCCGAGTGCCTGGAGGGCCTGGCGGGGGTGGCGGTGGCGCAGCGGCAACTGGAGCGCGCCGCGCGGCTTCTAGGCGCGGCAGAGACCCTGCGCCAGGCGACCGGTGCTCCCCTGGCGCCCGGCGATCGTGTCCGGTATGACCGCGACATGTCCACAGTGCGCGCTGGCCTGGGTGAAGCCGCCTTCGCGGCGGCGTGGGCGACGGGTAAGGCAATGCCCCTGGAGCAGGTCCTCGCACACGGCGGTTGATAAACGGCGCGGACACCATATGCTTACGAGCTTGCAGCACCATCGTCTGGGCCGTGTTGACGACCCATCACCTACCAACTGGGTCCCTCAGAACCGACGATTGGTCGGCTCCAGGCCCAGGAGCACCCGCCCATATTGCTCCGCCGCCGTATCCCAGGAGAGCGACACGTGGTGGGAGGCGGCATGGACATCTCTGTGAAACCGCTGTAGTGGACTGCCGTCAAAGAGGGCGTGTCCGCCTCCCCCGTCGAACAGGCGGTTCACCGCTCGAACGCACAGCGTCGTCACATATCCCTGGTTGCGCCGGGCGCGCAGGCGTTCTTCCAACGTGAGTGTCTCATGGCGTCTCCCCCGTTCCAGGATCTCCTGGATATTATGCTGCATGATCAGGCGCGCGGCCTCGACCTCCACGGTGGCCTCCGCGAGCCGCACCTGAACCCCGGCGAGCTGGGCCACTGGCCCACCCCGCGGGGCTGAGACCTTTGTTTGCATAGCCGTCTGGAAGGTCTCCACCGCGCCCTGGGCTATCCCCACCAGGGGCGCCGCCAGCGCATAGGTGCCCGCAGAGAAGAGGGGGAGCCGATAATTAGTCGTATCGTGTAATACCCGTCCTGGCGTACGGGCATCCTGTAGGTCCGCTACGGGCAGCGCCCGATGCTCAGGGACAAAAGCGTCGTGGATGACGATGTCCTTACTCCCCGTCCCACGGAGGCCGGACACAAACCATGTGTCCTGGATCGTAAAGTCCGACCGGGGGACTAAGCACGCGAGCACGCCTGGGGGCCCTGCCCCCACAATCAGCATCCAGGTGGCGGCATCGCAGCCACTGGCAAAATCCCACTGCCCGGAGAGACGGTAACCGCCTGCGACCGCCGTCAGACTGGTGGTCCCAGCCGGATTTAAACCGCTCGCACAGAAGGTGTTGGGACCAGAGGACCAGTATTCCTCCTGGGCCTGCGCCGGGTACATCCCCGCCACCCAGTTGGTGACCGCCCAATTGCCGTAACACCAGGCCGTGGACCCGCAGCCGCGTCCTAGCTCGGCAGCCACGTCCAGGATGATATCAAAGTCGAGGCCGTGGCCTCCGAAGCGTGTGGGCAGTACCGCCCGCAGCAGGTCGGCCCGACACAGGTCGTCGATGGTCTCCTGGGGCACACACCGCAGCGCCTCGGCCT
>Ga0114129_10016455_pt1 | contig 10527 bp, 12 predicted proteins | sample RhiMetdeltSRZDD1_FD_80071 | JGI IMG/M metagenome (GOLD analysis project Ga0114129, IMG submission 80071) | Populus rhizosphere microbial communities from Tennessee, USA - Rhizosphere MetaG P. deltoides SRZDD1 (version 2) (version 2) | ecosystem: Host-associated > Plants > Roots > Rhizosphere >... | reverse complement strand
TCGCCGAGCCGACCATGTCGATGCCGAGCACGACGAGCGGGTCGAAGTTGTAGTTGAACGGATCGCGGAACGGCGGCGCGAAGAGCACCGCGCCGGCCGGACCCGTCTGGTGATGGTTGTACATGATCACCGGGAACCACTCGCGATACATCATCTTGTTCGCGTTGGTGCTCTCCGACATGTTCATCATGTAGAAGTCGCGGTTGTCGTCGTGGCCGATATATTTCTGATACAACCGGGGAATGCCGTTCGTCGACCGCGTCCTCTCGTCGGCGCGGCGCATGTACCAATCCGACACGAGCTCCATGCCGTCCGGGTTCACCAGCGTGCACAAGATGACGGTGTCGTTCAGGATTCGGAGCGTTTCTGGATCCGTTCGCGTGTTCAGACGATGGATCGTCTCGATCAGCTGCTGCGCCCCGAGCACCTCCGTTGCGTGCAGACCGCCGTCGATCCAGACGACCGCCTTCCCGTCGCGTGCAAGCTGACGCGCCTGATCGTCGGTGAGCCCCTCGGCCAGCGCGAGCTTCCGGTTCGCCTCCTTGATGAGCGGCAGCTTGCGATGGTTCTCGGGCGACGTGATGATGGCCGTGAACTCGGTCCGGCCTTCTTCGGTCTTGCCGATGTCGACCACCATCATCCGCTCGGACTGCGCGTCCATCTTTTTCAGGTACTCGGCGTACTTCGTGTAATTCACCAGGAAATAGTCGTCGCCGATGTCGTGGCCGAACTGCTCCTTCGGCGTGGTGACTTTGGATCCGGCGGGCTTCTGCTGCGCCTGCGGCGCGGCGCCCGACATCAGCAGAACGAGGAAGGCTGCGGCGGCGGCGGAGCTCTTCAGCGCTGCCCTTCGAATGAGCATAGGAACCTCGCGGAATGTAAGGTGATCGAACTGCCGGATGGTAGCCCGGATTGGGGCCGCGAGGGTAGGGGCTCAGGCGACGTCGAATTCTTCGCGAACGCGCGCCACGATCCGGCCGCGCTCGACGGCGTTCATGGCAAACGGCGAGCGATCGACGGCGAAGAACTCCTGTGCCGTCCGCGACGCCTTGAGCAAGCCTTTGGACGTGTGCACCGTCGTCGCAAGGAGGTAGTGGCCCAACTCATGCGCGAGGGCGCGGCCCAACGCGCGGCCCATGAGCAGGTCCCGCTCTGCGAGTGTCTTCTGATGGATCAGCCCAACAACTTCGCGGGACGCTTCCAGGAACCGCGCGGCGTTGGCGTACGACAGGTGAATCTCGCGCGTCGGTACGCCGTTTTCGAAGACGAGCCACCCCAGCGCCGTCACGCCGTCCCGCGCCGCACGCGCCGGACCGGGCTCCGCGTCAATCACGACCCGCAACGCGCGCGGCAGATGATCGCCGCGCCGCCAGATGAACCGGACGCCGGCGCTGCGAAACAGCGCTTCCACTTCTTCGATGGCGATCGTGACCGCCGGCGCTGAAAGGGCCGAAGACGTCGTGAGATCGACAATGATCGGCGGAGCGGTGACCTTGACGGGAACGGCGGGCGCGACTGCGGCAAGCGCGGCGGCAACGATGGCGGCCATCGACATCGTGCTTTCTATAGACGGACGTCATGGTCGAAAGTTTGATGTCCGGATTCGCGAGCCGCGGACAGTGTCCGCAAGCGAGATCACGATCAGCCGACTTCGAAGTCGACGGCGACGATGTGATCGCAAATGCTGGCGCCGAACTGCGCGATTGGGACGTGCCGATCGTTTTTCTGATACGCGTCGAGCGCGCCGCGATCGACGAAGGTGATCGCCAGCCCCGTGTCGTACGACCGCAGGGATCCCACAACGTCGGCGCCAACCTTCAGGTCGGTTATCCCGTCTATGTTACTGAGCGCGGCCAGCCGCTCGCGATGCTGCCGGCGCGTCCCGGCTTCGACATCCGGCTTGTACTTGAAGCAGACGAGGTGGAGGATCACAACTCCTCCCCTTCGATGTCGTCGTCCGCGACGTCGACGACGATGCTGTGGATGTCGACGCGGAACCAGCTGCGGAAGGTCTTCAGGTCGCGCGTGGCCGGCCAGGTCGCTTCGTCATCCGTCCACGCCGCGAGCTGAAATTCGAACAGCCACGACGCGTTTTCCTCGACCCACTCCTGCACATCCTCCTCGAGCTCCAGCTCGGGCAGCAGGAAGGCGGATCCGTACGTTTTGGCGCGCCCAACCGTGACGGCGCCCTTGTTCGCATCGGCGTCGGTCTGGAGCGTCCAGTCGATGAACGGCTTGGCGCCGACAACCGTCACCGCGGTGCGGTTTACGACTCGCATCCGCGCATTCTATCGCGTCCGAAAGGCTCTACCACGGAGGTCACTGAACACGAACGGAGGAAACCGATTTGCCCTGTACAGAAAAATCCGTGGCCTCGTAGTCGTGATTCGTTTCAGTGTACTCGGTGGTGTCGCCCTTTATGTGCGCTCATAGAAGCGTCGCAACGCGTCCAGCGTTCCCACCATCGATTCGCGCCCGATCTGATTGACGCGCGGCATGGCGATCGGCCGCACCAGTGCAGGCACCGACCGGCTGAGCGTCAGCGACTCCAGCTCGACGAGGACGCCTCCGGGGCGCTGTTCGTACCGCCAGTACGACTGGAGCCTCCAGAGGAAGCCTCGATCGCCGCCTCCGACCTCCTCGATGCGCGTGGCCGTGCTGCGCGCGGTCGCGAGCGCCGGCGAGTGACGGATGAAGGTCATGCGATGCTCGGTGTCGTACGTGACAGTGATGATGGCGTGCCGCACGAGGCGAATGTAGACGCGAAGCGAGTCGCCGTCGCGTGCGATCACGCGCGACGAGACGACCTCCGGCTGAGGCGGCGGCGTACCGGGATGCATGAGGCCATCGAGCACGCGATCCAGCGTCACGCCACGAATGAACACGGCGCCGCGCCAATGGCTGATCGTACCGGACGGCACGGCGATACTCTCGCCGTTGGCGGCGACAGTACCACCGGACAACGTTCCTGCCGCCCGACGCGTGCGATCCAGCCTCGCTTCGACGTCGGAGGCATATTGCTGCCAGGCGTCGAGCGTCTCACGGCTGGGGGCGGCGTGGATCCGCGAGGGCGATGCCAGCAACAGCGCGGCAATCAGAACGGCGATTCTCATGCCGCACGCTCGCATTCGCCGCTGCGCGGCACGGGGTCCGCGGCGTACAGCGTGCGCGTGTTGCGGATCGCCGACACCACGAATGCCGTCAGCAGCCCCACGGTCGCGACGATGCCGCTGACGTCCAGCAGGAGCAGGCGCTGTCCGGCGAAGTCGACCCACGGATCGATTGAGACGACGACCGCACCAATTGCCAGGAGAATGCGAAGCTCTGTCGGACCAATCCCGGCAAACGAGATCCGAAACACTCCGAGGCTGTGGGTGGCCAGATAGCTCTCGGCCGCGACGAGGCAGTACGCCGCGAGCATCGCGATACTGATCGCCGGCGTCATCAAGCCAGACGCGGCCATGCCCGCCAGCAACGCCGTCGTGCCGGCAAGGTCCACCACGTGATCGACGTAGTAGCCGTAGCGCGGCCGCTGGCGGTTCCGGACGCGCGCCACGGTGCCGTCGAGGCTGTCCCCGAACCAGTTGACGGCCAGCGCCAGGATGAACAAGCCCGCGCTCCACCACGCCGCCTGAATGGCGGCAAAGGCGGCGCCGGCTCCCACCATGGCCACGAGCGCAAGCGCGGTCAGGTGGTCCGACGTGATGGCGGCTGGAAGGCGTGCGGCAAGGGAGACGAGTAAGCGCTTTTCGGCCCGGGCAAGAACGCTTCGGTGCTCGCGAACGTGATCCATGGGGTGCCTCCTGCCGTCACATGCGAAAGACGCCCCGGATTCAGCTCAGCAAACACCGGCCGACGCCGCCCGCTCCGGCGTATGATGACCGTCGGGAGGTACCGCAATGGCCGAACAAGCGAAGTGCGCGCATCCGGCGTGCGAATGCATGGTCGAAAAAGGCGGACCCCATGGAAAGTTCTGCAGCGAATACTGCAAAGAGAAAGGGCAGCAGATCGAGCTTCGGTGCGAATGCCGCCACCCGGCGTGCCGGTAGGTCTGCTGATGTTCATCAAGTTCTGACTTCGGCCTTGCGAGCGCTGTCACGATATGGTTGACGACAAACCGATGAAGTCGGCGTACGAGCTCGCGATGGAGCGGCTGAAGAAGAAGGACGCGGAGGCAGGCATCGAGACGAAGCCGCTGACCGACGCCCAGAAAGCCGCCATCGCCGAAGTCCGCAATTTTTACGAGGCGAAGCTCGCCGAGCACGAGGTGCTGCACCAGTCGGCGGTGCGGACCACCCTTGATCCCGAGGCCCGGGCCGCGCTGGAGACGCAGTATCGCCGCGATCGAGAACGGCTCAACTCCGAGCGCGACGGGAAGGTCGAGAAGATCCGGCGCGGAGAATAGACCTGCCACGAACACACGAGCATCACGAGCACGAGACCGCGCGATGCGACCCGCCGCTCACATCCTGGCCCTGACCCTCGTCTCGGCAGTTGTCGCCGCGCAACCGAAGCTGACGCTCGACTACCCTGCCATCGCGCGACGAATCGTTCAGCAGCTCGCGTTGAAGCCCGGCGAGCGCGTCGTGTCGATTGCGCAACCCGGCATCTTCCAGGAGCTCGTGCCGCACATTCGGTATGAAGTGATGCGCGCCGGCGGCGTCGACCTCGGCGTCGTCGACGTGCTGCGCGAGCCGGTGCCGGAGTCGTTCGACACGGCGGTCCTGCAGAGGGGCGCACGCGAGGCGCGGCCGATCTACAGGGCGATGTTCCGCGATGTGGATGCCGCCATCATGATGCCGGGCGCCGATACGAGCCACCCGGCGTATCAAGGCATGCAAGATGTCTTGAGGGCCGATCTCGTGGAGCGGCATGGCCGGCGCACCGTCCATTTCCATTGGGTGGAAAACGGCAGCGCCTACGCCCTCCCCGGGCAGCCGCTCCCCGGCCGCCCGGTCATCGACGGCCTGTACCAACGCGCGCTGCTGCAGACGGATTACGTCAAACTCGGCGAAGCGCAGCGGAAGTTCGCAGCGGCGCTGCGCGGCGCCGAGGTGCACGTCACGTCGCCGCGCGGAACCGACCTCCGATTCCGCGTGGGCGATCGGCCGATCACGCTGATGGACGGCGACGCATCGGCCGCGCGTTCGGCCCGCGGCCAGGTTTTGATCGACAAGGAAATCGAATTGCCCGCCGGTGTCGTACGCGTCGCGCCGCTCGAAGACACCGTCGAGGGCGTGATTGCCTTTCCACCGTCGCAGTGGGACGGACGTGCCGTCGACGGCCTCACACTTCGTTTCTCGAAAGGGTGCGTCGTCGCGGTGTCCGCAACAACCGGCAAGGACGCAGCCGAGGCCGAGATGGAAAAAGCGGACCGGTCGGCCGGCTCCCGCGGGCCTGGGGCATGTGGCGTCGGCCGTGCGTTCCGCGAGTTCGCGCTCGGCTTCAATCCGCTGCTGGCGGTGCCCGAGCGTGACCCGTGGATTCCCTATTACGGCTACGGCGCCGGGGTCGTCCGCCTCTCGATCGGCGACAACACCGAGCTGGGCGGCGAGGTGACGGGCGGATACGTGCGCTGGAATTTCTTCACCGACCTGACGGTCAGCGTCGGGACGACGACATGGGTGCGCGCGGGGCGGCTGATCCAGTAACCGCTCGTTGTAACATTTGTGATCCCCTCCGTCATGGACGTTCCCGAGCGCTTCGAACAGCTCATCGCGTTTCTCAGCTCGCAGCTGCCGGCGCCCGTGGACCAGCAGCCGGGCGCCGACGGCGCAATCCAGTTCATCGGCGGCGATCCGCCCGCCGTCGTGGCCCTCCTCACCGAAACGAGCGTCGTCATCTCCGAGTTCGCCGGCGCCTGGGAGACGCCGTTCAACTTCGTCGCGAAGCCCCGGCGGGTCGGCATCGTGAAATGGCGGCGGTTGCCGGAAAACGCACTGCTCGGCGCCATTTCGTCGCTCATCAAGGGCGCGCGAGAAGCTCGGCTGGCGTCGTTTCAGGCCTGCCAGTACTGCGGCCGCCGGACGCCACCTGAGTGGCTCCACGATCAGGGCGTTTGCCAATCGTGCGCGGATCAGCAGAGCGGCCGGATTCATTGATGGCACGCGACATGCTCCCTGCCGCGCTTGTCGTGCGTCGCAGGATGTGGCTGTGGATCCTCGTCGGGCTGATCAGTTTTCTCGTCGTCGCCACGGTGGCGATCATTGCGGCCGTGCCGCTGACATCCGACGCGCTTCGCCATCGGATGGTCGAGACGCTCTCGGCGCGGCTCGAGGCGGAGGTGGCCCTCGGCGATCTGCACTGGCGCGTCTTCCCGACGGTTCGCGCCCGTGGGTCCGACCTCACGATCCGCCGCCGAGGCCACCGCGACGCACGGCCCCTGATTTCGGTGAGCGGTTTTTCGGTCGAAGCGAGCGTGGCGGGCCTCCTCCGCAAGCGCGTCGGTCACGTCACGCTGGAGGGGCTCGACATCGAGATCCCGCCAGACGATGATGCCTCGGCGAGTGTTACAGCGCGCCCAAGCCGACAATCGGAGAACACGAACGCAGCGACGCCGCCGATGGCGGAAGGCGTCGTCATCGACACGCTGGATACAAAGGACGGCCAGATCGTCACGATTCCGAAGAATAAAGAGAAATCCCCGAAGGTATGGGCGATTCACGCGCTGCGATTGCGAAACGTCGGCGCGGGCCAGGCAATGCCGTTCGAGGCGAAGCTGACAAACGCCGTCCCGCCGGGCGAAATCGACACGGCGGGCACGTTCGGTCCATGGTTGCCCGACACGCCCGGCGCCAGCGCGCTCGAAGGCACGTTCACCTTCGCGCGCGCAGACCTGAGCATCTTTCACGGCATTTCCGGCATCCTCTCGGCGCGCGGAAACTTCAGCGGCACGCTTGGCCGCATCGGAGTCGACGGCGAGACCGATACACCCGATTTCACGGTCAAGGTCGGCGGCCATCCGTTCCCGCTCCACGCGCGGTACCGCACGACGGTCGACGGCACGAACGGCGACACGATCCTCGAGCAAATCGAGGCGAAGTTTCTGGAGTCATCGCTCGAAGCCACGGGCAGCGTCATCGACGCCAAGCCTAGCGCGCACGGGCGCATCGTCACGCTCGACGTGACGATGGACCGGGCGCGGATCGAGGACGTGATGATGATGGCGGTCAAAGGAGATCCGCCGATGCGCGGTGCGCTGCACCTGAAGACCAAGTTCGTGCTGCCGCCGGGCGAAACCGACGTCGTCGACCGGCTGCGCCTCGACGGCACGTTCGCCGTCGGGCGCGCGCGCTTCACCAACTACGACGTTCAGGGGCGGATCAACGAGCTCAGTCGCCGGAGCCGCGGACAAACGGCGGACGATCCGAAGGACCGTGTGGTCTCGGATTTTCAGGGCCGCTTCCAACTCGGCAACGGACGGCTCGCGCTGCCGGCCTTGACGTTCAGCGTGCCCGGCGCACAGGTGGAGCTCGCGGGCGGGTACGCGCTGAAGCCGGAGATGCTCGATTTCCAGGGCCGTCTGCTCATGGACGCCAAGGTCTCGGAGACGCAGACGGGCTTCAAGTCGCTCCTGTTGAAGGTCGTCGATCCGCTGTTCAAGCGGCGCGGCGGCGGGAGCCAGATCCCCATCCACGTCCGCGGCAAGCGCAGCGATCCCAGCATCGGGATCGACATGGGCCGCGTGTTCAAGCGCGAAAAACCCTGAGCGGTCGCGTCAATGTCCGCCGTAGACCAGAAAGCCTCTCTTACGGAGGCTGTCGGCGAGCGCGGCCTCCATCACAACGGCCTTGGCGTACGGCATCGGATTGAGGTGTTCGTAGAGGCGCGGGACGAGCCGCTCGCCGCACCGCGTCACGATCCGCGCGGCCTTGATGCCCTGTTTGTGATTCTGGAAGCGCTGCTCGGGCGACAAGCCGGTCATGCCGACGTAGTAGCCGGCCGTGCCGTCGCCCCGCGGGTTGCGAAGGTACACCACGTAGACGCAGTGGTGGTCAGATCGTTTTGACTTCTTCTCGGGCTCTTTCTCGGGCTTCCTCGGAATCCTCTTCTTCGCCATCGTGAAACGGAAGGCCTCCCGTGAGCTCGGGCGCCTGCAGCATTCGTGGGACGCGATCGATCGGTGGCAGCGGCGCGATCTCGGCGCCGCCGTTGGCCGCCTGCAGCTCTTTGAACTTCCGCGCCTTGATGAGGACGTTGCCCTCGAGCGACCCGAGCGCGTCGTTGTACGCCTCGATGCTCCCGCGGAGTCTGGTACCGAGCTTGTCGAAGTGCTCGGCGAGCTTCCCGACCGCTTCGTAGAGTTTACGCCCGAGGTCGGCAATCTGCTGCGCGTCGCGCGCGACGGCCTCCTGCTGCCAGCCGTACGCCACCGCCCGCAGCAGCGCAATCAGCGTCGTCGGGCTCGCCGGGATGACGCGCTTCTCGACGCCGAATTCGATCAGCGCCGGATCCTGCTCGAGCGCCGCGCTGAAGAACATTTCGCCGGGGAGAAACATGATGACGAAATCGGGGCTGGGCTGGACGTGCACGGCATAGTCCTTGGCCGCCAGCTGCGAGAGATGCGAGCGGACCTGCCGCGCGTGGTCGCACAGCAGCGTCCGGCGCGCCGCTTCGTCGGGCGCCTCGAGCGCGCGCAGATACGCGTCGAGCGGAACCTTCGCGTCGATGACGACGTGCTTGCCGCCGGGTAGACGGACGACGACGTCGGGCCGCATCCGGCGCTCCTCATCGGTGAGCGTATGCTGTTCCTCGAAGTCGCAATGCTCCACCATGCCGGCGAGCTCCACGACCCGTTTCAATTGCAGCTCGCCCCACCGGCCGCGGACACCGGGCTTTTTGAGCGCATCGGTGAGCCGGCGCGTCTCGTCGCGCAGGCCCTGGCCGGCGACGTCGAGCGCCGCGATCTTCTGGAGCAGGAGCGCGCCGTTTTCAGTGCGGTGACGCTCGGACTCCCTGAGCTCGCGATCGACCTGCTCGAGGGTCTTCGCCATCGGCGCCAGCAGATCCGCGATCGCCTTCTTGCGCGTATCGATGTCGGTGACGGCCTCGGCGCGCGCTTCGCGAAGGCGGGTTTCGGCCAGCGCGAGAAACGCCTGGTTGTTCGTCTGCAGCGCGTCGGCGCTGAGCGCCTGAAACGCCTCGCGGAAGGTGCGCTCGGCGTCCTGGTAGGCTTTCAACCGCTCGGCCTGGACGGCGTCTTCCCGTTCGACCTGGGCCTGGAGGCGCGCGACGGCGGGACGCGTGGCCAGCCAGCCAATGAGCGCGCCGGCGGCAAGGCCCAGCGAGAGCAGGAGCAGTACTGAAGGATCCAGTGGCATTCAGTATCGCACGCGTGTCTATCTCGCGATGACGAACGGCAACCACGATTCCGGAAGCTGCAGCTCCGCCGCATGCAGCGCGGACGAGAGCGAAGTCGCGCGCCCCGCGACGATCGTCTGCAGCGCGTGACGGGCCGCAAGCTGTGCGCGGCGCCGCCGGTCGGCAAACGACACGAGGACGCCGCCCCCATCGGCGTGCTGAGCGGCGGCTCGAGCGGCTTTCAACACCGCGAGCCGACCCGCATCGACGGCTTCGAACGGGAGCTGCTCCTGAAAACGGGCCGCAGACGCTGTGTGCAGGCTGCCGGCGGCGCGGAGACCGCGGTCGCGATCGAGGCTGACGCGGTAGCACTGGAAGCAGAGCGTTCGCGCGGAACGTCCGGCGCCGGCCGTCGAGCGCGAGGCGCCCCCTCGATCCACCGCCCGCTGGAGCGCCTCGCGGCATGCCGGGCAGAGGGTGTCGGGGCGCCGGCCCTCGAGCTCGCCGCCAGGAAAGCTAACCCATTCATCTGCAACAGTTTGAAATGTGTCCTGCGCCATGGGTCGCAGTGTAAGCGACAGGTGTGACAGGTCAGGTCACTGGCAAAAAGGGGTGGGGAGTCGTTTTGCGAGCGTCGCAAAACGACTCCCGACCCCTTTTACACCGTCACGTATTGCACGGTGTTCCCGCAGGCGCTCAGAAACCGCGCAAAGTCGGCGGCCGCAATCGTGAGCGTGGACGTGTTGATGTTCGGATGGAAGGACACTCGAGCCGCGGTCTTCAGATCGCGATCCAGCACGACGCGGACCGCGTGGTCGCGATCGTTGATCAACCCGAACGGCGACACCGATCCCGGCGCCAGGCCCAGGTGCGTCATCAACCGATCCGCCGACGCGAAGCTCAGTTTGCCGTCGCCAATCTGATCGGCAACCGCGCGCAGATCCGCCTTCTTCGTGTGCAGGATGATGACGAGGTAGTGCCGGTTCCCTTTCTGATTTCGCAGGAAGAGGTTTTTGCAGTGCGTGGCGTCGATGCCGGCCCAGTGCTGCTCCGCCTCGCCGACCGTCGCCACGGGCGGATGGTCGTGGCGCGTGTACGCGATCCCGAGCTCGGCCAGCCTGACGTACACGGATTCTTCCTGCGGCGTCGTCACGATCGCAGCATTATGGTCCAGGTTGACGCTATGGCGTCTCACGACATATCGTGAAACGTCATAATGCCCGCCCG
>Ga0114129_10016454_pt1 | contig 10527 bp, 10 predicted proteins | sample RhiMetdeltSRZDD1_FD_80071 | JGI IMG/M metagenome (GOLD analysis project Ga0114129, IMG submission 80071) | Populus rhizosphere microbial communities from Tennessee, USA - Rhizosphere MetaG P. deltoides SRZDD1 (version 2) (version 2) | ecosystem: Host-associated > Plants > Roots > Rhizosphere >... | reverse complement strand
CTCGCCGCTGGCGCGTCCGTGCGGTTCCTCCCGCTCTAGCCCTCGAGCGCCCGGTCCGACTCGGCGGCCGACTTCCGCCGACGCCGCTCGATGGCGAGGAGCCCGGTACCGATCAACTGTCGGACCGGCCCGCGGGGCGGCCGCTCCTCCGCAGACGGATAGGGCGCGTAGCGTCGTGCCGAGAGCGCAGCGAGCTGTCCCGAGACGGCGAGCCAGGCGAGGAAGAGGAGGACGAGCGGCACCGGCACGTACCCGATCGCGACGAGCTCGACGAGATACGCGGCCGAGTCCGCTCCCAGACCGAGACGCTCCGAGAGCGACCAGAGGAGGAGCGCCGGTCCTGCGAACCCCGCCAGGAGGAGCGCGGCTCGAGTCCAGATCGGACGCGATTGGAACTGTGGAAGCCACAGCCACGCGTGGAGCGACGGGAGCACGAAGACGAGCGCGAACGCGTTGACCGCGACGACGAGCAGCGACACGAGCCCGAGCATCAGCAGCGCGGCGGTGTAGCCGGCGAGCTCCTCCTCGAGCAGGACCTCCCGGCGGGGAATGAGGCGGTGCCGCGCGACGATCCACGCGAGCGCCGAGACGAGCACGAGCGCGACGACCGCCTTGACCGGCCACGTATGGGCGGCCGCGGCCTGCGGCGGGATCGGCAGCGGATCGCCCTGCGGCCAGCCGCCGAGCCGGGCCACGATCGCGAACGCCAGTCCGACGAACAGCCAGAACGCGAGGCGGCTCAGGTAGCTCCGGACCGCCGGGCCGAGCGGGATCCTCCGCCGCCGGCAGCGCGCGAAGAGATCGACGGCCACCGCGAGGAACGGGAGCAGCGCCGCGACGAGGACGAGCTCGACCGCCCAGCCGCGCACGGCGCGTGTCCCGAAGTAGATGTACGGCGGCCCGCCGCGCATCACCTCGAGGCCTTGGTCGATCGAGCCGATGAGCGTCTGGGCAGCGCCGCCCAGCTGGCCCATCCGGGGCGACTGGAGCAGCGTCCGCAGGCGAGCCTCAGTGTCGAGCTCGGCCGGAAGCGGGGTGTCCCCTTGCGTCGTGATCGTCAGCGCGGAGACGTCACGCCCGACGAACGGCGCCTGCTCGTAGAGGCTGAACGGGAACGCGAGGTCGAGCAGCTGGCGGGCGGCGCTCGGCCGGAGGGGCACGACCCCGGTTTCCTCCGCGATTCGCACGGTCGCGGTGCGGACGAGCGCCAGCGACGGCGAGCGCGGGCGGTCTCCCGCGAGCTGCAGGCGCGGCGGCCCGGGGCCGGCGAGCGCGTCGAGGTTGATGACCGCATCGACCTCGTCTCCTTCGGTGCGCGCGTAGTGGTTCGCGCCGACACCGCCGAGGGCGCCGCCGTCCGTCGAGACGAACACGAGCGTGTGCACCGGCCCGGGCTGCTCCGCCTCGGTCGTGACCGGCGTCGCGAACGACCGTGCGAGCACGATCAGCGCCGCGGTGCCCGTCGCGTTGTCGTTCGCGCCCGGCCCGGTTCCGAGATCGTCTCGGTGCGCCAGCACGACGATCCGCCGATCGGACCGGCCACGCACGGTGGTGACGAGGTTCTCGAAGCGAAGGCGGCCGTATCCGGGAACCTGGGCCGTGAACGGCTGCGATCGGACCGACAGCCCGTACGGTCGCAGCTGGCTCCGGTACCAGTCGGCGGCGAGCCCGGCGCCGGTGCTGCCGGGGAAGCGCATCGGGTAGAAGCGCGAGAACTCCTCGGCGAGTGTCTCCGCCGACGCCGAGTCGAACGCGGGCGGGAACGCCTGCGGCAGCGGGGACGGTCGCGCGACGCTGAACGCCGCGAGCAGCAGCGGAATCGAGAGCACGAGCCACGTGCCGCGGTACATCCGGGCGTTGACCGGGCGCTCCGGCGAGCCGGGCCTGGCCCGCCGCCTCGGAGTCGAGGGCGGAACGGCCATGGCGAGGCAGTCTAGGGGCGGCTTCAGCGGGCGGCCGTTTTGCGGGCATCATTGAGCGCGTGGCAGATGCCTCGACCATCCTCCTCGTCGACGACGAGGACTCCGTGCAGAAGTTGCTCGCGTATCCGCTCGAGCGCGATGGCTTCCGGGTCGTCCCCGCGCGCGACGGCGAGGAGGCCCTCGAGCGCTTCGGCGAGCAGCCCGTCGACCTGGTCGTTCTCGACGTGATGTTGCCGAAGCTCGACGGGCTCGAGGTCTGCAAGCGCCTGCGCGCCCAGAGCTCGGTGCCGATCATCATGCTCACGGCCCGCGACGACGAGTTCGACAAGGTGCTCGGGCTCGAGCTCGGCGCGGACGACTACATCACGAAGCCCTTCTCGATCCGGGAGTTCCGGAGCCGGGTCCGGGCGCTCCTGCGGAGGGTCTCGGCGCCGCGGCCCGGCGTCGGGGACGCCTCGACGATCGAGGCCGGCGACGTCACGATCGACCTCGCCCGCCGCACGGTGAGCGTGGCGGGCCGCGACGTCCAGCTCACGTACGTCGAGTTCGAGCTGCTTCGAACGCTCGCGTCCACGCCGGGCGTCGTCTACTCGCGCCAGCGGCTGCTCGAGGCGCTCTGGGGCGGCTCCGACTACCGCGAGCCGCGCACGATCGACGTCCACGTGCGGCACCTCCGCGAGAAGCTCGAGGAGGATCCGAGCGAGCCGCGGTACCTCCAGACCGTGCGCGGCGCCGGGTACCGCTTCAACGTGCCGTGAGCCCGTTCCGCAGCGTCGGCGCCCGGCTCAGCCTCGCGCTCCTCGTCGTCGTCGCGGCGGCGCTCGCGATCGTCTACGCGGCGCTCGTCCCGATCCTCGAGCGGAACCTGGTCGACAACAAGATCGACCAGCTCGTGCCGCTCGCGGAGGGGCTCGCAGGCCGCGCTCCGGACGACCCGCGTGGACAGCAGATCTTCGCCGAGGACAGCGCCTCGAGCATCCAGGCGCGCGTGATGATCCTGAACCCCCTCGACGAAGGACCCGGACCGGCGGTGCTGCTTCCGGTCGCCGACTCCCAGACGACCCTGTCGTCCCAGATCACCGACGAGATCGCGGCGAAGGCCGCCCGGTCGCGGAGGGCGCAGCAGGGCCGAATCGAGCGGGGCGGCAAGTCGTACGCCGAGGCAGCGATGCCGTTCGGGAAGCGCTCGGTGCTCGTCGTCCGGGCGCCGCTCCAGGACACGCTCGCCAACATCGGCCTCGTCCGGCGCCGGCTGCTGCTCGCCGGCATCCTCGCCCTGCTCTTCTCGCTCGCCGTGGGCTACGGCGCCGCGCACCTGTTCGCGCAGCGGATCCGGCGGCTCGAGCGGGCGGCCGACCGGATCGCGAGCGGTCGCTTCGACGAGCCGATCGTCGACACCGGCCGCGACGAGGTCGCCCAGCTCGCGATGGCCTTCGACCGGATGCGCCTGCGCCTGGCCGGGCTCGAGCGGGCCCGCCGCGAGTTCATCGCGAACGCCTCGCACGAGCTGCGGACGCCGATCTTCTCGCTGGGCGGCTTCCTCGAGCTGCTCGCCGACGAGGATCTCGACGAGGAGACGCGGAAGGAGTTCCTCGCGACGGCGCGCGAGCAGGTCGGCCGGCTGACCAAGCTCGCGACCGACCTTCTCGACCTCTCGCGGCTGGACGCCGGACGCGTGCGCCTCGAGCGCGAGACGCTCGACCTCGGGGCGCTCGCGCAGTCGATCTCGACGGAGTTCGAGCCGCTCGCCCGGACGAGCGAGCACCCGATCGAGACGCAGGTCGACGGCACGCCGACCGGCGTCGGCGACGAGCTCAGGACGCTGCAGATCGGGCGGATCCTGCTGGAGAACGCCCTGCTCCATACCCCGCCCGGCACGCCGATCCGCGTCACCGCCGGCCAGAACAACGGCCGCGCCATCCTCACGGTGCAGGACGAGGGCCCCGGCGTGCCGCCCGCGCAGCAGGGCCAGGTCTTCGAGCGCTTCTACCGGGTCGACGGCGGCCTCGCGGCCGGCAGCGGCCTCGGGCTCGCGATCGCGAAGGAGCTCGCGGAGCTGATGGGAGGGACGATCGAGCTCGACTCGCGCCCGGGCTCGACGGCGTTCCGGCTCGAGCTTCCCTCGGCGGCTTAGGCGTTTTCCTGGAAAAAGGGTCGGCGCGGCTACAGTGAGCCGGATGCGCCCGGCCTCCGTCGTCCTCGTCTCGGTGGCCTGCGCGCTCCTCGGTGCGCTTGCCGCGATCGGGATCGGAAGCGCCGCCGGCTGGATCGGCGACACCGACACCGTGATCGTCGGTGGTCCGGCCGTCCAGTCGGGTGATGCGGCCTCGGCGCCGCTGAAGAGCAGCGCGAAGCCGCTCGTCGGGAGCGATTTCGACCCGGCCCAGATCTACGCGGCGCGGCAGAGCGGCGTCGTCACGATCTACGCCTTCTTCGGCGGCTCGGGTGAGGCGAACACCGAGGCGTCGCAGGGCTCCGGCTTCGTCGTCTCCAAGGACGGTCTCGTCCTCACGAACTCGCACGTCGTGACGACGGCGGGCGAGGGAAACGGCCCGGTCGAGTCCGCGAAGGCCGTCTACGTCCAGTTCGCGGACGGCGACCGCGTCCAGTCTCAGATCATCGGCTACGACCCGTTCACCGATGTCGCGGTCATCCGCGTCAGTGGGAACGAGCACAAGCTCGCCCCGGTGCCGCTCGGCGACTCGTCGCGCGTGGTCGTCGGCGAGCCGGTCGCCGCGATCGGGAGCCCCTTCGGGAACGAGAGCTCGCTGACCGTCGGCGTCGTCTCCGCCACGAAGCGCTCGATCGCGTCGCTGACCTCGATCTACAACGTGGTCGACGCGATCCAGATCGATGCTCCGATCAACCGCGGGAACTCGGGCGGCCCGCTCTTCGACGCCCGCGGCCGCGTGATCGGGATCAACGCCCAGATCCGCAGCGACACCGGCCAGAACGAAGGCGTCGGCTTCGCGATCCCGATCAACGCCGCGAAGCGCTCGCTCGACCAGCTCGTCCAGACCGGCACCGTCTCGTACGCCTACGTCGGCGTCACGACGACGAACCTGACGCCGACGCTCGCGAAGCGCTTCAAGCTCCCCGTGACGCAGGGCGCGGTCGTCAACGACGTTCGCGCGAACAGTCCTGCGGCGCGCGCCGGGATCAAGGCTGCCGAGCGCGACGAGCAGTTCAACGGCCTGTCCTTTCCTGTTGGCGGCGACGTGATCGTCGCGATCGACGGCCAGACCGTCCGGAGCGCCGACGACGTCGTCCGCCTCGTGACCGAGCTGAAGCCCGGGAAGGTCGCCGTCTTCACCGTCTACCGAGACGGCGAGCGCGAGCGCGTCGCCGTCCGGCTGGGCGAACGTCCCATCACGCGTTAGGGTCGCCGCTCCCCGGGGTAGAAGCCCCCAGAAGCCCTTCCAAACAGCCGTTTTCGGTAGGTTCACTTGCCGCAACCTGCAGCGATCGTTTCCAAATGGCAACCATCCTCGATCACCAGATGAGCGAGCTCGATCGCGGAGTCCGAGAGGTCAGGCTCACGATCCCCGCGAGACCCGAGTACATCACGCTCGGCCGGCTCGCCCTGACCGGCATCGCCCGGCTCCGGCCGCTCGACGAGGAGACGCTCGGGGATCTGAAGCTCGCGCTCACCGAAGCCTGTTCGAACTCCGTCCGGCACGCGTACGCCAACGGCGAGGGAACCGTCGAGATCCGCTACGTGCTCCACTCCGACCGGCTGGAGATCGAGGTCGCGGACGACGGCGAGGGATTCGACCCGTCGGCCGAGCGGGAAGAGGGGGACGAGCTCGCCGAGGGCGGTCTCGGGATCGCGATCATCCGCTCGATCGCCGACGAGCTCGAGATCGGCGCGGGCGAAGGCGGCAAAGGGTCGCGGCTGCGCTTCGCGAAGTCTCTCGACGCCTAGACCCTTTCGTAACTAGTCTCTCGCACCGTGCTCCAAGCCGTCAACGTCGGACACAAGGCGCTCGCCGACTACGCGACGATCGCGACGCGTGGGCTGATGGACGAGATCCGCCGCCTCGCGGACCCGCTCGCCGGGAAGCGCGTCGCGCACCTCTCGGCCACCGCGTTCGGCGGCGGCGTCGCCGAGATCAACTACACGCTCGTGCCGCTGATGCAGAGCGCCGGGCTCGAGGCCGATTGGCTGATCATCCGCGGCGCCGACGAGTTCTTCAACGTCACGAAGACGATCCACAACGCGCTGCAGGGCAACCCACTCGGGCTCGACGACGAGCAGCAGGCGATCTACCGCCGCTACAACGAGATGAACGCGAAGGAGTTCGTCGACGACTACGACTTCGTGATCGTCCACGACGCGCAGCCCGCGGCGATGATCGAGCACTTCCCGTCGTCGCGCGCGAAGTGGATCTGGCGCTGCCACATCGATCTCTCGACGCCGAACAACCAGGTGCTCGACTTCCTGCTGCCGTGGATCCAGCGCTACCACGCGTCGATCTTCCACCGCAAGGAGTACGTCCCGGCGGACGCCGACCTGCGGAGCGCGTACATCTGGCCGCCGGCGATCGACCCGCTCGCGCCGAAGAACATGGCGCTCTCACCTGAGGACGCGGCGTACATCGTCGACCAGTTCGGGATCGACGTGCAGCGGCCGTTGCTGACGCAGGTCTCCCGCTTCGACCCGTGGAAGGACCCGCTCGGTGTGATCGACGCCTATCGGCTGGTCAAGGAGGAGCACCCGGAAGTGCAGCTCGCGCTCGTCGGGTCGATGGCGCACGACGACCCGGAGGGCTGGGAGTTCTACAACCAGACCGTCGCGTACGCGGGCGGCGACCCCGACATCTACATCCTCTCGAACCTGAACAACGTCGGCTCGGTCGAGGTGAACGCGTTCCAGGTGCACTCCGCTGCGGTGATCCAGAAGTCGATTCGCGAGGGTTTCGGACTGACCGTGAGCGAGGCGCTCTGGAAGGCGCGGCCGACCGTCGGCGGGAACGTCGGCGGCATCGTCGACCAGATCGTCCACGGTGAGACGGGGTGGCTCGTCTCGTCGTCGAGCGAGTGTGCCGAGGCGTGCCTGGTCGCGCTCGGGAACCCCGAGCTCGCGAGGCGGATGGCGCTCGCCGGCAAGGAGCACGTGCGCCGGCACTTCCTCACGCCGCGGCTGCTGCGCGACTGGCTCGCGCTCTTCAACCGGATGCTCGGGCTCGAGACCGAGGGCGTCGAGCTCGCGACCGCGGCGGCCGGTTAGGCTCTCTGGATGGCGGCTTCGCGCCGCAAGCTGATCGTCGTCTCGAACCGCGGGCCGGCGAGCTACGACCGAGACCTCGACGGCACGCGCATCGCCCGGCGCGGCGGAGGAGGGCTCGTCACTGCGCTGCGCGGGCTGCTCGCGCGGCACGACGTGACGTGGATCGCGAGCGCGATGAGCGCGGAGGACTTCGTCGTCGCCGACGAGAACCGCGGCCGTTCGTTCCCCGAGAGGTCACGCGACGGCTCGTCGTTCCGCCTCCGGCTCGTCGCGCACTCGATCCAGGCGTACGACTGGTACTACAACGTCGTCTCCAACCCGACCCTGTGGTTCATCCAGCACTACCTCTGGGACCTGAAGACGGAGCCGAATCTCGACTTCGCGTTCCACTACGCATGGAAGAAGGGCTACACGGCGGTCAACCGCAACTTCGCCGACGCGGTGCTCGAGGAGCTCGAGCAGACGCCCGACGCAACGGTCTTCTTCCACGACTACCACCTCTATCTCGCGCCGCGGATGGTGCGGGACGCGCGGCCGGAGACCACCCTCCAGCAGTTCGTGCACATCCCGTGGCCGCAGGCGGACTACTGGCACGTGCTGCCGCTCGACGCTCGTCAGGAGATCCACCTCGGGCTGCTCGCGAACGACGTCGTCGGGTTCCACAGTGACCGCTGGCGCCGGAGCTTCCTGCGCAGCTGCGAGGACTTCGTCGCGCTGTCGCCGGACTACGAGCGGGGGACGCTCGAGCTCGAGGGTCGGACGGTGCGCGTGAACGCGAACCCGATCTCCGTCGACACCGCCGAGTTCGACGAGCTCGCGGAGAGCCCCGCGGTGCTCGCAGCCGAGCGGCTGCTCGAGGTCGAGCGGCCGGAGAAGCTCGTGGTCCGCGTCGACCGGACGGATCCGTCGAAGAACGTCGTGCGCGGGTTCCGCGCGTTCGAGCTCTTCCTCGACGAGCACCCCGACATGCACCGCCGCGTGCGGATGCTCGCGCTGCTCGATCCCTCGCGGCAGGACATCCCCGAGTACGCCGAGTACCTCGGTGCGATCCAGCGCGAGGCGCGCCGCGTGAACGACCGCTTCGCGACGGCAGGCTGGCTGCCGATCGACCTGCGCATCGCGGACGACTTCGCCATGTCCGTTGCGGCGTACAAGCAGTACGACGTCCTGCTGGTGAACGCCGTCTTCGACGGGCTCAACCTCGTCGCGAAGGAGGCGCCGCTCGTCAACAAGCGCGACGGCGTGCTCGTGCTCTCGGAGAACGCCGGGGCGCACGACGAGCTCGGGGAGTTCGCGCTGAGCATCAACCCGTTCGACCTCGCCGGACAGGCCGACGCGATCCACCGGGCGCTCGAGCTGCCGGAGAGCGAGCGGCGCGAGCGGATCGAGAGGATCCGCGCGCGCGTGCGGGAGCACGACGTCGGCGCGTGGCTCGACGCGGAGCTGCAGGCGCTCGTTCGAAGCTAGGGTCCCTCCTGTGAGCGGGCTCTCCCACGTCGACCCGACAGGCGCCGTCCGGATGGTCGACGTCGGCGACAAGCCCGCGTCGCGACGTCGCGCGGTCGCGTCCGCCGAGGTGCGGATGGCGCCGGAGACGGCGCGGCGGTTGCGCGATCTGCCGAAGGGCGACGCGCTCACGACCGCGCAGCTCGCGGGGATCATGGCGGCGAAGCGGACGAGCGAGCTGATCCCGCTCTGCCACCCGCTTCCGCTGACGCACGTCGACGTCTCGCTCGAAGTGGGCGACTCGTCGGTCGAGATCACCGCATCGGCGGAGACGACCGCGCAGACCGGCGTCGAGATGGAGGCGCTCACCGCCGCGACGGTCGCGGCGCTCACGGTCTACGACATGGCGAAGGCGATCGACAAGCAGATGTCGATCTCCGAGGTGCGCCTGCTGGAGAAGACGAAGGAGTGAAGGCGGCCGTGCTCACGGTCTCCGACGGTGTGGTCGCGGGCACGCGCGAGGACACGAGCGGCGACGTGCTTCAGGAACTGCTCGAGGGCGACGGCTACGAGGTCGTGCGGCGGGTGGTCGCGGACGAGCGTGACGAGATCGTGCGCGCTCTCGAAGGACTTGCGGACGAGGCGCCGCTCGTCCTGACGACCGGCGGCACCGGGTTCGCGCCACGGGACGTCACTCCGGAGGCGACGCGCTCGGTGCTCGAGCGTGAGGCGCCGGGGATCTCCGAGGCGATCCGCGCGGACTCGCTCGCGAAGACGCCGCACGCGCTGCTCTCGCGGGGCGTCGCCGGCGTGCGCGGGACGTCGCTCGTCGTCAACCTGCCCGGCTCGCCCGGCGGCTGCCGCGACGGGTTCGCAGTCCTCCGTCCGGCACTCGAGCATGCGCTGCGGCTGTTGTCGGAGCAGACGACGGAGCACGTGCAGACGTGATCGCGTACCCGGCGCACTTCGCGCGGCTCGTCAAGATCGAGCACACGGTCTTCGCGCTCCCGTTCGCGTACGTCGGGGCGTTCCTCGCAGTCGACGCGGTGCCGAGTGCGGCCGACCTCTTCTGGATCACCGTCGCGATGGTCGGTGCACGCTCGCTCGCGATGGCGCTCAACCGGCTGATCGACGCCGAGCTCGACGCGCGCAACCCGCGGACAGCCGCGCGTGAGCTCCCCGCAGGCCGGCTGTCGCGCGTGCAGGTGATCGGGTTCTCCGCGCTGTCGCTGCTCGTCTTCCTCGTCGCCGTCTGGCAGCTGGACCCGATCGTCCGCTGGCTGTGGCCGATCCCGGTCGCCGCGTTCGTCGTGTACCCGTACCTCAAGCGCTTCACGTGGCTCGGGCACCTCTGGCTCGGCGCGGTCGACGGACTCGCGCCGGTCGGCGCGTGGGTCGCGCTCACCGGAACGTTCGCGTGGGAGGCGTGGGCGCTCGGCGCGGCCGTCGCCTGCTGGGTCGCCGGCTTCGACCTCTTCTATGCGCTGCTCGACCTCGACGTCGATCGCCGGGAGGGGCTGCACTCGTGGGCGACGCGGTTCGGCGTGGGCGGCGTGTTCGCGGGCGCGCGCGTGCTCCACATGCTGACGGTCGCGTTCCTCGTCGCCGCGGGGCTCGGGCTCGACGTCGGGCTCTTCTACTGGCTCGGCGTGCTGGTCGTCGCCGCACTCCTCGTCTACGAGCACTCGCTCATCCGCCCCGACGACCTGCGCCGTCTCGATGCGGCGTTCTTCACCGTGAACGGCGTGATCAGCGTGCTCTTCGCCGTCTTCGTGCTGCTCGACGTGCTGTGATCCGCGCGCGTGGCCTCGAGCGACGCTACGGCGCCAAGCGCGTGCTGCGCGGCCTCGACCTCGACGTCGCACGTGGCGACTTCACCGTCGTCACGGGCTCGAACGGCTCGGGCAAGACGACGCTGCTGCGTCTCGT
>Ga0114129_10016453_pt1 | contig 10527 bp, 7 predicted proteins | sample RhiMetdeltSRZDD1_FD_80071 | JGI IMG/M metagenome (GOLD analysis project Ga0114129, IMG submission 80071) | Populus rhizosphere microbial communities from Tennessee, USA - Rhizosphere MetaG P. deltoides SRZDD1 (version 2) (version 2) | ecosystem: Host-associated > Plants > Roots > Rhizosphere >... | reverse complement strand
GTAACATCCCGAACCCGGTAGTTAAGTCCGTCAGCGCCGATGGTACTTGGAGGGCGACCTCCCGGGAGAGTAGGTCATTGCCAAGGGGCTTTTCTTTTTAACATTCTCATACTCTTTTCATCTGTGTATGAATCGTGTATAATTCTTATTGCAGGTTCGGTTGACGGACATGAGCATGTCCAGATTTTACAAAAGAGGAGTGTGAAGCGTACTGTTTGATCCAGTGATCATTTTGTCGTTTCTTCTTTCTTAGGTGAATTTCCTCCTCGGCCGAGTCTGTATATCGGCCGATTTTCTTTTGTCGGCACATCCCATGCGGAATGGAGGTGATTTGGTTTGGCATCTGTAAATTTACGAAATGGCGAATCTCAGGATTCTCTGCTCAAACGCTTTCGCAAGAAAGTTGTAAAAAGTGGAGTTCTTAGCACTGTTCGCCGCAAACGCTGGTTCGTTTCCAAGAGCGAACAGCGCCGCATGGAAAAAAAGAAAGCAATTCGTCGTATTAAGCGGCGAACGTTTACCAGAGAAACTGAATAAGCAAGAGGTGTATATGGCAAAAGAAGAAGATAAAATTCGAGCTGAAGGCGTGGTCGTTGAAGCCTTACCAGGGACTCAGTTCCGTGTGAAATTGGATAATGGCCACGAAGTGTTGGCCTATCTTTCAGGCAGAATGCGCAAGCACTACATCCGTATTTTGCTGGGTGATCGGGTGGCTATGGAAATGTCTCCTTATGATTTAACACGCGCCCGTATTACTTTCCGTCAGCGCAAGAATGCTCCCGCTCCGGTTCAGGAATAATTTCTATTTGCTATATTATTGTTAAAATAAAGGGCCCTCAATTCTCTAGGGCCCTTTTCATTTTATTATGCGGGTGTGATTTGCTGAAGTTTCGTATAAATTTGTAAACCATTGTGCCGAGCGACTTCAACCATGAAATCAGCGCCTTGAGACGCTCCCCCTACTCTTAGCACAGCGTCGCATTTCTCCAACAAGCGCTCAGCGATAGGATGGAAAATTTCATTGAAGGCTTCATCGCCAACTTGTTTTGATTCTGCCAGATGTAATAAGGGAAGTGCGAACCATTCACCCAATACAGGAATATGTCCTAAACGGAAAATAGGGAGGGCAAAGGATTCCATAATCTGCACATTCGCTGCCATTTTTTCGGGATCATCTCCGGTCCCGGAACGATAAGGTCCAGCGATAAGAATCATCATTGACTTAGCCAAGATATTTCTCGAGATAGGGTTTTGCCAACAACCATGCCGCAAGCGACTTAGCATCAAGTATCTCTCCAGTTTGAAATATTTCAACTGCTTTCTTCAAAGGGATTTTCTCAACCTGCAAAAACTCATCAAAATCTGCCTGCAATGGGTTATGCCTCAATTCAGTGGCCAGGAACACAGCCATAAATTCGGTGGAATATCCAGGGGCCAAATAGAAATCTCCCACTTTTTGCAATTTACCCGCCTCCATACCAGTCTCTTCACGGATCTCACGCGCCGCACATTCTTCAAACGGCTCATCTTCATCACGCGTGCCCGCCGGCAGTTCAAGTAAGTCTTGTTGAGCTGCGTGACGATATTGCTGGACAAGAAGCAAATTTCCATCATCATCAACTGGGATAATCACGACAGAACCACCATGCTCGATAATTTCAAGTTTTGTTTCGTCTCCAGCAGGTGTCTTGAGGTAATCACGCTTGACCTTAAACGCGCGTCCTTGTAGTAGAGTTTCCGATTTGATCAATTCAAAAGGCATAATTAGTCCTCGCTTATCATATATTCAATAAATTATAAGACAAAAGCCCAGGCAATTGCCTGGGCTTTTCTTCAAAACCTGGTTCTTAAGGGATGCTCAATTGCTTGCCTGATGCCAATGCAGAACCAACAGCAATGTTATTCGCTTGTGCAATGGCTGAGGGATCAACATCTCCAAATAGACAGGCCACTCCATACAGTGTTTCATCTGATGAACTAACTGTATATGTGGCCGGATGATTTCGCAAAGCACGGGTGCCAGGGAAACTTCCGCTCTGTGGAATCTTCAAAGTAAGATTTGGATAGTAAATATTTCCACTTGCAAGACCATTCAGGCTCAATAATGCATCAGGGTCAACATCGAAGCGGCGAGCAATGCAATAAGGGAACTCACCCTTTTGCAGAGTATAACTTGCAGGACGTGAACCAACTGGTACTGAGGTAGGTAACGTGCCGCTCACAGCCAGAGTCGCTGTCGAAGTGAATGTTGGGTTGGTGGAAACAAGCGGGGTGGGTGTTGCAGATAAGTCTTGTAGCGTAACACCTACAGCTGGTGTTTGCGTTGCAACTGCAAGTGGCGTTCCTGTTTGTGCCAGAGCAGTGAGTGTTCCAAAATTGGCAATGTCACTCATGGTAATTTCGGGCGTTCCACTACTTGTAATTGGCGTGGTAAATAAACTGGTTGCTGTAGGCGGTGGTGTGGAATATGGCTGATTACATGCAGAAGCGATCACCGCAATCAGCATAAGAGTGGAGGCAACCACCGCGCCTCGTTTCATACTGGCCATATGCATCTCCTCAATCTCGAGCAAAAGTTTTGATGATGGTAGCACATCCCATTTAGCGCGTCAAGCTATGGGATGGGAAATTAGAGGGATGTCATTGTGTACATTGAAAATCAGATAATATTCGATTTATGCGCATCTCACCTTCGGTTCCTGCATGACTTTGAGTCTGTACCCGTTTCCAAACCTCACACAACCCTTTGCGGATTCCATTATCCTGTTTGAATGCATCGTTGGATATTTTTTCTGCGATTTTTATGTTTCCCCTCAGTGCTTGTGCTTCTATATAGGTTAACCACTCGAAAGGATCTTCAGGTTCGTGTCCATTCGATCTTGCTTCATCGATAAGGTCAATTACTTTCTTCCAATCACTTTGTTGATAAGCCAATTCTGCTTTGGCAAAGTAATAACACCATTGATGTTCAGGCTCCGATAGAAAAGGTATCTTCACTGTTTGATCCGTCTCCATGATGATATTCGATGGTTTAGAAAGTGGAATCGCATTCACTAAAAAACGCGATTGTCGTCCATAAGTGATGTCATCACCTCGCGCTGCATCCAACACTCTCAAACAACCATTTTTTGGCATGTAAATTACGAGGACCTGGGAAGTCGAACCATTGAAGCTTACTCTTCTGATGGGTAAACTAATTTCAGTATTTGGCTCAAGCGAGGGCAGGGATGCTCCACCGAGCCGCTTCTCTGTGTAAAACAAAGCATAGGGTAAATTGCTTCTTTCATCCACAGGACTGCTTCGCTTGTAGTTCGGTGCATACATCCAATTAATGGGCGCAGTGAAGGAAAGATCAGTTTCGTAGTCAATAGGCAATTGATCGGTGAGTAGTGCGGTGTTTGGCTTCATAGCAGGAATGCGCCAGGCAAGCTGCCAGTAAATTTCCTGCTGTTTTGCCCAATCTCTACGGAAGATATTTGCGTTGAAAAATTGCTGCCCAATTCCAAGAGCAATCAGTAGTGCGAAAACATATATTTTAATTTGAGAATTTCGGATCAGGAGCTCAATTAGACCCGTAATAAAAAGGCTTCCTCCGAGCATCATCGAGATCATGAAGCGGTCATAGCTGGATTGGAGAGTGAGAGGTAGCCCTGCTGCAAAAGATGGAATACGCCCAAGTAGTATTCCCACAAATCCTATTAGAAACGCTGCCACTGCAAAAGTCTTTGTTTCGCCTTCAGGTAGACCAAGTTTAGTAACATAAATAAGTACAAGACCAAAAGCAAGGACAATCAATGCCAAAATCACAAGATTTGTGGGCGCAGTGATTGCTTTTGAAGTGAGCATAAGTACTTGCGCCCAGACGTAAATTCCGGCTTTCCATATCGCTTCTCCGATTGTAGTAAAAACTCGCATGAAGGTCAGAGGGCTCTTTACTACCTCCACATCATATGATTCATAGCCTCCTCCTGTATAGAAATAAGTCAGCCACGCCGCGTTTGCCAGCCAGATCAAAAGATAAGGTATCCACTTCTTGAATGCTTGAAAAAATCTTTGCCCAAAACTTTCGATCTCTTCTGACAGGATAACCCAAATAAACAGGAAGCGCATTGGCTCAACGCTGACAAAATATTCTGTGGGAAAAACGCCTCCTACTAATAAAAGGAGAGCATAAATCGTATTGGCTGTGAATTTATTAGAATTGCGCGATGCACGTGCCGTAAACCCAAATGAAAGCAGATAAAAAATAAAAGGAATCCATTCTTGATTGATATGGGTGAAAGCGACCCAGTGCTGACTATAGCCCGGAAAAACAAGAAAAAGCAATGCGACGATAAGCGTCTGTCGCTTATGCTGGGGCCACACTTGATTTAACACGAACCAGGCTGAAAGTCCTGAGATGAAGCGAATAATGAGGGCAAAGGTCTGCCAGTAAATAGGAACTGGCGGAATCAGGCTTGTCGTCACAAAGAAGATCGGTCCCAAGAAAGGACGGACTCCTGCAAAGGCGGGAAGAAATTCCTGAGGCCCGAGAAATTTTGCGATCCAGGCGAAGGGCCAGTCATCCCAATAAAAACCTGTGAGTGGAAGCAACAAACCATAAGCAATAATAGTGACAATCAAAAATAAGAGCGGAATACTCCGCTCAGAAAAACGAATTCCTTTCATATTATTGATTATAAAAGAAAAGCCACTCGCTGAGCGGCTTCTTCCTTTGAAACGACTTGTTAATTTGGCTTGACTGCAAAAATATGGATTGATTGTTCTTTTCCCTTGAAAAGCATAGGACCAAGCACTTCAACTTTAATATCCTTTGGCAAACCTTCGAAGGTATATTGATCGATCAGAATAGGATGGCGAGCTTCTTTTGTATATTTTTCAATGCGCGCCGCGATATTTACAGTATCGCCAACACAGGTATAGGTCGCGCGATGCTGAGTGCCTGTATAACCTGCAATCACCCTCCCTGTTGCTATTCCAACCCCGATCTCAATTTGGATTTTATTCTGTGCCGCCTGTTCTACGTTAAAACCCCTGAGTAGATCGATCATCTCGAGGGCAGCGCGTACAGCATGCTCACAGTGACCGTCCTGATGAATCGGCGCGCCGAAGATTGCCATCAACCCATCACCCTCCAATTGATTGACTGTTCCATGATTTCCAATAATTGCCTCGAACATCAAAGCAAAGTAATTATTGAGCAAGTCAATTGTTTCGGATGCATCCTGTTTTTCGCCGATTGTTGTGAAGGAGCGAATATCTGCAAACATCACACTGGCATTCACATATTTGCCGCCGAGCGAAAAGCCTGTCTTCAACAATTCGTCGGCGACTTCTTTTGTGGCAAACGTACGGAATAATTTTCGTTGTTCATCGCGCAAACGTTTCTTTTCAAGGCTGGCGTTCACGCGTGCACGGAGCAGAATCGGATTGACGGGCTTGTTGAGGTAATCCTCTGCACCCAGCTCCACACATTTGACGACACTATCAATTTCATCAAGCGAAGATGTCATGATAATTGGAATATCTCGAAGATCGGGGTCTTGCAAACAAGTTTCGAGTACCTGATAACCATTCATCTCTGGCATTTCGATATCCAGCAGGACCAGATCAAAAGAATCTGTGCGAAGTTTTTCCAACGCCTGTTTTCCATTTTCGGCTGTCTTGACTTTGTGTCCATCTCCTTCAAGACCACGCGCAAGCAGAATACGATTGACTTTGTTATCGTCAACGATAAGAAGATAACCTGGCTCATGAGCAAACCTCATGCGCGCATTCCCTGTAATGCTTCTGCAACTTTGCCAAACATTTCATTCAGGACCTCAAGCCTATTCCCGACATTTAGATTATTTTCTTTCGCCATAACTTCCAATTCTTTGGCGAGTATGCCAAGTTCCAGCGCTCCGAACGTGTTGGCATTTGATTTCAACGAGTGGGCATTGCGCCGAAATGACTCGACATCGTTGGCATCCAGTGCAGTATGCATGTTCTGTATCATATTGGGAGTATCATCAAGAAATGCATCGATTAATTCGTTAATGAAATCTCCACCAGACATTTGTTTGAGTTCGTTGAAAGTTGCTGGATCAATTAGGGGCATAGAGTCTCCATTTCAAAGGGAGATTGCTTCGTCGGGTGAACACCCTCCTCGCAATGACAGACACTTATTTTCTCTCTGCTTTCAGCAATGCTTCCACCAGTTCATTGACACGGATGGGCTTGCTGAGGTAATCATTCATGCCTGCCGCAATGCACATTTCACGATCGCCTTCCATGGCGTTGGCGGTCATTGCGACAATATGGGGTTGTGTCGCATTCAGTAATTTGCGGATCTCACGCGTAGCATCGAGGCCATCCATCTCAGGCATTTGGACATCCATAAGAATGACATCGTATTTCTGTCGTTCGATGGATTCTACTGCCTCGATGCCATTCGATGCAACATCGGCACGGTAGCCCATTTGCTCAAGGATGCGTAAGGCGAGTTTTTGATTCACGGCATTATCTTCGGCGAGCAGGATACGCAATGGATGTTTCCTGCCAAGTTCTGTATCCATCACAGGTTTAGCAGAATCGATTTTCGGGGTGATAACGCTCCTTGCAAAGAGAGCAGCCAGGGCATCGTAAAGAGCCGATGGTTTGAGAGGCTTGGTCAGGTATGCCGCAAAGTTCAGATCATCTGCGCCGATTTCACGTCTGCCTAATGAAGTCAGCAGAATAACAGGCAATGAGTTTTCATCCCGCGTTTTACGGATGTCGCGCGTGAGCATAACGCCATCCATTTCGGGCATTTGTAAATCCAGAATCGCGAGGTCGAACGGTTCACCGCTATTGATCCATTCAAGAGCTTCCCCAGGATGCTCTGTTTCACGGGGAGTCATACCCCACTTTTCGGCCTGAAGCATCAGGATGCGGCGGTTCGTGGCGTTATCATCCACAATGAGGACGCGTTTGCCATGCAAAACAGATTGAATCCCTTTGATGTCTCGCTCAGTTTTGCGCTCAGTGATTTTGGCGGATTCGGCTTTAATGGTAAAGATGAATTTTGAGCCCTTACCAATACCATTGCTTTCGGCGCGCATTTCGCCGTCCATCATTTCCGCGAGACGTTTGCTAATAGCGAGACCCAAACCCGTACCGCCGAATCTGCGGGTCGTGGACGAATCGGCTTGGGAGAACGATTGGAACAGGCGGCTCATGTGACTCTCTGAGATGCCGATACCGGTATCACGGACGGTGAAGAGTATTTCGTTTTTGGCTTTGCCCTTTTTGACAGTGAGAACGACTTCGCCTCTTTCTGTGAACTTGATTGCGTTGCTTAAGAGATTGATGAGGATCTGCCGCAGACGCGTCATATCACTTTTAATGCCCGCGGGCACGTCATCCTCAATGATGTAGGCGATGTCGAGTCCTTTTTCAATAGCGTGGCCTGCTGTGAGGTCCAGTGCGGATTCGACACATTCGCGCAAGTCGAAGGGCTGGTATTCCACATCCATTTTGCCGGCTTCAATCTTGCTAAAGTCGAGGATGTCATTGATGATAGCGAGCAGGGCATCGCCAGAGTTGCGGATGGTCTCGGCGTAGTCGCGCTGCTCTTTATCAAGTTCGGTATCCATCAAGAGTCCACTCATACCGATAACGGCATTCATTGGCGTGCGGATTTCGTGACTCATGGTGGCAAGAAACGAGCTTTTGGCTTCATTGGCTTGCTCTGCGGCGGCGCGTGCTTCCTGCGCTTCATTGAAGAGGCGCACATTCTCGATGGCGATCACTGCCTGACTGGCAAATGTTTGCAGGAGGGCGCTCTGCTTTGCAGTAAATGGACGCACTTCATTACGACGCACAACGATGGCGCCGACTGAGCTGCCCTCCCGTACCAACGGTGTTGAAATGGCTGTCCGATGTCCCAATCTTTTTACGAGCTGAAGGCTATCGGGGAATTCGGCCTCGGATAGTTCAAGCATATCCTCAATATGGATTGTTCTTTTTTCCAGGACTGCCCGGCCTGTGACCAGACCAGGCACGAGCGGTACGGCCTCTCCGTCCTGCAGGGCCGGTAAGGGTCCATAGTGTGAAACCTGACGAAGCAGGTTGCCATCTACTCTATAGATTTGAACATCGTTTGCCTCACACAACCGCGCCGCATTTTGTGCGACAGCTTCCAACACAGGCTGAATGTCATTTGGTGAACTGGCAATTACTCGCAGGATTTCGCTTGTAGCTGTTTGTTGTTCGAGCGCCTCAGTGATTTCATGGTTGCGCGTTTTCAATTCATTGAAGAGGCGTACATTCTCGATTGCGATTACAGCCTGGCTGGCAAAGGTTTCGATCAATGCGATCTGTTTCTCATTGAGCAGGTTTGGCTCGAGGCGCCGAATCGTGATGGCGCCAATCGCTTTGCCTTCGCGCAACAATGGAACACTGCAAGTCATCTGATAGCCGTACTTTTGCGCCCATTTATCACCTTCAGGATATTCTGACTCCTCGCCTAGCTTTTTGTGAAGTGCTTGAAGTGTATGGCCCTCTATCATCGCGCGGCCTGCCACTGAATCCCGATTGAACGGAATCCCCTCCCCATCGGGAAACATCGGAATATTCCCATAATGTACGGCAACTCGTAGAATTCCCCTATCTTCAATGTCGATCAGCGCATCGTCCGACCCAGAAAGCTGGGCCGCATTTCGAGCAATGACATCCAACACTGGCTGAATCTCTGTTGGCGAACTGGCAATCGCCTGCAAAATATCGCTGGTGGCTGTTTGCTGTTCAAGAGATTCAGTAATCTCGCGATTGCTTGTTTGGATTTCATTAAAGAGCCGTGCCCGTTCAATTGCGATACCAATATTAATTGCCAACGTGGAAAGCAGGCGTGTATCACTCTGAGAAAAGACATTTTCCTCTTGTGTGCTTTGGACGCTCAAAACGCCAATTGTCTCTCTCCCGGATTTGATCGGCACGCCTAAATAGGATAGCGATTCTCTGCCAACCAATTTTGTGCCAAGCTCTTTACGACGTTCTTCAACATTTTTATTGATGAGCAGTGGTTTGCCTGATTGAATAATTTGACTTGTGAGTCCTTCGCCGAATGTCAGTGTGTCAAACGACTCACCAACTTGATATGGGAAATGGATGAGATTTGTCTGCGATTCGAACAAAGCGACGTAGACAATGTCAGCTTTGAAGATCTCCCCCATCTGACTCCCGATGAGTTGGATGATGCTGTCCAGCTCCGTCTCTGCGACTAGCGCCTGACTCACGTTGCTGATTGCTGAGAGCTCGGTTGTGCGTTTTTGTTCAGCCTCAAAAAGCTGGGCATTTTGTAATGCAACCGCCAAGCTTGATGCGATGGTATTTAGCAGGTTTACGTCTGATTCAGGATAAGCATTTTCACGGTCTGAGTTCTGCAATGAGATCACACCAACAACTTCATCCCCGGCAATCATTGGCACTCCGATCCATGAGAGCGGTCTATCATCCTCTGCTATTCTGAACGTCCCCATTTCCTTAAGGCGCTCATCTGTATCCTGATTGAATACCACTGTTTCGCGAGTACGGATAATATGGGCGGTAGGTCCTGGACCCAACGTGTTTGTCTGTGGAAGAATTGTCACCCGCTGGTTGCGATGTAAATAGTAGGGAATCTCATAGGTCTGAGTCTGTTTATCGTACAAGGCGATATATGTCGTCTGAGAATCAAACACGTCGCGGATTTTATCGCCTACAAGGTCAATGATGGCTTGAATATCGAGTTTTGATGCCAGCCCCTGCTGAACGCTGTTGATGAGCGCCAGTTCAGCGGCTCTCTGTTCTGTCTCTTTGAGCAGGCGCTGGGTCTCATCGAAGAGGCGCGCATTTTCGAGCGCGACGCTCATGCTATTGGTAAGCGTCGTGAGCAGGCGTACATCGGATTCGCTGAAAGCATTCTCCTGATCCATGTTTTGCAGGCTGACAATGCCTGTCACTTCATTGCTGACAATCATCGGCATCCATATGCCAGACTTGGCGTCTTCGCCTACGATCGTTGGGTTGCCAAATTCGGCGGAAATTCGATCCAAATCCTGATTGATTATGATTGGTTGACGTGTCTGAATGATATGTTGTCTAAAGCCATGGGGTGGTCGCGGCGCGATCGTTAGCCGTTTGCCTCGTTCGATTACATACGGATAATGGATCAGATTGTTCTGGCGGTCGTAGAGTTGGATACCAGTTCCTTGGGTGTTGAAAACCTCCCTGATTTTGTCACCTACCAGATCAATGATCGCTTGCATATCGAGCTTGGAGGCAAGGCCCTCTTGCACCCTGTTAATAATGGCCAGTTCTGCAGCACGCTGTTCCGTCTCTTTGAGAAGGCGCTGGGTTTCGTCGAAGAGACGCGCGTTCTCAAGGGCAACGCTCATGCTATTAGTAAGCGTCGTGAGCAGACGTAAATCCGATTCGGTAAATGCATCTTCACGTTGATTCTGGATGGAGATCACACCCATGACCTGACCGCTCGAGAGTATAGGTGAGCCCATCCAGGATCTGGAT
>Ga0114129_10016452_pt1 | contig 10527 bp, 7 predicted proteins | sample RhiMetdeltSRZDD1_FD_80071 | JGI IMG/M metagenome (GOLD analysis project Ga0114129, IMG submission 80071) | Populus rhizosphere microbial communities from Tennessee, USA - Rhizosphere MetaG P. deltoides SRZDD1 (version 2) (version 2) | ecosystem: Host-associated > Plants > Roots > Rhizosphere >... | reverse complement strand
TACCCGCTGGGGAACATGCAGATGATCGGGAAGTCGGCGGCAGACATGTTCAAGGGCGAGAAGCCGATGGAGACGAAGCTCGCGCCCGGATTCGCCTTGCGTGACGTCGCGAGCCACGCCGTCGACTTCTGGCTCTCGACCGAGGATCTGCCGAACCCGGACAACCGCGTGACGCTCGCCGAGGACGGGAACGTCCGGCTCACGTATTCGCCGAGCAACGACACCGCGGCGAAGGGCCTGTACCACCAGCTGAAGTCGATGCTGGGTCATCTGGGGATGCACCCCGATCACCTGTTCCCTCGGCACGCGTACCTGAAGACGACGATCCCGGTCGCCGGGGTTGCACACCAAGCGGGTACCTGTCGCTTCGGTACGGACCCGGCGACCTCCGTGCTGGACACGAACTGTCGCGCACACGAGGTCGACAACCTCTACGTCGTCGACACGAGCTTCTTCCCGAGCATCGGTGCCGTGAATCCCGCTCTGACGGCGATGGCGAATGCCCTGCGGGTCGGGGATCACCTCAAGGATCGGCTCGGCGTCCACGACACCGTGGCCGTGCCGGACGTCGATCCGGTCGGCGAGGATCGCACCCGAACGTGACGAAGCTGGATCTGGCTCGTCTCCAGTTCGCGATGACGAGCATCTATCACTTCCTGTTCGTCCCGGTCACGATCGGGCTCAGCTTCCTGGTGGCGATGCTCCAGACCGCCTGGTACCGCCACGGGAACGAGGCACACCTCCGTCTGACCCGCTTCTTCGGGACGCTGCTGGTGATCAACATCGCCGTCGGTGTCGTGACCGGGCTGGTGCAGGAGTTCCAGTTCGGCATGGATTGGTCGGCCTATTCGCGCTACGTCGGGGACGTGTTCGGCGCGCCCCTCGCGATCGAGGGACTCGCGGCCTTCTTCCTGGAGTCCACGTTCCTCGGCCTCTGGCTGTTCGGCTGGGGCCGACTCTCCAAGCGGGTGCACCTCGCCACGATCTGGTTGGTGGCCCTCGGCGCCGCGGGATCGGCCGCGTTCATCATGGCCGCCAACTCGTGGATGCAGAACCCCGTCGGGTACGTCGAGCGAGGGGGCAGGGCGGAGCTGAACAACATCTGGGCCGTGCTGACGAACCCGGTGTTCCTGTGGGGATACCTCCACGTGCTCCTCGCTGCCCTGGTCACCGGCTGCATCGTGATGCTCGCCGTGTCGGCATGGCACCTCCGTCGAGACTCCCAGCCGGAGCTGTTCCGCCGGACCGCGGGGCTCTCGCTGGCCGTGCTCCTCCCCGTGTCGATCTTCCAGCTGATGGTCGGGAGCCACCTCGGGGTCGTGGAGACGACCTATCAGCCGATGAAGATCGCGGCGGTGGAGGGCCAATGGGAGACGTGCCAGCCGTGTTCCTTCTCGTTGTTCCAGATCGGGGGGTTCAACAGCGGCGACGAGACCCCGACGAAGATCATCGCGGTCCCGCACCTCCTCTCGTTGCTCGCGACCGACTCGTGGAACGGGAAGGTCGTCGGACTGAACGAACTGAACCAGCAGTACCAACAGAAGTACGGACCCGGGGATTACGTACCGAACGTCTTCATCGCATACTGGTCGATGCGGGCGATGGCCTATCTCGGCACCGTCATCGTCCTGCTCGCCCTTTGGGGCGCGTGGCTCCTGCATCGGGGCAAGCTCCTCGCGTCGCATCTGTTCCTTCGGGTGGCGGCCTGGGCGGTCGTGCTCCCGATCCTGATCAACACCGCCGGTTGGGTCCTCACGGAGAACGGGCGTCAGCCCTGGATCGTGCAGGGACTGATGAAGACGAGCGACGGCGTCTCACCGTCGATCAGCGCGGCGACGATCTGGTTCAGCCTGCTCACGTTCCTGCTCCTGTACGGAGCTCTGGCGGTGGTCGCGTGGGTCCTGATGGCTCGGTACGCGCGGAAGGAGGTCGCTCCCGCGCCCGAGGTGGACGATCGAGGAGCGCCGCAGACGGCGATGTCCTACTGATGGAGGAGCCATGAGCTTCCAGGTCTTCTGGTTCATCGCGATCGCCGTCCTGTGGACCGGGTTCTTCGTCCTGGAGGGGTTCGACTTCGGGGTGGGCATCCTCCGCGGCGTCGTCGGGAAGACGGACGAGGAGCGCCGGGTCGCGATCAACACGATCGGACCGCTCTGGGACGGGAACGAGGTCTGGCTGATCGTCGCGGCCGCCTCGATGTTCGCCGCGTTCCCGGCCTGGTACGCGACGATGTTCTCCGGCTTCTACGTCCCCCTCGTGCTCCTCCTCGTGGCGCTGATCGCCCGGGGCGTCTCGTTCGAGTTCCGCGGGAAACGAGACAGCGATCGCTGGCGGCGGAACTGGGATCGTCTGTCGACGGCGGGCAGCCTCCTCGCGCCCTTCCTGATCGGGGTCGCGCTCGCGAACCTGCTCCACGGGGTCCCGATCGACGCGAACCAGGAGTTCACGGGGTCGTTCCTCGACCTCCTCAACCCGTACTCGCTCTTCGCGGGACTCACGCTCGTCCTCCTCTGCGTCCTGCACGGCTCGACGTTCCTCGGCCTGCGGACGGACGGGATCGTGCGGGAGCGCGCGACGAAGGTGGCCGGTCGCTCCTCGATCGCGGCGGGCGTCGCGCTCCTGGTCTTCGTGACGTGGACGCAGCTGATGCTCGATCGGGGGGCGATCCCGGACTTCCTCCCAGCCGGCGCGGTGCTCGCAACGTTCGCCGTGTCCTGGCTCGTGCGGGACGGTCGCGACGGCTGGGCGTTCGCGATGACCGCCTTCGCGATCGCGGCGACCGTCGCCACGTTCTTCATCGACCTCTATCCCACCGTGATGGTGTCCAGCACGAAGGCCGCCAACAGCCTCACGATCCAGAACGCCTCGTCGTCGGCGTACTCCCTGAAGCTGATGACGATCGTGATGCTCGTGTTCCTGCCCCTGGTCCTCGTGTACCAGGGCTGGACGTACTACGTGTTCCGGCGTCGGGTGACCACCGCCGACCTCGGCGACTGACCCGTGCGCGCCCTCGATCCGCGGCTCTTCCGACGGGTGCGAGGCGCGCGCGCCGCCTTGGCGATCGATGTCGTCCTCGGGCTCCTCATGACCGTGGCGGTCCTGCTCCACGCCGTCGTGTTCGCGACGATCGTCGTGAGCGCGTTCCGAGGCGAGCTGCCGAGCGCGACCTCGATCGCCGCCCTGGCGGCGATCGTGGTCGCGCGCGGGATCCTCGCCGGTGGGTTCGAGTCGGTGGGGCGGCGCGCCGCCGTTCGCGTCCTGTCCCAGCTCCGGCTGACGCTGGTCGAGCGGCGCCTCAGGGACGCGCCGCTCGCCGACGACGGTGCCGAGCCGGCGGAGATCGCCACTGTCGCGGTCCAGGGCGTGGATGGGCTCCAGACCTACTTCGCGCGGTACCTCCCCCAGCTGGCGCTGGCGGCGCTGGTACCGGTCGTGGTCCTGGTCTGGACGGCGGCGATCGACCCCACCTCCGCGGCGATCATGCTCGTCACGCTGCCGATCATCCCCGTGTTCATGATCCTGATCGGTCGCGCGACCGAGGCGCGGACGCGGGCTCGCTGGGACGCGCTCTCGCGGCTCTCGACGCACTTCGTGGACGTCGTCCGCGGGCTCCCGACCCTGCGTGCGTTCAACCGATCCGAGCCGCAAGCGGCTCGGATCGACGGGTCGAGCGAGGAGTACCGACGGACCACGATGGACGTGCTCCGGGTGTCCTTCGTGTCCGGCGCCGTTCTGGATCTCACGGCCACGATCGCGACGGCCCTCGTGGCCGTCACGCTGGGCGTCCGGCTCGTGGACGGTGCGATCGGACTCGGGGCGGCCCTCACGATCCTCCTGCTGACGCCGGAGCTGTACGCGCCGCTCCGCGCGCTCGCGGCCCAGTTCCACGCGAGCGCCGACGGCCTGGCGGCGGCCGACCGCATCATCGACCTGATCGACGGAACGTCGCCGCCGATCGCTCGGGGCGGCGCGGACCCGCCGCCGGCCTGGCGATCGGTCCGCCTCGAGGGCGTGCGCGTCCACCACGCCGATCGCGCCACGGCGGTCCTCGACGGGGTCGATCTCGAGATCCGACGGGGAGAGATCGTCGCGCTGACGGGTGCGAGCGGGGCCGGCAAGAGCACCGTCGCCTCGCTCCTGCTCGGACTCCGCTCGCCGGACGCGGGCGCGGTGATGATCGGCGAGCACGACCTCGCCTCGATCGACGTCGTCGCGTGGCGGCAGGAGGTGGCGTGGGTTCCGCAACGTCCGACGATGTTCCGAGGAAGCGTCCGAGAGAACGTCGCGATGTCCGATCGAGCAGCATCCGAGACGGCCGTGCGGGAGGCGGTCCGAGCCGCCTCCGCCGAAGGGTTCCTCGCGGACCTGCCACGCGGACCCGACACCGTGATCGGCGACGGCGGCCGTGGGCTCTCCGCCGGCGAGGAGACCCGCGTGGCCGTGGCGCGGGCGTTGGTGCGCCCGTCCGACCTCGTGATCCTGGACGAGCCCACGTCGGGCCTCGACGAGGAGACCGCGGCGCGCGTCCTGTCGGCGATCCGACGGGCCACGGCCGAGCGAGCCGTCCTCCTGATCGAACATCGACCCGAGCGCGCCTCGATCGCCGACCGGGTCGTGCACCTCGCGGACGGGCGAGCCGTCGAGCGCGTCGGAGCGATGACGTGAAGACGCTGATCGCGCTGCTCCGCTTCTGCCGCCCGCCCGCGTCGAAGCTCGCGATCTCCACCGCGCTCGGCGCGATCGCCGTGCTCGCGGGCGTCGGCCTGATGGGGATCGCCGGGTACCTGATCAGCCGCGCGGCCGAACATCCGCCCGTCCTGTCGCTCACCGTCGCCGCCGTCGCCGTGCGGGCGTGCGGTCTCGGCAAGCCGATCGCGCGGTACTTCGAACGGCTCCTGTCGCACGATCTGGCGTTCCGCACGCTGGCGCGGACACGGGGAGCTTTCTTCCGGAAGCTCGAACCGCTGGTCCCGGCGAACGTCCAGGGCTTCCGACAGGGCGACCTGCTCGTGCGGATGGTCGGCGACGTGGACGCGATGCAGCACCTCGTCCTCCGGGGGGTCGGTCCGGCGATCGTCGCCTTCGTCTCGGGGGCCGTCGCGGTCGCGGTCGTCGCGTCGTTCCAGCCGTTGGCCGGCGCCGTGCTCGCCCTGGGCCTGCTCGTGGGCGGCTGCGTGCTCCCGGCCGTCACCGCGGGCGCCGTCGGGCGCGCGGGCGATCGCTCCGCGATCGCCCGCGCGGAGCTCACCGCGGAGCTCGTCGAGGTGTTCCGGGGGGCACCGGAGCTGGTCGCGATGGGGGCCGAGGCGGACGCCCTCGATCGCATCCGCCTCCTGGACGCGGAGGTGGGTCGGTTGGAGCGCCGCGACGCCGGACTCCGCGGCCTCGCGGAGGGCGGCGCCGTCCTCGTCGCCGGACTCACCGTGGTCGGCGTGCTCGCGGTCGCCGCGATCGCGTCGGTCCACGGCGACCTCGACCGGGTCCTCGTGGCCGCGCTCGCCCTGGCGGCGCTCGCGACGTTCGAGGCAGTGGTCTCGCTCCCGAGTGCCGCGATCACGCTGCGATCGACGCTCGCGTCCGGGCGCCGAGTGCTGGAGATCGCGGGGCGTGAACCGACCGTGGTCGACCCCGGGAACCCCGCCCCGGCTCCCGCCACGAGCGCGGTCGAGGTCGACCACGCGTCGTTCGAGCGCGGCGACGAGGAGTCGTGGGGTCTTCGAGAGATCGACTTGCGACTCGCACCCGGCCGCCGCGTGGCGATCGTCGGGGGGTCGGGTGCCGGGAAGAGCACGCTCGCCGAGCTGCTCGTGCGGTTCGTGGATCCCGACGCCGGCCACGTCCGGCTCGGGGGAGACGACGTACGAGTGCTCCGACAACACGACCTGCGAGCGACGGTCACCCTCGACGCGCAGGACCCCCACCTCTTCTCGACGACGATCGTCGAGAACGTCCGGTTGGCACGCCCCGACGCGACGGACGACGAGATCCGGCGGGCGATGCGCCACGCGCGGATCGATCGATGGGTCGATTCGCTCCCGGACGGATGGGACACGTTCGTCGGCGAGGGTGGAGCCTTCGTATCCGGAGGGGAACGGCGGCGGATCGCCCTTGCGCGAACGTTCCTCGCCGGGTCCCCCGTGATCGTGCTCGACGAGCCCACGGCGCACCTGGATCCGACCAACGCCGAGGCCGTCGTCGCAGACGCGCTCGCCGGTGCGGACGGGCGATCCGTCGTCCTGATCACGCACGGGTCCGAGGGCCTCGACGCCGTCGACGAGATCGTGACGCTCCGCCGAGGCAGGATCGTCTCGGTCGGTGTCGGTTCCACAAGGCAGGACGACGAGAGGGGGACGAGCATGGGGACCACGAGATGATCCGCGGGGGGATCCCGTGGCCGATCCGGGGCGTGATCGCGGGCGCCGCCGGGACGGCGGCGATGACGATCGCGTACCGGGCGGAGCACGCGGCACGCCCGGATGTCCGGGGGCCGCTGGACTACGACGACAGCCTCGTCCCCGGGCAGATCGTCGCAACGGTGCTCCATCTGCCCTCGGTCACCGAGCAGGGCGAGCAGGAGTTGGGCACGCTGCTCCGATGGGGCTACGGCTCGGCGTTCGGGATGATGCACGGGTTCCTTCGGAGGCGCCTCGGGGAACCGTGGGCGAGCGCGATCTTCGGCGGCATGCTGATGACCGCGACGTTCTCCCTGTTCCCCCTCCTGGGGAAGACGCCACCGCCCTGGCGATGGCCGCGCGACGTCCTCGCGACGAGCCTGGGCACGCACGCGGCCTACGTGGCCGGCGTGGCGATCACGAACGCGGCGCTCGCCCCGAACGACGGATCCTGACGAGACGGTCCGCAGGCGCGGCCCCTCGAAGCAGGGCATCATCTAGGAACCGATGACGACCCGGGAGCACGTCCAGGGGTCCGAGCACGCGTCCCGTTGGAGCGGCCGCCGGCTCCTCTCGACCGCGATCGCTCCGATCCGCTTCTTCTCCTCGGCCGCCGACGCGCCCCGCGCCCGCCGACCGACCGACGTGGTGTTGTTCGTCGCGTCGTCGATCGCGATCGGCGTGACCACCGTGCTCGCACCCGATCCGCAGGATCGGTCGGCGGCCGCGACCTTCCTCCAGTCGCTCCCCGGCCTGTTCGGCTGGTTCTGGGAGATCGTCCACGTCCTCGCGATCGCGTGGGGCGTCGCATTGCTGGTCGCTTCGCTCGTCGGTCGGGGGCGGCGGTCGCTGTTCCGCGATCAGCTCCTGGCGCTCGTCTTCGCGACCCTCGGGTGCTACCTCCTGGCCGGAGACCTCGCGACCGTGGTCGACGGGCTCTCGACCTCCGATCCACCGCCGGTCTTCCCCGCCGTGTCGATCGCGCTCGTCGCCGCGGTCCTCGTCACCTCCTCACCTCACCTCGGCCGGCCGACGAGACGAACCGGGCGCCTCCTCGTCACCGGCGGCTTCCTCGCGGCGATCGCCCTCGGAGGGACGCTCCCGATGGGGGCGCTGGCCGCGATCGCGCTCGGAACGGCGGCCGGGACGCTCGTCCACCTGCTCTTCGGATCGCCGGGCGGCCGGCCCACCTCGACGCAGGTCGCGGCGGCGCTCGCCGACCTGGGCTTCGTCGTCGCGGAGGTCGAACCCGCGCGTCTCCAACCGAGGGGCGTGGCGGTGATGCGCGCCACGACCTCGGAAGGCGAGGAGCTCCTGGTGAAGATCTACGGTCGCGACGCGTGGGACGGACAGCTCCTGTCCACGGTCTGGACGTTCCTGTGGTACCGCGACGAAACGCCGACGCTCTCGCTGAGTCGCCTCCAACAGGTCGAGCACGAAGCCTTCGTGACGCTGCTCGCCGAGCGGGCGGACGTCCCCGTCCTCCCGGTCGTCGCGGCCGGGCCGGTGCTGAGCGACGCGCTCCTGGTGGTGGAGACCGAGGGGGAACCGCTCTCGGCGACGACCGCCGCGACCGACACGATGTTCCGGGACCTCTGGCGGGGCGTCGACCGGATGCACCAGGCGGGGGTCGCTCACGGTTCGCTGGACGCCGAGCGATTGTTCGTGAGGGGGGACGGCGCACTCGCGATCGGCGACTTCGGACGGGCCACCGGGCTCGCGTCGGACGCCGACGTGCAGGCGGATCGGGCGCAGTTGCTCGTCACCACGGCCCTGGCGATCGGATCGGAAAGCGCGATCGCCGTGGCGGTGGACGCGCTCGGCGCCGCGGCCCTGGTCGATCTCCTGCCCTATCTGCAGGAGGCCGCCCTGAGCGGCGCCTCCCGCGCGGCCGTCGAGAGCGCCGACCTCGACCTCGACGCGCTCCGGACGGCCACCGCGTCCGCCACGGGGAGCGAGGTGCCGGATCTGGTCCCGCTCCGCCGGGTGACGTGGGGCTCGCTGATCCAGCTCGCGCTGATCGGCGTCGCGGCCTGGGTCGTGATCTCCACCCTCGCCGGCGTCGGCGTCGACACGATCGTCGACGAGCTCGGCACGGCGGACTGGCCCTGGCTGGTCGGGGCGTTGGCGCTCTCTCCCTCCGTACAGGTCTTCGGCGCGTTCTCGACGATCGGCGCCTCGATCCAGCCGCTGCGCTTCGGCCCGGTGCTCCAGCTGCAGTTCGCGATCCAATTCATCGCGCTCGCGGTGCCGGCGTCGGCCGCCAGGATCGCCGTGAGCGTCCGCTTCTTCCAGCGATCGGGTGTGCCCACCGCCGGCGCCGTGGCGATCGGCGCGATCGACAGCGTCTCGGGGTTCGTGATCCAGGCGGTGATCCTCTCGGTGATCGCCCTGGCCAACCTGGTGTCGCTCGACCTGTCGTTCAACGGCAACGACGTGACGTTCAACGGCCGGCTCGTCCTGATCGGTGCCGCGGTGCTCCTGATCCTCGCCGTGATCGCCGTGTTCATCCCCCGGGTGCGTCGGTACGTGACCCCGCACCTCCAGGAGGCGAAGCAGGCCGCGCGGGTGCTCCGCGACCCGCTGAAGCTCCTCCAGCTGTTCGGGGGCAACCTCGTGGCGCAGGCGATGCTCGCGGTGGTCCTCGGCCTGTGCCTCGAAGCGTTCGGAGCGTCCGCCACGATGGCCGAGCTGCTGCTGGTCAACACGATGACGAGCCTCTTCTCCGGGATCATGCCCGTCCCGGGCGGGATCGGGGTCACGGAGGCCGCGATGACGACGCTGCTGGTCGGCGTCGGGATCCCGCAGTCGGAGGCGATCGCGGCGACGATCGCGTATCGGATCATCACCTTCTACCTCCCGCCCGCGTGGGGCGTGCTCTCGATGCGCTCCCTCAAGCGAAAGGGGAACCTCTGATGCAGGGCGACTCGACACCTCGCGCCGCCGGGATCCGCGCGGAACGCCGATGGCCGATGGCGGCGGCGGTGCTCGCCGCGGTGATCCTCCAGGTGGGGACCCCGCATCGCGGCCGGGTCCCCGGCTGGTGGCTCTTCCCGATCCTGGAGGTCGTCCTCCTCGTGTTCCTGGTGGTGGTCGACCCCGGGAGGGTCGATAGCCGAGCCCGCTTCACGCGCCGGCTCACGATCGGTCTTATCGCCGTCATGTCGGCGGCCACGCTCGGGGCGATCGTCGTCCTGATCTACGACATCATCGAGGGACTGCCCGGCATCAACGCGACCGATCTCCTCGGCCGGGGAGCTGCCGTGTGGTTCAACAACGTGATCGTCTTCAGCCTCTGGTACTGGGAGATCGATCGTGGCGGGCCCCCCGAGCGGGCGGTCGGTGCGGACGTGCCTCCGAGCTTCGCGTTCCCCGAGAACGCGACCCCCGAGCTCGTCCCCGAGGGGTGGGTACCGACCTATCCCGACTACCTCTACCTCGCCTACACGAACGCGACCGCGTTCAGTCCGACGGACACGCTGCCCGTCCGCTTGTGGGCGAAGATGACGATGATGCTCCAGTCGACCGCGTCGTTGGTCGTCGCGATCCTCGTGATCGCTCGCGCGATCAACATCTTGTGATCGATGCCGAACGAGGAGGAGTCCGAGAGCTGGAGGAAGCGGGTCGAGATCGTCGAGGTGATCGTCCTCTCGCTCGTGGCGATCGCAACGGCGTGGAGCGGGTTCCAGGGGACCACGTGGGGAGGGCACCAGGCGTTCCTCTACGGACGCGCCTCGACGGAGCGGTTCCACGCCGACGCTGCGAGCACCCTGGGTGGACAGCAGCTCGTCGCCGACGCGTCGATGTTCACCGCCTGGCTCCAGGCGCGCGAGGCCGGCGACCACGAGCTCCAGCGCCAGCTCGAGGGGCGCTTCTCCCCCGACTACCGCACTGCGTTCGAGGACTGGCTGGCGACGGACCCGTTCTCGAACCCTGACGCTCCGCCCGGCCCGGGGTACATGCCCGGCTTCCACAACCCCCATCTCGCCGAGGCGGCACGGCTGAACGCGAAGGCGTCGTCGTTCTTCGATCGAGGCACGGATGCCCGGGAGATCGCGAACAAGTACGTCCGTGACACGGTGCTCTTCGCGACCGTCCTGTTCCTGATCGCGGTCGCCCAGCGGTTCACGATCCG
>Ga0114129_10016451_pt1 | contig 10527 bp, 6 predicted proteins | sample RhiMetdeltSRZDD1_FD_80071 | JGI IMG/M metagenome (GOLD analysis project Ga0114129, IMG submission 80071) | Populus rhizosphere microbial communities from Tennessee, USA - Rhizosphere MetaG P. deltoides SRZDD1 (version 2) (version 2) | ecosystem: Host-associated > Plants > Roots > Rhizosphere >... | reverse complement strand
GCGGCACGCAAGTCGCCCGCGAGCACCAACAGAAACACGTCCTGCCACCCGCGGAACTCCGCGCCCGGAGCCTTCTCGATAGCGGCGCCCAGCTCGTCTGCCATGCCGAGCTCGTCGGCGAACAGACCGCAGATCGCGAGCCCTGAACACATTCCGTGCTCGCGTGTCAGGCCCACGACCTCGTGGAGCATGACGAGTGCTCGGTCGCGGTCCCCTTGCCCGGCGAGCGTCGCTGCACAGTTTGCCAAGGTCTCGGCCAGGTAGACCGGGTTCTGGATCTCGCGTGCGACCTCGACGCCGCGCAGGTGGTCGGCGAGCGCGCCGGCAGCATCGCCCCGCGCTTCGCGTATGCACCCTCGCGTGATGCGAGCGAGCCATTCGCTCGTGTGCGGCGAACCGGTCTCGCACTTCGTGATGAAGGCATCAGCTCCCTCGAGGGCCTGGTCCCAGCGCCCCTCGGCGTACGCGAGCCAAAGGACCGACGCGCTGAGGAAGACGCGCGACGCCTCGTCACCGAATCGCTCGGCGAGTCGTAGAGACTCGGCCCAGAGCTCGGCCCCGCGCTGGATGTTCCCGTCGAACATGAACTGGATCGCGAGGTTCGCAGCTACTCCGGTGGCAAGCGGCGTTTCGATCTCGAGTGCGAGGTCGAGCGCTCGTTCGATGTCGGCAACGCCCGTGCGGTCGCCCATTCCCTCCTTCGCCATGCCGATCGTCGTCAGCGCATGGGCGGCCAGCTCGTCGAGTCCGAGGCTCTCCGCCATCGCCAGGGCGGCTTCGCCCAGGCGCCTACCGTCCCTGTGCTCGCCGGCGATCTCTCGCGTGCGTGCGGACACCGTGAGCACGCGCGCCGCTGAGGCGGAGACCGAGGTGCCGGCGAGCTCCTCTGCTCGAGCCACTCGATCGCTCGTGAGCTCACCCTGTCCTCGGCTCCACGAGACCAATGCCAGTAACGCCTCCAGCTCGGCTGCCCGGTCCCTCTCGCCGAGCTCGAGAAGCGCGTCACGGGCCGTCTCGAGCGATTGCTCTCGCCGGTCGTCGTTGGCCTCGTAGAGCGCACGCGCAAGGCGGAAGAGCACGTCCGGTCGATCGGGGTCGTCCGGCCAGAGCTCGAGTGCGTCGTCGTAATTCGCCGCCGCTGCCTTGAAGCTGTTCAGGGCGTACGCGCGGTCGCCCGCATCGCGTAAAGCGACCCTTGTCTTCTCGGCAAGCCCATCGTCGTCGCTTCCCGAAGCACGAACGAGCTCCAGCGCCGAGCGCCAGTGGTACGCGAGCATCTCGGCGTGGTCTTCAGGCCGTCCGAGCGTCTCGATCCATTCCGCGACAGCCCGATGACGGAGCGCGCGATCGGCCCGCGGGATCTGCCCGTAAGACACGTCGCGTACGAGCGCATGCGCGAAGGCGAACTCGCTCTCGCCTTCCAGTGACGAGCGTCGCTGGCGGCGGACGAACCCCTTGCGCTCGAGTGAGTGAAGCGAGGCTGTCGCCGCGTCGGGGTCTTGACCGATCGCGCTCGCCCAGAAGACCTTGCCGACGACGGCGGCGTCCTGCAGCAGGCCCTTCTCCGACTCGGGAAGCCCGTCCAGGCGAGCGGCGATGATGCCCTGAAGCGTCTCCGGGAGAGCCAGTTCTTGCGTTGAGCCCTGCTCAACGTAGAGCTCGACGAACTGCTCGGCGTAGAGAGGATTGCCGCCGGCTCGCTCGAGCAGTGTCTGCTGGGCTCCGGCGTCCAGGACCGGGCTGCCGAGAAGCTTGCCGAGGAGCTCCGCGGTCTGATCATCGGAGAGAGGCGAGAGCGCGAGCGTCGTCGCGTTGAGCTTGCCGCCGCCCCAGCCAGGCCTGCGCTCGAGCAGCTCGGGTCTCGCGGTAGCTACGACCAAGAGCGGGACGTCGGTGACCCAGTCGACGAGCTCGTCGACGAAGTCGAGGAGACTCTCGTCCGCCCAGTGGATGTCCTCGACCACGAGGACGAGCGGCCGCTGCTCCGCGAGACCCTCCAGGAAGCGCCGCCAGGCAGCGAAGGCCTCGTTGCGGCGATCGCCGCCAAGCTGGGCTTCGCCGGCGAGGCCGACGAGCGCGAGGAGATGAGTCTCCACTCGTGCCTCGTCGCCGGTGCCGGCCAGCGTGTCCTCCACCATCCGGGAGACCTTCGCCGCGATCTCCTCGGGCGTGTCCTGTTCCAGAACGCCCGCCTGCGCCTTGACGATCTCGCCGAGCGCCCAGAGCGTGATCCCGTCGCCGTAGGCGAGGCAGCGCCCCTGGCGCCAGGTGATGAGGTCGGGGTCCGGAACGATGACCTGCGTGAAGAGCTCGTAGACGAGGCGGCTCTTGCCGATGCCCGGGACACCGACGAGGGTCAGGAGCTGCGGCGTTCGCTCGTGCCGGGCGCGCTCGAAGGCATCTCTGATGACGCCGAGCTCGCGGTCGCGGCCGATGAGCTCGGAGCGCGCGTCGTGTGCCACGTCGACGCCGAAGCGCGCACGCGCGGCGCCTGCGGTCCACACAGGGACGGGCTCGGCTTTGCCCTTCGCCTCGACTGCCGCCGCGTTCCCGTAGTCGATGGCCGACCGCGTCGCGCGGTACGTCGTCTCGTCGACGATCACACCGTTCACCGGCGCGGCGGACTGCAGGCGCGCAGCGGTGTTGACGACGTCGCCGGACGCCATTCCTTCGCCGGCGTCGGGACGCGCGTCGAGCGAGATGAGCGCCTCGCCGGTCGTGATCCCTACACGCAGCTCGAGACCCTCCTCCAGCGCGAAGTCGCGGATCGCGAGCGCTGCGCGCGTTGCTCGCTCCGGATCGTCCTCGTGGGCGGTCGGCGCGCCGAAGAGAGCCATCACTGCGTCGCCGATGAACTTCTCCACCGTGCCACCGTGCCGCTCGAGCTCGGCGCGCACACGCTCGTGGTACGGCCTGAGGAACGCCTCGACGTCCTCCGGGTCGAGCGACTCCGCGCGAGACGTGAAGCCGACGAGGTCGCAGAAGACGACCGTGACGACCTTGCGCTCGCGGCGCGGGGAGCTCATGCCGTCGCAGCCCCCGCCAGGAGACGCTCGCCCCACTCGACGAAGAGCGTCGCGCCGTTCGGCCGATAGAAGCCGAGGGCCCCCTCGATCTCGATCTCGGCCTCTGTCCGACGGCCAGCACGGCCGAGCTGCTCCGCCCAGCGAAGACGAGCCTCTGCCTCGAAGAGCAAGAGACCCGCCTCAGCGTAGCCCTGTGCAGCCGTGGCGAAGTCGCCATCGAGTACGGCGATCATCGCCTTGTGACCGGGAGACGGAGGGAGTTGAAGAAAGACGTCGCGGACGACGGACGTCTCCTGGAGGTCGTAAGCCACCTCGGCCAGCATCCACGGCCGCGAGTGCGGGTGGCGGAGGATGTGAGGAAGCGCCTCCTCCAATGCCGTGCGCGCCTCCGTGACGCGCCCGAGCCGGAGATGCGCCCAGGCGTTTCGGACGAGAGCGGGGACGATCGCATCGGGATCCTTGCGATTGCTCCGAGCCAACTCCAGCCCGCGACGGAAGTCGGGCAGAGCGGCGTCGGCTTTCCCGCGTGACATGACGATGCACCCACGGAGAAGACGGGTTGGTCCTTCCAGGATCGTTGGCAGTCCTCGCTCGCACTCGGCGATGAACTCATTGGCCGTGGCGAGCGCCTCGTCCCACTCGCCCAAGATCCACTGCGGGAATATGGAGTTCCCGCGCAGGAACCGGAGCAGCGTGGCGTCGCCGACACGTTCCGCCTCCTGACGTCCTTGGCGGAAGAGGTCCTCGACGCGCCGCATGTCCGTCGTGTCGAGAACGACGGTGAGGTTGTTCATGGCGCCCGCGGCCATCGGAGAGTTGGTGGCGAGCCCAACCTCGATCGCCTCCTCAAGATCGTCTCGTCCGGTCGTATCCCCGAGGTATTCCTTCGCCGAGCCGACCGTCGTGAGCGCGTGGATGCGGATGTCGTTCAGTTCGAGGCTCTGGGCCATCGCGAGGGCTTCTCGCGCCTGGTGCAAGGCGGGCTCGAGCTCGCTGGCGAGGAACCGGTAGCGAGCCGACCAGGCGAGGACGCGAGCGACACCGGCTGAGGCGGCCGCGCCCCGGACGAGCTCCTCCGCTGATCGCAGATGCAAGAAGACAGCGTCGTTCTCACCTCGGAACCAGTGCAGCTGGGCGAGGAATGCCTCGGCCTCGGCGGCATCCTCGGGTCGGCTCACAGCGATGAGCGCGTCGCGGGCTGCCGTGAGCGCCTCGTCGCTCCGTTCGTCGCCTGCGGTGAACAGAGCCCGCGCGCGGCTGAAGGCGACCGCGGGTCGTTCCCCGTCGTCCGGCCACAACTCGAGGGCGTCCTCGTAGAGCGACGCGGCGGTGCCATAGCTGTTCAAGCCGAAAGCGCGGTCGCCCGCGTCGCGGAGCGCGAGTCGCACGTGTTCCACAAGTTCACGATCGTCGGCACCGCTCGCTTGCGCGAGATCGAGCGCAGACCGCCAGTGGTACGCCCGCATCTCGGCGTGATCCTCCGGTCGTCCCAGCGATTCGATCCACTCGGCCACCCGGCGATGCTTCGCGGCGCGCTGTGCGCGCGGAATCTGGCCGTAGGCGACATCGCGGACGAGGGCGTGCGCGAATGCGTACTCGCTCTCGCCCTCGATCGATGTCCGTCGCTCGCGTCGAATGAAGGCCTTGCGCTCGAGAGAATGGAGGATTGCCGCGGCCGGCTCCGGTTCGCGTCCGAGCGAGCCACTCCAGAAGACCTTGCCGACGACCGCCGCATCCTGGAGGAGCTCCTTCTCCTCGGTCTCGAGGCCGTCGAGCCGCGCCGCGATGACGCCCTGGAGCGTCTCGGGGAGCGGAAGGTCTTCTGCAGAACCGCGCTCGAGGTAGAGCTCGGCGAACTGCTCGGCATAGAGCGGGTTCCCGCCGGCGTGCTCGAGCAGCCTCTGCTGCTCGTCCGCGAGCACAGGCCGGGCGAGCAACCCGCCGATCAGCGTCGCCGTCTGCTCGTCCGTGAGCGGCGAGAGCGCGACGGTCGTCGCGTTGAGCTTTCCGCCGGCCCAGCCCGGCCTACGCGTGAGAAGCTCGGGCCGGGCAGTTCCCACGATCAGAAGTGGAACGTCGGTCAGCCAGTCGACGAGCTCGTCGACGAAGTCGAGCATGCTTTCGTCCGCCCAGTGCAGGTCCTCGACGACGAGCACGAGCTGCCGTTGCTCGGCAAGCCCCTCGAGGAACCGCCGCCAGGCCGCGAAGGACTGCCCCCGGCGATCGCCTCCGAGCTCGCTCTCCGCCCCCTGGCCGACGAGTGCCAGGAGCTGCGGCTCGATCCACGCCGCGTCCGACGATCCAGGCAGAGCGTCCGCCACCGCGCCGTGGATCTTGGCGCCGACCTCCCCCGGCGTGTCGCCCTCGAGGATTCCCGCCTGTGCCTTCACGATCTCGCCCAGCGCCCACATCGTCACGCCGTCGCCGTACGCGAGGCAATGGCCCTGGCGCCAGGTGATCAGGTCGTCGTCCTCTTCGGCAATGCGCCGCAGCTCGTAGACGAGGCGACTCTTGCCGATGCCGGGGACGCCGACGAGCGTCAGGAGCTGTGGCGTCCGGTCGTGCCGGGCCCTCTCGAACACGTCACGGACGATCCCGAGCTCGCGCTCACGGCCGACCAGGTCGGTGCGTGCCTCGTGCGCGATGTCGACACCGAACCGCGAATGGGCGGTCAGGGCTTCCCAAATCGTAATCGGCTCCGTCTTTCCTTTGGCCTGGACAGGGTCGGCCACGCGATAGTCGATCGCGCGGCGTGTCATGCGGTGGGTCGTCTCGTCCACGATCACGCCGTTCACCGGTGCCGCGCTCTGCAGTCGGGCGGCCGTGTTGACCACGTCGCCCGACGCCATGCCCTCTCCGGCGCTCGTGCTCGCATCGAGCCTGATGAGCGCTTCGCCCGTCGTGATCCCGACGCGGAGCTCGAGCCCATCCTCGACGGCGAAATCCCGGATCGCGAGCGCCGCGCGCACCGCGCGCTCGGGATCGTCTTCATGGGCCGTCGGAGCTCCGAACAGCGCCATGACGGCGTCGCCGATGAACTTCTCGACGGTGCCTCCACGGCGCTCGAGCTCCTCCCTGACGCGCTCGTGGTACGGCGTGAGGAGCGCCTCGACGTCCTCCGGATCCATCGCTTCCGCTCGTGACGTGAACCCGACGAGGTCGCAGAAGACGACCGTGACGACCTTGCGCTCGCGGCGTGGTGTCGGCTCCGACATGGCGTAAGAGACTACGGCGTGAGCCGCGAGTAGTCTCATCCGATGGCGCGGATCAGGGACTCCTCGGTTCGAGACGTGGTTGCCGCAGCGGACATGGTCGAGGTCGTCTCACTGCGCACGCCGCTCCGGCGGGCGTCCGGGTCGCGGTTCACCGGACGATGTCCGTTCCACGAGGAAAGGACGCCGTCGTTCTCGGTCAATCCCGTCGAGAAGCTCTACTACTGCTTCGGCTGCGGCAAGGGCGGCGACGTCATCTCATTCGTCCGCGAGACCGAGAATCTCGATTTCGTCGGTGCGGTCGAGTGGCTCGCCGACCGCTTCCGAGTGCCGATCGAGGTCGAGGAGGCATCGCCTCACGTCGAGGCGGAGCGGAAGCGACGCGAGCGCCTGTACGCGGTGCTCGACCAGACGGCGACGTACTTCGAGCGCCTGCTCTGGGACGGCGAGGCTGGCGCGCCCGTTCGCGAATACCTGGCCGGCCGCGGGCTCGGTGAGGAGATCGCCAAGGAGTTCCGGCTCGGGCTGTCTCCGGGACGAGGGCTCGCGGAGAAGGCGCGTGAGCGAGGCTTCACGCTCGACGAGCTCAAGTCCGCAGGGCTCGCCACGACGCGCGGCACCGACTACTTCCCGCAGCGTCTCATGTTTCCGCTCGCCGACGCACGTGGGCGCGTCGTCGGGTTCCAGGCGCGGAAGCTTCGCGACGACGACCCCCTGCGCGGGAAGTACGTCAACTCGCCCGAGGGCGACCTCTTCCACAAGAGCTCCGTCCTGTACGGGCTCCATCTCGCGAAGGCCGCGATCGGAAAGCAGGACTTCGCCGCAGTCGTCGAGGGAAACACGGACGTCATCGCGCTGCGGCAGGCCGGCTTCGAGCCGGTCGTCGCGTCGATGGGGACCGCTCTGACCGAGAGGCAGCTCTGCGAGCTCGGACGGATGACGAAGAAGCTCTTCCTCTGCTTCGACGCGGATAAAGCCGGTCAGGACGCGACGCTGCGAGGGATGGAGCTCGCAGTTGGCCAGGGATTTGACGTGAAGGTTGTGCCGCTGCCGGAAGGGCAGGATCCTGCGGATGCACCCGGCGCGTTCTCCGAGCGCCTCGGAACACCCGAGAGCTACCCGTACTACCGAACGCGGCTCATCATCGAACGCTCTGCCGATCGCCAGGAGGCCTGGATTCGAGCCCGGGAATTGCTGGCAACTGTCGCGGACTCCCCCGAACGCCAGGAGGCCGTTCGTCTCCTGGCGGACAAGCTCGAGCTCCCGCGTGACACCCTCGCCGGCCTCGCACCGGCGCGGGGCGGGAGGCCGGCGCGCTCGGAGGAGGCGCCGCGGCTCCTCGATGCGGGCGACCGTCTCGAGCGCGAGGTACTTGCTGCGTGCGTCGCCCATCCGTCGCTGGTGCGCGGGCTCGCGGAGCTCTCTTCCGACCACTTCGACTCAGACGTGAACCGTCGATTCCGCGACGCGCTCGTGGCCGGCCGCGACGACTCCGAGCTCACCGCACTGCGCGCGGAGCTCGACGCCCGTGCCGCGCAGGAGGCGCTCGACGAGCGGACGGGAACGGAGCTCCTCCTACGTCTTCGCGAGCGCAAGCTGAAGCGCGATCTCGCGAGCGCAGATCTCGCGCGGACGACCGAGCTGCAGGCGCACCTGGCGAAGGTGCGTCAGGCGCTGGCCGAGCTCACGTAGCCGAGCTCACGCAGGAGATCGCCGGCCTCCTCCTCGACGTCGGCGAGCTGCTCTGCGCTCAGGTCCGTCGCATAGCGACCCACCGAGGCCGAGTGGGCACGCGTGAGCGCAGTCGCGAGCGGTTCGGCTGGAGCGTCGAGGTGCGGCGCCAGCATGGCGGCAGCGCCTTCCGGATCCGCCGTCACTGCCTCGTACCGGACCTCGACCGCGCCGACAGCTCCGAGCGCGGCCGTGACGTAGGTGCGCCAAACCCACGCAGCGCGGCGTGCGTCGCTTGCGCTCTCGAACTCGTCGCGGCGCTCGGGCTCGACCCAGAACCGTGCATACGCGCCGTAGGGCACGCCGGCGTCGTCCGCGTCGACCTGCTCGCGGCGGAGCCACGGCTTCTCGAGTAGCGAGCAGGCGACGTCGCGGCCGTCGCGGACGATGTGGACCAGCACGGCGTCGGGGAAGGCGAGTGGGATCGCGGAGACGAGGTGGGCAAGCTCCGGGGTCTGCTCGACCGCGCGCACCGAGCCCACCAGCCCGACGCGTCTGGAGACGTTGATGATCCGGCGAAGCCTTCGCGCGGCCTCGTCCGCCGGAAGCGAGGCAAGCTCGGGAACGGCCGCCTTGACCGGTGCCACCTCGCCGAGGTCGACGAAGCCCGGGAGCGATCCGATCGCGCCCGCGAGGAACGTCGTGCCCGAACGTGGCGAGCCGACGACGAAGACGAGCCGGTCGTCGAGGCGCCCGAAGCGCTCGCCGAACGTCGCACCGCGCCTCGGCGCGAGTCGCTTCGCGACGCGGAGCTGGTTCGCGGCGGTGTCGATGATCCCGGGCACGCGGCGATTCTCGCAGGGCATATGCTGCCCGGGTCTCGAATCGTCATTACTGCAAGGAGGGTGGGATGGCACTTGCACGGGTCGTGACTTTCGAAGGTGTCGATCGAGCGCGTATCGACCAGCTGCGACAGCAGATCGAGGAGGGTGACCGTCCTGAGGGGCTGAACGCAACCGAGATCGTGGTCCTGCACGACGCGGCCGCCAACAAGTCGCTCACGGTCGTGTTCTTCGACAACGAAGAGGACTACGCGTCCGGAAACGCGATCCTCGACGCGATGCCCCGAGAGGACACGCCCGGAGAGCGCACGTCGGTCTCGAAGTACGACGTCGCGATCCGCATGACGGGCTAGACCCGGCCTCGGGCGGCAGTCCGTCCGGCGCCGCGCCGAGAATCGCGGCGCCGTCCGATGAACGACCACTCCGAGACGTGGCTCTGCCCCGCCTGCGGGAAGCGGGTCAACGACCATCGCGCGTACGTCGCGGCGATCGAAGGCGAGGACGGGGCGGACTTCGGATTCGACGGTGATCCGCTGTGGCTGCGCCCTGTCCGCTTCCACGAGGATCACTATCAGGAGCGGATACGCGGCAAGGTGTACATGGTCGTCGACCGAGTCGGTAGCGCGCGCGAACGGTCCACGATCGACGAGATCCGAGCGGCGTACGAGGCGCTCAGCCGAGGCGACGAGGAGCCGCTGGTCGCGCTCATGGATTCGGACGTCGTGTGGCGGGGGAGGCGATCTCCGTTGCAGTTCTGGCGACCGCCGCCGTCCTGACATGGCCCCGACGAGGCCCGTGCGGTCTTGAGGGCGGGAATCGAGTGCTATCGCCCGCAAACGTCCGTGTCCTGGCAGCTCGACTGCGTGACAACGGTGAAGGAACGAGCGGCAGTCGTTCTCTCGTGGGAGGCGGCCGACGGCTCGCGCGTGCGTCGCGCGCAGCTCCTGACACTCAGGGACGGTCGGATCGTGCGGATGCGCGACTACGCGAGTCCGGATCGAGCCGTGCGCGCCGCCGGCGCGAGGAGGAGAGGCAGGGCCGTCACTGCCCGGACCCTACGGTAGAGCCCAGGCTTGATCTCTCCGCTCGGGACAGAGAGGATCCGCCCAGGCTGTCGTCTATCCCCAAAGTTGACACAGCCGTTTGCGGAGCCGGAGGTGCGGTGCGCGCGACTCCGGCTCCAACCTTTTCGCAGACTAGGCGGCCTCGGCGGCGGGGACCGCTACGGCCGTGAACGTCGCGCCACGCCACCGAGTTGGGCCCGAGGATCGCGAGCTCACTGCCCTTGACGCCCATGGTCGTCAGGTACTCGATCACGGCTTCGGCGCCGGACCATGCCTTCCGCACTGCCACCGCACGTCTACCCGAGTAGACGGAGTAGTCAAGCCTTCCGTCGGACGCCATCGTTGCCTCCGTTGTGGGTGATTCGTCCTGCCGCAGTCCCACACAGATCGGGACGCGCTGACTGTAGGGAGGAGCACCCTCACGGACATGCTCCCGACGGGTGATACGAGTGACCCGGCGTGGGCGGTGTGGGTGCGCCCGGTTAGACTCGGCCGGACCCCGAGGACGGAGGATCATCCATGAGCATCGTTGTCCGCCTCAGCCCCACGAACGTGACGCGAGAGAAGTACGACGAGGTCGCGAGTCGCCTCCAGTCGGCGGGCGTATGGCCCGATCCCGACGGTCTCGAGTTCCACGTTCTCTTTGGCTCCGAAGGGAATCTGCGAGTCAGCGAGATCTGGGACTCTCGTGAGCAGTTCGAGGCGTTCGGCG
>Ga0114129_10016449_pt1 | contig 10528 bp, 12 predicted proteins | sample RhiMetdeltSRZDD1_FD_80071 | JGI IMG/M metagenome (GOLD analysis project Ga0114129, IMG submission 80071) | Populus rhizosphere microbial communities from Tennessee, USA - Rhizosphere MetaG P. deltoides SRZDD1 (version 2) (version 2) | ecosystem: Host-associated > Plants > Roots > Rhizosphere >... | reverse complement strand
TCACTATCAGACCGTCATCGACGTCGAGAAACGGCAGCCCTGCGGCGCCGAGGCGCTGGGGCGTTGGCGCCACTCGGAGCGCGGTCTTATCTATCCCGACCAGTTCATCCACCTCGCAGAAGAGAGCGGGCTGATCGTTCCGCTCGGCGCTTGGATTCTGCGGAGGGCTTGCGCCGATGCAGCGAAATGGCCCTCCAACCTCAGGCTGGCGGTCAATCTCTCGCCGGTGCAATTCAGGCAAGACGATCTCTTGCTCTTGAAGATCGTGAAATCGGCGCTCGACGAATCCGGGCTGCAGCCGGCTCGCCTGGAGCTTGAAATTACCGAAAGCATTCTGGTGGAGAAGAACGAGGAAAGCCTCGCCGTCCTGCACGAGCTGAGAAACCTGGGAGTCTCTATCGTCCTCGATGATTTCGGGATCGGATATTCGTCGATGCGTTATTTGCAGATGTTCCCGTTCGACAGGATCAAGATCGACAAATCTTTCATCCAAAGCATGACGAGCCACTCCGACAGCGCGGCCATCGTGTGTGCAATCGCCGCCCTTGGGCGAAGCCTCGACATCGAGACCACGGCGGAAGGCGTCGAAACGCCACAGCAGTTCGTGTTCATTCGCAGCGCCGGTTGCCAGCTGGCACAGGGATACTTGTTCAGCAGACCCGTCCCGATATCGCAGCTCTCGTTCGAGCGACCGGAGTCGCTGCGAAATGACGTGAAGGCCGCCTGACCTGCGGGCTCATCCGCAAGGACACCGGTCAGCGCGACTCGAAGCCCTTTGACTTCCAGATAGCCTCCGCCGCGGGCGAAGCGAGAAATGCCACCATGGCCTGGTAGGCCTCCTGGTGTGGGCTGGTCGCCACCAGGCTCGCGACGTAGGGCGTGTAGTGCTGATACGGCGCGGGTATCGGCCCCACCAGTTCGATCCGGGGGTCGAGATAGATCTGGCTGATCGGCTGGAACCCGAAGTCGACGCCGCCGGCGGCGACGAGATCGACGAGCGGCTTGGCCGGCGGCGCAAGCTTGGTCCTCGATCCGATCGAGCCGGTGATATCGAGCGATCGCATCAGCTCCGCGACCAGGATGCTCGATGATCCGCCAAGTTTCGGATCGGCGTAAGCGATGACCTTCGCATTCGTGAGCGCGCGGATAAAGGCATCGGCGGTGCTGATGTCGGGTTTCGGATCGCCCTTGCGCACGAATACGCCGATGCCGACCTTGGCAATCACGACCTGGGTGCCGTCAACGGTCTTTCCTGCCTTTCGCAGCTCCTCGGCCACCGAATCCGACAAGATCACGATGTCGGCCGTCTCACCCTTGGTGACGCGGGCCGCCAGTCCGCCGACCGGTCCATAGTTGATCGTAATCTTGTGACCCGAGGATTTCTCGAATTGCGGGAGAAGTTCGCTCAGCGCGCCCTCGGTCGCTCCCGGCGACAGGATTTTGATTTCCGCTGCGCTTGCCTTGTTTGGAGCGGCCAACGCGCACAGCAGCACGACTGCTGCCGCAGACACGACGCGGTCCATGACGTCTTCCCCGTTTGTTCCCACGTCGCGGCTCGTCCCATCCGGCCGCCGACGTTGGTATCCCTCGCAAAATCAGGGGCGACCCTACTCCAGGTGCCGGCGCGACTGGAAGCGCGGACAGCGGGGAGGGTTAAACCTGGCTGGCCCGCAAACCGGGTCAGATTCCGGTCCGATCAACGTTCCGTATCAAGCGCTTCGAACCCGCCGCTTTTCCAGGCATCGCGCGCCTTGGGATCGGTCAGTGCTCGCAGGAAGGCCGCGGCGGGCTCGGGCGATACGCCGCGCACATGCACGGCGCCGGCGAAGGTGATGTAGCTCTGCAGCTCCGGCGGAAGCGGGCCGGCGAGCGCGACACCTTTGACGGGGAGGATTTCGCTGATGTTGAAGAGGCCGAGCTCGACGTCGCCTTTCGCGACGGCGGCGACCCCTCCGGTGAACGCAAACATCAGACGGACTTTCGGCTTGACGGCGTCCGCAATGCCGAGCCGTTGGAACATGCGCGCAATCTGGACCCCGGCAAACCCGCCACCTTGCGGGTCGGGATGTGCGATCGAACGCGCATTCAGCAACGCCCGGCGCAGCGCGTCCACGGTCGAAACATCAGGCAGGGGCGCGCCCTCCCGAACCGCGATCCCGATGCCGACTCGGGCCAGGTTGATCCGGCTGCCGGGACGCAACGCTCCCGCTTTCTCCAGGGCATCCATGGCCGCGACCGGGATCACCACGACATCGGGCCTTGCGTCGCCTGCCAGTCTCTTCCGAATCTCGTCGATCGTTTCGGCCGTGAACACGACCTGATGACCGGTCGTCTTCGTAAACTCGGCGGCGATGACCCGTTGCACTGCCGATGGGGCGCCCGACGTGAAAACCTGGATATCTGCCGCGCCCGCAGGCCGCATTGCCAGCGACAACGCGGCCATGACGAGCACCGCCAAAGCCGCCATGTCGCCGAGAGGCGTGATAAGCCTGTGCCCCCGCATCGATCAGTCCGCGATCCCGGCGTCGACGGTCGCGCTCCCTGCTTCATCCGCAGACGATAGCATGGCTCGATTTCGCGCCCGCGCGGCCTTCAGCACCGTAGCACCGTAGCCCGGATGAAGCGAAGCGCAATCCGGGACCAGCTAATCCGGTCGTTCCCCGGATTTCGCTGCGCTCCATCCGGGCTACAGCTCCTAGAGACGTCAGTCCGGCATTGGTCGTCATTGCCGGGCTTGACCCGGCAATCCATCCTTTTCGCACGAGTTTTTCGAAGATCGATGGACCCCCGGATCAAGCCGGGGGGTGACAGGGTCAGTGCGCCGGCAGCGGCTGCGCCGCCTGCGGCGCTTCCATCGCGGCGATGCGGTTCTTCACCGCCTTCTGCACCTTCTCGAAGGCGCGCACCTCGATCTGGCGTACGCGCTCGCGCGAGACGCCGAACTCGTCGGCGAGCTCCTCGAGCGTGATCGGATCGTCGGCGAGCCTTCGCGCCTCGAAGATGCGCCGCTCGCGCTCGTTGAGCACGGTGAGCGCCTCGCCCAGCGCCTTGCGGCGGTTGTCGGACTGCTCGCTCTCCGCCAGCCGCGTCTCCTGGTCGGAGCCTTCGTCGGCCAGCCAGTCCTGCCACTCGCCGGATTCGCCGTCGTCGCGGATCGGCGCGTTGAGCGACACGTCGCCGCCGAGACGGCGGTTCATGTCGACGACGTCCTGCTCAGTGACGCCGAGGCGCTTGGCGATCAGCTTCACCTGGTCGGGGCGCAGATCGCCTTCCTCGAGCGCGGAGATGCGGCTCTTCGCCTTGCGCAGGTTGAAGAACAGCTTCTTCTGGTTGGCGGTGGTGCCCATCTTCACAAGCGACCACGAGCGCAGGATGTATTCCTGGATCGCGGCCTTGATCCACCACATCGCATAGGTGGCGAGGCGGAAGCCCTTCTCGGGCTCGAACCGCTTGACCGCCTGCATCAGGCCGACATTGCCTTCCGAGATCACCTCGGAGATCGGCAGGCCGTAGCCGCGATAGCCCATGGCGATCTTGGCCACGAGCCGCAAATGGCTGGTGACGAGCCGGTGCGCCGCATCACGGTCGCCATGCTCGCGCCAGCGCTTGGCCAGCATGTATTCCTCGTGCGGTTCCAACATCGGGAACCGCCGGATCTCTTCCAGGTAGCGGGAAAGGCCCGATTCCGCGGTCGGAATGGGCAAGGCTGCAGCACGGGCCATAATAGCGCCCTCCATAATTTGCCCCCGAACATTCGGCGGGCGATCGGCACCGACGCTCCCGAGCCCTTCGGCGCCAATGTTGCAGTCGCGAACTGGCGGCTGCGGGTTCAACATACAGGACGAAACGGGTCCAAATAAAGATGCGCCGGGTCACGTCACCGTGACGCCCTCGCGAGCCGATCAAGTCATTGATCTGCCGGGATCTTTCAGCCTGTTGCGGCCTGTGCACCGAGGCTATTTCGTAAACGTGCGAGATCGCCCGGTAGTTCCGATTGGAACTCCAGCGATTCGCCTGTCACGGGATGCTCGATGCCCAAGAGATAAGCATGGAGGGCCTGTCTGCCAAGGGGCGCCAGCGCCTCGGCGGCCGGCGGCGGCAGGCGGGCCGCCTTGGTCTTGAAGCCGGGCCCATAGACCGGGTCGCCCATCAACGGGTGCCCAAGATGGGCCAGGTGGACCCGGATCTGGTGGGTGCGGCCGGTCTCCAGCCGGCAGGCGAGGAGGCTCGCGACCGGCTTGCCGTCGGTGCCGCGGTAGCGTTCGAGCACCTCCCAGTGGGTGATCGCTTCGCGGCCTTCGGCGCGCACCGCCATCTTGTCGCGGGCGCGCGGATGGCGCGCGATCGGCTTGTCGATGGTGCCGCGCGGCCGGTCCGGCGCGCCCCAGACGAAGGCGAGGTAGCCGCGCTCAAGCGGGCCTTCGCGGCCGTGGTCCGCGAACTGCTTGGCGAGCGCCCGGTGGGCGCGGTCGGTCTTGGCCACGACCATCAGCCCGGTGGTGTCCTTGTCGAGGCGGTGCACGATGCCCGGACGCCGCACGCCGCCGACGCCCGACAGGCTCGCGCCGCAATGGGCGATCAGCGCATTGACCAGCGTGCCGGTCCAGTGGCCCGCGGCCGGATGCACCACGAGCCCGCGCGGCTTGTCGATCACGATGATCTCGTCGTCCTCGAACACGACCTTGAGCGGGATGTCCTCCGGCCGCGGCTCCGCCGGCTCCGGCGGCGGCACCGCCACCGTGATCGCATCGCCGGCGTTGACGCGGTGGCCGGGATCGCGGATCGTGCGGCCGCCGATCGCGACCTCGCCGGCGAGGATCAATGCCTTCAGCCGCGAGCGCGAGAGGTCCGCGATGCTCCCGGCCAGCACGCGGTCGAGCCGTTCGCCGGCCTGCGCGCCCGCGACCACCACTTTCTCCCTGCGCCGGTGACTGACGGTCATGAGCGATCCGCTGGCGGACGACAAGCCTCTCGACCCGGCGGCGGCCCGCATCGTCGCCAAGGTGCGCTGGCTGATGCTGATCTCGGGCGCGACCACGCTGATCGCGGTTGCCGCCGTGCTCGGTGTCATCGGCTATCGCGTTTTCAGGTCGGAGGGAAGCGCGCCGCCGGCCGACATGACCGCGCTCCTCCCCAAGGGGGGCCGGGTGGTGGCGATCTCTGCGGCCGAGGACCGCATCGTGGTGACGGTCGAGGTCGCCGGTGCGCTCGAGGCGCGCACCTTCGACCTGCGCACGCTGAAGCCGACGGGGCGGCTCCGGTTCGCGACCGAGCCTTAAACCACTTCGTCATTGCTGGGCTTGACCCGGCAATCCATCCATCATGCGAAAAAGCTGGATGCGCGGGTCAAGCCCGCGCATGACGATTCACTGCCGTGATCTCGATCTCCACGAGCTTGCCCGGCCGCGAGAAGCCGTCGACCACCTCCACCTCGGCGTTGTCGAGCGGGACCGGCGCGGCGGCGACACCGGCAAGGAGCGCGGCGGGATCGTGGTCGCGGTGCAGGAAGAAGGACACGCGTACGACGTTATCCCAGTCGCAGCCGGTCTCCCGGAGCAGGCCCTGCGCGCGCGCCAGCACGTCGGTGTACTGCTCGCGCAGCGTCGGAAATTCCTCGCAGGTCATGCCGGCGAGAAAGACCATCGGCCCCCAGACCAGATGCCGTATGAAGGATTGCGGCGGGGTGTGCTCGGTGACCTCGCGCTTCGCGCCGCCGGCGGGCGCCGCCATGGCGAACAGGTCGAGCGCGACCTCGGCGGCGGAGGTGAAATGCGCCGGCGAGATGTAGCTCGATGTCGCCGCGCGCGCGTCGCCGGTGAAGGTCCTGGCGCGCACGTCGCTGACGATGTTGCGCGCCTCGCGGGTGCGGCCGAACACGCGCGTGCGCACCACGTGACGGTCGAGCGCAAGCCCGAGCGCCTTGAGCTCCGCCGCCGCACGCTCGAACAGGCGTTGCGACTGCTGTTCGGCGGACCCGCCGGGCTCGGCCTCAAGGCCGAGATAGGCGAACCGCTGGCCCCGCCAGTTGAACACGCGCTTTCGCATGCATGAGCTCCAACGCAGACGCATAGCCCGGACGGGTGAAATGCCCAAGAGGGCCATGCGCGCGCGCAAGGGGGCCACACACCGAAACGTGGCCCCCTTGGCGTTTTCAGGCCGTCGTCGCGCCCCTAGCCATTTGATCTGGCGCCAGGATTCCAGAAGTTCCCAAGGGGGCCAAGCCGGTGGCCCTCTTGGCCCCCTTGGCCCTCTTGAACGCCCCGCGAGCGATGCGCCCGGCGCATGGCTTCGCCGGGCCCATCCCTCCTTCAGCGGGTCTATCCCGAAATGCGGCTACGACCCGACCGCGATCATGGCGCCGGTCGGAATCTCCACATCGATCTCGAGCGTCGAGATCTTGTCGCCGCGATCCATCCTGACCTCGACATTGTCCGCGTCGACGGTGACGTGCTTGGCGATGACGGCCAGGATCTCCTCGCGGAGCAGGGCCAGCAGGTCGGACTTGCCGCGCACCGCCCGCTCGTAGGCCAGCAGAATCTGAAGGCGCTCGCGCGCGACTGGAGCGGAACCCCGACGCCGGAACGGATTGAAAAAGCTCATGCAGCTCTCCGTCCGAACAGCTTGTCGAGCAAGCCTTTGCGGTCCGTCGGTATGGTCATCGCCACCTGTTCACCCTTGAGCCGGCGCGCGGCGTCGAAATAGGCGCGTGCCGGCGCGCTCGTCGCATTGCTGATGGTGACCGGCGAGCCAACATTGGACGCCCGCAGCACGTCCTCGCTCTCCGGAATGATGCCGAGGAGCGGAGTCGAGAGGATATCGAGCACGTCGTCGATGTTGAGCATTTCGCCGCGCGCCGCGCGCGCCGCGTCGAACCGCGTGATGAGGATGTGCTTCTCGACCCGCTGACCCTTCTCGGCCTTCTCGGTCTTGGAATCGAGCAGGCCGATGATGCGATCGGAATCCCGCACCGAGGAGATTTCCGGATTGGTCACGATGACGGCGGCGTCGGCAAACCGCATGGCCAGCGTGGCGCCGCGCTCGATGCCGGCGGGGCTGTCGCAGATCACCCAGTCGAACTTGTCGCGCAGCTCCCGGATCACGCGCGCGACGCCTTCCTCGGTGAGCGCGTCCTTGTCCCGGGTCTGTGAGGCCGGGAGCAGGCACAGCGTATCGATGCGCTTGTCGCGGATGAGGGCTTGTTGAAGTTTCGCCACTCCTTGCACGACGTTGATCAGGTCGAAGACGACGCGGCGCTCCGCCCCCATCAGCAGATCGAGGTTGCGCAGACCGACGTCGAAATCGACGACGACGACCTTCTGCCCGGCTTGCGCCAGCGCGCTGCCGAGCGCAGCGGTGGTCGTCGTCTTGCCGACCCCGCCTTTGCCCGATGTGACGACAAGGACCTTCGCCATGGTTCCCACTCCTGCCTTTTCAGTTCAAGGCCGCTATCGAGAGGACTCCGCGCTCGAGCCAGACCTGGACCGGCCGGCTGCGCAACTTCGGCTCCATCTCCTCGGCCGTCCGGTAATAGCCGTCGATCGCGAGCAGCTCGGCTTCGTTCCTCATGCAAAAGATCCGCGCGCCGGCTTTGCCGGTCGAGCCGGCCATGGCACGTCCACGCAGCGTCCCGTAGATGTGGATCGATCCGCCTGCGACGATTTCCGCGCCCGAGCCCACGGCGCCAAGCACGGTCACGTCGCCGAAGGGGAAGCTCACGGACTGCCCGGAGCGGAGTGGATTCTCGAGCAGCAACGAGGTCGGTTCCGGACGCGGCGGCGGCCCCGCATTGGGCTGTTGGCGCGCCGCCGGCTCGAGCGCCTCGTCGGGGTCCCGCGGGCGGCCTCCGGTCAGTACCGGCGGCAGCGACGGACCGAGCCCGGACGGGTCGACGCCTTCGAAACCCATGATCCGAACGCCCCGCTCCGCCAGTTCCTTGAGCAAATGCGTGATTGCGAACTCGCTCAGCGTCACCGCGGCAAGGTCAAGGACGACCGGCCGGCCGACGAAAAATCCCGGGGAATTGCGTGTCCATTTGTCGAGCTGCGCCAGCCAGTCGGCGATTGGAGGTTCCGGCGCGAGCGCGAAGGCCATGAACGAGCGGCCTCGCAGACGAATCAGATTTTGGGCTGGAACCGCGGTTGCGCTTGTCACGACAGCGTCTTTCGTTCGTTACCACCAGGTTAACCGGATTAGCGCAAGGTAACGGTTAACGACCGGTTAATGATGGCTAAAGGCCGCGCGGACTGTGCTTTTCACGCGCCGGTAACGGCGTCTTCATCGTCCGGATTTGTATCGCCGGATCGAGCGCTGGGAGGGAGCCCGGAGCTGGTTACCGCGCGCGCCCGACGATCAGCTCCTTGAACAGAGCGTCGGCCTTCCGCTCGCGCGCCGGATCGTAGACGCTGGGGATGACCTTCCTGGTGTGCAGCCGCTCGAGCACGCCCGGCGGATTGGTCTCGACGTCGGGCCGCGCCGGGATGCGGCCTCGCGCCGCCAGCAACTGCTGGCCTTCCTTGCTCAGGATGAAATTGGTGCCGAGCCGCGCCGCGTTCGGATGCGGCGACTGCGCGTTGACGCCGACCTGCTGGTAGAACACGCCGACCGGCTCGAGCGGCCAGAAATCGGTCGGCGCGCCGGAAAGCTGCACGTTGATCGTCAGGTTGGCGTAATTGGTGAGCGCCACCGCATATTCGCCGGCGCCGACCGCGCGCGCGACCGCGAGATGGCCCGCAACGATCGCCGGCTTGAGCGTTGCCGCGAGCGACCGGATCAGCTCGCGGCCCTTGGCCTCGCCGTAATGGGTCAGCAGCGCGATCACCCATTCGGTGTCCTGCTCGTTGATGACGGTGCGGCCGGCCCATTCCGATTTCTTGGCGAACTCCTCGTAGCTTTTGGGCAGGTCCGCCGCGTTGACGAGTTTCGTGTTGTAGGCCGGCACGTCGTAATTGGCGGCGAAGCCGTACCAGCGGCGGTCGGCGCCGCGCGCGGCGGGAAACAGGTGCTGCGCCTGCGGCGGTTCGACCGGCACCAGGAATTGCGACGGCAGCCGCTGCGCCGAGGTGATCATCACCAGGTCCCACGGCGCCTTGCCGCCGCGGTTCTCGATCATGATGCGGCTGATGATCTGGCTGTCGGAGCCGCGGATGTATTCGATCTTGATGCCGGTCTGCTCCTCGAAGCGGCGCCAGATCGCGAGCCCCTCGGTCTCGTTCACCGACGAATAGATGACGAGCGTGCCTTCCTTCTTGGCGCCGTCGAGGAGTTTGTGGTCGAGCCAGGACGGGTCGGCGGCCTGCGCCGCGCTCGCGAGCAGCAAAGCCGCGAGGGCCACGCTCGCCGACCAAGTCTTGCCGATGCTCATGCGTTCCCCGCCGCCGGGCCCGATCGATAAGGCCGACAAGCGTAGCCCGGATGAAGCGGCAGCGAAATCCGGGGATTGCGGGCTCACATGTGTGCCCGCGCGGCACCGCGGCGCGGCCGAAACGGCCTTGCCTTGCCAGCACCCGCAATCGAGGCTATTTCAATGGGTCTCGCCTTCGCTCCCTTCGTCTAGCGGCCCAGGACGTCGCCCTCTCACGGCGAAAACAGGGGTTCGAGTCCCCTAGGGAGCGCCAATTATTTCAAGACGTTATGTTGATCGACGAATGCCGCCGGCTTCGTTTGCTTTGGGGCTTTGAAACGGCGCGTTCGCGCCATCTCAGGACAGGGCAAGCGCGACGTGCATGACCGCGCCCTCGCGCTTCGTGCTGAGGGGCGCACCGCTTTTCTCGAACACCTTCAGCATCGCGACATTGTCGGACAGAACGTCGGCGATCAGCTCCTGCAGCCCGCGCTGTCTGGCAATTGCGGCGAGGTGGCGCATCAGCGCCGCGCCGATGCCTTGTCCCTGGTACTGGTCGATCACCGCAAACGCCAGCTCGGCCGTCCCGGGCCGCACCACGATGTAACGCCCGCCGCCACAGATCACCTGCCGGCCGCCTTCGTCGATGACTGCGACCAGGGCCACGTGGTTGACGAAGTCCACGTTCAGGAAGAATGCCATTTCCCGTTCCGTGAATTCCCGTTTCGCCCCCAGGAATCGACGGTAGAGCGACTGGGCGCTGGTGCGGCCGATGGCTGCGAGCACCTCGGCTTGATCGTCCGGCCTCAGCGCGCGGATTTCGAGCGGGCGTCCGTTGCGCACCAGCTCAACCGCGGAATAGTTGGCTGCCTGCAGCATGACTTCATTTTCTTTTTCGCAGATAGACGAACCAATAAACGGCTGCGACCATGATCGAGCCGCCGATGATGTTGCCGATCGTCACCGGCAGGAGATTGCCGACAAGGAAATTGCTCCAGGTCAGCGCCGGAAAGTCGGCCTCCGTCTTGCCGATCGAGGCCCAGAACGAATCCGGAGCACCGGCCTCGCGCGGCGACGCGTGGTAATTCCGATCACCCTGCAAGCCTTTCGCCGGCAATGTCGCGTGCGCTGCGTTTCGGCAGCAATGCAAGCGTATGCCGCGCGATCATCAGCTCCTCATCGGTCGGT
>Ga0114129_10016448_pt1 | contig 10528 bp, 9 predicted proteins | sample RhiMetdeltSRZDD1_FD_80071 | JGI IMG/M metagenome (GOLD analysis project Ga0114129, IMG submission 80071) | Populus rhizosphere microbial communities from Tennessee, USA - Rhizosphere MetaG P. deltoides SRZDD1 (version 2) (version 2) | ecosystem: Host-associated > Plants > Roots > Rhizosphere >... | reverse complement strand
GTGCGGATGCTCGCCGTCTACGGTCTCCCGCTCGGCCTCATCGGCTCCGGCCTGCTCATCGAACGGATCGGCTACCCGCGCACCATCACCGTCCTCGCCATGACCGGCCTCGTCTTCACGATCGCGATCGGCGTCCGCTGGCGCGCGCGCCTGTGGCAGGCGCGCCAGGCGGAGCGGGCCTTCACGCTGTTCCTCGTCACCATCGTCTCGTCCGGCTGCGCCGCGACCGCACCGTCGAGACCGGACCCATCGCGCGCGACGTCGTCCGCGGCGGCGGACAGACCTCCGATCAGGGTTGCCGGTTGAGATAACGGAGCGGCAGCCCGGGGCGCGGCCACTCGAACGAGACCAGCGTGCCGCCCATGGAGAGCGTTGCGTACGCGGTCCGGAGATCGCGGCCGCCGAAGCACACGTTGGTGACCATCATGTCGGGCAGCAGGTACTGATCGACCCGGCTGCCGTCCGGCCAGATGTCGCTCACCGCGCCGGTGATCAACGTGGCCACGCAGACGTGGCCCTCGCTGTCCACTGCGAGCGAGTCGAACATCTGATAACCGCCGAGGCCGACCACCACCGTGCCCTTCTCGCCGCGATACGGGCCGTTGGCGGACTCGATCGTCCCCGGCGCGGAGAGACGGAACGACCAGCACCGCGCGGTCGGCGTCTCCACCACGTAGAGGGTGCGCTCGTCGGGCGACAGCCCGATGCCGTTCGGCCGCTCGAGCGGAAAGATCGCCTCCTTGATCATCGAGCCGTCCGCCTTTGCGTAGTAGACGGCGCCGCGGTCGGCGTCGCGCTCGCGTGTCTTGCCGAGGTCGGTGAACCAGAAGCCGCCCGCGCCGTCGAACACGAGGTCGTTCGGCCCCCGCAGGCGCTGGCCGTCGCAGCGGTCGTAGAGCGTCTCGAATTTCCCCGTGTCGGGATCGACGACCTGGATGCTGCCGCCCGCGTAGTCGTCCGCCTGCAACACCGGAAACAGCTTCCCGGGTCGCTCCACGAACTTGAGCCCGCCGTTATTCGTGACGTACATCTTGCCGCCCGGCCCCATGGCCGCACCGTTGGGACCGCCGCCGAGCTGCGCCACCACGTGGATCTTCCCGTCCGGCGTCACCCGCGAGAGCGTGCGGCGCTCGATCTCGACGAGCACGATCGAGCCGTCCGGCATCGCGACCGGTCCTTCCGGGAAGCGCAGGCCGGAAGCGACCTGCGTGTACGCTGGCTTGAACGTCGTCATGGCGGCTCTCCTCTCCGTTCGGCGAGTCGTCTCGGTTCAGCGGGTGCCGGGGACGACGCCGGCCGGCAGCGCTTCGATGTGGGCGTAGATGTCGCGCGGGCGCGTGAGCCACACCCGCTCGCGGTGCTCGATGATGTGCCGGAGCGCCCGGCGCAGGCGCCGGATGCGATAAGGCCGCCCCATCACGAACGGGTGAAGCGAGATCGGGCACACGAGCGGCTGCCGCACCGACTGCGCGAGCATCTCGTCGAACTGGTCCACGATCATGTCGGCGAATTCTTCGGCAGTGTACCGGTACCACACGATGCCCCGCGTGTCGTTCACCTCGATCGGATACGGGATGGCAAGGATGCGGCCCTTGCGCGTGCGCATCCAGACCGGCTGGTCGTCCATCGTCCAGTCCATCACGTAACGGTAGCCCGCCTCCTGCAGGAGATCGAGCGTGACGGCGCTGTTCGAGAGCCACGGACTCATCCAGCCGAGCGGTGGGGAGCCCTCGTGGCGCGCGATGGTCGCGGTGACGTCTTCGATGAGCGCCCGCTCCTTGTCCTCACCGAGGTGGCCTTGCTCGTCGGAGTTCGTCACGCCGTGGCCGAGGATCTCGTCGCCGCGCGCGCGCAGCCGGGCCGGGATGTCGGGCGCCATCTCGTAGATCGCGGTGTTCATCTGGGCCTCGGCGGGAACGCCGAGGTCGTCGAGCAGCTCGAAAAGCCGCCAGATGCCGACGCGATTGCCGTAGTCGCGCCAGCTGTAGACGCTGTGGCTCTGGGCCTGATCCGGCGGCGCGATCGCGGCCCCCTTGCCGACGCCGAAGCCGAACGCCTCGATGTTGAGGGCGAGGTAGACGGCGAGCCGTCGTCCATCCGGCCACGTGTAATCGGGTCGGGTCGTGATGTTCGAGTAGTCGTAGCGCCCGTGCGTCGGCAGCATGGCCTGCGTCCTCCCGGGAACGAGGTCAGACGACTCCGGAATCCGCGAGCGGGGCGGCGTCGAGGTCCTCGAGGTGCGCGACGCAGTTGAGCAGGCGAACGCGCCACGGCGCCGGGCACTCGACGATCGTCAGCGACGTGTTGTTCCAGATCACCGGCACCGCCTCGCCCTCCGCCCGCGCCAGATGTCGCGCCGCCAGCGAACGACACACGAGGCCGTGGGTGACCACGGCGAGGTGACCATCGGTGGACGCGGCGAGCTCCCCGACGCGCGCCCACGCACGATCGACGCGCGCGTGGAACTCCGGCCACGTCTCCCCGCGAGGCGGCGCGTAGTCGGGGCCGAAGATATCGAAGTCGATCTCGGCGTACGGGGTACCGCGGAGATCGCCGAAGTTCCGCTCGTGCAAGAGCGGCTCGAACGTGAGTGGAGCGCCGGTGGCGCGCTGGAGAATCTCCGCCGTGGTGGCGGCGCGCGTGAGATCGCTCGCCACGATGCGCGCAATCCCTTCCCGCGCGAGTCGACGGCCCAGGCGCTCGGCCTGGGCCACCCCGCGCGGCGAGAGCGGATTGTCGGGAAGCTGAACGACGCGCGCCGCGTTACCAATGGTCTCGCCGTGCCGGATCAGGAAGATCACGCGCACACTGTAGCGCGGGCGGCGTCAGCGTGGCCCAAGGTGCTGGCGCAGGAACTCAACCGTCCGACTCCATGCCTCGCGCTCGGAGCCGGCGTCGTACTGGAGCGAGCCGCCCGGTGTCCAGAGCCGCGAGGCGAAGTTCGGATTGTCGAAGCCGTGGCGGGCATCGGCGTAGCGGACCCGTTGAAACAACGCCCCCGCCGCGGCCAGGCTCTGGAAGAGCTCGCCACAGTGGACGGGCCAGTCTTCGCGAGCGGCTTCGTGGACGAGCACCGGCGCGCGCAGCGCGGTGACACGATGCTGCGGGCACGCCGGGTAGTACGCCACGACCGCGTTCACGGGCGGCGCGTCCGCGGCGTCACCGGTCACCAGCTCCAGCGCGACGCGGCCACCGTCGCTCGCTCCGATGACGGCGATCCGGTTCTTGTCGACGTTCGCCAGCGTGTGCAGATAGCGAATCGCGCCCACGGCATCGAGCACACGCTCGCGGCGGAGGCGCCCGCTCCACCATCGCATGCTCGCCCGGCCGCGGGGGCCGTAGCTGTCCACGAGCAGCGAGGCGAAGCCGGCGCGACGGAGGCGCTGTTGATAGTCCGTCCACTGGGCATCGCCCTTGATCCCGCCCGCGGAATGAAGCAGCACGACGGTCGGGCTCGGGCCGTCGGCGGCGGGCTCCTCGAGCTCGGCGGTGATCGAGAGACCGGATGGCGACGCGGACGGAAACCGCACGCCGGACGCCGCCGCTACCGTGGTGATCGCGAGCATGAGCGCGATCCCGAGCGCGACTCCGGCGGTAGGCATGTGGTGGTCTCCCTGCGACGCAGTGTATCGCCCGGAGCAAGGTAGAATCCGCCATGGTCTTCGATGCGGCCGTCGTCGGCGGCGGTCTCCTCGGCACCGCCACCGCCTACCATCTCGTCGCGGCCGGCGCGCGCACGGTCCTCGTGGACCGCGGCGACGTCGGCCGCGCCACCGATGCCGGCGCCGGCATCCTGTCGCCCGAAACCAACAGCCGCGACCCTGACGCGTGGTTCAACCTCGCCACCGCTGCCGTCGATTACTATCCGATGCTCATCGATCGGTTGCGCGCCGAGCAAGCCGGCGACACCGGCTACGCGCGCTGCGGAAAGCTCGTCGTCGCCGTGACCGAGGACGAGGTGGAGCCGTTCGCGCGCGCGCGGCAGATCATCTTCGAGCGCCAGCGCCGCCGGGGGCTTCCCAAGTCCGCCGACCTCCACGAGGTCACCGCTGCCGAAGCGCGCGAGCTCTTTCCCCCGCTCGCGCCCGTGCGCGGCGCGATCTATTTCCGAGAGGCGGCGCGCGTGGACGGCCGGCTCCTCAATCGCGCGCTTCGCGCGGCGGCGGACGCGCGCGGTCTGGTCGTGCGCAACGGCAGCGTGGAGCGCCTGGTGCGCGAGGGCGACCGCGTGAACGGTGTCGTCGTCGATGGTCAGATCGTGCGCGCCGATGCGGTCGCGATCGCTGGCGGCGCGTGGTCGGACGCGCTGGGACGGCCGCTCGGCATCACGATTCCGGTGGCGCCCCAGCGCGGGCAGATCATTCACCTGGGCCTCTCGGGCATCGACACCACTCGCTGGCCGATGGTGAGCGCGTTTCACCATCACTACATGGTGGCGTGGCCCGACAGCCGCGTGGTGGCGGGCGCCACGCGCGAGACCGGCTCCGGCTTCGCACCGCACACGACCACCGCCGGCGTCCGCGAGGTCCTGGACGAGGCCCTCCGCGTGGCGCCGGGGCTCGCCACGGCCGAGGTGCGCGAGATCCGCGTCGGGCTGCGGCCGCTCACGTCGGACACGTTGCCGGTCCTCGGTTCCGTTCCCGGCATTCGGGGACTGTTCCTCGTCACCGGGCATGGGCCGACAGGTCTGACGCTCGGGGCCTACAGCGGCAAGGTCGTGGCCGCGCAGATGCTCGGCCAGCCACCGGAGGCAGATCTCAGCGCTTTCTCGGTCGCGCGCTTCGCGCCGGTATACTCGGCATGATCGACGCTCGCTGCCGACGTCGCTCCTGGGAGGGAATCATGAGGACGTGCGGCTGAAGCGGCCGTAATCTCGGCCAACGGGGGGCGCGCTGGGCGCCCGGGTACACTCCAGAACAGGCAGAGGTCTCGTGCCCGGAGAATGCCCATTCTGCCCAAGCCTCAGCACCTGAAGCGGTACCAGGAGATCGCCTGGCTGCTGGTCAAGCACGGCCGGTCCGACGTCGTGCGCGCGGCCGGGCTCGAGGACGTCATCGACGACAGCCCGGCCGGCCAGGAGATGGCCGCCGAGGCAAAGAGCCTGGCCAACGATCTCGAAGCGCTCGGCCCCACCTTCGTCAAGCTCGGTCAGGTCCTCGCGAGCCGCCCCGACCTGCTCCCCGCCCCGTACCTCACGGCGCTGGCGCGTCTCCAAGACAAGGTGGAGCCGTTTGCGTTCGAGGAGGTCGAGCGGATCGTCGCCGGCGAGCTCGGCGCCCGTATCTCGAAGGCGTTCGAGGAGTTCGAGGCGACACCGATGGCGGCGGCATCGCTGGGACAGGTCCATCGCGCGCGCCTGCGCGACGGCCGCCTCGTCGCCGTGAAGGTCCAGCGTCCGGGGGTCCGAGATCGCGTGATCGACGACCTCGAGGCGCTGGGCGAAATCAGCACCTTCCTCGACACGTACACGGAGGTGGGCCGGCGCTACGAGTTCACCGCCCTCCTGCAGGAGTTCGGCCGCAGCCTGCTGCGCGAGCTCGACTACATCAAGGAAGGTGGAAATCTCGTCACGCTCCGTCGCAATCTGGCGTCCTTCCCGCGTCTCTTCGTGCCGGCGCCGATCGAGGACTACACGACCTCGCGCGTGCTCACCATGGAGTACGTGAGTGGCACCAAGGTCACGGCGCTCAGCCCGGTGGTGGTCCAGGAGGTCGACGGCGCCGCCCTCGGCGAGCAGCTCTTCGCCGGCTACCTGAAGCAGGTGCTGGTGGACGGCTTCTTCCACGCCGATCCGCACCCGGGTAACGTGCTGCTCACGGACGACGGCCGTCTCGCCCTCATCGACCTCGGGATGGTCGCGCGCGTCACCCCCCGCATGCAGGACTACCTCCTCCAGATCCTCCTGAGCGTCAGTGACGGGAGGTCGGACGAAGCGGCGACGTACGCGATCAAGCTCGGTGAGCCGCGTGAAGGCTTCGACGAGACGATGTTCCGCCGGCGCGTGGCAGACCTCGTGTCCCAGAACCGGGACGCCGCGGTCGACGAGCTACAAACGGGACGAACGGTACTGGAGCTGGCGCGGGTCTCCGCCGATTGCGGCCTGCGCCTCCCACCGGAGCTCGCGATGCTCGGCAAGACGCTCGTGCAGCTCGACGAGATCGGCCGCCGTCTCGATCCCGATGGCAGCCCGAACGCGCTCGTCCGCCGTCACGCCGCCAGCATCATGCAGCAGCGGCTGGCGCAGTCGCTCTCACCGGGGCATCTGCTGAGCGGCGTTCTCGAAACGAAGGAGCTCGTGGAGCGGCTGCCGGAACGCCTCAACCGCATCCTCGATCATCTCGCCAACAACAAGTTCGAGGTGAAGGTGGACGCGATCGACGACGTCCGGCTGATGGCAGGGTTCCAGAAGGTCGCGAACCGCATCACCCTCGGCTTGCTGCTGGCGGCGCTGATCGTGGGCGCCGCCATGCTGATGCAGGTCGAGACGTCGTTCCGGATCCTCGGCTACCCCGGCCTCGCCATCATCTTCTTCATGCTGGCGGCCGCGGGTGGCGTCGCCCTCGTGGCGACGATTCTGTTCAAGGACGAGTGACCGCCGGCCGGCGACGGTCGCTCAGGCCGCGCGCCGCTTTCCCTTCCGCTTGCCGCCGCTCGCGCGGGTTCCGCGCTTCGAGCCGTTCGGCCGTGTCCCGAGGCTCGAGCGCGTGGATCCGGTCGGTCGGGCGCCGAGGCTGGTGCGAGTCGTGCCGCGGGACGCGCGTGCGCCTTCGGCGACGGTCGCTTGCGTCACCTCGCTCGCGGTCTTGACGGCACGCCGGGCAGCCGGCGCCGCCATGTCCGCCATGGCGCGGCCGACTTCCTGCATCCCCGCCAGTGCCGCCCGCGCCGTTTCGGTGGCGACTCTCACGGCGCTCACGGATACGTCGCGCGCCTGGGCGGCGACAGCCTCCGTGGTGCTGCGCCGCTCTTCGTTCCCGTTGTTCCCCGTCCGCCGCATCCGCTTGGCCATGGCACGCTCCTCCGTCATGACGTGAGAGGCAAGGTGAATGCCAGCTACTTCCACCGTCCACGCAGCGGCGCCAACGGGTCCCGGATCGACTGGAATCGTGCGAGCCGGACCATGTCGCGTTCCTTGAACGAGAGCAGCGGCATGAGGCCCCGCTCGAGGATGATCTCGGCCGCGCGCACCGTGAGCAACGCTTCGGCGCACGGCTTGACGTTCCGGTCGCCATCGCGCTCTTCCACGTAGAGCGGCAGATCGGTGATCTCCTGCACGGCGCCGGGGCGAAGCTTCCACCCCTGCTTGCTGAAGGCATCTCCGAGCAACACTGCGCACGCGAACGCCGGGTTGCCCCAGAGGTAGTCTTCGTGCGCAGGCGGCGTGGAGAGTTCGTCGAAGGCGAACGTCTCCACGGGGTCGCTATCTTTCCCGTAAGGCAGGCGCAACAGGAACCGCGGCAGCGCGAGCCCGACGTGATCGGCGTCCCGCGCCCCTCGCAGCTTCCGCCAGCCCGGCGTCTCCGCGTCCTCTGCGCGGCGCCAATCGTGGGGATCCGGCGTCGCCGCCAGGGAGTCGCATCCGAGCAGCCGTGGGCTGGCGGCGGCGATGAAGGCCGTCCCCGCTTCGCGCGCGAGCCGCGCCATCATCGAAAGCATCGCCACGTCTTTCGGGCTGCCGTCGAAAGTGTAATTCCCGGCGACAACGCCCCACGGGACACCGCCGAGCGTCCCGGACGCGTCGTCCAGGAGGAGACGGCGGAGGCCCCGCGCGCGCGGACCGTCCTCGTCGTCGGCGGCGGCGGCCAGCTCCGGGCGCGACACGTCGAGCAGGTAAAGCTGCAAGTCGGTCCCGGTCTCCAGGCGTCGGACGAGAAAATCCACGCTCCGCCAGGCGGATTCCAGTGCCTGGAAGTCCGGATGATGTAGCACGGCACGCATGGCGGCGGCGCTGGCTCGATCGACGGCCGCCACCAGCGCGGGCCGTTGTGGGTCCTCGCGGGCGACCAGGTGAGGGGCGACGATGTCACGCACGAACGACCGCCAGCCCTCGTCGCCGCGCGCGCCGTCGGGCCCGCGACGGTCGCTGCTCTCGAGCAGCTCACGCACGACGCGCTGGCCTTCGCTCAGCTCGGCCTCCGGGCTGCGGGTGGGAGCCGGTCGGGGCGGCGCCGCGACCTCGGTGCCCATCCAGGCGCGGACTTCCGCGGCCGCCGTCTTGAACGCGTCCGGATCGTTGAGCCGCCCGCGCGCCGAGCGGAGCGTGCCGAACACGTCGAGCTCCTCGAAGAGGCGATCCGGGTGGAAGTCCTCGAGCGCCCGGAAGCGGAGAGCGAGACGACCCGATTCGGTCCCGTGGAAGTCGAGCTGAAGCTCGGGGGCGAGACGCGCGATCACCTCGTCCACGTTGTCGCGGTCGACGCGGACGGGGTTGGCGTCGCTGCGCGGTTTCGCGCTCGCCCGATTCGTGGCGCCCGTGAAATCGCCGAGGAGCAGGATACGAAACGGCGTGTCGGCAGCGGGCGGCCCCTCGTCACGTTCGGCCATCGACGCGGTCAGCTTGACGTCAACCATGATGGGCGCCTCTCCTCACACGAGCAACGCGATCGGCTCCTCGATCAGCTCGGCGAGCGCGCCGAGGAATTGCGCGCCCCGCGCACCGTCGAGCGCACGATGGTCGCAGGACAGCGTGAGCACGATCGTGGGCTGAACGGCCGGTTGTCCGTTGACGGGGATCACGCGGTCGGCGATGCGTCCGACGGCGAGAATCGCCGCTTGGGGCGGGTTCACGATGGCGCTGAAGGCGTCCACGCCGTACATGCCGAGGTTGCTGATCGTGAAACCGCCGCCCTGGATGTCGGCCGGGCGAAGCTTCCCGGACTGGGCGCGGGACACCAGATCTTCGCGACGGGCCGCGATGTCGGCCACGCTGAGCGTGTCGGCGCGGTGAAGGACGGGGACGACGAGGCCGTCCTCGAGGGCGACCGCGAGGCCGACGTTGACCTCGGCATTCGGCAGCAGGGCCCCGTCCTTCCAGGCGACGTTCACACGCGGGTGCTGCACGAGTGCAGCCGCCACCAGTCGCACGAGAAGATCGGTATAGGTAATCCGCGCTCCCGACGCCTTGTTCGCCCGCTCGCGCCAGATGACGAGCCGGCTCACGTTGACTTCGCGCACCAGGTAGAAGTGCGGCGCCGTCGTCCAGCTCGCGGTCATCCGCTCCGCCATGATGCGCCAGACGTTGCTCACACCGAGCGGCGCCGCCGGCGTCGTCGCGGCGGCGCTCGCGATGGGCGCCGGGCTCGCGCTCGCAGCGATCGCCCCCGCTTCTGCGCCGGCCGGTGCCGAGGCCGGAACATCGCCAGCGAGAATGGCGCCGCCGGGCCCGGTTCCGCGCAGCAACGTCAGCTCGACGTGACGCTCGCCCGCCAGCCGCCGCGCCTTCGGCGATGCCGCCGGCAGTCGCGCGGCGACGCCGCTGCGCTTTCGAGCCTCGATGAAGGCAAGGACGTCGGCCTTCTCGATCTTTCCGCTCTTGATCGTGAGCTGCGCGAGATCGACATCGTGCTGCTCGGCGATCTTGCGCGCGAGCGGCGACGCCGGCGGGGCTGAACCGGCCGCGCGCGCCTCCCCGGCGGCGAAGACGAGCGCGATCGTCTGTCCCACCGGGACCACATCCCCTGCCCGCGCCGTCACGTCGCCGAGCACCCCCGACGCCGGCGCCTCGACCTCGACGGTGACCTTGTCCGTCTCGATCTCGACGATCGGCTCGCCCTTGCTGACGGGGTCGCCGGGGGCCTTGAGCCACTTCAAGATCTTGCCGGTCTCCTGGGCCAGCTCGAGCGCGGGCATGATCACGTTCGTCGGCATCAGGATCTCACTCGATCAGCCGTTCGACGCGGGCGAGCACCGTCGGAGGCACGGTCAAACCGAGCGCGCGCGCCGCGCTCATGTTGAGCGTCAACCCGACGCGGCTTGCCTGCTCGATAGGAATCGTGTTGGCGTCGCCGCCCTTCAGGATCTTGTCGACGAAGCGGGCGGCGCCCTTGTTGTATTCGATCACGCGCGGGCCATAGCTCACGAGGCCGCCGCTGTCGCAGTACTCCGCCCAGCCGTACATGGCGGGGATCCGCGCGGCGGCGGCGAGCTCCGAAATCTCCTTGCGGCGCACGAAGGTGAGGTTGTCGGGGAAGACGATCATCGCGTCGGGTCGCGCCTCGCGGATCTCACCGAACGTCTTCACGAGGTCGGCCGGCGTGCGGACGATGTAGCGGGTCGTCGTGAAACCGACGCGGTTGGCGGTCTCCTCCGAGACACGATACTCGGCCAGCTCACCGGCGTGCTCGGGATTGGACAGCAAGGCCAGCTTCGAGCCTTTCGGCACCAGCTCGCGCAGGAGCTCGACGCGCTTGGCCGACAGCTCCAGCGCCATGAACGTGATGCCCGTCATGTTATGGCCCGGCCGCGCGAGGCTGTCCGCGAAGCCGGCGGCCACGGGATCACCGCTGTAGATGAAGACGATCGGCACGCG
>Ga0114129_10016447_pt1 | contig 10528 bp, 7 predicted proteins | sample RhiMetdeltSRZDD1_FD_80071 | JGI IMG/M metagenome (GOLD analysis project Ga0114129, IMG submission 80071) | Populus rhizosphere microbial communities from Tennessee, USA - Rhizosphere MetaG P. deltoides SRZDD1 (version 2) (version 2) | ecosystem: Host-associated > Plants > Roots > Rhizosphere >... | reverse complement strand
GGAGGATGTGGAGTCCAGAACCAGGCCCGGTTGCAACAGCTCCAGCACCCATCCGCTGTGCACCTGCCCGGTTATCGGCGCTGCACCCAAGAGCTAGTCGCGTCCCGCAGGGCTTCAAGCCCAAGATTCGAGAAAGGGGTGGCGTGGAAGCGCTCCATGCCGCCCCTCAATTTTTTCCGCCCGCGACCATTAGATGAGGAGCGCTTTATTCCGTGACGTCTCAGCGCTGCCTTTACACCCTCCTCTACAGCCCTCGAGAGAGCCATGAAGAGATCCTCCGAGAGCTGGTGGAGCCGGTCACCCGGGAAGCAAGGACGCATGCCGAGCTCGATTCCCTCTTCTATGCCCGCTTCAACATTCCCCGTTGGCAGGTGCGGTTCCGAGTTTTGGGACGGCCGGCCTGGGTGGAAGGAAAGGTGCGGAAGCTGGTGGAGGAGCGGCTGGCCGTCCTTCGGGAACGCGGCCTCATCGAAGGGCACGAATTCGCCGAGTACGAGCGGGAATACGATCGATACGGAGGCGAGGAAGGGATGGCGCTGGCCGAGCAGATCTTCTTTCACGATTCCCTCGCCTGCTTGGACCTCATCGAAGCCGACCGGCAGGGCGCGCTTGCGAAATCGCGGCGGGAGTTCGTGCTGGTGATTACGGAGCGCTTCCTGGATCTGTTGGAGATGGACCGATTACAGCGGCTGGCCTTTTACGAGCACGGCTACCGCTGGGCCATGGAAGGCGGGAGCTGGCGGGACGAAGAGCGCCAGATCCTGGGGGAGCGCTATCAGTCGCTCGCGCCGGGGCTGGAAGAGCTCTTCCGGGGGGAAACGGCCCGAGATTTCGGCGCGCTGTACGGCGGCCCCGAAGCGGCGCGGATCGCCCAGAGCTTCCTGGAATCGGTGCGTCCCGTGGCAAGACAGCTGCTGGACGCTCACCGCGAGGGGCGCATCCCTCAAGATTTGATCTATCTCGCGTGGTCCTACACGCACATGCAATGTAACCGTCTGGGAATCGATCCGGCCGCCGAGGCCATCCTCCGATTCTTCATGCACCGCTTCCTGGAGGATCATCCGGATACAAAGGCTTGAGATCCCCGTGGAAAATCCCTCGTCCGATCCACTGGTTCTTCTCCGCGTCGCCACCCTCCCCTTCGAGTCTCTGGAATCCCAGCTCGCGGGATCTTCGCTGGAGCGGCTCCATCAGCTCTTGACCCTTGAGGGGGAGATGGAAGGAGAGATCCGCACCCTCAGCGAGGCTCTCTATCTTGCCGCCGGCCCGCCCATCCCGGGAGATCCGGAACGCAACCGGACGCGCCTGGCGATGGTGACGCTGCGCCGGGCCGTGTACAACCGGCGCCCGCCCGATCCGGCGCTGCTGAGGAAGGCGGGTCCAGGGCTGGATCCGGAGCTGAGGAGCCGTCTCGAGCGTCACTTCGAGCGCGGACAGCACTTCCATGCCCTCGAGAAGAGCTTCCGGGAAGCGTTCTCCATCGACCTTCGCGCCTCCCGGAGCGCCCTCATGGTGATCGCCGGCACCGCTCTGTTTCAGGAAGGGATTCGGCTGGCCAGCCGGACGCTCTTCAAAGCTCTCAAGTCCCTCGAATCGACCGATCCGGGAAGGTGGAACTACGACGACCGACATGTCGCTTCCAAGTTCGCTTCCTACGTCGCCCGAGGCGCGGCCAAGACGAGCCCCTACTCCGTGTTCTGCACCACCGCGCTGGTTCATGTTGCCTCAGGCCCGGCCCGGGTGAAAGGCGAGAATCGTCCCGCGCAATTGGAAGTCCTGCTGAATGTGTTCGAAGCCCGGAAGGTGACTTCGTGTCTGGCCGCCGAGCCCCCACTTCGGGTTGCGGCCAGGCTCCGGATCAACCCCACGCTTCGGGAAATGGAGGGGGGATGGACTTACTGGCGGCCCGCCCTTCTGCGGCGCCCGACGGACGAGGAGATTCTCTCCCGCGTCAAGGATCTTCCCGTCCTGCGCATGTTCCTGGAGGAGGCTTCGGCCGGCGTGCGCCGCGCGGACGAGATTCTGCGGGCCGTCGCGGAGCGGTCCGAAGCTGAAGCGCCCGATTTGATGCGGTTCCTCGAAGACCTGGTGGAAAGCGGAATCTTCCTGTGGGAGGTGGAGATCCCTTACAACTGCCGCCGCCCGCTGGAAGCCCTGACCCGCGCCTGTCACGACGCGGGATGCGTTCCACCCTGGCTTGCCGAGGCGGAGGAGATCGAGCGACAAGTCGACCTGCTCCCCGAACTGACTTCCGGCGAAAGGATCGAGAGGTTGGATGGCATTCAGCGGCGCCTGGAGTCCTTGCCACACGTCCGCCCCCTCAAGGAGGACGAGATCTTCCGGCTCGACGCGGCCTCGGGCTTGGACGTCTCCTTGCCGTCATGGGTCCTGGCAGACCTCCAGGAAGCGGTGGAATGGTATGCGCGCTTGTTCGCCGCTCTCTATCCCGAATCGCTCTTCCGCGCCGGCTACGCGGACCGATTTCTTCGAGCTCATCCGGCGGACCACGACGTGGAGTTGCTGGACGTCTATCACGGCCTTTTCGAGCCGGAGCCACTCGGGCGCCCGTCATCCTTTCCGGAGCCGTCCGGCATCCGGCACGGCGAGGTGACGGAGAAGGCGCGGCGGAGCTTTGTCCGGGCCCGGGACACCTTTGCCCGTCTCGCGCAACGAGCAGAAGCGGAAGGCGCGGAGGAGGTGGCCCTGAGCCTGGACGACTGGAGCGCGATCCTGGAGGAGGGGCCCGCTCCTGTCTGGTTCTCCGGAGTTCTCTTCCAGGTGGACGCGCCAGGCGAGGAGGAAATTTCCACCGGCTGCGCGCGGATTGCTCTGAACGGCATCTTCTCCGGCTCCGGGCTGGCGTCCGCCCGACTCGCCCACCTCCATGGCGCCGGGCGGACTCCCTCCCAGAATCCCATCGCCTTGGACGTGAAACGGGAGTGGGCGCGTCTGGAGCGGGAAGGAGCGGTCATAGCGGAGGTCACCTACATGCACTGGAGCCGCACCGCCAACGCCGGGCTCAGGCTCCCCATCTTTCCGTACGAGATTGAGCTGCCCGGGGAGAAGGCCTCCGAAGGTGCCGAGGTGATACCCCTTCGAGAGCTTTCGGTCCGCTACGACAGCGGCCGGAAGCGGTTCGTGCTGCGCTGGCTTCCCCGCGGCCTGGAAGTGATTCCGGTCATCGGCAGCGGTATCAGCCCCGAGGGGTTCGTCTCCTTCCTAGTCTCCCTGGGGCAGCAAGGGTTTCAGCCGCTGAGCCATTTTCCCGGGTTCGAGGCGGAGGGGATCGTCGCGTGGCCGCGCTTCATCTGGAACCGCACGGTACTGTTCCGGCGCCGCTGGATCCTTCCTCCGGAAGCTCTCCCGCGCGCGCTGGTGGATCCCTCCGCGCCCGAGGCGGAAGTCTTCGCTGCGGTGGCGCGCTTGAGGCGCCGCCATCGGCTGCCTCGCCACGTCTTCGTACACACGGCCGCCGATCCAAAACCGTTCTATTCCGACCTGGAATCTCCGATCCTGTCGGACCTCATTCGAAGGGCCGCGTCGCCCCGGCGCGGTCGACCCGCTCCCACCCTCACTTTCACGGAGATGCTGCCGTCACCGGAGGGGATCTGGGTGCGGGACGGGAGGGGCCGTTACGCCTCGGAGTTCCTGGTGCAGCTCCACGGCCCGCGTCACGGCACACCTGACCGAAAGAGAGGATAGAATCGCCGCCATGAGCCAGCGTCACGATGCCTACCGGGGATTCGCCGAACATTACGACCTCCACGGCTGGGACTGGTACGCCCCCACCTATGGCCCTCGCCTGTTCCGGCTGATCGAAGAGAAGGGGCTTGCAGGATGCAGGATACTGGACGCTGGATGCGGAACGGGAACGCTGGCGCTGGAGTTGGCGCAGCGGGGCCACCGCGTGGTAGGGACGGATCTTTCGGAAGCCATGATTGGTGCGGCACGGAAGAAGGATTCCGCCGGCAGAGTCGCGTGGCACGTGGCGGACATTACGGCGCAGAACCTGACCCGGCAGGAGGAACCGTTCGATCTGGTGACCTGCGTGGCCGACACCCTGAACCATCTTGAGACGCTGGACCTCTGGGAGCAGGCGTTTCACCGGCTGGCCGCCCACCTGCGGAGCGGGGGCTGGCTCTTTTTCGACGTGATGACCTGCCGGGGGCTGGAACGGCTGGACAAGTTCGTGGCGGAAGAAAAAGACGGGCGCATGCTCGTCGCAGCCATGGTGTACGAGCCCGCGGCGCGCCGCTCCACGGTGAAAGTGACGTCCTTCGTGTCACGCCCGGGGACCGCTCTTTTCGAGAGAGCCTCCGAGACCATCACCGAGTGGGGTCAGCCGGTCTCAGGAATCCTGGAGCGGCTGGTATTGGCGGGCTTCCACTCGGTGGAGCAACCCTTCGCGCAGCAGGATGACCCCGAGAAGGACGACCGCCTGGGAGTCCTGGCCCGGAAGCGGTGATCCCGACCCGGGGCTATTTGGCAGTCCGAGATAGAATTTGGGCGGTTGGGATGGCCCTTCGAGCGCGAGGGCGGGGATTTACGCGCAATGAGAATCGGCGTGCTAATCGTAAATGGCCGCAGGCGGGGGCGGGAGCACTTGGGGTTCGCTTCGAACCCGCCGCCTGCGGCGCATTGTGAGTGCCTCGTAAATCCTTGGAGGACGCTATTTGCCGAATCGACTCGGCCCGAGGCGCCGGCCCACGATGGTTCAGGGCAGCGGCTGGGGCTCACCGTAGATGAAGTCGTCCATCACGACGACGTCTCGAGCGGGGGTCTTGGGGATGCGATTCCCGCTCGTGATCCGCACCAAGAAAACGCGCTCGCCGGCATCGAACCCCACACCGAGGAATGAAGCACTCCCGCGATCCGTAGGCCCCGGCAGAGCGTTCCGGCTGGCGGGGAATCGAGGAGCGACGTCAGGCGCAGTGCTTCGAGGCGAGCCTCGTTCCCGATGGCATTGACGAGCTCATCCTTCACTCGCGGGCCTCGCGTTGCTAAGTTGGGCCGGATTGACTCTCCAGAGTCTGACACAATAGCTTGTTTCGGATCCACGGACCAGCAGGCACCCTGCCCAGCTCCTTGCTGAAGAGCCGCCATCGCGCCCCTCCGGGGCTGATTCCACTCTCGCGGTGCGGAGCCCAGGAGGCGGTGCTGTCTTCTGCGGTGCCTGCCTTCTGCTGAGCGAATTCCCGCAAGCTGTCTGAATCCACGCATCGGTCGCTCGGTTCGAAACGCCGTCCGCTGGGCGCAACCCGATAGCCTCGAGGGTCTTACCGGCAAAATGTGGAACGACGCTCTCTTGGCACATGCCTTGACATAGGGAAGACCGCAATGGCTTGGCAGCGATGTCTCAACGCATTCGACGAGGTGCTGGCCTTGAGGAGGTGTGGTCATGGTGTGGCTGTCGTCAGTCGTCCTGTTCGCCGCCGTATTGATGATCCTTTCCGGACTCGCGTTGATCCTCCACGGAGGCATTCGGCTCCTCAGGATGCAAGATCGGTCCGGCCGAAGGTGAACCATGCTCCAGCGCTTCCATCGGACTTTCAGCGCCCAGAATCCTCGGCGCCGCTGGAGATGGAAGGTGGCGAGTCTGGGGCTGCTCCTTCTCTCGCTGGCTCCGGTTTGGGCGGAGGGAGAGTCCGAGCTTCTCGGTCCCCTGCGCATTCGCGACATGACCCCCTTCAACATCCTCCGCCTCGACATGCTGCCGGCCCACGCGGTGGAAGCCGGCCCCGGGAGCTGGGCCGTCGAAGCGGATCTCTCCTACACCAACACCTTCGTGATGAGCGGGAACGTGAGGAGCTACCTCGAGCAGCGCGACTCCCGTCACCCGCTCACGCAGGCCGACGTGGACGCCATCCTGGCACTCGGCCAGGACGCCTATTTCGTGGACGGCGAATTCGGCCTTCTCGACCTTACGGTCCACTACGCGTTTGCCCCCGAATGGTCCGTCTACTTGACCCTTCCGGCGTACTCCTTCAACGGAGGGTTTCTGGATGGGACGATCGAAGGCTTCCACGACATTATCGGCAACGGCGCGGATGGGCGGAACCTGGTGGCGCGCGACCGGTTCCAGTCCGTCTTGTCGCTGGAGGGGCTTCAGTCCTCCTTCCTCGAGGCCCCCATCGCGGGCGGCCTGGGAGACCCCGTGGTCGGGATGCGTCACTTCTGGCCGCTGTCGGAATCCCATTGGGGTCTCGTGCTCGATGGCGCCGGCAAGCTGGCGTTGCGCGGAGAGCGTTCGCTTCTCTCGACGGGCACGAACGATTTCGGTTTGCAGGCCTCTCTGCAAGGAAAGTTTCGCCGCCAGGGAATCTATTTCAGCACGAGTCTGGTTCGTACGGATGGGCGCGTGCTCGGCGTCAAGCTTGGGAGCCGCGTCGTTCCGACGCTGACGGCCGCGTACGAGGTCGGCCTCAAGAAGCATCTGAGCTTCATCCTGCAGCTCTATGCCAGCGAAAGCGCCCTGAGGGACACGACGATCGAGGAGATTCGGGCGAACAAATACCAGGCGAGCCTGGGACTGCGCGGCCGCCACGGCCATATGATCTACGCCTTCGCGGTGACGGAGAACGTGGCGAATTTCGAGAACACTCCGGACGTCGGGGCGTCCCTCACACTCGCCTGGGTCTCGCTTCGGCCCTAAGACGGGCAAGGAGCGCCTGGAGGCCACGGCCTCCCGGGGTGGCGAGTCGACTGACGACCACTACTCAGGCGCCGGCACTGCCACCGGCTCAATCTCAAGGGAGACCCTTTATGTCCGCTCAGGGCGCGCGCCAGAGAATTCATGAAGCCGTTTTGAGCTGGCCGGGCGTGACCGCCCATCGGCATCGCTTCGGCGGCACCGAATACCGCCTCCACCGGCGCGAGCTGGGTCATGTCCACGGCGACCATCTCGTGGACATCCCCTTCCCGAAGAGGCTGCGGGATGAAATCGTGGCCGCCGGTCGCGCCGAGCCGCATCATGTCCTGCCCAAGAGCGGCTGGATCAGCTTTTACCTCTGGGAGCCGGCCGACGTCGATCGGGCGATTGCCTTGTTTCGACAGTCCTTCGATCTGGCCGTCGAGCAGGGAGTGCGAGCGATCTAAATCGTGATGAATCCGAGTCATGAGCACGTATCCGTCTCGAGGAGCTGGTCGAACCAGCGCCTTTTTCCAGTCAACCGTAGCTCAAACATTCAATTCAGGAGGTCGTGATGGGCGAAAGATTCACCGACAAAGTGGCGGTGGTGACGGGCGGCAACAGCGGCATTGGGCTCGCTACCGCCAAGGCATACCGGCGGGAAGGGGCCAAGGTGGCGATCACCGGGCGCAGCGAAGCGACCTTGAAGGCGGCGCAAAGGGAGCTGGGGCCGGAAGCCCTGGTGCTCAAGGCGGACATGTCGAAAATCACCGAGATCGCGGCCGCCATGGACCAGATCAAGAGCAAGTTCGGCCGGATCGACGCGCTGTTCGTCAACGCCGGGGTCGGGCGCTTCGTTCCCCTCGAGGAGGTGACCGAGGCCTTCTTCGACGAGACGATGGCGACCAACCTCAAGGGGGTGTTCTTCACCGTCCAGAAGGCCGCGCCGCTCTTCTCGCGCGGTGCCGCCGTGGTCCTGAACGCCTCGATCAACGCCCACCGCGGATTGGCGAACTCGACCGTCTACGGCGCCTCCAAGGCGGCAGTCGTCAACCTCGCGAAGACCCTGTCCGCCGACCTCCTGCCGCGCGGCGTGCGCGTCAACGCCGTCAGCCCGGGACCGGTGACGACTCCGATTTTCGATCGAATGGGCCTGCCGGAAGAGCAGGCACGGCAGATGAAGGAGTGGATCACCTCGCAGGTACCGCTCAAGCGGTTCGGCCGGCCGGAGGAGATCGCCGCCGCGGTCCTCTACCTCTCCTCGAGCGAGTCCCAATTCGTGGTCGGCACCGAGCTGATCCTGGACGGAGGCCTGCTCCAGCTCTGATCGTTCGCGAGCCGGCGGATGTCGCTGCGTCACGTTACGTGGCCAGGCGAGCGGGGCGACGTGCTCCGCCCGTCCGGCCCGGCGCAGCATCCTCGCAAAGCCCCAGCGCGTCGCCGCCGGCCAGGAGGCCAGCGCCTCGATCCCGAGCGCTCCCATGCCGCGAAACACTAGGACCCCGGCATCAAGACGAAGGGTAGCGCCACCCGCACCGGACAGTCGGGGTCGCCTTTGGGGACGGATAGACCACCGCCGCGGACTTCAGCCGAGTCCTTCGACGAAACCGCGGCGCCAGCTCGGGTAGACGGGGTGCCACCCAAGCTCGCGCTTCGCCTTGGCATTGGAGCCGCCGCGAATCGCCGTCATCATCGACACTCCCCCGTCGCCGATCGCCAGCCTGCCGAGCCAGACCGGGATGTGGCGCGGCGGCGGCGCGCCCACCGCTTCGGCCAACGCGGGCAACCAGGCCGAGACGGGCGCCGGATCGTCGTCCACGACGTTGTAAATCCCCGGCTTGCCATGCGAGACCGCCTCCAGGGTCGCCTGGGCGACATCAGTGATATGGATGAAAGACCAGATGCCGCGGCCATCGCCTACGATGGGAATCTTGCGGTCGCGAACGAGGTCGACGATGAAACCGTCCTTCGCGATCGCGGTTCCCGGTCCGTAGAAGATTCCGTAGCGCAGGGCGAGCGCCTCGACGCTCTCGGCCCGGCGCACCGCATCCTCCTGGTGGCGGATGGCCGCCAGCGTCTTGACGAAATGAGTGGGGGGATCGGGGTCGAGGGGATCCTCTTCGGATTTGACCGGCCCCCCCTCCCGGGCGAACGGCCAGCCGCAGAAGCTCTGAGCGATAAAGCGCCGCGCTCCCACGTCGCGCGCCGCCGCGAGCAGCGTGTCGGTGACTTCGGTGCGGAGGCGGTTGGTCAGCGCGAACTCCTCGTCGAGTTTTTTGAAATCGCCGGCCCCGGCGAGACTCGTGAGCTCGTTGAGGATCACTTCCGGCTCGGCCTTCCGGATGGCCGTGGTGAGGCCCTCCTTGTCGAGGGCGTCGGCGACGGCGGCCTTCGCTCCCATCGCCTCGACCTCCCGGACCTTCCCGGCGGAACGGACGAGCGCCACCACGTCGTGTCCGTTCTTCAAGAGGAGCGGCACCAGGGTCCTGCCCACCACGCCGGTGCTCCCCGCGACGAAGATCCGCATGTCGAAGACTCCTTACGCTAGCTCCGCGGCATGTCGGGCAAAATGGCGCCGGGCGCCAGGGACATCAGCCCCGGCGCCCATTCTCCCTCAAATCATGGCCGGCGCCACGCCGGCGAGCGCGGCCCCTTCCGGCACCGCGGGATCCGCGACCTCCGCGGCCTTGTGCACACGGCCGACGAGCACGTAGATCGACGGAACGACGAACAGGGTGAAGGCCGTTCCGATGATCATGCCGGTGACGAGCATGATGCCGATACTGTTGCGGGCGCCGGCGCCGGGGCCCGCGGCGATGATCAGCGGGAAGTGGCCAACCACCGTCGCCGCGGTGGTCATCAGGACGGGCCGCAGCCGGGTGGCCGCCGCTTCGACGACCGCCCGCACCTTGTCCATGCCTTGCTCCTGGAGGTGGTTGGCGAACTCGACGATCAGGATTCCGTTCTTGGAGACGAGCCCCACCAGCGTGATCAGCCCGACCTGGCTGTAGATGTTGAGGGTCGTGAACCCCAGGAACGAGAAGAGGAGCGATCCGGCTATGGCCAGGGGAACCGATCCGATCAAGATGATGAAGGGATCGCGGAAGCTCTCGAACTGGGCCGCCAGGACCAGGTAGATGAGAATCGCCGAAAGCAGGAAGGTGCCGAGGAACTTGGTTCCCTCCGTGCGGAGCTGACGCGACTCCCCGGCGTAGTCCATCGTGAACCCCTGGGGAAGAATCCGTCGCGCCTCCTCCTCCAGGACGCGCAGCGCCTGGTCCAGGGAGACCGGCGGCGGGATGACCCCCTGGATCCGCACGGCGTTGAGCTGCTGGAACCGCTTCAGCTCCCTCGGCTCCGTGGTGGTCTTCAGCGCGGCGAACGTGGCGAGCGGGACGAGCTTCCCCCCGGGGCCGGTGACGTAGACGTCCTCGAGCTGCTCGGGGGTCAGGCGTCCGTCGCGCCGGATCTGCGGGATGACCTTGTAGCTGCGGCCCTGGATGCTGAACCGGTTGACGTAGTTCCCGCCGAGCATCGTCGAGAGGTCGCCGCCCGCCTGGCTCAGCTCGACCCCCTGGGATCGGACCCGGTCCCGGTCGAACACGACCTCGGTCTGAGGCTGGTCGAACTTCACGTCGGCGTCGGCGAACATGAACAACCCGCTCGCGTAGGCTTTCTGGACGAGGCGGTTCGCCAGATCCACGAGTTGCGCCGGCTCCGCGGTCGAGGCGATCACGAAGTCGACGGGGAAGTCGCCGCCGCCGTTGCCGGGTGGCGGAGATTTTCCGGTCGATCTCGTGATTTCCTCGCCTGGAGAGCCCCGGCAGCTTGTGGATCTCGGCGGACAGCTCGTCGAGAAGGCATTCGCGAGCGGTCTTTTCATTTTCGCCGACGCGGATC
>Ga0114129_10016446_pt1 | contig 10529 bp, 10 predicted proteins | sample RhiMetdeltSRZDD1_FD_80071 | JGI IMG/M metagenome (GOLD analysis project Ga0114129, IMG submission 80071) | Populus rhizosphere microbial communities from Tennessee, USA - Rhizosphere MetaG P. deltoides SRZDD1 (version 2) (version 2) | ecosystem: Host-associated > Plants > Roots > Rhizosphere >... | reverse complement strand
GCGAGCTCCTCGACCAGCTGCGGCAGCCGGTTGAAATCGCCGTCCGCGAAGCGCAACACGAACACCAGTGACGTGCCCTCGACGTAGCCGAGCTCGCGCAGTCCCTCCCGCATCTTCTCGAGCGCGGAATCCGGCGGGCTCAGGTACGACAACCACCCGACGCGGGCGGGTCCGGTGCGAGCGCGCTGGGCTCGCGCCTCGCCGATGTGCAGCGCGAGCAGGCCGGGCGTGAGGCCGAGCAGCGCGCGTCGAGAGAGGCCTGACATCGGCACGCTCACGCCTTGCCGCAGAGGGCCTTGGCCGCCTCGAACACCGTCTTCTCGGACGGCACCGTGAGATCCTCGAGCACGGGCGAGAACGGGACGGGCACGTCCATGGCGCCGATGCGCTTGACCGGTGTATCCAGGTGATAGAACGCGCCCTCCGCGATCACCGACGCGATCTCCGCGGTGACGCCGTAACGCTCGTAGCCCTCGTCGACGACCAGAGCGCGCGACGTCTTCTTCGCGGAGTCGATCAGCGCCTGCTTGTCGAGCGGCCACGTCGTGCGCGGGTCGATCACCTCGGCGCTGATGCCGACCTCGTCCAGCATCGTGGCGGCCCCGAGGGCGACGGCCACCATGCTGCTGGTGGCCACGATCGTGACGTCCCGTCCCTCGCGCTTGACCTCGGCTACCCCGAACGGAATGGTGTAGTCCTCGGCGGGAACCGGACCCTTCACGCGGTACATCATCTTGTCCTCGAAGATGACGACCGGGCTGTCGTCGCGGATGGCGGTCTTCATCAATCCCTTCGCCTCGTAAGGGCCGGACGGCAGCGCGACCTTGAGGCCAGGGATGTGGCTCACCCACGCGTGCAGCGACTGCGAGTGCTGCGCGGCGGAGCGCCGGGTGGCGCCGAGCGTGGTGCGGAAGACGATCGGCACCTTGATCTTGCCGCCGGACATGTAATGGGCCTTGGCGGCCTGGTTCACCATCTGGTCCATGGTGAGCGTGATGAAGTCGCCGAACATCACGTCGACGATGGGGCGCATGCCGGTCATGGCGGCGCCGACGCCGATGCCGGCGTAGCCCGGCTCCGAGATCGGCGTGTCGATCACACGCTTGGTGCCGAACTCGTTCACGAGCCCGACGAGCGTCTTGAACGGATGCCCCGCCTCGGCCACGTCCTCGCCGATGAGGAACACGCGCGGATCGCGGCGCATCTCCTCCGCGATCGCCTCCCGCACCGCCTCTCCGTACGTCAGCTCCCGCTCGCCCATGAGCGCCTCCGCCATCAGTAATGGAACTCGGCGATCGAAACGTGGCCCTCCGCCATCGGCCACGTCCGCATCACGATCGTCTCGTCGTTGAACCGCGCGGTCACGCTCCGCGGCGTGACGTCCGGAACCCGCACCCGCGCGAGGGAGGCGGCGGGGACGCCTTCGCTGATGCCGCCCGGCACGGCGCCGTCGAGCGTGAAGACGTCGCGGCCGTGGCCGAAGTATCCGCGCGGACGAGTCATCAGCACGAGGGCGGCCGCGCCCGCATCTTCCTTCAGGAGCATCGCCGGCCGCAGGTGGATCACCTCCGAGCCGCGCGGGAACGGCGAGCGATAGATGTGCGTGGTGGGCTGACCGGAGACGGCGACGACGAACTCGTACGTCGCGGTCGGCGCCGCGCGGAACGGCCCCCAGACGCCGTCGGGACCGGTAACTTTGCGGTGCGCGGGCTCCTCACTGCGCGTGCCCGTGCGCGGATCGACGGCGTAGATCTCCACCGTGGCACCCGCCACCGGCCGGTTGTCGTAGACGCCGGCGGTGACGCCGGTCACGCGGCCGTTCAGGATCGGCTGCGCTTCGCTCGTGATCTCCGGGCGCCCCGGGGCCCGGCCAGTGATGAAACGGTAGGTCTCGGTGAATGCGCGCGGCCCGTACGAGACCTCACGGTGATCGGCGCCCGGCAGGACGACGTTGACGGCGCCCTTGAGCGCGGATGCATCGTAGCCGAGCCCGGTGGCGACGTCGGGGAGGCCAATGAATCGACCCGTCGGCTGCGCGTACTTGTCGTTGCTATCGGAGCGAATGGTCATGAACGCGACCCCAGCCACCACCTCGTCGCCGTCGTTGAGGCGCTTCATGACCTCGCCCGCGCCGTTGAACTCGCTCCCCACCAGGTGGGAGTCGGAGACGATCACGCCGTGGTTGACGCCGCCGCCGAGCACCACGTGCGATGTCTTGGCGGCGCCACCGCCGAAGCGGACGTAGTTTCGGATGGTGTTCGCGCCGCGCGAGTTGCCGACGAGGGCCACCTTGGACGCGCGGGTCGTGGCAAGCACCTCGTCCACGAAGGCAGCGAGCTGTGCGCGCGCCTCGTCCGCCGACGTGCGCCCCTCCTGCGGCTTCGCGTCGACGGTGCGCGCGCTCGGGAAGCGAAGATCGATCGCGAACAGCCGATCACGTGGGTAGCCGTTGGACTCGAAACGCCAGATCGTCGTGTGCCAGAGGGCCGCCGTGTCGCCGTTGCCGTGCACGAACACGATCGGTGGGTCACTGGCCTGGCCGACAGCCGGAATCGCCGCCGAGAGGACGGCCAGCACGAGGGCGATGAGGAGGAGCGCGCGGTCTGGCTTCCGGGGGTCACGCATGGGCCCCGAGCCTGCGGCAGGCTCAGCCCGGAGTCAAGCGGCGCCCGGTCGCTACGGCAAGAGATCGGCGACCGCGATGCGGCTCTGCGGGAAGGCGAGCGGCGACACGACGGCGGGCGCCTCGAGCACCGTCACGGCTCGATATCGCCAGCCGTAGACGGCGCCCGCGTCGGGGCCGGGATCGCGGTACACCTCGAGCACGCGGTTGACGACGTTGACGATCCAGTAATCCTCGATCCCCGCCCGCGCGTAGAGGCTGCCCTTCTCTTGTCGGTCGAAGTAAAGACTCGATTCGGCCACTTCGACAATCAAATGCGGATGCGCGGGATGCGCGTCGCGATAGTCGGTGGGACGTCCACCGACGACAGCGAGGTCCGGCTCGGGCTCGGATTCGTCGTCGAGCGACACCGGGAGCTGGACCCTTACCGTGAAGCCCGGCGGTAGGGCCGCCCGTACGGCGTAATCCGCGGCCCCGATAGAAGCGGCATGGTAAGTGCCGTGCGGCTCGGCGACGATGAGCTGACCGCCGATGAGCTCGATGGGGTCGTTGTCGAAGACCCCGAGCTCGACCAGGCGATCGTACTCGACGCGCTTCCAGCGCCGGAGCGTGAGCGGTGGACCCGCCATGCGCTCTACTCTACCGGCGCAGGCCGGGAGCGCTCAACGTGCCGCCTGCGAAACAGTCCGCCCGCGCCCGCTCAGCGGCCGGTGATGTAATCCTTCAGGAAGCGGTTCTCGTGCTGCGCCTCGTCGAGACACGCCTTGACGAGGTCGCCGATCGAGATCATGCCCGCCACCTCGCCGTCGTCCATCACGGGAAGGTGCCGCACGCGGTGCTCCGTCACCAGCGCCATCGCATGCCCGACCTCGTCGCCGGGCGCGCACACGATCAGGTCCGGTGTCATGACGTCCCGGACAGGAATCCGCCCGAGCTCGGCGCCGTGGTGCTGGCACTCGCGGAGGACGTCGCGCTCGCTGATGATCCCCGCCACCGCGCCGGCGCCGTCCTTCACGAGGAGAGCGCCGATGCGGTGCTCCACGAGGAGCGCGACCGCCTCCAAAACAGTCTGATCGGGGCCGATGGTGTACACCCGCGAACCCTTGCTCCTCAGAATGTCTCGAAGGATCATGGCCGCACCTCCACGTCAGCTCTTCTTTTGCTTCGGCTTCTTCTTCTCCTTCTGCATGTTCTTGCCTTTCGCCATGCGCTCACCCCCTCTCGGCGCCGCGGCCGATGATTCCCCGCTGATTACAGAGGTCACCCGCCCCTTGTCAAGCCGCTTGGACCACGGTGGGACCGTCGCCGACGAGCGTCGTGCGCCGCATGTCCCGCGGCTCGTGGGCCGGGAACGGGCGTGCGCGGTGCATGGTCTGGCGGTTGTCCCACATGACGAGATCGCCAACGCGCCAGCGATGCGCGTACACGAACTGCCGCTGTGTGGCGTGCTCGACGAGGTCGCGCAGGAACGCGCGCGCCTCCGGCACCGGCCAGCCGACGATGGTGCCCGCGTGCGAGGAGAGATAGAGCGACTTGCGGCCGGTCACCGGATGCGTGCGCACGAGCCGCTGCCGTACCGGCGCGAAGCGCGCCCGCTCCTCGCCCGTGAAGTCGGTGAAGCCGAGCTGCTGGCGGGAGAAGATCTGGGAGTGCTCGCAGACGAGATCCTCCACTTCCGCCTTGGTCTCGGCATCGAGAGCGTCATAGGCGGCGACCATGTATGCGAACTCGGTGTTGCCGCCCCTCGACGGAACGCTGCGCGCGTGCAGCAAGGAATATTTCGCGGGAGTCGCCTTGAACGAGCTGTCGGAATGCCACAAGCGGTTCCCGAGCGCGAACAGCCGCCGGCGGTCGTCGCGCGCGAAAACCTCGTTGTTCTGGTCGAGGTTGGAGACGTCGGCGAAGGTCGTGGGGAGCCGGTACTCCTCAGGGGCGCGCAGGCTCGTACCGATCGCGTGCTCGATCTCGCCGAGGCTGCGGGTGAACGCGAGCTGCTGCTCGTCGTCGATGCGCTGATCGTGAAAGACGAGCACCGCATAGCGGTCCATGCCGGCATGGATCGCCGCCAGCTCGTCCGGCGTGAGCGGCCGTGTCATGTCGATGCCTTCGACTTCGGCCGCGAAGCAGGGCCCTGTCTGACGAGTGATGACGGGCATGGCGCCGGCCTCCCCTCTCCGATGTGGCGGCGATTCTACGACCGGGCGGGCGGGGCGTGATAGCCCTGCGCCGCGCGCGCCGGCTCAGATCACCGGCTGGGGAGCGCGCGGCGTCGCCTCCCACTGCGCGGGGTCGTGGCCGTAGAACATCGTGGCGCCGGTGTGGTCGCGGAGCTTACGAAGCGCGGCGAGTGAGTCGTGCATGACCGCGGCATCCCACAGAATCTTCGGAAGCACGTCGCGATCCATGTTCTCCCGCGTGTAGCAGGCGTCCGACGCGCACACGACCATGTCGCGGCCGGCGCGGATGAGCAGCGACTGGTGCCCCGGCGTGTGGCCGTACGTCGGGAAGAGGACGACGCTGGCGTCGCCGAAGACATCGTGCTCGCCGTCGATGAGCTGGTACTCGAGCGGGTGATCGAAATCGATCGGGCTCGGGCTATAGCTCGGCACGAACCCCGGACGCCGCGCCGCCTCGAGTTCCGGCCGCTGCACGAGGAATGTCGCGCCCGGGAAGAACTCGTTCCCGCCGCAGTGGTCGAAGTGGAGATGTGAGTTCGCCACGTAGCGAACGTCGCCGGGCTTCACGCCGAGCCGGGCGAGCTGCGGCACCACGTCGTCCCCCGCTTGCGATTTCACGGTGAGACGCTTCACCCGCTCGGCGCCGAGACGCGTGAGCGGATCGAGGCGTGCCTGGCAGTGCACGCCGGTGTCGAAGAGCAGCTTGCCGCGCGGATGATCCACCAGAAAGCTCAGAACGGGGACCGTCCAGGGTTGCCCCGGCGCGAGGTCGGACAGCATGCTCGCCCGGTCCAGCTCGATCCAGCCGGTGCACAGCGCGTAGACGTGCATCATGGTCGGCACCTCATTCAGACGTCCTCGTGTCGCGGACGCGTCCCGGAGTCTACACCGTCCTTGCGCCGCTGCCTCGGCCGCGCACGCAGTGCGCACTGAACGCGTGTATCGACGGAGCTTTGACCGACGTCGCCGTGGAGTTGACTTTATGTGATAGAGTCCGCCGACCGGCCGGAACCGTGGCCGGGCGTCGCGTACACAAACCACGCTCATCCCAAGGAGGCTGCCATGACTCGGACGCTGTGCGCTGTCATTGCCCTGTTCGCGGTCGCCGGCCTCGTCGTCCCGTTTGCGGAAGCGGGAGCGAGATTCGACAACAAGGACGTCGATGGTCCGACGGCCTTCGCCTTCGATGGCTTCGCGACCGTCCCTGTCCCCGGGGGCGGAACCGCGATGGTGCCGACCGCGTCCACGGGACGCTTCACCGCGGACGGCCGTGGTGGAATCCACGACGGCGCGCGGACCCTCGTCGTGGCTGGCCAATCCCTCCGGCAGACGTTCACCTGCCAGTACAACGTCAATCCGAACGGGACCGGCGATGCCACGTGCCATGTCTCACCGAGCTTCCTCACTCCGACGGTTCCGACGAGTGTCGATACCGAGACGTTTGACTTCGTGGTTGCAGAGAGCAAGAAGACCGCGTTCTTCACCGCCACCACGCCCGGCGTGACCATCCGCGGCGCGACCACCCGCCAGCAGCCGTAAACGCGCACGTCCCATCGGAGCCCGGTTCGGGGCGGCCGTCACTCCGAACCGGGCTTGACACCGCGCGCCCGTTCACCGACCATCCCCGAACATCCGTCGTGGCCGGCGGATCACACAGGGGAGGTCGTCATGTCATCCAGCACCGTGACCCGCCGTTCGTTCCTCCGCACCGTCGGCATCGCGGGAGGTGCGCTCACGGCGCCCGCGTTCGTCTCGAGGCCGGCGCGCGCACAGGAGACACCGTCACCCATCGGCGTCGATCCGTCTGCCAAGCGCGGAGGCACGCTGCGCTACGCCGTGCACAACGCGCCCGCTCACTTCGACGTGCACCAGTCGGGCACGGTCGCCAACATCGGTCCCCAGAGTCCGATGTACGACACGCTGCTGCGCCGGCATCCGAAGGACGGACAGACGATCATCCCCGACCTCGCCTGGAAGTACGAGATCTCGCCGGACGGCAAGGTCTACACCTTCCATCTCCGCAAGGGTGTGAAGTTCCACGACGGCGCCGATTTCACGGCCGAGGACGTCAAGGCGACCTACGAGCGAATCGCGCGGCCGCCCAAGGGCGTGGTCATTCCGCGCACGCCGCTGTTCGCGACGGTGGGCGACATCGTCGTCGTCGATCCCCACAAGATCGAGTTCCGGATGACGCAGACGCGACCGAAGGCGTTCATGCTCGGCGCGTTCGCGAGCGGCTGGAACATCATCGTGCGGAAGAAGACGCTCGAGGAGAACCAGGGCAACCTGCGCCAGGTGATGAACTATCCCGGCACCGGGCCCTTCCGTCACGTCTCGCGAAAGGACAAAGAGATCTGGATCATGGAGCGCAATCCGAACTACTGGAACAAGGGATTGCCCTACATCGATCGGCTCGAGGTCTATCACCTCTTCCCGTTCACGCCCGAGCTCGGCGCCGCGTTCCTGTCCGGCAAGGTGGATTACGCCCGGTTACTCGATCCTGTGTCCTGGCGCAAAGCCAAGGAGATGCCAGGCGTCACCGCCGCCGTCTTCAACCAGAGCGTGATCCAGGCCTTCTGGACGAACATGAACAAGAAGCCGTTCGCCGACCCCCGCGTGCGGCGCGCCATCCACCTCGCCATGGATCGGCCGACGCTGGTCGAGGTCGTGAAGGACACGGCGCCGATGCAGACCGGTGGCTTCGTGTATCCGTTCCATGAATTATCGACGCCGCGCCTCGAGCTGGAGAAGCGACTCGGGTACCAGAAGGACATGAAGCCGGCGGTACAGGAAGCGCGGCGGCTCCTGAAGGAAGCCGGGTACGGCAACGGCATCCGGAATCTCGACTTCGTCGTCCGCGACCTGCCGACATTCCGACTGTGGTCCGTCGCGATCCAGGCCATGCTGAAGGAGCACCTCAACATCGAGACGAATCTCCGCGTGGTGCAGGCGTCCGTGTGGTTCGACGAGGCGCAGGCCGGCAACTTCGATCTCGCCATCAGCGCCATCGTGTCGACGTTGATGGATCCGTCGGACTACTTCACGGCGTGGTACGGCAAGGACGGGCCCCAGAACTACTCGCGGTGGACGAACCCCGCCTTCCATGACCTCACCAGCCAGATCGACCGCGAACTGGATGAGAGTAAGCGCAAGACGCTCGTACGCAAGGCGGAAGACATCCTGGAGCAGGATCCGCCGCTCATCCCCGTCGCGTGGGAGCAGATCTACGACGCGTTCTACAACAAGGTTCACGGCCAGAACCCGTCGACGTATTTCGGGATCTACGACGTGGTGCGCTGGGATCAGGTCTGGCTCGCCCAGACCTGATCCGGTCACGCGAGCGTGCGGAAGTATCTTGCCCGCCGGGCAGTGTACGCGGTCGGTACGCTGCTCGGCGTCTCGCTCATCATCTTCGTGGTCCTCCGGATCCTGCCCGGCGACCCCCTGGTGGCCATCCTCGGCGTCGAAGGTCACGCTCAGATGAGACCCGCCGATCGCGTCCGCATCATGGCCGACCTCGGTCTCAGCGATCCCCTGCCCCTCCAGTACGGCCGCTGGCTGGTCGACATCGGCGCCGGCCGTCTCGGCCGATCGTTCTTCCGGGGCGATACCGTGGCGGAACTGATCCTGCATCGCGGTCCCATCAGCGCGGAGATCGGGCTCCTCGCGCTCGTGATCTCGTGGCTGGTCGGACTGCCCGTCGGCATCCTGAGCGCCTACCGGCCCAATAGCATCCCCGACGGCGTCGCTCGCACGCTCTCCGTGCTCTTCATCGCCATTCCCGGCTTCTGGCTCGGGATGCTGATCGTGCTCGCCCTGCTCTTCTGGTTCGGATACAAGGCACCCATCGTGATCGTCCACGTCTGGGAAAACCCGTGGCAGAACTTGCAGATCGTCATCGGCCCCGCGATGGTGCTCGGGCTCGCGCAGGGCGCTTACATCGCCCGGATGTCCCGCTCGTGTCTGCTCGAGATCATCGGTGAGGATTTCGTCAGAACGGCGCGGGCGAAGGGCGTCCGCGAGGGGCGCGTCGTGTTCCGCCACGCGCTTCCCAACGCGCTCTTGCCCGTCATCACGATCTCCGGCGTACTGCTCGGCTTCGTCCTGGGCGGCTCCGTCGCCGTCGAGCAGGCGTTCGGCGTGCCCGGCCTCGGGCGGGCGCTCGTCACCGCCGTGATCGAGCGTGACATCATCGTGGTCCAGAACCTCGTGCTGCTGTACGCGTCGATCTTCGTGATCGTCAACGTGCTCGTGGATCTGAGCTACGCGTGGCTCGACCCGCGCATCCGGTACGGCTGATGGGGACCGTGCTCGGCGAGCTCGCGCGCTTCGCCCGCCGCAACACCCTGGCCGCGGTGGGCGGCTTCGTCGGCCTCGCCATCATGTTCATGGCGGTGGCGGCGCCGCTGCTGGCGCCGCGTGATCCGCTCAAGGCGGACTTCCGTCGCATGAACAAGCCGCCCGACGCGCAGAGCATCTTCGGGACCGACCAGGTCGGCCGCGACACCCTGAGCCGCGTGATCTACGGCGCCCGCACGTCGCTCTTCGTGGCGTTCTCGGCGGTACTCCTCGGCACCACCGTGGGCTCGCTGTGGGGTCTCGCCTGCGGCTACCTCCGCGGCCGCTTCGACCTCGTGAGCCAGCGCATCATGGAAGTGCTCCAGTCGTTCCCCGATTTGATCCTGGCCATGGCCATCTCGATGGCGATCGGCACGGGCCTGACAGCCGTGATCTTCGCCATCGCCGTCACCCGCATCCCGTTCGGTGGCCGGGTCATCCGCTCCGTCGCCCTCTCCATCCGCGAGATGGCGTACGTGGAGGCGGGCCGGGCGAGCGGGGCGTCGGCACTGCGCATCATGACGTTCCACGTCCTTCCCCAGTGCGTGGCGCCGTACCTGGTCCTCGCCACCACGCATCTCGGCGTCGCCATCGTCATCGAAGCCGCCCTCGGCTTCCTCGGCGTGGGGGTGCCGCCGCCGACGCCGACGTGGGGCAACATGCTCGCGGACTCGATCACCGCTCTCGTGCCCCCGTGGTGGCTCGTGCTGTTCCCCGGCCTCGCCATCACCGTCACCGTGCTCGCGTTCAACCTGCTCGGCGACGGCATCCGCGACACGCTCGATCCGCGCCTGTCACCCGCGTTCCTGCGTCTCGTCACCGGATCCGGACGGGCGCGGACGTCCGTCGCGGGCGGGGCGTCGGCCGCGAGTGCGACGCCCGCGGCCGGCACCACGTCGGCCGCCGGCGCCGCCTGAACGGAGGCCCATGAAACACGTGGCCGATCTCGAGACGCCGGCCGTGACCATCCACCTCGAAGTCATGGAAGACAACATCCGCCGTGTCCAGGACCATCTGGCGCGGCACGGCATCGCCAATCGCCCGCACATCAAGACCCACAAGATCCCCGCGCTGGGCAAGCTGCAGATGCAAGCGGGCGCGATCGGCATCACGTGTCAGAAGCTCGGTGAGGTCGAGGTCTTCACCGACGCCGGGGTCGCCGACGACGTGCTCCTCACCTACAACGTCCTCGGTCGCGCGAAGACCGAACGGCTCACGGCGCTCGCCAAGCGGCTCCGGCGGCTGGCCGTCGTCCTCGACAACGAGGTGGTCGCGCGCGAGCTCTCCGAAGCGGGCGTGCGTCACGGCATCGACGTGCGCTTCCTGATCGAGTGCGACACGGGCTTCGGGCGCACGGGCGTGCAGACGCCGGAGGCGGCGCTCGATCTCGC
>Ga0114129_10016445_pt1 | contig 10529 bp, 9 predicted proteins | sample RhiMetdeltSRZDD1_FD_80071 | JGI IMG/M metagenome (GOLD analysis project Ga0114129, IMG submission 80071) | Populus rhizosphere microbial communities from Tennessee, USA - Rhizosphere MetaG P. deltoides SRZDD1 (version 2) (version 2) | ecosystem: Host-associated > Plants > Roots > Rhizosphere >... | reverse complement strand
CGCCTGCGGGATGCGACGGCTCATGGCGCAGATCATCGACATCGTATGTTCGGCCGTCGTCACCGTGTTGCCGCCCGGCGTATTCATCACCACGATGCCGCGGCGGGTCGCGGCAGGTGTATCAACGTTGTCCAGTCCCGAGCCGGCTCGGCCGACGACTTTTAACTTGTCTGCCGCGGCAATGAGGTCTGCCGTCACCTTGGTGCCAGAACGTACGATCAATCCGTCGGCATCTTTGATCTCTTTGTAGAGCTCCTCCTTCGGCATTTTAGATTTCACGACGACCGTGAATCCGGCTCGTTCCAAAAGCTCGACGCCCTGTTTGGAGAGACTGTCGCTGACCAGAATTTTCATGAAGTCCTATTTCGCCATCAAAATTTCTTGCGCTCTGGCCACACCGCTGCCTAGTTTCACGGGATGGTGCAGCCCCTTCAGCACCATTTCGGTGGCGGCCACAGCTGTGATGATGTCGAATCGATCCATGTACCCCATATGAGAGAGCCGGAAGATCCTCCCCTTCAAATGGTCTTGGCCCCCGGCTGCGGTGATGCCATATTGGACGCGAAGGTTCTTGTAGACGGCTTGGCCGTCGATGCCCTCCGGAGCCGAGACGGCGGTCAGCGCATCGCTGGGCGATTCTTTCGGGAACAGCGCCAGACCTGCAGCCTTCATTCCCTCCCGCATCGCGTGGGCGAGATTGGCTTGCCGACCGAACACCTCCTCAAGCCCTTCCGCTTTGAGCAACTTTAAGACCTCTTGCAGACCAATGATCAGCGAAACCGCCGGCGTGTAGGCCGTTTGATTCTTCTGCTGATTCTCGCGCTCCTTCTTGAAATTGAAATAGAAGGCGGCATTCTTCGCCTTGTCGGCCAACTGCCATGCCTTGTCACTCACGCTCACAAATGCCAGCCCGGGAGGAAGCATGAGGGCCTTTTGCGACCCGGTCACGACCACATCAATACCCCAGTCGTCTGTTTTGATGTCGAACACTCCCAAGGCGGTGATGGCATCCACGACTAATATGGTATCGTTGTGCGCTTTGACGATCTGAGCCAGGGCCTGGACATCGTGGGCTACACCGGTCGATGTTTCGCTCGCCTGCACATACACCGCCTTGATCCCTGGATCTTTCCTTAAGGCGTCCGCCACCGCTTGCGGATCGACAGTCCGTCCCCATTCGACTTTGAGTTCGGTCACCTGAGCGCCGAACGTCTTGCAGAGCTTTCCCCAGCGTTCGCCGAATTTCCCACCGTTGACGGTCAGGGCCTTGTCTCCGGGAGAGAGGAAATTGGAAACAGCCCCTTCCATCCCCCCTGTTCCGGACGCTGCGAACATCAAAACGTCGTTCCTGGTTTGAAAGAGCCACTTGAGTCCTTCGCGAACCTCCGCAAAGAGTTTGTCAAACTCCGGCGCCCGGTGATGGATCATCGGCCTCGCCATCGCCAAGAGCACTTCGGGCGGCACAGGCGTGGGGCCGGGGGCCAATAAATACCGCTTGATCATTGACGAATCCTCCTCGATTGAAAGGCGGCATTCTCGTGATTTGGGGAAGCCGGACGATACCATTGCCCTTTGAAGAGTGTCAAGGCAACAGCTGGCGCGAATCTCTGTTTTTTCGTGCGGTTGATACCTCTTCTTGACAAGTTGCCCGCTTCGATCCCGAACGGCATCCGAGATGCTCGCCTCAATCTCCCGCGAAAGAAGGGCCACGGCCCCCGTGCAATTCCTTGACAAGTTTTAACCGGATAGATACTCTAACTTCACAATGATCTTGCAAGCAGGTTCTCCAACTATTCATCTGTCGCTATTCTCCTTTCTGCTCGGCCGAACGCTCCTGGGCTTGGCCCTTGTTGCAGGAACCGGTGCCTTCTTGCCGGTTCAAGCAGACACCCCCATCCCGACGGCTGACATCACACTTCCTGCGATAGCAGCGGATGATCAAAATGCTGTTGAGGACGACGAGCCCGATGCCAACTTGGTCCCGCTGGAAACCGAGATTCCAGTCGACGACCGACCAGTCGCTGCAGAAAGTACCAGCATCGTTCCGCGGGCTGAAGACATGGTGAACCTCAAGCCTTCGCGCCATTCATCCGCGGCTCGCTTCAGCGATTCACTGAATCCCCCGGCTGAAGTAGCACAGCTTCCCGAAGCGCTGCGAGGATCAGCACCGGAATACAATATTCCGATCGTGTTGGACTCCTCCGTTCAATCCCATATTCGATATTTCAACACCTCGATTCGCAGCCGGTTCGAGCAGTGGCTGCTCCGCCTCAGCCGTTATCGGCCACTGGTGGACAATATTTTTGCGGAGTTTCATCTACCCAGCGACTTGGTTTACCTCTCGCTGGTGGAAAGCGGATTCAACCCCTACGCCTATTCACGGGCGAAAGCGACAGGTCCGTGGCAGTTCATGAAAGGTACCGCCAAGGTCTATGGGCTTCGCATCGATTCCTATGTTGACGAGCGGCGCGATCCGATCAAGTCGACAGTAGCAGCCGCCCGTTACCTGCGCGACCTGTACGACATGTTCGGCACCTGGCCATTGGCCATGGCCGCTTACAATGCCGGCGAAGGGAAGGTCATGCGCGCCCTCCTCAAGGCCCAAGCGGAGAGCTTCTCCGACATTTCCAAGACCAGGTTGATCAGACGGGAAACGAAAGAATACGTCCCCCGGTTCATGGCGGCCACTATCATCGCCAAGAATCCGGATCGCTACGGCTTCTCTCGGGAACCGGGCGAACCTCATCAGTTCGAAAAAGTCATTGTGGACCGGCCGCTTCACTTCCGCGCCATCGCCAATATTACCGGCATTTCCTATGAGGGACTCCGTCTGCTGAATCCGGAATTGCGCCGCGATGCCACGCCTCCCGGTGAACAGTATCACCTGAAGGTCCCAGTCGGCTTGAAATCGAAAGTGGAGAATGCACTCGATCGTATCCCGAGCTACAAATTCCCCTCGCTTCCTGCCAAACCTCAGTTTGCCTCGGCGGGCTCTTCCCGGTGGTACAAGGTCCGGGTTGGAGACACGCTGGAGAAGGTCTCGAAGCGTTTCCGCATTCCTCTCAAGACGCTCAAGACGAAAAACAGCCTCACAAGTCCCGTCATCCGTCCCGGGGACTTCCTCGTCATCAGCCGTTAATTTTTCCTTGAACCGGTGATCGGATCGACGGTCGGCAACCGGAGGTTGCACCGGCGAATCCTATGGCTTCTTTGGAGAGGGAGCGGGATGGGGAGTCGGCACCGGAACAATTGGCGCCGGGTCGGCGGTTTTCTTCATATCAAGCATTTTGGTGCGAACCGTCGCTTCGCTCGTATAGGGAGAGTTGGGATAAGACTTGATGAGCTCCTGATAGTGAGCCAGCGCCCCTTCAGGCCGCGACTGCGACTCTTCCAGGCGCGCGAGCTCGAACAGCGCTTGATCCTTGTTCAGAGCGCCGGGAGACTCGACGATGCTCATGAAGGCCTTCACGGCCTGTTCACGATCGCCTTTCAATAAATAGGTATAGGCCAGCCGTTGCTGAGCCAGTCCGGCAAGGGAGGGTTGAGAACCATAGAGGAGGGTGAACCGCTGATAGGCTTCGATCGCGCCGGGAAGGTCGTTGACCTGCACCAAGGCGTTTCCCAAATGGAACAGCGCCAATGGAGCGGCAGGAGTCCGAGGATACTGGTCGGCGACTTGCCGATATTGCGTGATCGCCTGCTTCAGCATCGCATCGGACCGTTGAGGATCGTTGGCCGGGCGTGCCAGGAAGAATCTGGTAGCTTCCCGTTCCAATTCCTGTGCCTTCTGTGACGCCTGACGGTCGTACCAAAACACTCCGCCGACGACGCTCGCAGCGAGAAGAAGTACCCCCAGCCCTACCAACAATGGTCTTCGATAATCCTGCAACCGGATGAGGGCATGCTCCAACCCGCTCACAAAATGAGCTTCGTCGACTTGCAACGTCTTGGCGGGAACCTTAATGCGGTAACTCATTCCTGAAACGAGAGAACGGAACTCAAACCCATTCCTTCCGGCCGTCTCCGCGCCTTATACTAAGGACCTCACGAATTTGTCAATGCGAGAGGATCGCTTTTGCAACTCCGTTTACATGTCGCACGGCTTTTCTCATGTTTGAGAAGCGGCTGACAGACCTCGATGCACGGCATTTGACTCGACGCATGACTGAAGTGGAATCAGGCGCCGGTCCTCTGATCGCGATCGAGGGACGACAGGTCCTGCTCTTCGCCTCAAACGACTATCTCGGCCTCGCCGGACATCCGGAGGTGATACGTGCAGCGGTTCAGGCGACGCAAACCTACGGCGCTGGCGCCGGAGCTGCGCGGCTCGTTTCCGGGTCCCTCCCTCCGCATCGTCGTATGGAGCAGGCTCTCGCACGATTCAAAGGGGCCGCTTCGGTCCTCACCTTCGGCTCCGGCTATCTGGCCAACATCGGTATTATCCCGGCCCTCATCGGTCGAGGTGGATTGATTCTGGCCGATCGCCTCTGCCATGCGAGCCTCATCGACGGTTGTCGACTCAGCGGCGCGGATTTCCGGATCTATCGCCACAATGACATGAGCCATCTCAGATCACTGCTCGCGCGACGCAAGAAGGGGCGGGGCACCTTGATCGTGACCGACGGCCTGTTCAGCATGGACGGAGACCTTGCACCGCTCCCTGAGCTTGTCGCCTTGGCTCACACGTATGAGGCGCAGGTATATGTGGACGATGCGCACGGCACCGGCGTAATGGGAGCAACCGGTCGGGGAACGATCGAACATTATCATCTCGAGAATGCCATTCCCTTCCATATGGGAACCTTGAGCAAGGCCTTGGGCAGTAGTGGCGGCTTTGTGGCAGGTCCCGAATCGATGATCCAATACCTGCTCAATACCAGCCGTTCGTTCATCTTTACGACTGCTCACCCGCCAGGCTCGGCTGCTGCCGTGACCGCCGCCCTCGACATCATCCAGCGTGAGCCGGAACGGCGGCAACGTTTGTGGGCCAATCGGGAGCGGCTCTATGCGGGACTCACGAATCTCGGCTTCGCGATGACCGCCAGCGCCGGGCCCATCCTGCCGATCCTCGTGGGCCAGGCCGACCGTGCGTTAGCTTTTGCAGAGCAGTTGCTGAAGAACGGCGTCTTTGTTCCGGCGATTCGGCCTCCGACAGTCCCCGAATCGACGAGCCGCGTCCGCGTCACGGTCACCTCCGAACATTCGGCGGACCAGATCGACCAAGCCCTGCTCATCTTCAAACATGCAGGCGAGGCGGCTCGCTTGATTTGATCGGGCGTTGCCGGTAACTTCACGACGCCTTCTTGGGATTTCCTTGATTTCGCAATGGCATATGGCATGATGACGCAAGTTCGCGTCCGCGTTCGTTGATCGCCATTCGTTTTTTTAAGGAGCCTGTTCATGGATATTTCAAAGCTGCTGACGTTTTCGGCCAAAGAAGGTGCGTCGGACTGCCACATCAGTGCCGGCGAGCCTCCTATGATCCGGTTGCACGGAGATCTCAAAAAGCTCGATCATCCACCTCTGACTTCGGAAGAAACACATGCCCTCATTTACGACATGATGAGCGATGCGCAGCGCAAGACGTTCGAAGAAAAGCGCGAGTGCGATTTCTCATTTGAATTGGGTGATATCGCCCGCTTCCGCGTGAACGTCTTCGTGCAAAACCGCGGCTTGGGCGCCGTCTTTCGAAACATTCCGACCGAAATTATTCCCATGGAAAAGCTGGGGATGCCGCCGATCATTCGCCAGCTGTGCGATAAGGAGAAAGGCCTGATCCTCGTAACGGGGCCGACCGGCTCCGGCAAATCCACGACACTTGCCTCGATGGTCGACTTTCTCAACAACACCTTCGAGGGACACATCATCACCATCGAAGATCCGATCGAGTTCGTTCATAAGTCCAAGAAATGCCTCGTCAATCAGCGCGAGCTCGGCGTACACACGTTGTCCTTCGCCAATGCGTTGAAGTCGGCGCTGCGAGAAGATCCCGACATCATTCTCGTGGGTGAAATGCGCGACCTCGAAACCATTCAGCTGGCGCTCACCGCTGCCGAAACCGGCCATCTCGTATTCGGCACGCTGCACACCTCGAGCGCCCCGAAAACCATCGATCGCATCATCGATGCCTTTCCGCCCGCCCAGCAGGCTCAGATTCGCACCCAACTCTCGGAAGCGCTGGAAGCCGTCCTCACCCAGACGCTGCTCAAGAAAAAGACCGGCGGCCGTGTGGCGGCGCTCGAAATCTTGGTGGCTACTACGGCGATCCGCAATCTCATTCGCGAAGCCAAGCTGCACCAGATTCCCGGCATCATGCAGGCGAGCCAAAAAGACGGGATGCAAACGATGGACATGGCGCTCGTCGATCTGGCCGCGCGCGGCCTCGTCACCAAAGGCGAGGCTCAAGCGAGAAGCATGAACCCCAACCTGTTTGGCAGTACTGCCGTGGGAGCGGCCTAGGAACCAATCGCATTACCTGACGAGGAAGCAGATGGACGTTCGTACATTACTCAAAGTCATGGTGGATCAAGAAGCATCGGATATGTATTTGACGGTGGATGCCCCCCCGACGTATCGCGTGCACGGCTCGACCACGCCCGCCAACATGCCTCCCTTTGGCAACGAGCAGCTCGAAGCCTTGGCCCTTGCCTTGATGCGGGGGCAACAGCGAAGCGAATTCGAAGAGAAAATGGAGATGAACCTGGCGCTGTACTACAAGGAGCTGGGCCGGTTTCGTGTGAACATTTTCCGCCAACGAGGCAACGTGGGCCTCGTCTTCCGGCACATCAAAGCGGAGATCCAAACGGTCGAGGAACTCAGACTGCCTCCGATCATCAAAGACATTGCCATGACCAAGCGCGGGCTGGTCCTAGTAGTCGGCGCCACCGGCTCGGGAAAATCCACCACCCTCGCCGCGATGATCGACTACCGCAACCAAGTTCATCCCGGCCACATCGTCACCGTCGAAGACCCGATCGAGTTCGTTCACAATCACAAGAAGTCGCTCATCACCCAACGGGAAGTCGGCTTCGATACCTTGTCCTTTCAAAATGCGCTCAAGAACACGCTCCGCCAAGCTCCGGACGTGATTCTGATCGGTGAAATCAGAGATACGGAAACGATGGAAGCGGCCATTACCTTTGCGGAGACCGGGCATCTCTGCATCGGGACCTTGCACTCGAACAACGCCAATCAGTCGATCGAGCGCATCATGAATTTCTTCCAGGTCGAGCGGCACGCTCAGATCTATTTGCAGCTCTCGCTCAACTTGCGCGCCATCATCTCGCAGCGCCTCGTACCCTCCATGGACGGGAAACGCGTGCCCGCGCTCGAGATCATGATGGATACACCACGCATCAAAGATTTGATCAAGAAGGCGGAGATCGACACGCTCAAAGAAGCCATGGAGCAAGGCATCGACGAGGGTTGCCAGACTTTCGACTACGTGCTGCTTCAATTGTACAAGGAAGAAAAAATTTCTCTAGAGCAGGCCTTGATCAACGCCGACAGCGCCAACAATCTGCGGTTGAAGATCAAGCTCGAAGGGCTCAAAGGTGACGACGCGATCAACGCTCTCCTCGACAAGGGTCCGCATGCTACGGGCGAAGGCTCAGCCTTCAAAATCCAGGGCGGCGCTCCCGGAAACGTGACTCCGCTCCGCAAACGCTAGGGCTGCGACCGACCGAATACGCAGACCTCCTCACTGGATCGGCGAACTGTCTTCCCTCGTCTGTCGTTCCAGATAGGACGCCATCTTTTCCAACGCCAGCGCACTCAACTTCGCGCCATACCAGCTCGGCATCGTCGCAGCCGGATAGCCGGGAACGATAAAGACGCCGGGCTCTATCACCGACTCCACTACATATTCATGAACCGTTTTGGCTTGGCCATGGTAGGAAGGATCGTGCAAGCGATCTCCACCCGTGCTCCCCATCACCAGCGGCGGACCTACCCGCCCTTCGGCACCGGCAATGCCTGGAATCGTGTGGCACACCGGGCATCCGGCCCGCGCGAACATGGCCGCGATCGGCTCTTCACCTGTGACCAAGGGAACCATCTCGGGCGCCAATACCGTCGTAAGAGATGCCGACCGAAGCGAAGATTCTCGGTTCGCCAAGACGGTCCAGACCAGGCCAAATCCAATGACCGTCACGATCAGAATGGTCACCGAGCGGTCAGACATGCGCGAAGATCAGGTCGCTACATTGACGAAGATACGATTGGGAGGGTTGCCGTACGATAAGGTGCGCTCAGTTATCGACGCTGCGCGATGTGTCTTCGTCACTTGCCTGCCGTCATGGCACACCGAAATCCGATCGTGCGGTCTTCGAATTCCGGTTCGGCGGAAAATCGAGCGGTCACCCGCAGCGCCTGCGGCAGATCGGCCCAGGAACCACCACGCAAGACTCGTTTTTCCCCCTGGGCAGGACCGGAAGGGTTCTTCTCGGGACTCTTTTGATAATACTCGCGGTCATACCAGTCGGCGACCCATTCGGACGCATTCCCGGCCATGTGAGCCAAACCGTAAGGACTTTTTCCCCCTTCTTTCAGTCCATGGCGCACACTCATGCCTTCGAGGCCGCTGGTGACCGCTACCAAGGTTATCGCCTCATTGACCCAGACCCCCCGGTTGTAGTTCGCGATATCGACGAAGGGCTGCATGTGGCCCCACGGATAGCGGCGGCCATCCGTTCCCCTCCCCGCCTTTTCCCATTCGGCTTCCGTCGGCAGCCGCTTCCCAACCGATTGACAATAGGCCGCCGCATCCGCCCATTTCATCCCGATCGCCGGCCGATCACCCACCGTCGACGCAGCCTCGTCGTCCCAGGTAGGTGGAGATTCGTGCTTTCCTGACTCCAGGAACTTCCGATAGAGCGCGAGGGTCACTTCATACTGGTCTATATAATAGGCGTCGAGCGTCACTTTATGTTCAGGCCGCTCATTCGGAAGCGCATCGTTGCTGCCCATCATGAAAGAGCCGCCAGGAATAAGGACCATCGGAGCGCCGTCCTTCCCCTTTACCGTTTCCATAGAGGTGGTCTTCCCGTCCTTGCTCGGTTCAGGCGAAGCTGCAACAGGGAATAAAGCTCCGGCAGCAAGCGCAACGAGCAACCAACCGAGACCTGTTCCCTTTTCCATCCCTACCTCTGAGCTTCTGGACTGTCCGGGAGACATGAACCCCTTATGGAAGCTCCCCCAACGAAGCCCCAACAGGACGCGCAATTCATATCAGATTGACGCATGTGTCTTTGTCGGTAATGGGGAAACAATGGTCCGGATTGTAACAGACTTGAGGTATAGCGGTCGAGCCTGACGCGGGCACAGAGCGCGCATACATGTATGGTGGAGAGCACAAATTTTACTGTTACGGGCCTCGTGCGATGATCTGGGCTAGTGTGAGAACCTTTCTTCGTGCTGGTAACCATGGTATATCGGAGAGAAGAACGTGAGGATCGCTGGATCTCAAACTACGGTGCCTGCACAAATGTTTTAGACTTGTCTCTTAGAGATCGTTTGGAAGGCTAATCACTGGAGAAGGAGGATGACATGGTTCGGTTGAAAATTATCGTAGGGATTATGGGAGTACTCTCACTGGCTAGTATCACCGTGGGATATTGCGTCGCGAAAGCAGAGCCAGAGAATGCGCAGTTGGGTGCTTCGCCTGAATCTGATAAAAACATCGGGCCCGCGCCGACTGATTCGCCCAAGACTTTCTCAAACAAGAAAACGAAGAGATCCAAGACGACGAGGGCAGGCAAGAAACGCGGTAGTGGAGCCGACAAGAGCAAAAGCCAATCGGATGGCGGCATTGGGAACACGGGTGGAAACAGCAACCGTTGATATCCTTTTCACCCCCGGTGCTTACTGAAACGATCCACTAAACACCGGCTCGAAAGGGTTCTTCCTGCCATGGCGAGTACGGCAAGTCCTAGAAGATGGGAGGCCTCCAATGATGTGATGGGAGTTCCAGGTCGTCGAAAAAGTATCAGTAGCGGGGCCGGCGGTCGTGTTCTGATAGCAATTTCGAAGTAAAGTGCGTGAATCGATATTCCGTGAAGAGGCCGACCGTCTTGGTTAGCAGGAAAGTCACACCCCCCTCAGCCTTAGCCCCCAAGGCAACATCCGTGTCATGCTGATTTTTTGGCTGCGCGCGCATTTCGCCTTGGCCCCAAAGAGCACTTGGCCTCTGGCTGCTGCCGCTTGGGATCGCCTTCGAAGGACGTATCGCTGCAACTATTACAAACACGACGGTCCTCGATCAGCAAAAACTCTCTCTTAGTGGAACAGGAACGATTGCGAGTAAGGTCCCTGCGCTGGCGGCAAGGACCCAATGAAAACGCGAACGATGAAACCCACACCACTAGTAAAAGTCATTTTTCAATTACCACTCACTTCCGAGCCGGTTGACTAGAGCTAGATAGCAAAGTTACTAAAATCGCATATCCTATTGGCGAATAGAACAATACCTGTTAAATAATACGATATGGAAGATCGGAGACGGCGAGAGGAGTATCGTACTTCCACGCGAT
>Ga0114129_10016444_pt1 | contig 10529 bp, 8 predicted proteins | sample RhiMetdeltSRZDD1_FD_80071 | JGI IMG/M metagenome (GOLD analysis project Ga0114129, IMG submission 80071) | Populus rhizosphere microbial communities from Tennessee, USA - Rhizosphere MetaG P. deltoides SRZDD1 (version 2) (version 2) | ecosystem: Host-associated > Plants > Roots > Rhizosphere >... | reverse complement strand
GTCCCATTCACGCCTGTCCCGGCTGGACTCGTAAGTTGGAAGATGCCACCGTTTGCGAAGGTATCAGTATATACAAAACACGTCGAGCCGCCGGGCTTCGAATAAGAACCTGATGTGCCCGTGATCGTAATTGTTGTGTTGCAGTACGGAGGTGTCGTTGGAGTATCTGCCGGTGTATTGGTGAACGTTGGTATTGGTGTTGATGTAAAGGTTGGAGTTGCCGTATCAGTAGGTGTATTCGTAAAAATGGAAGTGGCAGTTGAGGTTGAGGTCGCCGTGGCTGTCGATGTTGCCGTGAGAGTGAGAGTCGGAGAAGGTGTAGAGGATGCGATTGAGGCTGATGTAGCGGTGCTTGTACGAGTGGCGGTCGAAGTTGAGGATGCACTCACAGAAGTGGAAGTGGATACAGCCTTCGGCTTCGGTGTCGAGGAAGCAGAGACTGGAAAAAACATAGATGTGTTCGTAGGACTCGGCAACGCCAGCGCAGTGCCTGTTGTAGAGGCTAGGCTCGTTGGAGATACCGTTTGAGGTGCAGCGGATGTGCCAACGGTCGGTGTTGCCCGCGTGTCATTAGCGTTTACAGGAATTTGTGTACCGGTGGAAGATGAAGCGCCCGGGGTAAGGAAGTTATCGATCCATGCCGGGTTGGTCAGGATGGACGGGTCAACCGGTTCGATGAATCTTTCGGGTTTGCGCGTGAGGAAGTCGCTGTTTGGGTCGAGCTTGGATTCTACATTGACATCCAGCTGCCAATGGGGCGTGAAACGCAGCGCCCATCTCCCTGCCAGCAGAAGTGCCAGGAGTCCGAATAGGAGGATGAGCGCAATGACCGTCCAGTCACGCCTGTCGTGTTCAGTTGCTCTCATGGGTAAATCCATTAAGCGGCAGACGCACATGGACCGTGGTGCCCGGACACAGCTGCTCGTTATAGCCGGGGCTTTTGATCCAAATACGTCCGTGGTGCGCGTTGGTAATGCCTCGCGCAATGGCAAGACCCAGCCCTGGACCACCGCCCTTGAATTTGGTCTTGCCGGATGAGTGCAAATGCACTTCGCCGGTCTGATAGAATTTTTCGAAGACGAGCTCGTGATTTTGAGGGTCGATGACAATGCCTGTATCTTTGACCATGATCTCGATCTCGCACCCTGAAGCAGCCTCCTCGATGGACCGCCCAGTGACGGTAATGCTTCCACCGTCCGGCGTGTATTTGATGGCATTGCCAATCACATGATAGAAAAGCTTGTAGAGCAGGTCCCTATCTGCATGAAGCACAGGCAGGTTTGCCAGTCCTTCGGTGTTGAAACAAAGCTCTCGTTCCTTCAGGGCAGAGCAGAACGCGTTCTCAACCTTTTCAATTATCGAACGAACCTCTGCTCTGGAGGGCAGCACTTCGAGCATGTTGGTGTCGATGCGCGAGACATCCAGCATACTGTCTATGACTTCGGCCATCCGTATCGAGCCATCGAGGATACCACTGGTAAGACTCGCAAGATTTTCATTATCGTTGGCCTGCATCTTTGCCATCTGAGCATACCCTTTAACGATGGTCAGAGGCGTGCGGAGTTCATGTGCGGCAACCTGAATGAATCGCATCTTGGTGCGATCCATCTGCTCCAGCAGCTGGTTGGTAGTCTCCAATTGGCGCGTGCGCAGCTGCAGGTTCTCGGTCATTTCATCGAAGGTATTGGCAAGTACGCCGATCTCATCCTGGCTTTCGATGTCGGTGCGTTTGGTCAGGTCGCCGCCGGCGATCGCGCGCGATGTGCGGACCAGTGAAGAAAGCGGATTAATGATCAGACGCGCAACAAAATAGCCAATGAAAATCACCCCGATCATCGCCGCTGAATATAAAAATACATAGTTATTTCGGTTGACAGAATTGGATTCAACAACGAAATCCAAGGGCAGGACAACGGCGAAAACCGCCAAACGGTCATCGCCAACTTTCAACGGGCTGCGCAGAAGGCTGTACCAGCGGCCGTCCACTTCAAAGTTTTCGCCGGTCACTGTTTCATCCCGATGTACCACGTCCTGATACAGGGTATCTGGTATCGAGATCGTTCGGATGAACAGGGATTCTGTGCCCTGCGGCCCAAGTGTGGAGGCGATTGCCTGCCCATTACTTCCGTAAATAATGATGTCAGCCAGGGAGGTGCTTTTCAACAATGGAAGGACCGTATTCAACGATGTGCCAACCACTACCACACCAGCCATTCGATTCCCGGATACGGCAGGGACGGCCGTATAGTAGTAGTACCGCCCATCAACCGGATCGATTGCCACCTGGCGTCCGGGCAGGCTCTCGATGTCGTTCCCGGCCAGCAAGCCGTCTACGATGGACAGTGTCGATTGGCGTTCCAGCTGGGTGACATCCATGATCGTTCCGTTGGATTGTTTGATCAGATGAAGTGATTCGCGCCCCTGCGCATTGAACATCATCACGCTCTCGACATTCAATCCACCCGCGGCCGGTTTCGCCAGAAGAGCAACTTGTCCCACAGCCCCACTCTGGAGCGCGTCTCCGAGCCCGCGCGTATAAGAAAGGATCCGTGCGGCCTCGAGATGCTTTATCTCCTGGCGTGCCATCGTGTCAGACACAACCCGCCCCGCTTCGAGTAACTGATTGGTCAGGCGTTCGCCGAGTGAATTTGAAACCAGGCGTGTCACCACATACGCCCCGGTCACGGCCACGATGAGCGTCAACAACAAATAAGGCAAAATGACTTTGAATCGAATACTCATGCAATCTCATTTCCGCCCCATGCCAGTGAGGTGACTTTGTGATTATATGGAACAAGACGAGCTTGATTGAAAAAATCCTCGCCCTGAGACATAATTACAATGTATCTATCGTTTCTGTAAACTTAAATTCTGTAACCACTGATGTGAGGAAGTAGAAGCCACGCGTTGTCTGCCCACCTGGCTAACAAAACAATGTGTAGACTTAACCAAAATGCAAAAAACAAACAGGTGAGGCGTCTCCTCCGCCTCACCTGTTTGATCACGATCCCGCTCAAACTCGAGTTGCCCTTCCCTTTTATTTCAGCGTGAATTGAAACTGAATGGTTGAACCATCATTCAGGGTAATGAGATAAACGTATGTATTGCCGGCTGTCAGCTTTTTCGTGCTGATGTTGAAAATCCACTGCCGGGCGCCGGCTCGGAATTCATCATGGGGTGTGGTCGAACGGACGACCTCATTCACATTTGACACGACGCCGTTGCTGATAATCTGAATCAGCTTGAAGTCGGTTACGAAGCCATCGGTTGTGATCGGTTTGCCGTCGGCATCACAAACCCGGAACTTGGCTGGGACAGTGCGACCCTGCTTAAACACGCTCGAGCCATCGCTTCGGATGGGTGGCAAAATCTGATGGTCGGGAACACCTTGGCACTGGCCGGCTCTCGCTGGCACTTCCACTGTAATGGTGAAACTTCCACTGGCTTGGTTTCCGTGGGCGTCTTCTGCCGAGCAGTTGACGATCGTCGTGCCGATCGGGAATTCCGAGCCTGAATCCGGGGAGCAGGTCACCGGCACCGGGCCATCTACCAGATCGTCCGCAGAGGCCGTAAAGTCGACCACCGCGCCTGAGGCGCTTGAGGCCGGAACTGTCATATTGTCTGGCAATGTCAGAACTGGCGGAGTAGTATCCACCACGACCGGTAGATAATGCCCTGTCACTTCAACGGTGGTCCCTGCAGCCCCGGAAATAACTGGATTGCTTTTAGAAAAAGAGATAAGAGTATAGTCAACCCCTTCACAGAATTTGTGTGTTGGGTATATATACGAAACGGAGGTGTTTGGTTGTGTATCATAAAGCCACGGCGTCTCATGGCCTGGCTCAGGTGGATTGAGCAAAGAAACGCTGACCGTACAGGGCAGGTCCGTCGTAAATAATATATGTGCGAACAGATCTTCAGCCAGCGCCAGCGAGGTGAATGCGGCTGTCAAAGCCATGGCCAGCAACACTGCAATTGAGAATTTCATCTTCATAAAAAAACTCCGCCTTAAAAATGGTATAGATGGTAGTGCGGCGCACTTCTCTGGACGTGGGATCCACCTCCCCGAGTTGAATGCACTCTCACCGGCGTAAAAATAATACCGACAAATAGAAGCCTGTACAAAACCAGACGGATCTGTTGGAATATTCCGTCATAGAGCGCAGCACGGATGGTATGTTGAAGGACAGGTTGCGTGATGTTTATCATGAATACTACTCTAACCTGCGCTCAGTTCCTACAGGCTTGAGATCAGGACGCCTTCTAAATCTGTAAGTTACAGTATTTTACCCAGAAAAGGTTACAAATTGTGCAATTTGTGTAACCAAATTGTAGAACAGAAAATGCGACCCTCGTATCCAAGAGGATGGCTGAGTACGGCGAAGAAAGCCTATTACAGGCAATCTTTTATACCGATGCGAATAAACAACTGAGGCAACGCCTCCATCTCCCCAGCGGTTGTCCAGTCCTCAACTTTGCCTAAGGCAATACAACAACGGCATCCACATCGACCCCGTCACCACTATCCCCTGGAGGGGAAATAATGCGAATATAAGAATAAGTACCATTGGGCACAACGCCATCCAACTGAATACTGATGCCAGGAGAGTTGGATAGTAACGACGGATCGATCAAGCAATTGTCTGGCTCGCTTGAGCAATCGGTCGGGTTTGGAGGCGAGGACGGCAGGTCTGTGTTCGTATCCGCAGAGCCGTCGCCCCAATACAGTACGGTATACCAGTTACTCCCATCACCGATTTGAAGGATCACCGCGTCCATCTGAAGGGTGGGCGCTGTGGGGTCCGGATAATATACAAGGTCATACCCATCGGGAGCACCAACCACCACGGGCGCGCCGAATTGAAGAATCAGATAGGTGCCTCCCAGAATATTTTCTGAAGCGCCATCCGGGGAGGTACCGATGTTTCCATATGGGAAGGGATCAGAAACGACCAATTGATCTGTATCGGTGGCGGAGTTGTTGCCAGGATTTGGATCCGTAATACCAGCAGGAACACTGACCGCGGCCGTATTCGCCAGGGAACCGGCTGGAGAACCGATCACAGTGGCATTTACTATATAGGTGACGGAACCACCCACAGGCAGGTTTACCGCTGCATCATTGATATCTCCAGCCCCACCGGCTGTGCAAGAGGCGCCTCCAGATCCCGAACACGTCCAGGTGATAGCCGTGAGATTGGCCGGGAAGGTATCCGTTACGGTTGCACCTGAGACAGCGGCCGGACCCGATGGATTGGACGCCACAATACTATATTGAACCGAAACACCGCCCGCGTAATCGGTGGCGCCATCATCCTTTGTAATTTGCAAATCTGCAGACAGAGTAGCCTGAGTATCTGTATCAGTAGAAGAATTATTTCCTGGAGTGGGGTCTGTATAACCGGCTGGGACAGCGATGGTGGCAGTGTTCGTAAGATTACCGGTTGCCCCGGCGGCGATATTTGCCGCTACGGTATAAACAATGCTGGCACCGTTGGGCAAGTTCACAGTATCGGTGAAATTGGTGGTACTGCCGGCCACCCCATTACAACCTGTCGCGCCGCCATTTTGTGAAGTACAAGCCCACGACCAGGACGTGACCTGGGCTGGAATATTATCCGTCACGACCGCGCCGACAACATTGCCCGGCCCATTGTTGGTGATCGTAACTGTGTACGTAAGTGTGCCGCCAGGTGTGTACGTCGCAACGCCGTCGTTTTTTGCAGCCTGCAGGTCTGCAGACGGAGCAGCCTGAGTATCTGTATCCGTAGAAGAATTATTTCCGGGAGTGGGGTCTGTATATCCGCCAGGGATGTTGATGATAGCTGTATTGCTCAGGTTGCCCGTCGCCCCGGCAGCGACAGTAGCCGTGACGGTATAAACGATGCTGGCGCCGTTCGGCAGATTTACGGTGTCCGTGAAATTGGCACTGCTGCCGGCAACCCCATTACAACCGGTTGCCCCGCCATTTTGTGAAGTGCAGGCCCACGACCAGGATGCAATTTTGCCCGGAATATTATCCGTCACGATTGCGCCGACAACATTGGTCGGTCCATTGTTGGAAACGGTAACTGTATAAGTAAGCGTGCCGCCAGGCGTATAGGTGGTAACGCCGTCCGTTTTTGTTATTTGCAGGTCTGCAGCGGGTGAAGGCGGCGTAGGGGTTCTTGTCGGCGTAGTAGTAGGTGGATTGGATGTGACCGTCGGGGGCTTGGGCGTTGTAGGTGGTTTGGGAGTCGACGATGGCGGGGGAAAGAATATGATCGTATTAGTCGGTACCGGAGTATCCGCCGGAGCATGGGTTGCCGTTGGGAGAACGATATTCGTTGCCGTAGGCAAGCTGGTATTCGTGGAATTGGGAATCGGAGTAGAAAAAGACGCGCCGGGTGTCAGGAAGACGTCGATCCAGGCCGCGTTCGTGAGAATGGAGGGATCCAGAGGCTCAAAGAAGCCAATCGGCACGTTTGTGAGAAAGTCGCTGTCCGGGTTGAGATTCGACCCCATGCTGGAATTCAGTCTCCAGCTGGGGGCGAGGCGCAGCGCCCATCCGCTGGAGAGGATAATACAGATGAATCCAAACAGCAGGATGAACAGCATCAGCAGGATCGAGTCCCGCCTTTCCTTCTCACGATCGCGCGTTTGCATGGAAACGTCCATTTACGGAAAGACGCACGAACACAGTAGAGCCCGGATTGGTCTTCTCATTATGACCCGCGCTCTCCAGCCAGATGCGTCCCCGATGTGCATTGATGATACCGCGTGAGATGGCCAACCCGAGACCCGGGCCACCACCTTTGAACTTTGTCTTGCCGGAGGAATGTAAAAGCACTTCGCCGGTCTGATAAAACTTTTCGAAAATAAGTTCCTGATATTGGGGGTCCACACCGATGCCGCTATCCTTCACGGCGATTTCGACTTCGGGATCTTCCAGGTCCTCAGCGACCCTCCTTCCGGTAACCGAGATGGTACCTCCATCCGGTGTATATTTGATGGCATTCCCAACGACATGATAAAAGACTTTGTAAAGGAGGTCCTTATCGCCCTGAATAACAGGCAAGTCCGATAGTTCCTTCACATTGAACTTCAGTTTACGTTCCTCAAAAGCTGAGCCAAAAGCCTTGTTGACTTTTTCCATGACTTTCTCCAGGGAAACTTCGGATGGAGAGAGATCAAGTGTATTACTGTCGATCCGGGAAACATCCAGCATGCTGTCGATGATTTCCACCATACGGGTCGTACCTTCGAGCAGACCCCGGGTGTAGCGCTCCAGGTCGGCATTTCCATCGGCCTTTAGTTGCGCCATTTGGGCATACCCCTGGACCAGCGTCATCGGCGTGCGCAGTTCATGCGCAGAGATCTGGATAAAGCGCATCTTGGTGCGGTCCATTTGTTCGAGGATCCGATTGGTTCGTTCCAGTTCGATCGTGCGTTCCTGCAGCTTTTCGGTCATGTGATCGAAGGTATTGGCAAGGTCGCCGATTTCATCCCCGCTTTTGATGTTGGTACGTTGAGTCAGGTCGCCGCCGGCAATGGCACGCGAGGCGCGCAGGAGCGTGGCTATGGGATTGATGATCAAGCGTGCCACGAGATACCCGATCGCAACGACCGCCAGCATGGCGAAAGAATAAATTACTGCATAGTTCCAGCGACTTGTAGAACCTGCCTCCAGTACAAAATTAAGTGGCAGGATGACGGCAAACACGGCCAGGCGATCATTGGATATCTTCAACGGTCCACGGGCCAGCCTGTAGGAGCGTTCATCAACGGTAAAGTTGTCACCCTCGACAATGTCGTCCTGCTGAAGGACCCTTTGATAAGTTTCTTTGTCGATGGAAAGCGTCCGGAGATACAGGTCATCGGTTCCTTGCGTGCCCAGGGTTGTGGCCAGCGCCGATCCGCTTTCCCCATAAAACACCACATCTGCGAGGGATGTATTTTTCAACAATGGCATGATCGTGTTAACCGATGTGCCTACCACGATCACTCCGGCAACTTCATCACCGACCGGAATTGGGATCGCTGTGAAATAGTAGTATCGGCCATCCCCCGGGTCAATGGCCAGCTGCCGCCTGGGCAGACTATTCACATCGTCTTCGGCCAGAAGATCATTGACGGTTGATAGCTGAGAGACCTGATTCAGTTGGATGACGTCCGCCAACTTCCCATCGGTCTGTTTCACGACGTGAAACTGCTCGCGCCCCTCTCGGTCGAAGACCGTTACACTCTCTACATTTGCGCCTGCTGAGGCCGGTGTTGCCAACCGGGTTAGCTGATCGACATTGTCCGCTTGCAGCGCTTCGCCCACGCCACGTGTAAAAGCGATTGCCCGCGCCGCCTGGACGTGCCTGATTTCCTGCCGTGCCATCAAATCCGAAACGACCCGGCCGGATTCCAGCAACTGGTTGGAAAGTCGTTCTTCGAGCGAATTGGCCACCAGGCGCGTGACCACATACGCTCCGGTCACAGCGACAAAGAGCGTGAGGAGCATATAGGGCAAAATAACTTTGAAACGGATGCTCACTTAAGGCCTTTTCAACCCCCTGGGAACCGGGGTGTTTCTTCTATTATACAAAAGTATGCAAAATTCCACATCGTTAAATCCATATTAAAACGATTTAAAGTGGCACACTTTTCATAAATATAGACGCTTTCACCGCCAAAAGGTCTCATAAACAGAATAGTAAAGTAGTTCTAATACCCCCGAGTGCCTTCTGAGGAAAAAAAGCCCCGCGTGGCGGGACTTTTGTGGGCGCTGAGGGACTCGAACCCCCGACCACCTCTGTGTAAAAGAGGTGCTCTAACCAACTGAGCTAAGCGCCCAACGCCCGCAATTATACATCATGTTACACTTGGAGCCGGAGGAAACATGCGTATTGTTCGTTATCAAACTCAAGATGCTAAAAAAGTCAAATACGGATGGCTTCTGGATGATAAAGTTGGTGAGATCAGCGGAAATCCATTTGGACGGTACCGCCGCGACGAGGCCACAACGCCTCTCGCGGACGTGAACCTGCTCGCCCCTACTGAACCAAGCAAAATCATCTGCGTAGGACGCAATTATGTTGAGCACGCCAAAGAACTGGGAAATGAAGTGCCGAAAGTCCCACTCATCTTCATGAAACCGCCTTCTGCGATCATCGCCGGCGGGGAGACGATCATCCTGCCGCCGCAATCGGCCCAGGTGGAGCACGAGGCAGAGCTGGTCGCCGTGATCGGCAGAAGGGGCAGGAACGTCACTACAGGGAATGCCCGGAAACATATCCTGGGATACACGGTTGGCAATGACGTGACCGCCCGCGACCTCCAAAAATCGGACGGCCAGTGGACGCGTGCCAAAGGCTTCGACACGTTCTGCCCATTCGGCCCCTGGGTCGATACGGAGTTCGATCCATCCGATGCGGTGATCACCTGCCGTGTGAATGGGCAGATGCGGCAGATGGCATCTACCCGGGACATGATCTTCAATGTCGGCGTGTTGATTGCCTACATCTCTTCTGTGATGACCCTGGAACCGGGTGACTTGATCTTCACCGGTACACCGGCCGGAGTGGGAGAATTGAAGGACGGAGACGAGGTGTCGGTCGAAATCGAAGGGTTGGGATTGATCAGGAACAAAGTAAAAGCAGAAGAGAAGTAAGGCAGCTCATTAAACATAATTAACCCCAAATCTAATTTGGGACGCCGACGAACGCTGACACCTGCACTCCCCGGCACTTGCGCCCGGGGCAAGTGTGCGCCAGGTGCAAGTGTCAACGCTGATAAAAAGCAAGAATCAGCGTTTCCATCTGTCCTTGTACGGCTTAAGCCGCACGGTGCAAGGGTCTGCGCGCTTTGCGTCAGCGTCCAGAACAGGGTTTTGAAAAGAAACCTACCTCGAAGATTAATTTCAGGGTGAGTCATGTTTGATTTGTGCTGACAGGAACCTGCCCAAACGAGCAGGTCATTCGGCCTGTGCTCACCGTAAGATTCGATAAAATTCTCATATCAAAATACTCGTGGAAAGGAGTTCGAATGGCTGTGCATGGCGCACAATCGAGAATCACAAAAGCGGTCACCTCCTGGAGCGGCGTGACTTCGCACCCGCATCGCTTCGGGGGTGTGGAATATGTGATCGGGAAACGTGAGATCGGGCACATCCACGGCGACCAACTGGTGGATATTCCTTTTCCGAAAAAAGTGCGTGATGAGATCGTTGCGGAAGGACGAGCGGAACCTCATCACATTTTGCCTGAGACGGGCTGGGTAAGTTGTTACCTGCAGCAGGAGGCGGATGTGGAGAATGTGATCGCTCTGCTGCGTCAAAGTTATGAGATCGCACAAAAACAAAAATCAAAAACTTTACATAGTGCCGCGTAATCTACTTTACTTTTTGTTGAAATATCAGCCTGCCAGCGAAGCAGTCCTGTGGACAAATCTTATGCAAAAGTAAAGTTACGCATATTCAAGCATGAGATAAGCGTAGCAATCCTGTGGACAAGCGATAGAGGTGCAAAATGAAAAATGAAATCATCGCAGTGACAGGCGCCACC
>Ga0114129_10016443_pt1 | contig 10530 bp, 5 predicted proteins | sample RhiMetdeltSRZDD1_FD_80071 | JGI IMG/M metagenome (GOLD analysis project Ga0114129, IMG submission 80071) | Populus rhizosphere microbial communities from Tennessee, USA - Rhizosphere MetaG P. deltoides SRZDD1 (version 2) (version 2) | ecosystem: Host-associated > Plants > Roots > Rhizosphere >... | reverse complement strand
TGAAGCCGGGCGCCTATGGGAAGGGCCTGAAGAAATACCTAACACCACAGATCTGGGCACAGTTGGAGGGTACCTACGTAGGAGCTGGCCTGGAAGACAACTGGCTCGCGCTATTTAAGACCATCGCCCTTTTTAGGAGAGTGGCGCTTGAAGTCTCCCATCTCCTGGGCTTTGAATACCTGCACGAGCTCGATCAACGCATGATGATCTATTTGCAGAGCGTGAAAGATCTGGATCGGCGAAGTTTGATTTCTTGCTAGGTGGTGACTCCTATCAACTCTTGCCGTTACAAACAAAGTGGCCGAGACTACTGCAGAGCCTGCTTCAATCGCGGCTACCCGAGTGGTTGGATGGGTCGTACGCGCTCATGGGTTATCCAGAGTCTTATTGTTATCCATCTTTTCTTTTACAAGCCATGACCGAGAGACTTTACTACGAGGACAGTTATCTACGAGAGTTCGTTGCCAATCTCGTTCGAGTAGCCGAGACAGCGAAGGGATTTGAAGTCGTCTTGGATCAGACGGCATTCTATCCCACGTCGGGCGGGCAGCCGCATGACCTGGGGCTCATCGAGGAGTGCCCTGTTCAAGAAGTTTATGAAAGCCAAGATGGAGAGATCATTCATTCGATTGCACGACCCGTCGAAGGGGGAACCTTGAGGTGCTTCATTGACTGGACGAGACGTTTCGACCACATGCAGCAGCACACCGGCCAACACATTCTCTCCCAAGCCTTCTTGCGGACAAATCAACTTGACACGGTCAGCTTTCACATGGGAGCAGACTACGCCACAATCGACTTGAACGCGGGGAATGTCAGCAACAATCAGGTGCGTCGCGCGGAAGATCTGGCCAATGACATCGTCCGTGAGAATCGCCTCATCAAAGTGAGAATTGTGCTGCCCGAGGAGGCTTCTGGCTTAGGGTTGCGCAAGGAGAGTCGCCGCGAAGGACCCTTGCGTATTGTTGAGGTGGATGAGTTTGACGTTTCGGCCTGCGGAGGTACCCATGTGAACTGGACCGGGGAGATCAATCAGATCGTTGTGCGCAGGATCGAGCGGGTGAGCCGGCAGATTCGTGTTGAATTTGTCTGTGGGCAGAGAGCATTGGAATCGCATCGATCCGCTCTCCTCAGCCTGGACACGATCGCTGGCAAGCTGTCAGCAGGCAGAGGCGAAGCCGTGCAGCGCGTCGAACGACAAATCGAAGAGACCAAACAACTGAAAAAGCTTGTGCAGGAAAAGAATAAGGCGATGGCGCTGTTTGTCGCTCGCGAGGCTTACGCTCAGGCTGCCGAGTTTCAAGAGATCAAGCTGGTCAAACGGCTTTTTGAACAGGAGGATTTTGATTTTCTGAAACTCGTGGCCCAGCATGCTGTGTCACAAGGCCCTTGCGTCGCGCTACTCGGAAGTAAGGGTTCTCAAGCCCAGTTGGTGCTGGCCCAGGCGGAATCGCTTAAGCTGGACTTGCGCAGGATGCTCAACGAGTGCTGCCAGATGATTGAGGGCAGGGGCGGAGGGTCTGCGACCTTGGTTCAGGGCGGCGGAAGACGAACGGACCAACTTCAGGCTGCGTTAGATCATGCTGATCAAGAGGTGATAGCGGCTTTGTCACGGCAGTCGTCGGCCTGACCTAAAGATGATTTCGAATTTTGGATTGCCGATTGTGGATTGGAAGAAAAATGGCCAACTCGTTGGGAGTCTCTTGCCAATCTCAATTGTCGTGCCGTCGATTTCGAAATAATGTCTTCAGTCCAAAATCGGCAACCCACTATCCGCAATTGAGTAACCGGTGCTACATGAGTGAAACCGCCAGGTGGTCTCTGATCGCAGGATTAACAGCGTTGTGCCTATGCCGTGCTGGCTCGGCGTCGGACGAGTGGTCCCAGTTTCGGGGACCCAATGGCTCGGGCGTCTCCTGCTCTAAAGACCTGCCTGTTGAATTTGACTTGAAACGAAATTTGCTCTGGAAAGCCGACATCCCGCCGGGACACTCCTCCCCGGTACTTTCGTCCAAGAGTATCTTCTTGACAGGATTTGAAGGAGAAGAACTTCTGGTCCTCTGCCTCGAAAAGCAGACAGGCAAGCTCCTTTGGCGCCGCGAGGTGCCACGCAATCGAAGCGACCGCCTCAGGAAGCCGAATAGTCCAGCCTCTCCCAGTCCTGTGACCGATGGAGAAAACGTTTATGCCTTCTTCCAGGACTTCGGGCTGATCTCCTATGATCGAAACGGCCAGGAGCGGTGGGAGGTCCCCTTGGGTCCCTTCAACGCCTTTTGGGGTATGGCGGCTTCTCCAATCTTGGTGGAAGACAAGCTAATCATGTCCTGTGATCAGGACACCAACTCCTTCCTGCTGGCTGTGGATAGGAAGACAGGCCGATCCTGCTGGAGGATCGCGCGTCCCGGAGTCATTTCAGGATACTCAACTCCCATTCAATTCCAGCCCAAAACCGGGCCAGCTCAGATTGTCATCCCGGAGTCGTTCCAACTTTCAGCCTATTCAATAGTCAGCGGTGACAGACTCTGGTGGGTCCGCGGCCTGGCTTGTGAGATGAAGTCAATCCCGGCTTTTGATGGTGAGACGCTGTACATCAACGGCTGGGGCTTTCCTGAGAATCAACCTGGCAAGCAAGTAGCGATTCCAGCTCTTGAAGAGGTCTTGCGAGGCCATGACGCCAACAAAGACGGAACGATCTCATTGGAGGAGGCTCCGGATGAGCGCTTGAAACAGGAGTTCTTTTTTTCTCTCTTTGATTTGGACCGTGACAAGTCTCTTAACGAAAGAGAATGGAACCTTTACCGAGCAAGCATGTCGGCCGAGAACGGATTGCTGGCCATTCGTGTCGGTGGGAAGGGTGACATGACGCAAAGCAATATCCGTTGGCGTTACCAGAAACCAGTTCCGCAAGTGCCTTCCACACTCCTTTATCAAGATGTGCTTTACATGGTCAATGATGGTGGAATCCTGACGGCCTTCCACCCTGCAGACGGGACCGTCATGAAGCAAGGCCGGCTGGAAGGTGCGATTGACAAGTATTTTGCGTCTCCCGTAGCCGGCGCCGACAAGGTCTACCTGGTCAGTCAGGGATGCGCTGTCTCTGTGTTGAAGGCGGGACGGGACTGGCAAATTCTGGCAGTGAGCCGTTTGGATGACGAATGTTACGCCACTCCCGCCATCTCGAACGGACGAATTTACATCCGCGGCCAAAGGGCGTTGTATTGTTTTGGGGAGCAAGATTGATCTCCGTTTTCGGTATTCAGCACTGGGCTGATAAAGTCCACTAGGTATCTCGAGAATACAATGCGCAGATTTTTATCAACCCCGTGCACCAGCACCACGGGTTTTAGAATTTTTGGGCCGGCTTCAACCGGCTTGCCTCGGCGGAGCTTGGCCGCCGCAGAAGCGATTGGTTCTGTCGACCTAGCTCTTTCGATCTTCTTTCCGATAGACAAACTTCAATCCCGACCAGACCTCATCTACCGCGCAGACCTTGACATCCACCAGCCCATTTCTCAAACCAATCTCTCGGACAATGCCCTCGTTCAAATCCGTTTCTACCTTGGAAGAGCCTTTAGGCCAGCAAATCCATATCATCCCGCTCTTAAGAAGCTGCCGCTTTAATCCGGGGAACTGAACCTCGAGTTCTTTGCGGACCTTCGTGAAGAACTGGATGAAGTGCAGGGGCCCTTTGAGTTGGCTGGCCACGATGGCCCCCGGTGGAATCTCCAGAATGCTGAGGTAATCTCGAGGCGGATTGATGATGATAATCCTGTAGCCCTCTTCTTTAATCCCAAGCTTCTCTGCCAAAGGCTTTTTCGAGTATCCTGCTGCCATTGTAGCGCTCTCTCAATGTCGAGTTGTTAGCGCAGAGTTGATTTTCAACTCTGCGGCCTTTTAGTTGTAAAGGGGCAAGCCTCTCGAATCGCTGCGACTGACGCATGAGTCGCGCTTGTCTTGTCACATCGGGAAAAGACCGCAGGCCTGAACTATGAGTCTGCGGAGGCCAGAATAATTAGCGTATCTAATCCTATGCTTGCTGGTGAGCTGAAGCAGGCCGGTTTGCTTCGGTTCCTAGTTTGAATATCACCAAGCCCGCCAACAGAAACAAGAGCACGCCATTCCAGCGGATGAAAGAAGACGGCTGGGAGATGAACTGGACCGCGCTGTGACGAAGACTCAAGAAAAGAATGCTGGCCAGATAAGCCGGGACGTTTCGCCGCCAGAAGAAACGGACTGAGAGAAAGACGGTGAGTAACAGAACCGTCTGGTTTGCCAGGCCGAAGGCCCATTCTCCCAAAGTGTTCGCCTCGGTCGGCAGAAGGCTGAGCAAAATCAGCATTAGAGACAAGACGCGAAGATGGGGTTTCTTGAACACATTCTGCACAAAGTAGGCAATAACACCTAAGACGGAGGCATAAAACAGAGACGAGCGAACGGCGCTGGTAATCGAGGAAAAAGCGGGGAGGAGGCGATCTGCTTCTTCCGGTACGCCAAGGCTCGGCAAGAGCGCTGCGGAGTGGAATCGCTGAATTAGGCTGGTGGTAATCTGCGAAAGACCAAAAGTAACAATCACTGCAGCGATAGCCACTAGCAGGGCGTCAAGCGAAAAGCGGGATCGGTTCTCCTTTCGGAACATCCACCAGCAATCCGGGTAGAGAGAAGAAGCTGTTCCGACAAGCAATGTGAAGAAGAGAAACTGAAAGATCTGGGCAATGAAGAGACTGCTCATTGAGCCGGTGACAAAGATGCTGGGGGACTGCGATGTGGGATAGTGCTCAAAAAGTGTTACCAGATCGTTCAGGTTGTCCAGGATTTGGAGGAAGACCACAACCAAACTGGCTCCAATCACTGGGCCCCACCGAACTTGACCTTGGCGCGCCCTTCCCAGAAAAGTCCACAAGCCCCAGCCGGAGATAAAGGCAATGGAGGCAGTACGGACCCCAGCTAACAGCGTATCTGCAACTGTGCTTTTCTCCCGCTCACGACGCCATTCTTCAGGGACCTTAATGAAGCTCGAATGTCCCGTCACCTCGTTCCCCTTGATCTCAACTGCCCAGCGAACAGCGGCGTCTCGAACACGATCGACTTTAGACTCCCAAACGAAGTCATAGTCCAGGCGAGCTTTCCTCTTTTCTGAATTGGTTTCCTTGAGCTCGAGTGTTTCCAGAGGAATGCTCTGTAGGCGGAGAAAGTTTTCAGCCAATTGCAACCCTGAAGATCTGTCGAGACTGGCCCCGGGCGCGTTTTCACTAATCTGATGTTCCACGAAGATGACCGTCCCTTGGTTGGGATCGATATAGACGCGGTATTCCTCCTCTTGCAGCGGCTTGAAAAAACGAACAACCCAGAAGAAACACTTCACTTTTTCTGAGATTATCTGATTCACCGTCGAGACTGCTGAATACTTCAACAAGTACTGGGCGGCGATAGGGTCAAGGGTCTGGCGGGTATACACCACGTTTTGAAACGAACGCCAATCCACACCTTCACTTTCCAGAACATGCTTGGCAACCTCTCGTGCCTTCGACCGCGTCAAAGCAATTTTCAAGGACTGGCCAAATCGTTCGATTCTGAAAAGCAAGGGGATCAAAAACAGAGCCGAAACGACAACGAGAATCAAGCGATGGCGATTGGAGAGGGGCACATAGGGGACAGAAGGAGTTGCGTCCACTCCCAAGTTCAGGGGTTCAACTGCAACGACTGCAGGCTGGTCGACATTCTTCAGGGAATCAGGTATCAGGAATCCGCGGTTCCTGAGATAAGCCAGCAGCGCTATGACAAAGGGGACTAGCATGATACCGGCAGAAACCCCTCCCGAAACCATCAAGTAGAGATTTTGAGAGCGTAATAAGAGGAAGGCGGTATATAGAGCATCCACCGAATAGTGCCAGACCAGGGGCGCCACAATTCCGAACTTCAGAAAGATCACACTAACAATTAATCCTCCCACTCCGACTTCAATACCTCGGATGTAAAAAGGCTGGTTCGGGTAGTTGGCGTGGCCGAAGCCCCAGATAAAGGAAGCAATCCAGACCGCGAGCCAGCGATAGCGGAACATCTTCTCGAAGAAAGGAATGGAGAACATCCGCGAGATGAACTCCTCCGAAACCGCCGGAAAAAATCCAAAGAACAAGACATAGGCCCAGGGAATTCGCGTGTTTAAAAGATCTGAGTAAGGCACATCCGCAGGAGCCCAAGCTCCCAGCTTCTGCGCGACGAGATAGAAGATGGAATCGTAGGCAAAGAAGAAAAAGGTGAGTGTGAGGCCCACAAGACTTCCAATAAAGAACTCCTTGCTCCTAAGCCCCCGCCAACGGAAGAGGTTGGAAAGAGAAATACGGTTTTCGTAAGTATGCCGGTAGAGGGGTTCGGCAGCTGCGACCAGAAAAAAGATTGCCGCCCCGGACCCACTCGAAATGACCAGGGCGCTGAGAAGCAGTTGTCCCCAGAAACTGCCGTAGGAGTCGGTTGTAGCGTAATTGAAGATGCTCAGCGGAAAGTTATTCAATCGGCTAAGGAAGGTCAATCCGAAAGCCGCCAGACCAAAATACAGAGCCAGTTTCCAGCGCACGTCATGTTGCCGAACGCGCCGGACCAGGACAATCAGCATGGCCAGGATGGTCAGAAAGAGAAAAATGAAATCTACCGTGGCCGTCGTGTCGTTCAGGGAACGCAATTTTTGATAGCTGCGTGACCATTCGTCCGGAATCTTGAGATATTCTTCGTACTCGCCGATTTCACTTCCCTGTACGCCAACACTAAATCGATAGTCGGCTTCCGCGACCGCAATCTCTTTGGATTTCCATCGGAACAAATGATCGGTCCGGTTCGGACGCTTCTCCGTATTGACCTCGACAAATTCCAATTTCGACAAGTCGCGCCCCAGAGTCCCACTAAGAAACCGCTCTGCCAGGGGCTGAGCTTCTTCCCGTGTCAGGTTGGCTCCGGCGGCGTCTTCTTTGACGAGATGTTGGAACCGAGTAATCTCGCCTTTGGGACTGACGTCCACCTGAAACTCTTCCTTCTGGAACGGACGGAACCATCGATGCTTCCAGCGCCACAACCTCACTTCCTGCCCCATGATATGGTTTGCTTTTTCCAGTCCCAGTTCGCGTTCCAGATAGGTTTTGGCGCTTTCGTCGTAGTCAAAAATCGCGGCGTGATGGTAAGCGGACAATCCAGGTGAACTCGAGGAATTCCCGCCTGCGGCGTTGCCTTCACTCCGAGCCTGTCGCAATCCACTTAAGAACTGCTCGGCGATGGGAAGAGAGCTGTCTCTATTGACCTTGAATTGAATGGAAGCTTCCGGAAAAACCTGGAAGAAGAACTTCGTGGTGATCCAAAGGGAGGCAACTGCGACAAGAACACAAATCCCGATGAGGCGGAGGTCTTTGGGGGTTAGTTTCTCAAGCCTGTCTAGCAAGCAGGTTTCCTAGAGAAACGCTACTGTTTGCAGAGAAGTAATCTCAAAGCGCTTTCGGCACCGCGGATTCTTGCAGCTTGCCATATCGTCCACCCTGACCAGATAGGAGCGCGCTTTTGAAAAGCGCATGCGGTCTTCCTGCGTGGCGTGGGAGGGCAACGAATTCTTTTTGGTCCGGCGAAGCCAGCGAACATCATAGCTCGCAGCTTGGCGACAGGATGGACAGTGCAGTGTTGCCGGCTTCAGCTCTTCCTTTTCAAGGAAGAAATCACGCTCTTCCATAGTTGAAACTTACCGTATAATAAGCTGGCACTGAAGTCAATGACGGTGAGCCTTGTGGCGGAATTCCGTCATACTAAGTAGTCAACGGCAAAGCTGGCGGCGGAAAGTACCTCAACAAGCAAGTCGCCTCTCTGTCAATTAGGCTGCGATGAAAATTAAACTCGCTTACGGAAAAAATGGCCTGGAAGTTGATTTCGTGCAGCCTGGCATTGAAGTAATTGAACCGCGTTTCGTGGAGGGAGTTAAAGACGAAACCACTGCGCTCCGCCAGGCCCTGAGAAATCCCATTGCCAGCCGTCCTCTGAGAGACATTGTGTCACCCGGCGACAGCGTTGCACTTGTTTTCTCAGATCGAACGCGGCCCATGCCTTCCGACCGCGTGCTGCCTGTTATCCTGGCTGAACTGGAACACATCCCCAGAGAACGGATCACGTTGATTAATGCCTTGGGCACTCATCGGCCCAACACGCCTGGGGAACTGGAGTCAATGCTGGGCCGCCGGGTGGTGGAGAACTATCGGGTTGTTCAACATCGGCCTAAGGACCGGGCCAGTATGGTTTACTTGGGGAAGAGTAGCTTTGGCAATGAAGTCTGGGTCAATAAGGACTTCATGCAGGCCAGGATCAAGATTCTCACAGGCTTCATTGAGCCTCACTTCTTTGCCGGTTTCTCGGGAGGCCCTAAGTCAGTTCTATTGGGAGTGGCCGCTTTTGAGAGTATTCTTAAGAATCACTCAGCTTCCATGATCGACAGTCCCTACGCTACCTGGGGCGTGACAGAAGGAAATCCGATTCACCAGGAGATGTCAGAGATTGCCGGACTGGTGAAACCTGACTTCATCGTTAATGTCACGCTCAACAAGAACCGAAGCATCACGGGAGTTTTCGCCGGCAGTTGGAAAGAAGCTCATGCCGAGGGCTGCATCTTTGCCAAAAAATGGGTGATGCGTCCAGTGAAGAAGCCTTACGATCTCGTGGTGACGACCAATTCGGGGTTTCCACTCGACATGAACCTGTATCAGGCAGTGAAAGGAATGTCCGCAGCGGCGCGGATTGTAAAGGACGGGGGGACGATCATTATTGCTGCGGAATGCTCGGATGGAGTTCCTCACCATGGCAGCTTCCGTGAGTTGTTGAAGGCCAGGAAGTCCGCGGCGGAACTTCTGGAAATGATTCAAACCATGCCGGAGACGATCCAGGACCAATGGCAGGTTCAGATCCTGGCGAAGATTCTTCAGAGAGCTCGCGTTTACCTGCACTCGAGTCTGCCGGATGAAGAAGTTGCCGCAGCCCACCTGACTCCAGTCAAGGATATTGCGCGCTTGGTAAGCGAGATCAGTGCCAACCAGAGAGAGTTCCGGATTGCCGTGCTTCCCGAGGGGCCTCAAACCGTGCCCTACCTGCAATAGTTCAGATTGCGGCTTTCGGATTGTAGATTGCGGATTACGTATAAGTTTCTGGCACCCGAAGAGGATAGACGTCTCATCAGACCGAACACAAGGACGCCCATCCAATATCTTCTTTCGATCCGCAATCGACAATCGGCAATCCGCAATTGAATGCCTGGGGCCCGCTGTGCTTAACGTGGCTACTACACCTTGTTTCCAGCCGACTTAGTTCCCGCCTTTATACACCACTCCATCCTTCATTACGAAAATGACGCGCGTCATCTCTGAGATGTCTTGAGTGGGGTCGCCCTTCACGGCCACGACATCGGCCAACTTGCCTGCCTCCAACGTCCCAATGCGGTCCTGCCAACTCATGAGCTCGGCAGCTACGCTGGTGGCCGATCTCAGAGCAACGAGCGGTGCCATGCCATACTTGACCATCCACACCAGCTCCCGCCCGGCATTTTCCTGATTCCCGTCGAGGTCAGTGCCGAAGGCAATCTTCACAGGCGACTTGAGGGCTCGCTGGAAGGCTTCCCGATGGCGGTCGGTTGTGCCCGTCATCAACCTCCTGCGCTCGGGCGAGACCTTGGGATCATCCATGAACTGCAAGTAAGCCATTAGGGTCGGGACCCAATAAACGTTTTTCTCGGCCATCATTTTGAAAGTGGCGTCATCGAGATACATCCCGTGTTCCAGCGAGGCCACACCCGCTTTGATGGCCGTCTGGGCCGCAGCACTGGTATAGACATGCGCAGCCACTTTGGCGTCAACTCGAGCTGCCTCTTCCACGATGGCTTTGGTTTCTTCCAGGGAAAATGTAGGCCAGGCCGTCAGCATATCCGGATTGGGTGTGCCACGGCGGCGATGATCGATGTAGATCTTGATGAGGTCTGCTCCGTTTGCAAGCTGCTCCCTGACCGCTTTGCGGACGCCATCCACTCCGTCGGCAATCTGCGCGCCTTTGGGAATGGTAACGTCCGGCGAATAGCCGTAGGGCGAATAGCCTCCCGTGATGCTCAGAGCCCGCGTGGCGCACTGCATGCGCGGGCCGATCACTAATCCATCGTTGATGGCATCGCGCAAAGCCACGTCGCCATACCAGGCCCCTTCCGTTTCGAGGTCTCGCACCGTCGTAAATCCGGCTAACAGAGTCTTTCGTGCAGAAACCGTGGCCCAAATGGCGCGATACTGCAGGGACTTCTTGAGAATAAGCTCGTCATAGTCAATGCCGGTCAAATACATATGGGTGTGGCAATCGACCAGGCCGGGCATCACAGTGGCGCGGTTGAGGTCAATGACCTTGGCGTCTGCTGGAATCGCCAAGGACCGTCCGACAGCACTGATGCGATTGCCCTGAATGAGCACTGTTATGTTGTCCTGCAGGGTCAACATTCGTCCGTCAAAGAGCCTGCCGCACCGGATCGCAGTGATGTGA
>Ga0114129_10016442_pt1 | contig 10530 bp, 5 predicted proteins | sample RhiMetdeltSRZDD1_FD_80071 | JGI IMG/M metagenome (GOLD analysis project Ga0114129, IMG submission 80071) | Populus rhizosphere microbial communities from Tennessee, USA - Rhizosphere MetaG P. deltoides SRZDD1 (version 2) (version 2) | ecosystem: Host-associated > Plants > Roots > Rhizosphere >... | reverse complement strand
GATGTCGAAGAGATTGCGCTGCGCGAAGCGTTGGAAGAGCGCTATCTGCAATACGCGCTCTCCACCATCACCGGCCGCGCGCTCCCGGACGCGCGCGACGGACTCAAGCCGGTTCATCGACGGCTGCTGTACGCCATGCAGCTGTTGCGTCTCGACCCCGGGGCGGCCTTCAAGAAATGCGCCCGCGTCGTCGGCGACGTCATCGGCAAGTTCCATCCGCACGGCGACCAGGCGGTCTACGACGCGCTCGTTCGTCTCGCGCAGGATTTTGCGCAACGTTATCCGCTGGTGGATGGGCAGGGCAATTTCGGCAACGTGGACGGCGATAACCCCGCCGCCATGCGGTACACCGAAGCGCGGTTGACCGAGGTCGCGCATCTTCTGATCGACGGCATCGACGAAGACGCGATCGATTTCAGGCCGACCTATGACGGCTCCGAGAACGAGCCGGTGGTGTTGCCGGGGGCGTTTCCCAACCTGCTGGCCAATGGTTCGCAGGGCATCGCGGTCGGGATGGCGACGGCGATCCCGCCGCACAATGTCGCCGAGCTGTGTGATGCGGCCCTCCACCTCATCGGCACGCCGAACGCAAGAAGCCGCACGCTGTTGAAACACGTGACCGGCCCCGATTTTCCGACCGGCGGCGTGATCGTCGATCCGCCCGAATCCATCGCCGAGGCCTACACCACCGGTCGCGGTTCATTCCGGGTGCGGGCGCGGTGGCACAAGGAAGACACCGGCCGCGGCACCTATCTCATCGTCATCACCGAGATCCCCTGGCTGGTCCAGAAAGGCCGGCTGGTCGAGCGGCTGGCCGAGCTCATCAACGAAAAGAAGCTGCCGCTGGTTGCCGATGCGCGCGACGAGTCCGCCGAGGACATTCGGCTCGTGATCGAGCCGCGTGCCCGCACGGTCGACGCCGAGTTGCTGATGGAGTCGCTGTTCAAGCTGACCGAGCTTGAAAGCCGCATCTCGCTCAACATGAACGTCCTGGTAAAAGGGCGCATTCCGAAGGTTGTCGGTCTCGCCGAGGCGCTGACCGAATGGCTTACGCATCGCCGCGAAGTGCTGCTGCGGCGATCGAATTTCCGCCTTAACCGGATCGAGCATCGGCTCGAAGTGCTCGGCGGCTATCTCGTCGCCTATCTCAACCTCGACAGGGTCATCAAGATCATTCGCAGCGAGGATGAGCCCAAGCCCGTGCTGATGAAGGCGTTCAAGCTCTCCGACGTGCAGGCCGACGCCATCCTCAATATGCGGCTGCGCAACCTGCGCAAGCTTGAGGAAATGGAGATCAGGCAGGAAGAGAAAGCACTGCGCGCCGAGCGTAAGAAGCTCAAGGAGCTCATCGGCTCCGAGACGGAGCAATGGAAGAAGATCGCCGACGAGGTCAAGGAGGTCCGCGCGAAGTTTGGACCCAAGACGCCGCTCGGCAAGCGCCGCACCACCTTTGCGCAGGCGCCCGTGCATGACGAGGCGGCGATCGAGGAGGCGCTGGTCGAACGCGAGCCGATCACCGTCGTCGTCTCTGAAAAAGGCTGGATCCGTACGCTGCGCGGAACGGTAAGCGACCTGTCAGGCGTCGCGTTCAAAGCCGACGACGGACCGAAGTTCGCCTTCCCCGCCGAGACCACGTCGAAATGTCTGGTATTCGCCACCAATGGGCGCTTTTACACGCTCGACGCGGCGAAGCTTCCCGGCGGCCGCGGGCACGGCGAGCCGATCCGTCTGTTCGCCGATCTGGAGCAGGAGGCGGCCGTCGTCGCCGTATTCCGTCATCAGGGCGGCCGCAAATTCCTCGTCGCGAGCACGGACGGGCGCGGCTTCGTCGTGCCCGAGGACGAATGTCTCGCCAACACCCGCAAGGGCAAGCAAGTGCTCAACGTCACGCTACCCGACGAAGCCCGCGCCATCGCGGTGGTGGAGGGCGAGCTTGTCGCGGCCATCGGCGAGAACCGCAAGATGCTGGTTTTTCCGCTGGAACAGGTACCGGAGATGACGCGGGGACGCGGCGTCCGCCTGCAGCGCTACAAGGATGGCGGGCTGTCCGACGTCAAGGCGTTCAAGGTGGAGGAGGGCCTGTCCTGGACAGACACTGCCGGCCGCGCGTTTACGCTCACGCTCAAGGAGCTTGCCGATTGGCGTGGCAATCGCGCCGATGCCGGACGGCTGGCCCCCAAAGGTTTCCCGCGCAGCAACACGTTCAGCCAGCTGCCGGCGAGCGGACGGCCGCGCGAGGAGAAGTGATGTCTCCTCGCGGCGTCCCCGCTTAGGTCGCGACGAACAGGATCGAGGCCGGCGATTTGTCCAGCACCGCCGCCGCGGTCTCCCCGAAGAACAGCCTGTCGCCTGGCCGGCGGCTCACTCCCATGATGATGAGGTCGTGCTGGGCCTCGTTCGCTTCGGTCAGGATCGCCTTGTCCGGCGCGAGGTCGGCGCGCACCGCGGTCTTGGCTGCTACGTCGTAGCGGTCGGCCATTTCGACGAAGTCCTTCATGATCGCCTGCTCCTGCTGGAGGAGACGGAAACCTCGTCGTTTGCGCGGCTTGCTCGTTGTGGAATGAGCGACATAGAGCGCGGCGACCGGGCAGCCGGAAGCCTGCGCGACCGCAATCGCCACCTCGGCGGCGCGGCGCGACACCTCGGTTCCATTCAGCGGGACCAGGATGTGCAGGGGGCTGCGTTCTGGCTGCTGGAGGTGAACGCCTTTGCCGACGGTGATTGCGAGCGGACCTTCGAACGCAGCGGCGATGCGTGTGACGTCGGGGTGAAACGCCCCATTCTTGGCGGTATTCGCAACCCCGATGAGCAGGAGGTCGTAGCCCTTCTTCGCTTCTTTCGCGATCGCCTCCTCGCTCGAAGCGTCGTTCCCGCGCACGGTCACGTCGACCTGCGCAGCGGGAGCTTCGCTGCTCTGACGCTGCTTACCCTCTTCGGCGGCTGCTTTCACGGCTTCGCCGGCGCGGTCGCCTCTCGACATCCTTCCCCTGCGGTTGAGCGCGGAGCTTGGCCTTGCCCTTGCCGGTTTCCGATAAAGGCAACACCGTCGTCGGCAAGCCGCGCGGACCGGCGATCAGCCCGGCGAGCCGCGCCGCAAACTTGCCGTTTGCACTTTCGTCCACCGCGATCAGCAGGCGCTCGAGGTTGGGCACGAACTCCTTCGCCTCGAGTTCCTCGCGCTCGAGCCGGTCCTTTTCCGCCTTGGCCATCGGCACGCGCGCCAGCGCCCAGCGCAGCATCGGGGGCATCGCCATGGTGGTGGCGACCGCCATGGCCACGATCATGGTGAAAAGATTCTGGCTGAGCGCGCCCATGGACAGGCCGATCGTGGCGACGATGACCTCGGTCGAGCCGCGCGCGTTCATGCCGCAAGCGAGCGCCAGAGCCTCGCGGCGGCTCAGGCCGCCGATTTCGCCGCCGATGAAGGCACCGGCAAACTTGCCGACGCTCGCGATCACGATCAGCCCGAGCGCCATCAGCGCGAGTTGCGGATCCTGGAGGACGGTGAGATCGGTCGACAAGCCGGCGACGCCGAAAAATACCGGCATGAAAAACGCCAGAATGAGCCCGCGCAGCTGCTCATCGATGTGTTTACTCAGGATCGGCGATTCGCCGATGAGCACGCCGGCGACAAACGCCCCCAAGACGGTATGGACGCCGATGAAATGCGTCGTGAGCGCCATCGCGCCCATGATCACCAGAATGGTCGTGATCACCGGGAAGTCGCTCTCGAAATTATCATTCGCCCAGCGGATCATGAAAAAAACCACGCGGCGTCCGATGGTAAAGCTCGCGACCAGGAATGCGGCCGTTCCCAGCACGCTCTTGCTCACGCTCACAACATCGATGGTTCCCGCTTCCGCGAGGCTGAACGTGATCGCGATGATGATCCAGCCGATGGAGTCCTCGCAGATCGCCGAGGCGACGATGATCTGTCCGAGATTGCGGCGGGTGAACCCCATCTCGCGCACGATCGCCGCCACGATCTTGATCGAGGAAATCGACAGCGCGGTGCCAAGGAACAACGATGTGAGGAGGCGCTGGTCGGGATGCGGCAGCAGCGATTCCGGCATGAACTGGCCCAGCGCGAAGCCGCAAATGAACGGCACCGCCACGCCCGTCAGCGAGATGCTCAGGGCCGCTTTGCCGACCCTGCTCACGAGTTTGAGGTCGGTCTCCATCCCGGTCAGCAGCAGCAACAGCAGGATGCCGAACTGCGAGATGCCGTCGAGCATGGCTTTCTGCTCGGGCGCTTTTGGAAACAGGGCCTGCTGGAACTCGGGCAACAGCGCGCCCAGCACCGACGGCCCCATCAGAATGCCGCCGAGCAACATGCCCATGACCGAGGGTTGCCCGATACGGTTCATGGCCTCACCGAGGAGCCGCCCGACCAGCATCAGCGTGATGAGCTGCGCCAGGAAGACCACCTCGGAGGCGCCGACCTTGGCGCCTTCAGCGGCCAAAGCGTCCCCTGCCGTCAGCCCGAGCGCGAGGACACCCAGAGCCGCCACCCGCGGGATTCCCGGCGTCAGCGCCTGAACGAGGGAAGAACGCCAGCTCATCAGCTCCGCCTCGGTCGCGCCATCCGCCGCCCACGCGCCGGCCTCTGCCAACTTATTCGGCGCGCTTGGGTCTCGGTAGTGACGGCGGGGCCGGATGGGTGCGAATGCAATTGCAAATTATTCGCAAGAAGGCTAAGGAGAGCCAGAGGATTGTCAGCATGGCCGTTTCATCAGTGCCGGAGGAGCGATCGCCCCCTTCAGGCTCTTCCGGATCTGGATGGCGGCGTCGGCGCGGCGATCCCTCGCTGTCCGAAGTCTTCGGCTCGATCGCCACACGGCCGCAGGGGCCCCTGTGGAGGAAGCTCACGGCCTTCCTCGGGCCCGGCTATCTGGTCGCCGTCGGCTACATGGATCCCGGCAATTGGGCGACATCGCTCGCCGGCGGCTCGAAGTTCGGCTACGCGCTGCTGACGGTTGCGCTGCTCTCCAACCTGATGGCGATCCTGCTGCAGGCGCTGTGCGCGCGGCTCGGCATCGCATCCGGCCGCGACCTGGCGCAGGCCTGCCGCGACGCTTTCCCCCGTGCGGTCTCATGGCCGCTCTGGGCGATGGCGGAGATCGCGATCTGCGCGACCGACCTCGCCGAGGTCATCGGCACCGCGATCGGTCTCAACCTCTTGTTCGGCGTGCCGCTCGAGCTCGGCGTCTTGATCACGGCGCTCGACGTGTTCCTGATCCTGTGGATGCAGAACCTGGGCTTCCGCTGGATCGAGGCCTTCATCGTGACGCTGCTCGGCGTCATCGCGCTCTGCTTCGGTGTCCAGATCGCGATGGCCGATCCGGATTGGGGCGCGGTGATTCGCGGTTTCGCCCCGACCACCCAGGTCGTCACCAATCCGGATATGCTGTATCTGGCGCTCGGTATCCTCGGCGCCACCGTCATGCCCCATAATCTCTACCTGCACTCCGGCGTGGTGCAGACGCGCCGCTACGGAGATACGCTGCCGGAGAAGCGTGAGGCGATCACGCTTGCCACGATCGATTCCACGATCGCGCTGATGTTCGCGCTGCTCATCAACGCTTCGATTCTGATTCTCGCCGCCGCGACCTTCCACAAGACCGGCAAGACCGACGTGGCGGAACTCGAGCAGGTGCATTCGTTCCTGGCGCCGCTGCTGGGCTCCGCGATCGCGCCGACCCTGTTCGGCATCGCGCTCCTGTGCTGCGGATTGAATTCGACCGTGACCGCCACGCTGTCGGGCCAGATCGTCATGGAAGGCTTTCTGGATATCCGCCTGCCGCCGTGGCTGCGGCGGCTGGTGACCCGCGGCATCGCCATCGTGCCGGCCGCGATCGTGACGGTCTGGTACGGCGAGAAGGGGACCGCGCAGCTCCTGATCCTGAGCCAGGTGGTGCTCAGCTTCCAGCTTCCCTTCGCGGTGGTTCCGCTGGTGATATTTACCGCCGACCGCCGTAAGATGGATGAACTCGTCGCTCCGCGCTGGGTCACCGCGCTCGCCGTCCTCGTCGCCGCGATCATCATCGCGCTCAACGTGAAGCTGCTGGTCGATTTCGTGGGCGGCTAGGCCGGCAAGGCTAGTTCTCCACGCGCACCCAGCCGTCGGGCGACAGCCGCTGTTGCGGCAGGAAACGGGCCTTGTAATCCATCTTGCGCGACCCGCTGACCCAATATCCCAAATAGACGTAGGCGAGGCCCATCGCCCGCGCGCGCGTGATGTGATCGAGAATCATGAAGGTGCCGAGCGAGCGCGCCGCGTGGTCGGAATCGAAGAACGAGTAGACCATCGACAGCCCGTCGCTCAGCAGGTCGGTGAGCGCGACCGCGAGCAGCTCCCCGCTGCCGCGGCCGTTGATGGCGCTGTCGGGCCCGCGGCGCCGGTACTCGATCATGCGGGTTTCGACGTGGCTGTCCTCCACCATCAGCGCGTAGTCGAGCAGGGTCATGTCGGCCATGCCCCCGTCCCTGTGGCGGGCGTCGAGATAGGAGCGGAACACCGAATATTGCTCGGAGGTGGGCACCGACACGCGCATATCGCCGATGAGATCGCGGTTGCGCTCGAGGATGCGGCGCATGCTCCGGGTCGGCCGGAAGTCCTCGGCGATCACCCGCACCGACACGCAGGCGCGGCAGGTTTCGCAGGCCGGCCGGTAGGCGATCGACTGGCTGCGGCGGAAGCCGCCGTGGGTGAGCAGATCGTTGAGCTCGGAGGCACGCTCGCCCACGAGATGGGTGAACACCTTGCGCTCCTCCTGGCCGGGCAGATAGGGGCACGGGGAGGGGGCGGTGAGATAGAACTGCGGGGTGTTGCGCGAGTGCTGGGTCACGGCGGTCTCGAACGGCGACGCATTGCCGACAACAGGATCGCGCGCGCGGCGGCTCGCGTCAAATCTCTTGCCCTCGGCTGGCTTTTCCTCGGCTCGCTTTCCCCCGGCCCGCCATCTCGCGGCTCGCTCGCGCTCAACGCGGCGGCGCGCGCAGCGCCTGCGCGCGGGCCTGGTTGTTGATCACGATGGTCCCCACCAACATGTCGTGCAGGAGGCGCCGGCGCGCGTTGAAGAAGGCGATCAACACTATGAACGGCGTGAGGAACGATACGGTAACCCAGTAGACGATCGCGTGCACCGCGCCGAGCACGAAATAGGCGGGCGCGCCGTACCAGGTGCGCATCTCCAGATCCATGACCCGCATCCCGATGGTCGCCGAGGCCGGGCTGCCGAACGTGTACCCGTAGTAGCAGACCGCCCAGATCACCGTCGCCGGCGACAGCAGCCAGTACAGCGCCCAGCCGACCCCGAGCGTGACAATCCCGAGGATGAAGATGAACACCGCCGCGAAAATCACCGGAATGGCGATGATGGTCACGTCGATGAGGAACGCCATGAACCGGCGCGCCAGCACGCCTTCGAATAATTCCGGACTGACCGCCGGGTCGTAGGCATGAGGCTTGACGTCGATCGACACGCCGATTCTCCTCGGGTCCGTCATCACGCTATCCCCGCCAGCTATCCTTGCTATCTTTACGCCACCGGCAAATGGAGAATAGACGGTCTTGGCGCAAGAGGCACGGGCATTTGCGCCATCCGACCCGGCGCGGCGCGCAGGCAGGAGAGCGGGGGCATGAGCGTCACCATTGCCGACATCGAGGCGGCGCGCCGCACCATCGCGGGCCAGGTGCTGCGCACGCCGATGCTGCCGGCGCCCAAGCTCTCGGCGCTGACCGGCGCCGAGGTCCACGTGAAGTACGAAAATCTGCAGGTCACCAACTCGTTCAAGGATCGCGGCGCGCTCAACAAGCTCGCCTCGCTCGACGCCGCGGCGCGCGCGCGCGGCGTGATCGCGATGTCCGCCGGCAACCATGCCCAGGCGGTCGCCTACCACGCCGCGCGACTGGCGATTCCCGCCACCATCGTCATGCCGGTGACCACCCCGTTCGTGAAGATCGAGGCCACCCGGGCACATGGCGCCGAGGTCGTGCTCGAGGGCGAGAGCGTGGCGGAGGCGCAGGTGCGCGCCCAGGCCCTGGCGGACGCGCGCGGCCTCACCTTCGTCCACCCCTACGACGACCCGCTGGTGATCGCAGGGCAGGGGACAATCGCGCTGGAAATGCTGGAAGACGCGCACGACCTCGATCTGCTGGTGATCCCGATCGGCGGCGGCGGGCTCATTGCCGGCAACGCCATCGCCGCGCGCGCCCGCCGCCCCGCGATCGAGATCATCGGGGCGGAGGCGGCGCTCTATCCGTCGTTCTGGAACGCGCTCAGCGGGGAGGACCGCCCCCTCGGGGGCCCGACGCTCGCCGAAGGCATCGCGGTGAAGAACGTGGGCGTGCTCACCCTGCCGATCGTGCGCGAGCTCGTGTCCGAGATCATGCTGGTCGACGAGGCCCAGCTCGAGCGGGCGGTCAACGCCTACCTGACTTTGCAGAAGACGATGGCGGAAGGTGCGGGCGCGGCAGGGCTCGGCGCGATGCTGGCGAAGCCGGAGCGATTTCGCGGCCGCAAGGTGGGACTGATCCTGTGCGGCGGCAACATCGACCCGCGCATTCTCGCCTCGGTGATGGTGCGCGAGCTCGAGCGCGAGCGGCGGATCGTCTCCTTTCGCCTGACCATCCCCGACCGGCCCGGTGTGCTCGGGCAGATCGCCACCCGGCTCGGTCACCTCGGCGCCAACATCCTCGCGGTCGAGCACCGGCGGCTGTTCCTCGATGTGCCGGCGAAAGGCGCCAAGCTCGATGTGACGGTGGAAACGCGCGATCGGGCGCACGGTGAAGAGATTTTCCAGGCGCTGAAGGCCGAGGGTTTCCAGCCGGTCTGGATCGACATGGCGAGCGCGATGGAATGAGGCGCCCACGGCGGACCCCATGGACGGCGGCGCGGTCGGCGCGCAGCCCGTTCGACCGGGACCGTCCGCGCCGGCGCTGCGAAGGCGAATGACTACGGCTGAGGGGTGAGAACCTTGCGGGAGAAGGAACTTCGCATCGCGCTCGTCTGCTTCGGCGGCATCTCGCTCGCCGTCTATATGCATGGCATCAGCAAGGAAATCCTCAAGCTGGTGCGGGCCTCGCGTGCGCTGCACGCCATCGCCGATCGCTCCCGCCGCGCCAATGCGGCCTTCGCCGACCACGCCGGTCGAACCGAGCCTGAACACGATACCGAGGCGGTGTATTTCGAGCTGCTGCGCGAGATCGGTCGCACGCTCGAACTGCGCGTGATCGTGGACATCATCGCCGGCGCTTCCGCCGGCGGCATCAACGGCACGATGCTGGCGCGTGCCTTGAGCCACGATCTGCCGATGGAGGCGTTGCGCGATCTGTGGCTCAAGAACGCCGATGTGGACGTGCTGCTCTCGCCCGCGGCACGTGCCCGCCGCTGGAGCAAGTGGTTCCTGCAGCCGCTGTTCTGGGCCGCCGGCGCGACCGGCCGGTTCCGCACCATCACGGACATGGAGGTGCGGCAGAAATTGTCGCTGTTCGTGCGTTCGCGCTGGTTTCAACCGCCGCTCGACGGGCACGTGATGGCCGGCCTGATGTATGACGCGGTGACATCCATGGGCGCGGCGAAGGACCCCACGGCTTCGCTGCTTCCCTCCGGCCAGATGCTCGATCTGTTCGTCACGCTCACCGATTTTTACGGCTACGAGGAACTGGTGCAGATCCACGATCCGCCGCTCATTCATGAAATCGAGCATCATCACGTCCTGCACTTCGCCTACCGCCGGCACTCGAACGGCGAGGTGGAGAGCGACTTCGAGCTCGACAACGCCCCGGGCCTCGCCTTTGCGGCCCGCGCCACGTCCTCGTTTCCAGGCGCATTTCCGCCGGCGCGGATCGTGGAAATGGACGAGGTGGTGGCGCAACGGCAGGCGAGCTGGCCGCGCCGCGCCGAGTTCATCGCCAAAAGCTTTCCGGATCACCTGCGCGCCGGCACCGATCCCGCCATCGCCTCGTTCCTCGACGGGTCGGTGCTCAACAACCGGCCGTTCCTGCAGGCCATCTCGGCGATCCATGGCCGGCCGGCATATCGCGAAGTCGATCGACGTCTGGTCTATATCGACCCGCATCCGGCGCCCGCGGTGCTGCTGCGCAGTGACAACGTCCCCGGCTTCTTCGCGACCCTGCGCGGCGCGCTGTCCGATATCCCGAGCTCGCAGCCGGTGACGGATGACCTCGCCCGCGTGGTCGAGTTCAACGACCAGGTGCGGCGGCTGCGCGCCATCATCGACAGCGCGCGGCCCCAGGTCGGTGAACTGGTGACGAACGTCGTGACCGCCACCATTTTCGAGCGCACGATTTCGACCGACGAGCTGCGCGGCTGGCGCGAGCAGGTCAACGCGCACGTCGCGCGCGATGCCGGCTTTGCCTACCAGGCCTATGTGCGGCTCAAGCTCGCGTCCGTCCGCGCCTTCGGGGCGGAGCTGATCGTCAAGCTGCGGGGCGTGCCGGCGCAGTCCCCGCTCTCGCGTGTGGTGGCCGAGATCATCGACGCCTGGGCGGTGCGCAAGGGCATC
>Ga0114129_10016440_pt1 | contig 10530 bp, 9 predicted proteins | sample RhiMetdeltSRZDD1_FD_80071 | JGI IMG/M metagenome (GOLD analysis project Ga0114129, IMG submission 80071) | Populus rhizosphere microbial communities from Tennessee, USA - Rhizosphere MetaG P. deltoides SRZDD1 (version 2) (version 2) | ecosystem: Host-associated > Plants > Roots > Rhizosphere >... | reverse complement strand
CGCCTTAGAGTCTCAAGCGACGCATCGGCGCTGAACGAGTCCTCGCTCATTTCGATCACTGTCAGATCTACGCCGTTTATCGAAATCGAATCGCCGACGCGCGTGCCTCCCAACACCTTCCCGGCTTCGATTGTCAACAGAGCACCGTTGGCGCTTCGCTGCACGCGTCGCACTCGGCCCACCTCGATTATGAGTCCGGTGAAGATTCCCATCTCTGATTCAGGATGTGAGGCGAGCCCTCGATCCATCAACCCGGAAATCGCTTCGAAGCAAACGCCGTATTCGGGTTGGGATGCAGGTGATCTGTCCTTTCAAGATCGTCTCCGCTGCGCGGCGCAAGAACTCTCAAGGCGTCCAATTGATCCGCGTTAGAGTCTAACTTCGCATTCTCGCAATTTCAAGCACGCGCTCAATCACGCGATCGAGGGGCATATCGGAGGTGTCCATGAAGATCGCATCGGGAGCCTTCACAAGCGGAGTTGCCTCGCGCTCGCGGTCGCGGCGATCACGCTCCTCAAGCTCGGCGCGTATTTGTTCCACGGTCACGTTGCGTCCACGCTCTCGTTCCTCTTCCCATCGCCTCCGCGCGCGCACGTCAAGCGAAGCGTCGAGAAAGATTTTCACTTGAGCATCTGGGAAGACTTTGGTGCCGATGTCTCGGCCGTCCATTACCACGCCGCCCGCCCGCGCCATCTCTCTGAGTTTCTCAACGACGGCCTCTCGGACTTCGGGAATGGTTGCAACGACCGATGACGCGTGACTCGCATCGGGCCGGCGAATCTCGGCGCTAACGTCGCGGCCGTCGAGAAAGACTTGCAGGTGGTCAGGATCGCCTTCGAGTTTGATGTTTGACACGCGAGCGAGACTGGCAACTGCGGCAGCGTCACCAAGACTTGTGTTTGTTTCAAGTGCCTTTAGGCCAACCGCTCGATAGACCGCACCCGAATCGATGTACTGGTAACCGAGCCGTCGCGCCACAGCTTTACCAACCGTGCTCTTACCTGAGCCTGAAGGTCCGTCGATGGCAATGGTCAGCTCAGAACGATCATCCACAAATTTCGACCTCGATCATGGATAGTGATGTCTTAATTCTCTGTTAGCGCATTCTCGGTGCGTTGCAATGCTAACCGTAGAAGCTCAGGAACAATCGGGGTGAGCGAAGCAGACAATTCAGCGTTTGCTCCCGCCGCCTTCCTTATTTCACCAAGCTGAGCGGCAAACTCAGGGAGTGAGATGACCACTCGGTAGTTGTGGTTGGACTTACCCCATCCGAAGTCTTCTACTCGGTGTGCACACACTTCCAATGCGTTCGTCCTACTATTCCACTTTATCGCAGGGTTCTGGAGATCGATCGAGAATTCACCTCGATAAGGATTATCAGTTCCGCGACGATATATTCTCATACGATAAACTCCTTCCACAGAGCGGGCATTAGGCGAAGTCTGGTTACGCCGCAAGCAATCACCCAAGCACTACCGGCAGGTCCGCCGCGTTGGAGCAAGCGCTCGCCTATGTTAAACTCCGCTTGGTATGAGTCCTAATGTTGCAATCATCTCGGCGACTGTGGCCGTCGCGACGCTTGTGCTTGCTATCTTCGGCGCGTCGTGGCTAAATCAGCGAAACATCGAAAGACTTTTTGATCAAATGGAGAAACGTTTTGATGCCAGGTTTGACTCAGTGTTGACTGAGATCAAAGCCCTCAGTCAGCGCGTAGAGGGCATCGAACAGCGACTCGATCAACGAATCGATTTCTTGGATCAGCGTATGGATCGAATCGAGCGCCAACTTGACGCGATCTTTCGACCTGCCGTGCCCCCGCGCGCGTAGCCCTTGCCAAAGCTACCCAACATCTCATACCTCGGAAAGCGCCTCACGAATGGCTCCCAGAGCCATTTCGCAGTCGGCGCGCGAAACATCCTTGTGAGTGACCATCCGCATGTTGCGAGCGTTGATCCCGGTAGCGAGCACGCCGCGCTGCTTGAGCTTCGCCGAGAATTCCGCTGTCGTCTGCCCGGTGTCACCCAGGTCAAAAACCAATATGTTCGTTTGCACTCTCTCGGGATCGATCCTAATCCCGCGAACCTCAGCAAGTCCTCGCGCCAGCAACTGCGCATTCGCGTGATCCTCTTCAAGCCGCGAAGTCATCTTCTCGAGAGCAACCAGTCCCGCGGCCGCAAGCACGCCTACTTGCCGCATCCCTCCGCCTAGCATTCTGCGAACCGGAATCGCGCGATCAATGAAATCCCTCGAGCCGACTATCATCGACCCGACCGGCGCTCCGAGACCCTTCGACAAACAGAACATCACCGAGTCGAACAGCGAAGCGATCTCCGCCACGTCCCGCTTGAGCACAATCGCAGCGTTGAAAATTCGCGCGCCATCCAGGTGCACCGGCAAGCGTAACCCGTGCGCACGCTCGGCGATATCCTGCATTCGCTCGAACGACATCACCGTGCCGCCTGCGAGGTTTTGTGTGTTCTCGACCGCTATCAATCCGGTCTGAGCGAAATAGGAAGTCCTCGGCCGGATCGCTGCTTCTATTGAATCCCAGTCCATTATTCCATCCGGGCATCGAAGGGGATGCGCGAGCGCGCCGCTGATCACTGCCATGCCTGCCATTTCCAAATTGAACATATGACTTCGCTCTTCGATGATGACTTCCTGGCCGGGTTGAGTGTGAAGCCTCACGCAGATTTGATTGCCCATACTTCCCGAAGGGACAAACAAGGCGGCTTCTTTCCCCATGATCTCGGCGGCGCGCTCCTCAAGCCGGCGGGCAGTCGGGTCTTCGCCGTAGACGTCGTCGCCGACCTCAGCGCGAGCCATCGCCTCGCGCATTTCGTCGGTTGGCTTTGTGACCGTGTCGCTTCTCAGATCGATGTAGTTCACTAGTTCAATCCCCAGTGCAACCCGAAGTCTCGGAACGGAGAAGAATAAGCCATCAGGATTCAATGCTCAAGATAGAATGAATTCTTGGATAGGATTCAATGAAACTGAACTGCGACGACCTTCTTGGCGGAGAATCTTTATCCAAATCAGACCGTGATCGGTCTTCTTGACTTCGCTTGCCCTTCGACATAGAGTCTCGCCGGTCTTCTGAACGAGCCCGCTCAGAATCGCGTGGTTCTATCTTTTAGCAGAAAGGCCAACGCCGTGAGTATCCAAATCAATGTAAAGGACCTGCCCGAGCATTGCCTCAAACTGACGGCATCCACAGATCCTTCCTTTGAGGAAAAACTATCCGCTGTTTCTAACGCAAGGAATAATTCGATTGCCCAGGCATTGATGCCCTACTCCGTGCTCTTGGAGAACACAGGGAACAAGACAATTGTCGCCTATCGCTTAAAGTTTGAAATGACTAGGCTAGATGGTACGGTTTCCGTGCGGCACGCTGGCGGCGCCAACCCGGCAGCCCTAATGGAGGCCGGTCCGCTGTCACCCGAACATCCGTCACTGACTGGTGGATTTGCCGTAAAGCCGCGCTCGGCGGTCGTCGTTTCCCTGGCCGGATCTTTGGACGAAGGCGACACCGGTACGATCACGGGATATGCGGCGGGATCGGCCGATTCGGCTGCTTTAGATCAGCTTCGAAAGGCGGCAAGGGAAAACCGACTTCCTTCGATCGAGGACGCTGTAACCGCAGATCTACGTAACCACACGAGTATAAGCGTTTCATTTGACGGCGCGTTTTTTGAAGATGGCACATTCGTCGGGCCAGATACTACCGCTTTTTTCGCGATGGTCGAGACTTATGTCAAAGCCAAACGAGACCTGCTGCGAGAGATCAACTTTGCTGTGCGGAACAAGCGAAGCCTGAAGGAAATATTCACCTACATTGAGGAGGTAGCAAGCAGTTCGCTACCCAATGAGAAACTCTCGCAGGCGGCCATCTACGACATCTGCAAGAAAATGAATGCGCAAGAGTTATTGCAGCTAAGAACCAGAATGAACGATCAAAGCGCGGTGGAGATGGTTCTGCAACAGTATCAGAAGCCATGGCCTAAGCTAAGGAGAATGTGATAGGGGACTCATTTCAGCAGCGATTGCAGAAAACCAACCGTGCGCCACTGAATCAAATGAATCAGGCGAGGGTGTAAATAGCTTTATCGAAGTGGCTTCAAACGTGCCGTAATCGCATTAGCTTTGGTGGCGGTGGGCAGCTTACTCAGAGTTATCTTGAGTCGATTTGATTTCAAACTGCTCACGTTATCGTTATTCTCAAGCCGCAATCCAGCACAGCTCTAAAGGCACAACAACCATTCGGCACAACCTCTTTGTTTGCATTCAACTTCCAGCTTGTCCATAATCAGCGCGGTCGAACGCAGCCTGGGTCGCATACTCTTTTCGAGAATCGAAGAGCGATGATCAATCTTTCCAACAAAGACTTCCGAGAAGCAATGGCGCGCGTTGCGCCTCACGTGTATCACACGCCGCTTCTTACGTCTCGACTGTTAAGCGAAAAGAGCGGCTTCGACATCCGGCTCAAAGCCGAGATGTTTCAGCGAACCGGCTCTTACAAGATTCGCGGGCCGCTTAACAAGTTCGCGTTTCTCTCCGAAGAGCAGCGCAAGCGCGGAGTGATCTGTTCATCGGCAGGTAATCACGCGCAAGGTGTCGCACTTGCCGCGAAACTGAACCGCATGCGCGCGGTGGTCGTTATGGCGGAGAACGCTACGCCTTCCAAGATCGAAGCGACTCGGGCTTACAGCGCCGAAGTGGTCCTACACGGCACGATCTGGGACGAGGCAAACGAAAAGGCAAAGCAGCTTTGTGAAGAGCGCGGCTTAACCTACATTCATCCGTTCGATGATCCACACTTGATTGCGGGGCAAGGGACTCTGGGGATGGAAATCTACGAAGACTTCCCCGAAGCCGAAGTCGTCGTCGTTCCGATCGGCGGCGGCGGACTAATCTCCGGAATCGCGATGGCGCTCAAAGGTTTGAACCCGAAGATAAGAATCATCGGCGTCGAATCGTCCGGCGCGCCGGCCATGAAGTTGAGTGTCGAGAGAGGTCATCTCGTCACGCTCGACACGGTCGATTGTATTATCGACGGGCTTCGAGTCAAGCGCGTGGGCGAGCACACGTTCGAAGCGGTGCGGCAGTTCGTCGATGAAGTCGTCGCGCTCCCGGATTCAGAGATTTTCGAAGCACTCATCTGGATCATGCATCACTGCAAGGTTGTCGTCGAAGGCGCAGCCGCTGCTCCGGTTGCGGCGGTGTTAAACGGACTGATTAAAGCGCCGCGCGGTTCAAAGGTCGTGTGCGTGTTGAGCGGCGGCAACGTGAATCTGCAACAGCTCAAGGGATTGAAGTGGAATTAAGCACATAATCCCAGCGCGTTAGTAGGAGGTTAGCGCAGTCCTCAGCGTCCCGATTGTGAACTAGCAACACACTAATACCCGACCACCTAATGTTTGACACTCTCTCCATTCATCCCTTATAGTCGCAAACCGCAATCAACCGAGTTCCGCGAGCCGCCTCTATGACCCAGCCCGCGAAGTTCGTTGTTCTCCACCCAAACGCCATCATCGTCGCGACTCTCGTGATCACACTCGGCTTTCTGGCAGCCTTCCTCATCCGCGGCGTCAGCTTCAACGGCTCGCCCGAAACTCTTGCGCCCAAGGATGAAACGTTTCGCTTCTACAACGAGACGCGCAGCATCTTCGGTGACGACCGCGTGATCATTGTAGCCGTCACAACCGATGACGTATTTACCGCAAAGTTCCTCGCGAGACTCGACCGTTTAACCAGCAAACTCGCCGCTCTCTCCGGAGTCGATCAAGCGCTGAGTCTTACAAACATCAAGTCCATCAAGCGGGAGGACGGCGGCATCAAGGTCGGACGCTTGATCGATCCTCGCATCATGACTCAAGCGGATGCAGCGGCGCTCACTCATCTCAAGCAAGAAGTCACAAGCGACCGGCTGTATCTGCGCCACTACGTCTCGGCCGATGGCAAGACCACCTCTGTAGACGTCTTCCTCAAGCCCCTGGGCGAAGCCGACAGCCGCGCGCTGGCCGAGCGAGTCGAACGGGTAGCAAACGGAGAAGCCGATGGAGACGATGTGTTTCTATCCGGCGTCCCGATCATCGATGCTCGCGGCGTGAGAAGCATGTTGCGCGACATGCTGGTGCTGTCGCCGGCGGCGGCAATGCTGTGCCTTTGTGTTTTCTTGCTCACCTTCAGAAGCTTTTGGGGAGCGGCGCTGCCAATGTCTGCTTTGGTAATCGGTCTCATCTGGACGATGGGGCTGATGAGCCTGCTCGGCAAGCCAATCACGCTCGCAACGCTTTCGCTTCCAGCCACGTTGCTGGCAGTTGGAAGCTCGTACATGTTCCATGTGCTGAATCAGTATCGAATCTCAATGTCGGGTCTCGCCTCAACGGCCGGAGCGCGCAGCAAGCGCCGGGCGTGGCTCGATGGCTTAACTTTCATCGGGCCCGCGGTCATCGTATCGGGCACTGCAACGATGGCGGGCTTCGGCGCTCTGGCTTCAAGCTCGGTGCCAACCGCGCGCGATATGGGAATCTTCGAAGCGCTCGGCGTGCTGGCGATGCTCCTGTTAACAATAGGCTTCATTCCGGCTGCGCTTTCGCTTCTGCCGCGGGACGCGTTGGGCAGCGCCGGTTCGGAGCAAAAGGATTACGCCGCTTGGCTCAACAGGTTGCTGGTCAACATCACAGCGTTGGTTCTCTTTCGAGCACGCCTGGTTCTGTTTGGAACGCTCATTGTCACCGCCGTGATTGCCGTCGGTGCAATTTGGCTACAAGTCAATACCGATTATTTGAAAATATTTCCGCACGGCAGCGAGACGGTTCGCGACGCCGAGAAGCTCCACGAGCGGCTCGCCGGCGCGGCCACGGTGCAGCTTGTAGTTACCGGCCCGGCCGGCGCCATCAACGACCCCGGCTTCCTGCGCGCTGCTTCAGCGCTTGAACAATTCGCGCTGCAACAACCGGGCGTCGACGCCGCGATCTCTGTAGCCGATATCATCGAGCGCATAAACAGCGTCTTGCCGGGCCCGCAAGATCAAATGTCCGCGAGCATTCCGGCGGATCGCGACAGACTCGCCTCGATAATCCGAGATTATCTTTCCGCAGAGGAGTCCCTTTCGCGACTGGTGAGCGCCGATGGCTCGCGCGCCGTGATTGTGCTCAGAGCAAATCTATTCAGCTCGAACGAACTCCGAAGGCTGACCGACGCCATAGAAGAATGGACCGCGCACAATATGCTGGATATCAGCGTTAGGGCGACCGGCTCGATCATTCTGCTCAACGATGCTTCGGACGCAGTCGCTGCTTCGCAGTCATCGAGCCTCGCAATCGCTCTGGTCACGATTTACCTGATGATGGTCGCGGTGTTCCGTTCGCTGGCGACCGGGCTGCTCGCGCTGATTCCAAATCTGATTCCAATAGTCTGTTATTTCGGCTTCCTGGGCTGGACCGGAACGCCGCTGGACCTTACGACCAGCCTTGTTGCCAGCGCGGTGCTTGGGCTCGCCGTCGATAACGCGGTTCACATGATTCGCCGGTATCGACAAAGCGTCGCTGAGCGGACGCGACCGGCAGATGGCGCCGCGGAGGTGGCAAATCGAGCGACAGACGAAGGATGGGCGATATGGCTGACGATGTTGCGGACCGGCAAGCCCATGGTGCTGGCAAACGTCATGCTAATCGCCGCATTCCTGATCTTCGTGTTATCTTCGTTCGTGCCCGTTCGTGTAGCCGGGCTTCTGTGGGCATCGACGATTACAGCGTGCCTCGGCGGAGACTTGATATTCTTGCCGGTATTGATGAAGACAAAACTATTCGCGCGAGTTGCGCTGGGAAGCAATACTCTAGAACCAGCGGTTCACAAGAAATCCGACCCTTTGCGCTGAAACTGAGCGGATGCTTTGCCGAGTTTGTGAATACCGCAGATTCTCTTGGCTCGATAAGAAACGCGGTAATGATGAAACAAAATACTTCGCCGATAACTGTCTGGTCTAATTCCCGGCGGCGCGGCCTGTTCGCAGACACTGTGCAATCGAATGCGACGGCGGTTCTTTGGACGACCGCGGCCAGTCTGCTTCTGATGCTGTCGGCGAGCTGCAGCACAAAACCTGAGCGAGACCGTTCCGCCGCGACGAACGAAAACAAAAACGCAGGCTCGTCAGGCCTTGATGCTGCGCAGATAATCGAGCGACATCGCGCGCTCGCGAACATTCGCGACTCAACGATCAAGATGCGGGCGCAAGTCAACGCTACGGAAGAATCGTCCTCGCCCCGGCAGATACAGTTGACGATGTATCGCAAGCACCATGCCGATGGCCGACTCTTGATGCTGATCGAGTTCACCGCTCCTCCCGAAGAGCGTGATCGCGACGGGTTGATAACCGTCTATCCCGACGGCCGCATCGAAGCTGTTCGTTATGTTCAAAGCACCGACAGCTTTATTGTCGTTATCGACCCCGCAAGCGAAGACGCCCTGTTCGGGCTCACGCCCCAGGAACTCGCCGAGGGACAACCGGAGAAGTATGAATTCACGCTCGCCGATGAAGAGACGTTTGACGGAGTGCCGGTGTATCGACTTGAGGGCAAGCTCAAACAGGGCGCCGAGTCCAAGTTTCCACGCACAGTGTTGTTGATCTCGAAGCAGAACTTCACGGCAGTCCAGGCCGAGTTCTACGACAATCACGACGAGCTTGCACGCCGCCTCACGGTAAGCAAGTTCGAACAAATCGCGGGACACTGGACCCGAACGCGTTGGACCATCGACAATCGTGCGCGGCAAAGGAAGATTGATTTCGAAGCGGTGGACGCCAAATACGATCAGAACTTGAGCGACTCGATCTTCAGCCGTGAACATTTGAAGAAGATTGCCTCCCGGTAACGGCGAACCGGCGACGGGGAGAGGAGGCGAGTGGGCGAAGAGACGAGCCGTCGATCAGAATTGCGCACGGCTTCATCGCCCCCTCGCCTCGTCTTTCCTTCGCCCCGTCTCTGTTGTCTAAGCCTATGCCCACTGACAACGTCCTCGCGATAGTTGGCCGCGCCGACGAGTTGTATCACCAACGCGCGGAGCCCGGCGCGGTTAGAGAATCTGTGATGGTTCTTTCAGGCACGCGCGGCGGTACTGATCGGTACGAGGTGCAATGGCGGCTTGCCCGGGCACTTTTCTTTCTAGGTCAGCAAGGAGGCTCCCGAGACTCCAGGCGGCAGCTCTATGCCGCAGGCACCGGCGCGGGCGAGCGGGCGGTCGTGTTGAACACCGAACGGGTGGAAGGTCACTTTTGGGTGGGCGTGAATCTGGCGCTGTTCGCGGAGAGCGCGGGCGGCCTGCGAGGATTCCGATCGCTCCTCTGGGCACGACGCGAGTTGAAGCGCGCTATTGCCATTGCTGAGAGCTATCACGACGCGGGGCCACTGCGCGTTCTTGGACGCCTTGAACACAAAGCTCCAAGGCTTCTAGGTGGGAACCTCAAACGCAGCCGCGATTTGTTGGATCGGGCGCTCGCGATCGCCCCTACAAACAGCGTAACCCTTACGTACGCGGCAGAGCTTGCGCTCGACACCGGCGAACGTGACCGCGCCTATTCTCTTTTTCAACAGGTGCTTGATTCGCCAATTGATGCCGACTGGGAATTCGAGAACAACCGCGACCGTGAGGCGGCGCGTCTATTTCTGGAACGCCTTTCGAACCCGTGAGGTTGTCGCATGATCGCGCGCGTGGATAAGAATGCCGGTCGTGTCGTACAATCAACAACCTCGCATATTAAATAACCTGGCCAAGGCGGGAGGCAGAGTTAATGAGTTTAAGGCGCGTAGTTGTCACCGGAATGGGAGCCGTCAGTCCGAACGGCCTCGGTCGCGAAGCTTATTGGAAAGCTACAGCAAGCGGCGTGAGCGGAACGGGGCCGATCACGCTGTTCGACGCCGACAAGCTCTCGTGTAAGGTTGCCGCGGAAGTCAAAGAGTTTGACTTCGACCGATACATCTCAAAAAAAGATCGAGACCGCGTGCAGCGAGCAGTGCCGATGGCCTTCTTCGCTACCGACGAAGCCGCCGAAGACGCGGGCCTGAACCTCGAAGCCCTCAGCGCAACCGAGCGCGAGAGCATTGGAGTCATCATAGGCACGGGCGCCGGCGGAATCGAATTCGCCGAGCGCCAGTACAAGCAGTACTACGATCGCGGAGATCACGACGCCGCTTATCGGCGCGTGAGTCCGTATTCTATAGTCGCGTCTTTTGTAGGCATGCTTTCGAGCGAGATAAGCATGGCCTACCGGCTTCATGGAATGAGTCACGTCGTTTCGACCGGCTGCACGAGCTCGACTGATGCGATGGGTTATGCATGGAATGCGATTCGACTCGGCCAGATAGATACCGTCGTGTCCGGCGGGGTGGAAGCCTGCATAACCTTTGGGCTGATGACGGCATTCTGTCGAATGGGCACCGTCACCACAAAATGGAATCACGATCCGGCGCGCGCGTCGCGTCCGTTCAACGCGGACCGCGATGGTTTCGTGCTTGGCGAAGGCGCTTGGAT